>Ga0207433_10008499_pt1 | contig 16688 bp, 11 predicted proteins | sample YelNatPaOPGAMG01_FD_187559 | JGI IMG/M metagenome (GOLD analysis project Ga0207433, IMG submission 187559) | Hot spring thermophilic microbial communities from Obsidian Pool, Yellowstone National Park, USA - OP-RAMG-01 (SPAdes) (version 3) | ecosystem: Environmental > Aquatic > Thermal springs... | reverse complement strand
TGCGGCGTGGCGCGGCCGAGGCGCTGGAACTGGTGGCGCATGGCGACCGCCAGTCCTCGCGGGTGGTGGGCCGGCGCATCGACGAGATCGACCTGCCGAAAGGCGCCACCATCGGAGCCATCGTGCGCGGCGAGCAGGTGGTGATGGCCCACCACGATACGGTAATCGAGGCCGAGGACCATGTCATCGTGTTCGTGATCAACAAGGCAATGATCCGCAAGATCGAAAAACTGTTCCAGGTCGATGTGGGCTTTTTCTGATGCGGCGCGCGCTCACCGTTTTCCACGCGCTGGGCCTGATGCTGATGGTGTTCAGCCTGGCCTACGCATTGCCGCTGGCGACCTCGCTGCTCTACCGCGACGGCACCCTGATGGATTTCCTGCTGGCGATGCTGATGACCTTTGCCTCCGGCCTGCTGCTGTGGCTGCTGACGCGTCGCTACAAGGGGGAGTTGTCGGTGCGCCACGGTTACCTGCTGGTGGTGGGCATGTGGACCACGATGCCGGCGGTGGCCACGCTGCCGCTGTTGCTGGTGCTCGACCACCTGTCATTCACCGACGCCTATTTCGAGACCATGTCCGGCATCACCACCACCGGTGCCACCGTGCTGGTCGGGCTCGACAACATGCCGCCGGCGATCAACCTGTGGCGCCATGAGCTGAACTGGCTGGGCGGCATGGGCATCATCGTGCTGGCGGTGGCCATCCTGCCGCTGCTGGGCATCGGCGGACGCCAGCTGTACAAGGCGGAGACGCCGGGTCCGATGAAGGATTCCGCGCTGACCCCGCGCATCACCGAGACCGCGCGCAACCTGTGGCTGGTGTATTTCGGCATCACGCTCGCCTGCATCGGCGCGCTCAAGCTGGCCGGGATGAACTGGCTGGATGCGGTGTGCCATGCGTTCGCCACCATGGGGCTGGGCGGCTTTTCCACGCACGACGCCAGTATCGGCTACTTCAACTCGCCGGCCATTGAGCTGGTGCTGATCGTGTTCATGCTGCTGGCATCCCTCAACTTTGCCACGCATTTCCTGGTGTGGCGCGAAAAGAGCCTGCGGCTGTACCTGCGCGATGCGGAGGCGGTGGGCACCATCCTGCTGATCCTCGCCAGCTGTGCCGGAATTGCGCTGTTCCTGTGGTGGAAGGGCACCTATGCCAGCTTCTGGACGGCACTGCGCTATGCCAGTTTCAACCTGGTCTCGATCGCGACCGATTGCGGTTTTGCCAGCACCGACTTCAACCAGTGGCCGATCTTCGCGCCTTTGTGGATGCTGTTCCTGAGTTGCGTGACGGTCAGCTCGGGCTCCACCGGCGGCGGCATCAAGATGATCCGCACCCTGGTGCTGTTCAAGCAGGCGGGGCGCGAGTTCCTCAAGCTACTGCATCCATCGGCCATCAACCCGCTGAAGATCGGCGGCCAGGTGGTGCCCAACAACATCGTATTTGCGGTGCTCGGCTTCATCTTCCTGTACTTCATGACGGTGGTGATGCTGACCTTTGCGCTGGTGATCAGCGGCATGGATTTCATCTCGGCGTTTTCCGCCATCATCGCCTGCATCAACAACGCCGGCCCCGGCCTGGGGACGGTGGGACCGGCCGCCAATTATGCCGGGTTGAACGGCTTCGAGACCTGGGTGTGCACCACCGCGATGCTGGCCGGCCGTCTCGAGATCTTTACCCTGCTGATCATCTTCACGCCGCGCTTCTGGCGGCGTTGACGGGCGGGCAGTGCGGGATTGACAGGGTGCCCGCGAAATGGGGTAGCATCGGGCCGGAGATTGAGCATGAATTCCATGCGCGGGCGAAGCGACAGGGCTAGGGAGGGGGCGTGAACGGCAGTTTGCCACTGGCGGGAACCAGGGTGGTGCTCATCGATGACAGCAATACCATACGCCGCAGCGGCGATATCTTCCTGTCGCAGGCCGGCTGTCTGGTGGTGCTGGCGGAAGACGGGCTGGACGGGCTGTGCAAAGTGGTCGACACCAAGCCGGACATCGTGCTGATGGATATCATGATGCCACGCCTCGACGGCTATCAGGCATGCGCCCTGCTCAAGAACCAGCGCGCATATGCGGATACGCCGGTGATCATGCTGAGCAGCAGGGACAGCCTGTTCGACCGGGCGCGCAGCAGGCTGGCCGGCGCGGCACAGTACCTGCTCAAGCCGTTCAACAAGCAAAGCCTGATCGCTGCAGTCAGTGCACAGTTGCAGCAGCGGGCAGGCCATGAGTGACGGGCCGCAGTCCCTGGGCATCCAGCAGGCGCCGACCGTGCATGCGACCACGCTAGGGGTGGAGGCCGGCCAGGATTACTGGCTGGTGGAAACGGCGGATATCAGCGAAGTGCTGCCATTGCCGCGGCTGACCCATGTGCCGCTGACCAAGTCCTGGTATCGCGGGGTGGCCAACATCCGCGGCAAGCTGTACAGCATCAGCGACCTGGCCGGTCTCATGGGCCGGCAACAGGGGGGTGCCGCGGGTACCGGCAGCGTGCTGCTGGTCAGCCCGAGGTTCGGCTGCAACGCCGGGCTGCTGGTGACGCGCGTGCTGGGGTTGCGCGACGCGACGCAGTGGCAGCTGGTGCAGACGGCGGACGGCGCAACTTACCGGGATAAGGAAGGGCGCGTCTGGCACAAGCTGGACATTGCCCGGCTGCTGCAACAGCCGGAATTTCTGCAGATCGAAGCCTAGCGGGTTTGCCGGAAAGGGCTACGTGACACTCAACCTGATATCGCTCAAACGGCTCCTCCAGGCCGCTGATCCGGCAGCGGCCGACGGCCTGCGCATTCCTTATCTCGGCCGCCTGCCGTTCGAGCAGCAGCTGCGCATACTGGGCATAGCGCTGCTGCTGTTCCTGGCGCTGGCACTGGCGGCGGCCTATCTCGACCATCTGGCGACAATCCAGGGCACGCGCTATGTGGCGCAATCCTCCCGGCTGTTGATGCTGTCGCAACGCCTGGCCAAGGATGCGCAGCAGGCGCTGGCGGGCGCCGATCCGGCGTTCGAGGACCTGTCGCGCAGCCGTGAACAGATGAGCGGCGTCCTCCGGTTGCTGGACAAGGGCGATCCCGCCCTGCCCGCCACCTCCGGCAAGCCGCGGCGGATGCTGGATCAACTGGTGACGCAGGCGCGCAAGCTGGAGATCCAGCTGCAGGCGCTGCAAGCCGGGCGCCCCGGGCTGGTGGCGGTACAGGCGGCCATTGGCGTGGGCGATGCTGCCGGCCCCCCGTTGCGCGAGATGCTGCAGGAGCTTGCGGCGCATCCGAATGGCGCCGACCCGCAGCGTGCGCTGCGTCTGGCATTGCAGCTCGAGCGGCTGGGACAGGATACCGGCCGGATGCTGGGCGAGGTAACGCCAGAGCAGGTGGAGCGGCTGCAGCGCGATTTGCAGGAGACGGCGGGTCTGCTGCAGGGATTGCCGGCCGGCGATCCGCTGGCGGCGAAGGTCAGGGAGTTGGTTGAGGAATATCGCGCTGCGGCCGGTGCCGTCATCGGCAATGCTCCGGGCCTGCTGGCGGCGAAACATGCAGGTCGGTCCGTTCTCGATGACAGTGCGGTCATGCAGCAGCAGGTCCAGTTGCTGGTGGATGCCTACCAGTCTCAACTGTCCGGGCGCCTGTCCGGCCTGGTCATGACGCTGGCCGGCGGCATGGTGCTGCTGCTGTTGTTGCTGATGTCCAAGCTGTATCTCGATGAAGCGCGCCGGCATGCGAATCAGGTGGAGCTCGCGAACCGGCGCAACCGGCAGGCGATACTGCGGCTGACCGATGAAATGGTGGATCTGGCCGGCGGCGACCTGACGGTGCGGGCCACGGTGAGCCACGACATCACCGGCACCATCGCCGAGGCGGTCAATTACACCACCGGCGAATTGCGCAAGCTGGTCGCCGCCATCACCGACGCTGCCGCCAAAGTGGCGCAGGCGACCGGCGCCGCCCAGCAGACCGTGCAGCAGTTGCTGGAGGCGGCGCAGGAACAGCAGCGGGAATTGCGCCATACCGCCGGTGCAGTAGAGTTGATCACCCAGTCGGTGCAGGAGATCGACCGCAGCGCGCTGCAGTCCGCCCAGGTGGCACACCATACGCTGGAGATGACGGAACAGGGTGCGCGCGCAGTGCGCAATACCATGGCCGGCATGGACGCCATCCGCGCACAAATCCAGGAGACCGCCAAACGCATCAAGCGGCTGGGCGAAAGCTCGCAGGAAATCGGCGAAATCGTGGAGCTGATTGCGGACATCACCGAACAGACCAATGTGCTGGCACTGAATGCGGCGATTCAGGCGGCGGGCGAGGCGGGGCCGGGCTACTCGCTGGTGGCGGAGGAAGTGCAGCGCCTGGCGGAGCGCTCGGCGGCGGCGGCGGGGCAGATCGGGACGCTGGTCAAGACCATCCAGCGCGACACGCAGGATGCGGCAGGGGCGATGGAACAGAGCACCCAGGGTGTAGTGGAGGGCGGCAGACTGGCGCAAAGCGCAGAACAGGCGCTGCGCCAGATCGAACAGATATCGCGCCAGCTCGCCGCCCTGATCAGCAATATTTCGGTGGCCACCCAGACCCAGGCGCAGATGGCGCAAGAAGTCGCCGCCGCCATGGCCAACATCCAGGACATTACCGCGCAAGCCGGCGAAGGCGCCAAAAAAACCAGCGATGCAGTGACGGAACTGGCCGAGCTTGCGATAGAGTTACGGGTTTCGGTCTCCGGCTTCAGATTGCCGCAGGAGCATGACGGGTGAATCCCAGCAACCTTCCACAATTCGACGCCTTGCCCCTGCTTGCCGTACAGGCAGAGCTGGAGGATTTGCTGGGCGAAGTCGGCGCCGCGCTGGAACGCTATTTTGCCGCCGGCAACGCCGAAGCATTGCCGGCGGCCGTCGCCGCCCTGCAGCGCGTGCGCGCCCTGCTGCGCCGGCTGGAACTGGAAGGCCCGGCAGTCTATTGCGGCGAGCTGGAAACATTGCTGCAGGAACTGGCAGGCGGCCTGCTGCAGATCGCGCCGGCACACCAGCAGGCGATTCGCTACGCCTTGCTGGCGATGACGCAGTATCTCAAGGCGCTCGCCAAAGGCGAGCCGGATGTTGCGCTGCGCTTGTTCGGCCCATACCAGGAAATGCTGCGGATTCGCGGCATCGAGGTGGCATTCGAAGTCGATCTGTTTTTCCCCAGGCTGGATGCGGCCTTGCCGGACTGGCTGCAGGATATGCCGTTGAGCGCCGATCCGGCGGCCTGCATCAAGAGCGTGCGCGGCCAGTATCAACAGGCGCTGTTGCAATGGCTGCGCCGCGACCGCGAAGCGCAGGCGCTGCAGGCGATGCATGCCGCAGTGCGGCAGGCCATGGCGTGCACGCCCAGCGAACAGCGCGCCTTCTGGTGGATTGCCGGCGGCTTGCTGGATTGCCTGCTCGAAGAAGGCTTGCCGCCGGAGCTGGATGCCAAGAGGGCGTTGAGCCGTATCGACCGCCAGATGCGTGCGCTGGCCGAGGAGGTCGCGCCGGAAGGCAGGACCGTGCTGAACGAAATGTTGTACCTGGTGGCGCGCAGCCTGCCGGTAAGCGAGACGGTAGCCGAGCTGCAGCAGGCGTATGCGCTGGCGGCCTATTTGCCGCAGATGCCGGAGCCGGCAGCGGATGAACAGCGGCAATTGCTCGAGCGCCTGCATGACGCGCTGCAGGATGCGCAAGAAACCTGGGAGGCCTGCGTGCGCGGAGAGCGCGAAGCCTGCCGGCGTTTCATGCGGCAGGCCGCGCAGCTGGAAGCGCTGAGCGTGCAGCTGGGACGCAACATGCTGCAGTTCCTGTGCCGGCGGATACATGGCGTTGCCGCGCAGGCCGACACTCCGGAACGTGCCCAGCCCATGGCCATGGAAATGGCGCTGGCGCTGCTGTTGCTGGACAGCGGCACGTGTCACTATGCGCAGGTAGGCGGCGCGGTTTTCCAGCAGCTGGCGCGTCTTGCCGGGCAGCGCCTGCGCTTCGCTGCGGCCGGCGGGCAGCTGGATGCGGCTGACTTGCAGCAGATGACGCAACTGCATTACCGGTTACAGCAGGGCGAACTCAGGCGGCAGCTGGCCGGCGAGATGCAGCAAAACCTGCAGGCCGTGGTGCAGGGACTGCGGGATTTCTTTGGTAATGCCGAGCGGTGCGGTGAGCTGGCAGCGTTGGTGCGCCTGCTGAACCAGGTGCAGGGCGGACTGCATATGCTGGCGCTGGAGGAGGCACGGCAACTGGCCGGTGCGCTGCAGCAACTCGTTGCCGATTACGCGGGCGGCGCCAATCCGCTGCCGGCAGAAATGCATGGCACCAGCACGGCTGCCGGCGCGCTTGCCGGGTATCTGCAGCAGCTGGCGCAGGGAGGCGAGCCGGCGGTGTCCCCCGTGCTGCAGGAACTCCACGCGCTGCAGCAGACGGCTGGATACCTGCAGGCCGTGGCGCATGCCGCGCAATCTGCCCCGGCACAGCAAGCCGTTGCGGTCGCCGAGCACGAGCTGCTGGAGGTTTTTCTCGAAGAGGCCGACGAGGTGCTGGCGGCGCTGCACGACAACCTCGCCGCCAGCCGGCTGCACCCGCACAACCCGGAATTGCTGGCCGGCCTGCGGCGCGGCTTCCATACGCTGAAGGGCAGCGGGCGCATGGTCGGTCTCACCGAACTGAGCGAAGTGGCGGCGGCGATCGAACAGGCCCTGGGCTGGCGGCTGCAGCATGGCAAGCCGGCCAGTGCGCCCGTGCTGGATCTGGTCGCGCAAGCCGTGGCGCAATTCCAGCGCTGGATCGAGGCGCTGCGCAGCACGGGTGCGGCGGCAGTGGATGGCGCCGCGCTGATCGCGCTGGCGCGCCAGCTGGCGCGGGATGAAGAGCCTGCCGCAGCGCAACCTGCGGCGGCGGAAGCCGTGAACGTCGGAACCCTTGCCCTGTCGCCCACGCTGTTTGCGTTTGCCGCCGATGAAGCGGCCGGCCACCTGGCCAGGCTGCAGCGCGAGCTGGCGGCTTTGCGTGACCGCGGCTGGACCATGGTTCCATATGACCTGATGCGTGCCGCGCATGCGCTGGCCGCGGTCAGCCGTACCGTGGGTTTCCTGCCGCTGGCGGAGCTGGCCGCCGCCCTCGAGTCATGGCTGGAGTCCCGCCTTGACCGGCCGACCGCCCTCGCCGCCGAACAGCAGGAACTGTTGGCGCAGGCCGTCGCGCGGCTGGGCGAGATGTGCCGCACCATATGCGAGCAGCACCGCGCAGCGCCGGCGCAGCCGGAACTGATTGCGCGCCTGGCGGGAAAGGCGCCGGGGGCGGAGGTGTTGCAGCTGCGGCCTCAGGCCGACAAGCGCCAGGTCCACGACGATATCGACGAGCAATTGCTGCCGGTGTTCCTGGAGGAGGCCGGCGAGCTGTATCCGCGCATCGAGGTTGCCTTGCACGAATGGCGCACGCGGCCGGCGGGCGACGCCGGCAACAGCCTGCAGCGGCTGCTGCACACGCTGAAGGGCAGTGCGCGCATGGCCGGGGTGATGCGCCTCGGGGAATTGACGCATCGCATGGAAGACCGGGTGGTTGCCGCCATGGAACAGAAGCAGGAAAGCCAGGCGCTGTGGGAGGAGCTCGCGAACTACCTGGGCCGTCTCGGCCGCGCGCTGGAGCAGTTGCGCAACCAGGCTTCCGCTGCGATGGGCGTGGAACAGGCCGCGCAGCATGCGCTGGCGATGCCCATGCTGCGCGTGCCTGCCGACAGCATCGACCACATGGTCAGCGAGGCCGGCGAAATCAGCGTGGCGCGCACGCGCATCGAGGCGGAGCTGCACGCCTGCCGCGACAGCCTGCACGAGCTGGCCGACGCTGTCAGCCGCCTGCGTAACCAGCTGCGCGAGGTGGAAATCTATGCGGAAGGCCGGCTGCCCACGCACGGCACGCCAGCCGCGGATGCAGCGCAGAAGTTCGATGCGCTGGAGCTCGACCGCTTTACCCGCTTCCAGGAACTGACGCGCTTCATGAGCGAAAGCGCGCACGATGTGCAGACCGTGCAGCACACTTTGCTGAAGCATCTCGACGAGGCCGCCGCCGCGCTGGCGGCGCAGGCCCATCTCGGCCGCGAACTGCAGCAGGAACTGCTGGCAATGCGCATGGTGCCGCTGTCCAGTATCAGCGAGCGGTTGCGCCGCGTCGTGCAGCAAACCGCCAGGGAGCTCGGCAAGCAGGCCGAGCTGCGGCTGGCCGGCACCGAAGTGGCGCTCGACCGCAGCGTGCTGGAACACATGGTGGCGCCGCTCGAACACCTGCTGCGCAATGCCGTGGCGCATGGGGTGGAGATGCCGCAGCAGCGCATAAGCGCAGGCAAGCCGGTGACGGCGGAGATCCGCCTCGCGCTGATCCAGGAGAACAATGAAGTGGTGTTCGAGCTCAGCGACGACGGTGCTGGCCTGGACCTGGAGGCGCTGCGGGCACGGGCGCGGGCACGGGGACTGCTGGGGGCGGAGGAGCAGATCGGCGACGTGCAGGCGATGCAACTGATATTCGCGAGCGGGCTGTCCACGGCCGCCGTGGTGACCGAGATCGCCGGGCGCGGTGTCGGCCTGGATGTGGTGCGCAACGAGATCGCCACGCTGGGCGGGCGCATCGACGTCGACACCGAGCGCGGCCGTGGGATGCGCTTCCGGATCGGTCTGCCGCTTACGCTGGCGGTGGCGCAGGTGCTGCTGGTGCGCGCCGGAGCGGACAGCTATGCGATTCCGGCGGTGATGGTGGAACAGGTGCTGCAGGTCAAGCCCGGCATGCTGGAAAGTGCCTGGCCGGCCGGCCGTATCGACTGGCATGACCACCCCTATCCGCTGCATTATCTGCCGCAACTGCTGGGGGAGCCCCGCCAGCCGCCCATTCCCGGGCACGGCGGAATCCTGTTGCTGCGCGGCGGTGAGCGGCGCATGGCATTGCAGGTGGACGAGCTGCAGGGCAACCGGGAAGTGGTGGTCAAGAACGTGGGTCCACAGCTGGCGCGCATGCCGGGCATCGCCGGCGCCGCCGTGCAGGGTGACGGGCAGGTGGTGCTGATGCTCAATCCAGCATTGTTGAAGCAGCGGGCGGCGCCGGCACCGCGGGAGCCGACGGCGGCACCCGCGCACCCGCTGGTGATGGTGGTGGACGACTCGCTCACCATGCGCAAGGTCGCCAGCCGCATGCTGAGCCGTGCCGGCTATGCGGTGGCGACCGCCCGCGACGGTGCGGATGCGCTGGAACAGCTGGCGCAGCTTACTCCGGCGTTGATCCTGCTCGATGTCGAGATGCCGCGCATGGACGGTTTCGAATTCACGCGGCAGGTGCGCGGCGATCCGCGTTTCAGGCAGCTGCCGATCGTCATGCTCACTTCGCGCACCGCCGACAAGCACCGCAGCCATGCACTGGAGCTGGGCGTCAATGCCTACTTCGGCAAGCCATACCAGGAAGCGGAACTGCTGCAGCAGATTGCCGCTTTGGCCGGCCGGCCGCAGACGGACTGAATCGGCACGGGCACGGCGCCTCGTGAACGGGGCATTGAAAAGCCGCGCAATAAGTTACAATGGCGGCCATGTCGCAACTCGACCTGAGCAACCATTTCCTGATCGCCATGCCGGCCATGGCCGACCCGTTTTTCGCCAAGTCGCTGACCTATGTGTGCGAGCACAACGAACAGGGCGCGCTGGGCATCGTGGTCAACCGCCCGATCAGCCTGACGCTGAAAGAATTGTTCGAGCAGATCGACCTGCCGTTGCAATCCCAGGAGCTGCAGTACCTGCCGGTGCATTTCGGCGGGCCGGTGCAGACCGACCGCGGTTTCGTGCTGCACGAACCGATGGGTTCGTGGCAGTCCACCCTCAACGTCAACGGCAAGGTCGGGCTTACCACGTCCAAGGACATCCTGCAGGCGGTCGGCGCAGGGCAGGGCCCGCATAACCTGCTGGTCACGCTGGGCTATGCCGGCTGGGGGCAGGGGCAGCTGGAGGAAGAGCTGGCGCAGAACGCCTGGCTCACGGTGGCGGCTTCGGAGCGCATCCTGTTCGAGCTGCCTGCGGAGGAACGCCTGCCGGCAGCGCTCGCACTGCTTGGGGTGGATTACGCCACGCTGTCGGAGGACGCCGGGCATGCCTGAGGCGGCCCCGGCTGCACCACAGGGCACCTTGCTGGCATTTGATTTCGGTACCCGGCGCATCGGCGTCGCCATCGGCAACACCATCTCCGGCACCGCGCGCCCGCTGACCACGCTGCATGGCGAGCAGAACGAGCAGCGCTTTGCGGCAATCGCGGCGCTGCTCGACGAATGGCGGCCGGCGGCGCTGGTGGTGGGGCTGCCCTGCAACGACGACGGCTCGCCGCATGAACTGACCCGTCTCTGCCGCCGCTTCGCACAGCGCCTGAAAGGGCGCTTTAATTTGCCCACGCTGCTGGTGGATGAGCGGTATACTTCGGCCGCTGCGAGCAGCGCGCTCGATGCGGCCGGCGTGCACGGCATCCGCCAGAAGGCGCTGCTCGACCAGTATGCTGCGCAGCAGATTTTACAAGCCTATTTTGACGAACCCTGCATGGGGCTTAGCGTATGAACAACCCGCAGTTGAACAAGAACGGTGAATTGCAGCACCTGCTGTCCACCGAAGGATTGCCCGCGCGCATTCTGTTCGAGATCCTCGATCGCGCCGCCGGCTTCATCGAGGGCGCCGCCGGCAACGAGATCAAGAAGGTGCCGCTGCTTGCCGGCAAGTCGGTGTTCAACCTGTTCTTCGAGAACAGCACGCGCACGCGCACCACGTTCGAGATTGCGGCCAAGCGCCTGTCGGCCGACGTGATCAACCTCAATATCGGTTCCTCCAGCACCAGCAAGGGCGAGACCCTGCTCGACACCGTGGACAACCTGTGTGCGATGCACGCCGACATGTTCATCGTGCGCCATGCACAATCGGGTGCTGCGCACCTGATCGCAAAACACGTCGCCCCCAACATCCATGTGATCAACGCGGGCGACGGCCGCCATGCGCACCCGACGCAGGCATTGCTCGACATGTACACCATCCGGCACTACAAGCGGGAATTCCACAACCTGCGCGTGGCCATCGTCGGCGATGTGCTGCATTCGCGCGTGGCGCGCTCGCAGATCCATGCGCTGACCACGCTGGGCGTGCCCGAGCTGCGCGTGGTGGCGCCCAAGACGCTGCTGCCGACCGATGTCGGGAAGCTGGGGGTGCATGTCTACCACGACATGGCGCAGGGCCTGCAGGACGTGGATGTGGTGATGATGCTGCGCCTGCAGAACGAGCGCATGCAGGGCGCATTGCTGCCCTCGGCCCAGGAATACTTCAAATACTACGGCCTCACCCAGGACAAGCTGGCGCAGGCCAGGCCGGATGCCATCGTGATGCACCCGGGGCCGATGAATCGCGGCGTGGAAATCGATTCCAGCGTGGCCGACGGGTCGCATTCGGTGATCCTGCCGCAGGTCACGTTCGGCATTGCGGTGCGCATGGCGGTGATGAGCTTGCTGGCGGGGAAATGAGCATGAGAATCCACATCAAGAACGGCCATCTGATCGATCCCAGGAACGGCATAGATGCGCAACAGGATCTGTACATCGCCTCGGGGCGGGTGGTGGCGGTCGGCACTGCGCCGGGCGGTTTTGTCGCGAACCAGGTGATCGACGCCTCGGGGCTGACGGTGGTGCCGGGGCTGATCGATCTTGCCGCGCGCCTGCGCGAACCCGGCTACGAATACCGGGCGACGCTGGAGTCGGAGATGGACGCTGCGGTGGCCGGCGGCATCACCTCGCTGGCCTGTCCGCCGGATACCGATCCGCCGCTCGACGAACCGGGGCTGGTGGAGATGCTCAAGCATCGCGCGCGGCAGCTCAACCAGGCACATTTGTATCCGGTCGGTGCGCTGACCCACGGCCTGAAGGGGGGCGAATTGACTGAGATGGCGGAGCTGACCGATGCCGGCTGCATCGCGTTCAGCCAGGCCGATGCACCGCTGACCGACACGCGCGTGCTGATGCGCGCAATGCAATATGCCGCAACCTTCGGCTACAGCGTATGGCTGCGGCCGCAAGACAGCTTCCTGGCCAAGGACGGCGTGGCCCATGACGGCGAGGTGGCGACCCGCCTCGGGCTGCCGGCCATCCCGGTATGTGCCGAGACCATCGCGCTGTCCACCATGCTGCGGCTGGCGCGCGAGACCGGTGCACGGCTGCATATCTGCCGCATCTCGAGCGCAGAGGGGGTGGACATGATCCGCGCCGCCAAACGCGAGGGGCTGGCGCTGAGCTGCGACGTGTCGATGAATCACACCCACCTGTCGGAAATGGACATCGGTTTCTTCGATGCCAACTGCCATCTGGTGCCGCCGTTGCGCAGTCTGCGCGATCGCGAGGCGCTGCGCGCGGGCCTGCTCGATGGCACCATAGATGCGTTGTGTTCCAACCATTCGCCGGTGGACGAGGATGCCAAACAGTTGCCGTTCGCGGAAGCAGAGGTCGGCGCCACCGGCGTCGAGCTGCTGTTGCCGCTGCTGCTGAAATGGGCGGAGCAGGCCAAATTGCCGCTGGCCGATGCCTTGACCAAGCTCACCACCCGGCCTGCGCGCATCCTCGGCCTGGATGCCGGGCATCTGGCGGTCGGCGTGGCCGCCGACATCTGCATCTTCGATGCGCAGCACTACTGGAAGGTCGAGCCTGCCGCGCTCAAGAGCCAGGGCAAGAACACGCCGTTCCTCGGCATGGAGTTGCGCGGCAAGGTGCGCTATACGCTGGTCAACGGCCAGGTCGTTTATAAATCCGCTTGATGGTTACTGACGCCATGAATCCATTGCTGGACCTTGCCAGTCTGCCGCGCTTTGCGGAGATCACCCCCGAACATGTTGCGCCCGCAGTCGAGCAGCTGCTGCAGGAAAACTGCGCGCTGGTCGCCCGGCTGCTCGCCGATCCGGCGCCGCCGACCTGGGACAATTTCATGCAGCCGCTGGACGATGCCAACGAACGGCTGTCGCGCGCGTGGGGCCAGGTGGGGCATCTGAATGCAGTGATGAACAGCCCCGCACTGCGCGAGGCGTACAACGCCAACCTGCCCCGGATCACCCAGTATTACGCCGAGCTCGGCCAGAACCTCGAGCTGTTCAACAAGGTGAAGGCGATCCGTAACGGCGCGGAATATGCGGCGCTGAGCGCGGCCCGGCAGAAGATCATCGACAACGAGCTGCGCGATTTCCGTCTCGGCGGCGCCGAACTGCCCGCCGCACAAAAGGCGCGCTTCCTGGAAATCCAGGAGCAGCTGTCGTCGTTGTGCTCGAAATTTTCCGACAACCTGCTGGACGCCACCAATGCGTGGACGCTGCTGGTCGAGGACGCGGCGGAGCTGTCCGGCATTCCGGCCGACGACCTGCAGGCCGCGCGCGAAGCGGCCGCGGCCGAGAGCAAGACCGGCTGGCTGTTCACGCTGAAGGCGCCGTCCTTCCTGCCAGTGATGCAGTATGCCGACAATCGCAGCCTGCGCGAACGCATGTACCGCGCCTACAGCACGCGCGCCAGCGAATTCGATGAGGGCAAGTTCGACAACACGCCGTTGATGACCGACATCCTCAGGCTGCGTGCGGAAGAAGCGCGGCTGCTGGGTTTCGCCAACTATGCCGAACTGTCGCTGGCAAGCAAGATGGCGAACACGCCGCAGCAGGTGATGGAATTCCTGCGTGAGCTGGCGCAGCGCGCGCGCCCGTTCGCCGAGCGCGACCTGTCCGAGCTGCGCGAATTTGCCGAAACCCGGCTCGGTATCGCCGACCTGCAGGCATGGGACATCAGCTATGCGAGCGAGCATCTGCGCCAGCGGCGCTACGCCTTTTCCGAGCAGGAGGTGAAACAGTATTTCCCCGAGGACGTGGTGCTCGACGGCATGTTCCGGCTGATCGAGTCGCTGTACGGACTGACCGTGCGCCCCTCGACGGCGCCGGTGTGGCATCAGGATGTGCGCTTCTTCGACATCCTCGACGGCAGCACGCTGCTCGGCCAGTTCTATCTCGATCTGTATGCGCGCGCCAGCAAGCGTGGCGGCGCCTGGATGGACGATGCGGTTACGCGCCGGCGCAAGGCGGCCGGCATCCAGACGCCGGTGGCCTACCTCAACTGCAATTTCGCGGCTCCGGTCGGCGGCAAGCCGGCGCTGTTCACGCATGACGAAGTGATCACGCTGTTCCACGAATTCGGTCACGGCCTGCACCACTTGCTGACCCAGGTCGAGGACCTCGGGGTGTCCGGCATCAATGGCGTGGAATGGGATGCAGTGGAACTGCCCAGCCAGTTCATGGAGAACTTCTGCTGGGAGTGGGAGGTGCTGCAGAACATGACGCGCCATGTGGACAGCGGTGCCCGCTTGCCACGCGCCCTGTTCGACAAGATGCTGGCGGCGAAGAATTTCCAGAGCGGCCTGCAGACCCTGCGCCAGATCGAGTTCGCGCTGTTCGACATGCGGCTGCATGTGGATTACCCGGCGGGCAGCGCGCAGACCATCCAGCAACTGCTGGACGAAGTGCGCCGCGAAGTGGCGGTGCTGTTTCCGCCGGCGTTCAACCGTTTTGCCAACAGCTTCTCGCACATCTTTGCCGGCGGCTATGCTGCGGGATACTATAGCTACAAGTGGGCGGAAGTGCTGTCGGCCGATGCCTACAGCCTGTTCGAGGAGAGCGGCGTGCTGAATGCCGAGGTGGGCAGCCAGTTCCGCAGTGAAATCCTGGCGATGGGCGGCAGCCGCGATGCGATGGCCTCGTTTATCGCGTTCCGCGGGCGCGCGCCGAGCATCGATGCCTTGCTGCGCCACCACGGCCTGCTGGAGGAGCCGCGTGCCGCGTAATCCTGAGCGGAGGACGAAATGAAAAACCTGTGCATGGTCGTGTTGCTGCTGGCAGCTGCGCCGGCGCTGGCGGGGGACCTCTACCGCTGGGTGGACAGCGCGGGCAACGTGCATTACGGCGATGTCCCCCCGGGCGATGCGCAGCAGCTGCAGGAAAAGAAATTCGCCGCACCGGCGACACCGCCCACCGGCGATGCGGCATTGCCGTTCGAGGTGCGCCGCGCCAGGCAGCGCTTCCCGGTTACGCTGTACGTGCAGGACAGCTGCAAGGAGCCCTGCCAGCAGGCGCGCGATTTTCTCAACCAGCGCCACATTCCGTTCACCGAGAAGAAGCTGACGACCGAGCAGGAGGTCAACGCATTCAAGCAGCAGTCGGGTGGCGATGCCATCCCCACGCTTTGCGTCGGCCGCAACTGGCTCAAGGGGTTTCTGGCGCAGTCCTGGCAGGATGAGCTGGACGCCGCCGGCTATCCCAAATAATGCCGTTATTCATGCGCAGGAGAAGCAGTGAGCATACGTATCGTTGATAGCCGCCCCTACCCCGACCAGAAGCCCGGGACTTCCGGCCTGCGCAAAAGAGTCACGGTGTTTCAGCAGCCGCATTACCTCGAAAATTTCGTGCAGAGCATTTTCGACAGCATAGACATCATGCCCGGTGCCACGCTGGTGCTGGGCGGCGACGGCCGCTATTACAACCGCAGCGCGATCCAGGTCATCCTTAAAATGGCTGCCGCCAACGGCTTTGCGCGCGTGCTGGTCGGGCAGGGGGGCATCCTGTCGACGCCAGCCTGCTCCTGCGTGATCCGCAAGTACCAGACTGCCGGCGGCATCGTGCTGTCGGCCAGCCACAATCCGGGCGGGGAGGACGGCGATTTCGGCATCAAGTACAACGTCGGCAATGGCGGCCCCGCATCGGAGCAGGTGACCGAGGCGATCTACGCACGCAGCAAGGCGATCAGCCAGTACAAAATCTTCGAGGCGCCCGATGTGGCGCTGGATGCGCTGGGCGAAACCCGGCTTGGCGCGATGCGCGTGCAGGTGATCGACCCGGTTGCCGATTACGCCGAGCTGATGGAGTCGCTGTTCGATTTCGCGGCGATCCGTGCCATGCTGGCGCAAGGTTTGCGCATTCGGTTCGATGCGATGCATGCGGTGACCGGGCCATATGCGCGCGAGATCCTGGTCCAGCGCCTCGGCGCGCCGGCAAGCAGTGTGATGAATGCGATACCGCTGGAAGATTTCGGCGGCGGCCATCCCGATCCCAACCTGACCTATGCGCACGATCTGGTGGAAATCATGTATGGCGCAGATGCGCCGGATTTCGGGGCGGCGTCGGATGGCGACGGCGACCGCAACATGATTCTCGGCCAGCGCTTCTTCGTCACGCCTTCCGACAGCTTGGCCGTGCTTGCCGCCAACGCGACGCTGGTGCCGGGATACCGGCAGGGGCTGGCGGGCGTGGCGCGCTCGATGCCGACCAGCGCCGCGGTGGACCGTGTGGCCGCGGCGCTCGGCATCCCCTGTTACGAGACGCCGACCGGCTGGAAATTCTTCGGCAATCTGATGGATGCCGGCAAGGTCACGCTGTGCGGGGAGGAGAGCTTCGGCACCAGTTCCAGCCACGTGCGCGAGAAGGACGGGCTGTGGGCGGTGCTGTTCTGGCTTAATGTGCTGGCCGCGCGCGGCCAGCCGGTGGAGACCATCGTGCGCGAGCACTGGGCCAGGTTCGGCCGCAATTTCTATGCGCGCTACGATTATGAAGAACTGCCGACGGAAGTGGCGCAAGGCATCATGCGGCATCTGCATGCGAGCTTCGGCAGCTTGGTCGGCGCCCGCTTCGGCCAGCACGAAGTAT
>Ga0207433_10008494_pt1 | contig 16694 bp, 10 predicted proteins | sample YelNatPaOPGAMG01_FD_187559 | JGI IMG/M metagenome (GOLD analysis project Ga0207433, IMG submission 187559) | Hot spring thermophilic microbial communities from Obsidian Pool, Yellowstone National Park, USA - OP-RAMG-01 (SPAdes) (version 3) | ecosystem: Environmental > Aquatic > Thermal springs... | reverse complement strand
TTAAAGAATATTTATTGTCTTTGTCAATATATTTCCAATCAACCACTTTTAGATTTTTTATCAGAAATATAGGATATAAATTTTCAGGTCCACATGGCTCTAATAAATTTAAATAGTTATATAGTTCGAGATTTAACTCCTCTTGTTTAATTTCTGTGTCTATTTCTAATGTTGGAGCAGAAAGTGTAATTTGTTTTTCTAAATTTTTTATTTCTTTTTTAAGCAGAGGTATATTTTCTTTCTTTATAGTAAACCCACAAGCATTTTCATGCCCTCCAAATTTTTCAAACAAATGCTCACATTTTTTTAAAATTTCAAATATGTTAATTGTTTTAGGAGATCTTGCAGTACCTGTTGCTTTACCATTTTCTACAACAATTAACACTACAGGACGACTAAATTCTTTTAGCATGTTATTAGCAATGGCTCCTGTAACTCCTGTTTCAATATTCTCTGCGACCACAAATATTATAATATCCTCTTTTAAATTACATTGTTGTTCAACGAGTTCATAAAAAATGGATAAATTTGTATTTTGTAAAATTTTTCTTTTGTTGTTAATCTCTATCAATTTTTCAAAATATTCTTCTGCTTCAGATTTTGTTTCAGAAAGTAGAAAATTTACTGCTACATCAACTTGTTTTATCCTTCCTGCTGAGTTAAGTAGTGGTATTATATACCAAGAAATATCATCTGCAGTAATGTTTTCTAAATTTTTATTCTTAAGATATTCTATTATTACCTTACTAAATGGTAGATTTGAGCAACATATACTTTCAAGTCCTTTTTTTACTATGATTCTGTTATCTTCAACTAAAGGCATTAGATCAGATATTGTACCTAAGGATGCAAATGTCAATGCCTCTTCTATGAATATTCGTAATTTAGGATTTGATATGTGATATAAATAATAAAATAACTCCATTGTAGCTAATACATCATCATTTGCTCTGTGGGTTGGTTTGTGTTGAAACATAAAATCATCACATAGAGATTCTAAAGAGTGAGACATAAATGGGAAATACTGTCTAGAGATTATTAGTGTATCTTCAACTTTGTTAGATATACTTGGAAGGTTTAGTTTTTTTAATGCAAAATTTATAAAAGATAAATCAAAATCAGCATTGTGTATTACTAAAGTATCATCTTTAATAAAATCCAAGAGTTTGGGAATTACTTCCTCAATCTCAGGAGCATCTTTCACCATTTCATTTGTTATTCCATGGATATTTATCACATTTTGTGGAATTTCTTTTTTAGGTTTGACTAATGTATGAAAAAATTCCTGTGGTAAAAAATTTTTTATTCTTAAGGCAGAGATTTCACATATTTCGTCAGTGAAAGGAGAAAGACCAGTTGTTTCTATATCTAAGATTACAAAGTTTTTGTTATAATATCTAATATCATAAGACATAATAAGTGCCATTACAAGTTTTAATACCACACCAACACCAGCAAGATCTTTAAAACCCTTGTATTCTTCTAAATAAGGGTTTATAATAGGTATGTCTAAAACTCTAATTTTTTCAACTACATTTTTGTCAGGCTCATGATGGTCAGTTATGACTACATCAATATTATTTCTTTTAATATACTCTATTTCTTCATACGAAGATATGCCACAGTCAACGGTAATTAACAGTTTTATCTCATCTTTATATTTATTTAAAGATTCTTTATTTAATCCATAACCTTCAGTTTGTGGTATATACCACAAAATATTTGCACCGAAATTTTTTAATGTTTTAACCAATAAAGCAACAGAAGTAATACCATCTACATCTTTATCTCCCCATATAAGGATTGTGTTATTTTCTTCAATATGTTTTTTAACAATTTCTACTGCTTTAACCATGTCTTTAAACAAAAATGGATTTTGAAGATATATTACATCGTTTGTGATAAACCTTTTAATTTTATCTTCAGTGTCGTATCCTCTATTAATAAGGATTTTTACAAAAACAGGGGGAAAATTAAATTTTTGTGCTAAGTATTCAACTTTTGAGTGTTCAATTTGATTTTTTAATATCCACTTGTAAGGTATACGGTGGTTCATATTCAACTATCCGATCTCTTTGTAAACCAATTTTAATGACTTTGTTTTTTTAGACGAGATTTTGTAAGAAGAAATTAATAATTCTTTTGCTTTTTCAAATTTTATTTTATCATTATAATATACATACATCAATGGTTCATTTTTTTCAACATAATCATTCAATTTTTTTACCATCCTCAATCCTACCGAGTAATCAATTTTGTCTTCAATTTTTTCTCTGCCTGCACCCAAAATACAACATGCAATGCCAACACTCTTTGTGTTTATATATGATATAAAACCAGATTTATGTGAAACTAGAGGTTCGCAATATTGTGCTTGTGGCAAGAGTTTAGGGTTTTCAACAATTTTAGGATTACCTTTTTGAAATTCTATCATCTGTCTAAACTTTTCTAAAGCTTCGCCTGAAGAAAGTTTAGATAAAACTTTACTTTTTGCTTTTTCAAAATTTTTTTCCACTCCAGCAAGTTGCAACATTTTTGTTGCTTCATAAACAACAAGTTCTGTTATATCTTTTGGTCCTTCATTTTTTAAAATCTTTATTGCTTGATAAATTTCTAATGCGTTACCTACATATTCACCTAATGGTTGGTTCATATCAGTTATCAAGGCTTTTATTTTTTTGTTAAAATTTTTACCAATCTCTACCATTGTTTTTGCAAGATTATATGAATCTTCAAACTTTTCCATAAAAGCTCCATTTCCAGTTTTTACATCTAGCAGTAATGCATCAGTCCCTTCAGCAAGTTTTTTACTCATTATGGATGCAGCGATTAAAGGTATAGAATCTACAGTAGCGGTTGTATCTCTTAAAGCATATATTTTTTTATCTGCGGGAACCAAATCTTCGGTTTGTCCAATTATTGCCACACCAATTTTTTTAAGTTGATTGATAAACTCTTGTTCTGTAAGATTTACTCTAAACCCAGGTATTGATTCAAGTTTATCCAAAGTACCTCCAGTATGTCCCAATCCACGGCCTGAAATCATTGGCACAACAACATCAAAACTTGCAACTAAAGGAGCAAGCGAGATAGATACGCCATCTCCTACACCGCCTGTTGAATGTTTGTCAACTTTTGGTTTATCAATTGAAGACAAATCTAAAACTTTGCCAGAGTTTTTCATTGATTCAGTAAAATATTTTAACTCTTTCTTGTCCATACCATTAAAATAAATGCACATAAGTAAAGCAGACATTTGGTAATCAGGAATATTTCCAGATATATATCCTTTGATAACTAAATCTATTTCTTCCTTTGTCAAACTTTTGCCATTTCGTTTTTTTATTATTATATCATAAACTCTCATTTTTCTATTCTTTCAATCACCCCTTTTATTAATTTATTAATTTTTTTGTCAGCAAGATTTGCAGTTTCTAATACTTCTTTGTGTGATAAAGCTTTTTTAGAAATTCCAGCAGCTAAGTTTGAAATATAAGTAATTGCTAAAACTTTTATTCTTGCTTGATTTGCAACAATAGCCTCTGGTACAACCGACATCCCTACAACATCAGCACCCAATTTTTTAAACATTTTTATCTCTGCGGGCGTTTCATAAGAAGGTCCTCTTCCTGCAAGATAAACACCTTCATAAACCTTTATATTTAATTCTTTAGCAACATCTTTTGCAATTTCTCTTAAATTTTTATCATAAACTTCAGACATATCAGGAAACCTCTCTCCAAACTCTTCAAAATGTTCTCCTCTTAACGGATTATCTCCAATAAAATTTATATGATCTTTTATTAAAACAATATCCGTAGGTTTTAATGGAATCCTTCCTTTTATCCCACCAACTGCTGAAGTTAATATTAAATACTTTAAATTAATTTTTTGCATTATTCTTATAGGAAATGTAACCTCTTGCATCGTATATCCTTCATAAAAATGTATCCTACCTTGCATAACCAAAACAGGTTTTTTTTCTAAATATCCAAAAACAAAGTTCCCTTTATGTCCTGAAACAGTTGATTTTGGCATATTTGGCACTTCTTCATATTTTATTATTATTTTTTGTTCAACTTCTTCTGCAAGATTTCCTAAACCAGAACCTAAGATTATACCTATCAAAGGTTTTAAATTTTTTGTCCTCTGCTTAATAAAGTTTACTGCTTGTTCTATTTTCTCCAAAATTTCACTCATTTTTAAAAATCTCCTTTAAAAAGCTAATTCCATTTTTAATTTTATTTAATTCAAATATTTCATCAATAGTTTTTGCAACATCAGAAAATGTCTTCCTTATTCCTAAATATGCAGAAGATATAAAATCTTTATTTTTTGAATAAACAAGAAGAGGGACATACTCTCTTGTGTGGTCTGTGTGAACATTATAAGATGGATCGTTTCCATGGTCTGAAGTTATTATCAAAAGATCCTCATCTTTAAGCAGGTTTATAATTTCATTAAGTTTCTCATCAAAATATTTTAAACCATCATAGTAATCTTTTATTAATCTTCTATGCCCCCATAAAGTATCAAAATCTACAAGATTTGTAAATATCAAAGTTTTTTGTTTGCAAAAATTTTTTATTGCATTAATTGTTTCTTCAATACTCTCAATATTATTTTTTGAATGTATTATTTTTGTAAGCCCTTGTTGTGCAAATATATCTTCAATTTTTCCAATACCAACAACCTCTCCATTAGATTCTTTTATATAATCAAGCAAAGTTTTTGAGAATGGTTTTATACTGAAATCACGACGATTTTCCGTTCGTTTAAAGTTTTCTTTATTAGTTCCAACAAACGGTCTTGCAATGACCCTTGCAATATTATGTTGTTCAAATGGTGGCTTACCTAACATCTCTCTTGCTATCTCACAATATCTGTATAACTCAGATAAAGGTATAACTTCCTCATGTGCTGCAATTTGGAACACACTATCAGCTGAAGTATAAACTATAGGATAACCTGTTCTTAAATGCTCTTCACCTAAAATTTTTAAAATCTCAGTCCCTGAACAAGGGAAGTTGCCAATTGTTTTTCTACCAATCCTTTTTTCAAACTCTTCGATTATCTCCTTTGGAAAGCCATTTGGATAAGTTGGAAAAGGTTTTTCCAAAATAAGACCCGCTATCTCCCAATGGCCAGTAGTTGTATCTTTACCTTTTGATAGTTCAGCCATTTTGGCCCAACAACCAACAACTTCATATTTTTCTCCTCTATATCCATCTATTAAATTATACAACCCCAATCTTGCTAAATTTGGTAGGTCAAAATTAGGAACAGTTTGATATATATGTGTTAAAGTATTTGTTCCTTCATCATTATATTCTTTTGCATCTGGTAAAGCTCCGACACCAAATCCATCCAAAACTATAATTATCACACGAGAAATCGCTTTTTTCATGTTTCTTTGCTTTTAATATACTACAATTCCAGCATATCCTACAACAGAATCATATTCACCGGTTACATCACCACTAGTTTGATATCTTATCAACTCTGCTTTTCTTGCACCAAGAAGTTTTGAAGCTATTAATACGCTTACTGTAGGATAAACACCACACATACTAATTCCATAAGATAAAACTGTATCAAACAATTTTTTAGGAGAGAGCTCTAAGATTTGTTGTATCGCTAAAGTATCAAGTTTATAAGCATAACTTTGTGGTTCATAATGTGTCATATCAGTTGAAGCAACTAACACAACTTTTTGTTGTGGATGATTTTTAGTATATTCTTTAACAGCAGAAGCAATTGATGAACCTAAATCTTGACACATATGGTAATCTTCAACACGGATTGTTATAGCAACGATACTAAATTCTTTTTTTGTAACAAATTGTAAAAAAGGAAGCTGTATCTCTAAAGAATGTTCGTTTAAGTGTGCAACATGATCTTTTGTTGCAAATTCAGAATTTTTTGTTATAAGTTCAACAAGTTCTGAGTTAATTTTTACTTCACCAAACGGTGTCTCCCAACTTCCTTCAGGATACACTGCTACATTTTCACCAAGACCTGTATGGTTAGGACCTACAAGTATATACACATCAGCAGGTTTTATCAAAGAATAAACCTCGCCTGCTACTTTGCCAGAATAAATCCATCCTGCATGGGGACAAATACAACTTATAACATCAATTTTTCTATCTTCTGGTATATCCAACAAATACTTCTTTGCTTCTTTAACACTATCAGGATACCAAGTACCTGCAAACTTTGTTTTTCTTTTCATATTTGATAAACTACAATAAAATTAGACCAAAATCAATGTTTAATAAGAATTCGTATTGTAATTATACTAAAAATATTGTAGTTATTGGTTTGGAGTTATTAGTTCAGAGTTAATAATTAACGATATGAAACTTTGGTTTTATTTAAAACTTGCGTTAAGAAATGTATTAAAATACAAACGTAAATCAATACAACTTGTAATAATTACTGCCTTAGGTGCGTTAGTGTTAAGTTTTCTTGCAGGATTTATTGCTGGTCTTTTTGAAAAATACACAAATGATATTTTAAAAGAAACAGACCATGCTAAAATTTATCACAAAGGTTATTATAAAAAACAAGAAATTTCTTCGTTTGAACTTTTAATAAAAAATTATAAAGAGATAATTAAAGAAATAAAATCTGTTGAACCTAAAATAAAAATCTCACCTATTATAAAATCAGCTGTTTCTGTAGTAAAAGATGAACAATCTTTAAACCTTTATTGTTTAGGTATACAACCATATGATGAAGAAACACAACAAGAGTTTACTTCATTTAAAGTATACAGCAAAAAAATTCTTTCAGGAAGATACTTTTTATCAAACAAAGATAAAGGTATATTGATAAGTTCTTATACTGTAAGTCAACTTAACTGCAAAGTAGGAGATAAACTTGTTTTATTTTCTTCAGACAAATATGGTTCATTTAACGCAGTAGAACTTCAAATAATAGGTATTTTTAAGACAGGGTATAAAGATAAAGATGAACTTACTTGTTTAACAGATATAGGAAGTATGAAACAACTGCTTGGTTTTGAAGAAGATGAAGTTACAGAACTTACTTTAATTTTTGACGATTTCAACAAAGCAGTTGAATTCAATAAAAAAATTGAAAGTATCTTAGAAAATTACAATCTTGAATACTTAAGTTGGAAAGACCTTTTAGGCGTGCTTGTTTTATCAGTAGAATATGGCAAAATTTTTTATTTAGTTTTATATCTTATATTTTTAGTTATAGCGATGGTTGGGATTATGAACACTGTGTTAATTTCTCTTTTAGACAGAATCCGTGATATAGGAAATTTGCTTTCCTTAGGTTTTTCAAGAAAAGAAGTTAACACAATGATTTTAGTAGAGATGTTAGTTATAGGTTTGATTGGTGCAACAATTGGTATTTTATTAGGTGCAGGTATTCTTTATTACTACTCAATATATGGATTTCCAATATCAGAGTCAGCAAAAGAAATGGTTACATTTATTGCTGAAAACAGAATTTACACTTCGTTAAAAATTGATTATTTGATTTTACCATTTGTGTTTTCTTCATTAGTTCCTGTATTTTCAGCAATATATCCTTTGTTTGTTATAAGAAAAATTACGATAAGACAGGCGTTGGGTTATGTATAAAGAGATAAAACTTTTATTAATTGCTATAAAAAATCTGTCAAGACAAAAAAGACGAAGTATGTTAAGTATCCTAAGTGTAGCATTTTCAGTAGGTGTATTATTTTTCTTTTTAGGATACTATCGCGGAACATATATCTATATGATGCGCGAAGCGTTTATAAAATATGAATCAGGACATATACAGATACACACAAAATTTTTTGATGAAAAAAAATATCAGGATTATATAAAAGAAAAAAATTTGATAAAAAACTACTCTGAAGTTTGTCAAAAAATAAAATCTTTACCACAAGTTGTTGAAGTTTTACCACGGATTATAACCTTTGGATTTTTTAGTAATACAAAAGAAAAAATGCCTATAACTATTATTGGCTGTATTTCTGAAAATGAAAAAAAATCATACATTGTAGCACAAAGTATAAAAGAAGGAAGGTTTTTAGAAAAACAAAATGATGGTGTTGTAATTGGTAAAAAACTTGCTGAACTTTTTAATTTAAAAGTTGGCGATATATGTTTTTTACAAACACAAACAATTTATAACACACCAAATATTATTTCTTTACCTGTTGTAGGAATTTATGAAACAGGTTTCTATAAAATTGACAAAAACACTGTGTTCACAACATTGGATAATATAAATATGTTGTGCGATGTGGAAGATTCAGTAAACAAAATAATAGTTTTTTTAAAAAATATGAATGTTGTTAAAAAAACAGAAAAAGAATTAAAAACTATCTTAGATGAAAATTTGGATATTAAAACTTGGGAGTATTACGGCCAAGCATTGTTAGAAAACGAACAAGGAGATAGCACTTTTTATGCAATATTTTTAGGTATATTAATACTTATAAGTATTTCAACAATAATTGCTACAATGTATATGAATGTTTATGAACGAACAAAAGAGATCGCAACACTTCGTGTCTTGGGGTTCTATAAATCAGAAGTTTTTAAACTTTTTATATATGAAGGTTTAGCAATAGGTATAATAGGCGGAATTTTAGGAATAATTTTAGGTGGTATACCAAACTTTTATTTATACTTTTGGGGTATTGATTATTCTGGAATGAGTGAAGTAATTAATATACCTATATTTAAAATAATCTCAAAGCCTGCTTTCGGTGATGTTTTTGTAAGTATATTTTTAGGTTTAATTTCATCATACTTGGGAACATTTTTTCCATCACGTCGTGCTGTAAAACTTATTATATCAGATGCTTTGAGAACAAATTAAACTTGTATGTAGGGCAATGCTTTAGCATTGCGCAATTATTATTTTAGGAGTTAATCTATGAAAAATTTTTTAACAATATTATTACTAATTGTTTTATCAACAAACTTATTTTGTTTCACTGCTGACGAAATTGTTGAAATGGTAGACAAAAATTTAATGTTTGACGAAGGTGAGATGTTGATTTCTATATTAGATTACAAAGATGAAAAACTTTACAAAACTTTAAAAACAAAAATTTATTATAAAAAAGACAAAGGTACACTTATGGAATTTTTAGAACCAGCAAGAGAAAAAGGTAAAAAAATTTTGTTAGTAAAAGACAGTATGTGGTTGTTTGTCCCTTCTGTTTCAAAACCGCTTCGTCTTTCAGCAAAAGATAGTTTTATGGGAACATCTTTTTCAAACCGTGACCTTATGGATTATGATTTAAAAAATGATTACAAAGCAAAAATTTTACAAGAGACAGAAAAATACTACAAGTTAGAACTTACTGCGACAAGCAAAAATGTTGCTTATCCAAAAGTTATAATGGAAGTAGAAAAACAACATGTTTTACCAACAAAAGAAGAACTTTATACACTTTCAGGTGATTTAATAAAAATAATAGAATTTTCTGAACTTAAAAACTTCTCTGGTAAAACAAGACCTTCTATAATAAAAGTTGTTGATATGTTGAATCAAAAAAATTATACCAAAGTTGTTTTAGAAAATTTAGAAAATAAACCAATAAAAGATAGTATGTTTTTACCACAGAATTTTGCTAAATAAGGAGTTTACAGATGAGTATAATAAAATTTGAAAATGTAACAAAAATATACCAACTTGGTAAAACACAAGTTGTAGCATTAAAAAATATAAATTTAGAGATAAACGAAGCAGAATTTACTGGTATAATAGGACCATCAGGTTCAGGTAAAACTACACTGCTTAACCTTGCAGGATGTATTGATATACCGACAGAAGGTAAAATTTTTATTGATGGCAAAGATATAACTCATATGGATGAAAAACAACTTACTTTTTTAAGAAGAGAAAAGATAGGTTTTATATTCCAAACATTCAATCTTATACCTGTGCTTACTGTATTTGAAAATGTAGAACTACCACTTATCGCTTTAGGAGTAAATAAAGAAGATAGATACAAAATGGTAATGGAGATGTTAGAAAATGTTGGGATAAAAGATTTAGCATTTAGAAAACCTGAAGAACTTTCAGGTGGACAAAGACAACGTGTTGCAATAGCACGTGCTTTAGTTAAAAAACCAAAGATTGTTTTAGCAGATGAACCAACAGCAAACCTTGATTCAGAAACAGGTACAAAAATTGTTGAACTAATGAAATATATGGATGAGAAGTTTAACACAACATTTGTTATCTCAACACATGACCCAAGATTATTAAATTTTTTAGAAAAAAAGGTTTATTTAGTAGATGGCAAAATTGATAAAATAGAATGAAAAAAATAGTTTTGTTTTTAATACTTTTAATCTCAAGTTTATATTGTATTGAATTTAATGGCGAGTTTGAAACCTTTTTTGCAAAAGTTGATTATAACAAAAAAAATTTTTTTGAAGGGATAGATTTACAAAAATTCTATGGATATAACGAATTAAAAATTTTATTAAAAGAAAACAAACAAAACAATCTGTATATTGAAAATAGAATAAGATACGATTTTGTTAACAATATCTATAACAACAGTTTAGATCAAGCATATGTTTTAGTAAACCCGTCAGAATTTTTTTCTTTTAAACTTGGTAGACAAAGGATAGATTTTGGTGTTGGATATTTATGGAGTGTTGTAAACAACATAGATAAACCAAAAGATGTTTATAATCCTACAAAATACAAATTTGGTGTTGACGGAATAAAAACAAACTTTGATTTTTCAAATTTTTTAAACTTTCCTTTTAGCACATCATTTTGTGTTGTTCTAACAACTAATGTTTTTTCTTCAGATTTGTCAAAATCAAAATTTGGTTTTCAAACTTATACATTGCTTTTTAACAACTTAGAATTTGGACTTGTAGGAAGTTATACTAACCAAGATTTTGATAACTATTTATTTGGTGTTTATACTTCATACGATTTAAAAGGTTTCATCATATCAGCAGAGTATTCATTAAATTTTGATAAAAACAAAAGTTTTCAACAGGTATTGCTAAATTTAAACAAAAAAGTTACACAAAGAAGTTTTTTAGTAGCAGAGTATTTTTATAACGACAATGGATATGATGATAAAAAAATAGAAGAACTTTATGAAACAATAAAATCTTCAGATGATTATGTTAGGCACTCAGGATTATTTATTCCTGGGTATTTTTCAAAAAATTATTTGTTTATAAGTTTTAATTACGAAATTTTATATGATATTTATTTCGGTTTAAACTTATTGACAAACTTAAACAGTTTTGGTATGTTTTTGTACCCAAAAATTTCTTATGAACGTTTTGAAAATGTTTCACTATCATTAGAGTTTATAAAAAATTTAAGTGGTTTTAAAAAAGACGAATTTTATTTTTTACCACATAATTATTTATATCTGTTGAGAATAAATTATTATTTTTGATTTATTACATACATAATAATATGTAGGGCACGGCTTTAGCCGTGTCCCGCAATTTGGAGACCGCTGAAAAAATGATTTTATATCAGCACAAGGTGCTGAAACTACAAAATCTGTCTGTAGTTGCAGCGTCTTACGCTGACTATCATTTTTTTTAGCAGAACAATCCCGCAATCTGGAGACCGCTGAAAAATGATTTTGTAGCAGTAATCCCGCAATCTACGGGACAGGTCACACAATCTGCGTGAAGCATCTACAATTTATTACTTCTTTTTATATCAGCACAAGGTGCTGAAACTACAAAATCTATCTGTAGTTGCAGCGTCTTACGCTGTCTATCATTTTTTTTAGCAGAACAATCCCGCAAGTTGCGGGATTAGACGATAACAAAGCAGAGCTTAACGCTCTGCAGCTACAAAAATACGGGTGTTTATCATCAGTAATATTATACATGCTTAAGTCTGCGACTACTTCTATGTCTTGAGTGTGAATTTAAATTTTTTGTTTATATTTATTTCTCCGTGTCTCTGTGATCTCCGTGCCTCTGTGGTTTAGATTTTTTAATATTCAATACGGAGGAACATAATGAAAAACATAATTTTGTTAGGACTTACAAGTTTATTAACAGATGTTTCATCTGAGATGGTTTATCCTATATTAGGTCTTTATCTTGCATCTTTAAATACACCATATACAATCATAGGAATTATTGAAGGTATAGCAGAAAGTGTTGCAAACTTGCTTAGGGTTTTTTCTGGCGGTGTATCAGACAAACTTAAGAAAAGAAAACCGTTTGTAATACTTGGTTATTCTTCTTCGGCATTTGGTAAAATACTTTTGTTTCTAAGCAACAGTTGGATTTTTGTTTTGTTAGCAAGGTTTGTTGACAGAGTTGGTAAAGGTATAAGGACAGCACCGAGAGATGCATTGATTTCAGAATCAACTACTGACGAGAAAAAAGGTAAAGTTTTTGGTTTACATCGTGCAATGGACACTTTTGGTGCTACAATGGGTGTTGTTATAGTATATTTTATATTTTTGTATTCAAAAGATAACATCCCGTTCAAATCTGTATTTTTATGGTCAGTGGTTCCTGCAGTGTTAGCAGTAGGATTTTTGTTTTTAGTTAAAGAAAAACAAACAGAAAAATTAGAAATAAAAAAGCTAAAGTTTAGTTTAAAAGAGTTTAAATATATTCCAAAAAAAGCAAAACTTTATATTTTTATTTCAACATTATTTGCCTTAGGTAATTCTTCAAACCAGTTTTTATTACTTCGTGCAAAAAATTTAGGGTTTAGTTATCTTTCAACAATACTTCTTTATTTAGTTTACAACATTTCTTATACAATCTTTTCTTACCCAGCAGGTGTTGTTGCTGACAAAGTTGGTAAAAAATATATAATAGGTTTAGGTTATCTAATATACAGTGTAGTATACTTATTTTTTGCTTTAATAAACCAAAACACAACAAACTTAATTTGGATTTTATTTATCGTATATGGTCTATATATAGGTCTAGTTGAAGGGCAAGAAAAAGCATTTCTTGCAGAAATTTCACCTCAAGAATACAAAGCTTCTGTTTTAGGTTTACAATACACACTTGTAGGATTAATGTTGTTTCCTGCAAGTTTTATTGGTGGCGCACTGTGGGACAAAATTGGTCCTTCAGCTACATTTATATTTAGTAGTTCCTTAAGTTTTATCTCAATAATTTTGTTGTTAATTTTGATTTAATCTGCTATCTTTTGTGGGAAAGTAATTAATTTTATAAAAGAACTCTCCTTTTCTTCTGTTTCAAATTCAAGTTTTTCTGCATCTTCTGTGTAAACTTCTAAAAAAGCATCTGTTAGATGTGGGTCGTAGTATATACCTTTATATCTCAAAAGTTCTTCTATAATATATTGTTTAGTTAAAGGTTCTCTATATGGTCTTTTAGTAGCCATAGCGTCAACAGAGTCAGCGATACGAATTATTCTTGCATAGATATGAATTTCTTTACCTCTTAACCCAAACGGATAACCACTGCCATCATAGTTTTCATGATGTTGCACAACACCACTTATGATGTTTTCTTTTAACCAACTTTTTAATGGTTCCAATATTTTTTTACCTTCAATTGGGTGGGATTTAATTTTTTCATATTCTTCTTTTGACAACTTAGCTGGTTTATTTAATATGTTATCTGGAATACCTAACTTGCCAATATCATGAAGTTCAGCAGCAACCTCAAGCCCCCAAAACCCTTCTTTCACCCTGCTTATTTCTGAAATTACTCTTTCATGTTTTGCCAACATCCTACAATACTCTTTAACTCTTTGTGTGTGTCCATATGTGTAGTGGTCTTTTGCATCTAACGCTTTGAGTGATGTCTGCCAAGATGCTAAAAACAATCTAATCTTTTCTTCTCTTTCTACAACCTCAGCAATAAAACTTGCTGCCTGTGCTGTCAACATCTCAAAAAGTTCTAAGTCAGGTTTGTAGTATGGAGAACCATCAAGTTTGTTACCCAAAATCAAAAATCCATATAGCTGTTGGTTTAAAAACGCAGGAAAAACAACTTCTGCATTTAAAACATCCATATCTTTTATTATAGACAAATAATACCACTTATCATAACCTTTAGTTTCAAGTAAGAACTTTAAATATCCTTTCTCAACATAACTTTTTGTTTGTTTTAGGTGTTGCACTAATGGAAACTCTTCTGAAATCTTTAATCCTTTAAGATGTCTTAAATCTCTTTTTGTTCTGTTGGCAACTTTTACTATTTCATAGTAGTTTTTTTGTTTTTCACCTTCAAAAACTTCTTTTAACCTTGCAATAGCACAAAAGTCAATCCTACCTATTAAAGAAACTTTCCTTACAATATATGTTGCTGCTTCTTCAAAACTTTTACTTCTTGTTATATCTTGTGTATATGCTCTCAACTTTTCTCTATAGGTGTACTTTTCTTTCTCTAATTCTTCATCTTTGAGTTTTAGAATTTGTATAGTTTTGTTGTAGAGATAATAGAGAAGAAAAATACCACAACCAACTACACTTACTCGCCACAACCAGATAGGTAAGTATTTAATAAATACTTGTTGACCAATTGATACAAACAAAGCAAATAATAGAATTGGTAATAGCACCCTCCAAGCAAACAATGTAGATTTTTTTATAACAATGTTGATGTCCATAAGGTGGTATTTTATGATGGCGTAGGAGATTATACTATAAAAACCAATTGCACAGATATAACCAAGGGGATAGATATTATAAAAAGGTTTAAATTTTGCTAAATAATCTACTACGCCACACATACCTATAAAAAATCCTAGCATTACATATTTTATCTGTTCATTTCTTTTTTCTTTTTTATAATATTTGTATAAAAGCAATATACCTTTTAAGAACAGAATGATAAAGGAAGCTAAAAAAATAGGATATATTACTCCAGCGGTAGGATAGTATCCGAAAAATCTCATTTTTACACCGTTGTAAATATAGTTTGTAAAGGACAAGGGGAGTAGAAGAATTGTCACAATATATATAAAGAATAGAAATTTTTGATTTTTGTGGTTTAAAAAAACAGATATAAAGTGGTAAGAGAGTATAGGAATAAAAGCTATTCCTAAGAATCCTATTCTTGCAAAAATTAACGCTGCATTGGCATTTTTGCTTGAATACATACAGCTGAATCCTAAAAGCCATATTGTAAGACTTAAAGATAGAGCGCTGAAAATTCTGTTAACGATCGATTTTTTATTTCTTGTATAAACAAATACTCCGATAGTAAAAATAATTATGGATGTAAAAAGTAATAAAATAGTGTTTATGTTCATTTTTTTATACTGATACCTTGTAAGTGAGTGGTTTTTTGCCACATATAGTTCATTTCGCCAAAAGGTCCTCCAGTTTTTCCTATTCCTCCATGTGTTGAAAGACATACTGAAAAATTAATATGTCTTGAATTAATTCTCAAAAGTCCACTGTTATCTAAACATTTGACAAATTTCTTTAGATATCTATTAGATGGATTTATCCATAGTGAAATTCTTAATCCATATTCATTAGTATGAACGACTTCTATCATTTTTTCAAAGATTTCTTTATCAGAACCATCAAATATAATTAACGGCAAAAGTGGGAAAAAATTTTCTTCTTTTATACATTTCATATTAATAGCTTCTTTGTAATCTTCTATTAATAAAACTGTGGGGACAAAATAAACTCCATTTTTGTCAGGCAAACCTTTATGATTTACCCTCTCTCCGCCGTAAAGTATTTTAGCTCCTCTTTCCAAGGCATCGTTTAAAAATTCGTAGTATTCATTTATTCTTACCACTGGCGTAAAAATTGTTTGTGAATCAGAGGGCAATCCTATTTTCAAATTCTTTACTTTATCAATAAATCCATTGATAAAAACTCTTGAAATTTCTCTGTGAATTAGTGCTTTTTTAGGAACCATACAAATTTGTGTGGAACCTATAAAAGCATCTAATAGAGCTTCAGTTGAATTTTCTAAATCAGCATCTTTCCAAACTAACATCATGTCATTACCTGAAAGTTCTAATATTGGTTTTTTGCCTGCTTCAAAAATCTTTTGTCCAATTTCTAATCCATTTTTGCTGTCCCCAAAAAATATAATGTCTTTAAAAATAGGATCAGACAACCACTCTTCCATTATTTTTTTTGAATTTCCAACAACAATATTTATAGTTCCATTTGGAGCATTATTTTCTTTTGCTGCTTTCCAAACTATTTCTTTCCATAGAAAGATTGTAGATAAAGGAGTTTGCATTGGTGGTTTTATGATAATAGTATTTCCACTTAATAATGCGTAAGCACCTGTGAGTGAATTACTACAAGGTGCATTTCTTGGTGGAACAACGCATACTATTCCATCCGGTCTCCTTGCTAAATATATACTTTCATTACCATCTTGAGCAATTTTTCTCCATAGCTCACTTTTGAAAAAATCTAAAGTTTCTTTTCTATAACCCCTTTCCATACAAGAAAATTCCCATTCACAAACTTTCCTTGGATGTCCTTCAATAATCATTAATTTTATTAGTTCTTCTTTTTTTTGGACAAGATATTTATGAATATCGTATAAGATTTTTTTTCTTTTTGCGAGTGGAAAATATTTGAATTCTAAAAAAGCCTTGTAAGCTGCTTCTATTGCTTTTTTATTTGTATCTTCTTTATTTACACAGTATTTAGCAAAAACATATTTATTTACTTCTTCACTATCTTCGGAGAGTTTACCTAATTTTAGTTGAGTTATAATTCTAAA
>Ga0207433_10008490_pt1 | contig 16699 bp, 30 predicted proteins | sample YelNatPaOPGAMG01_FD_187559 | JGI IMG/M metagenome (GOLD analysis project Ga0207433, IMG submission 187559) | Hot spring thermophilic microbial communities from Obsidian Pool, Yellowstone National Park, USA - OP-RAMG-01 (SPAdes) (version 3) | ecosystem: Environmental > Aquatic > Thermal springs... | reverse complement strand
CCTTTAGCCAAAGCCTTCAAAGCCCTAACAACCAAACCTACAAGCCTCTCCAACGGCTGAAAACCGCTACTCCTCAACTCGCGAATATACTCCAAAATCAAAGCGCTGATAACAGAAGTCAACACGCCAGCCACAATTTGGTCAAACAACGCCATACAGGTCAAATAAACATAAAAGCCAAACTCAAGATAAACTTTTCTTCACAACAACCTTCTCGTCCTCAACATGCCACTCAACCGTGTCGCCAACCTTCAGACTTAAAGCCTCCATAACTGCGGATGGAATAGACGTCTTGTTCCCCCTGTACACCTTAGTCTCAGCAACCTTAACCATGCTTGACACCGAAAAACCACTATACAGAAACCCTTATATATCCCTTTCGCTACTAAACAGTAACCGAGAGGGAACAAAATGAAAATGGACAAGAAACTGAAATACTCAGTTGCAGCCGCCACCATAGCCTTCGTGGTTTTCGTTGCCTATGCAGCCTACGTGATTGTCAGCAACATCATCCACTACGAGGTGCCAGTCGTCAAACCTGCTCCCCTAGAAAAGCCAATTCTAATCGAAGTGTCCGGCTACCCAACGAACATAATCATCGGTCAAAACTACACTTTCACTACGAGAACGAGGAACATAGACCCCTACTATCCGGCTAATGGCTTAACCACCGTGTTAGCCTTACAGTTTAAAGATTCGAGCGGTTCTGTTGTCACCCTTAGCCCAAGCATGTTCTATATTCACTATAAAGACCCAAATTGGGAAGGAGACATTCACAACCTCTTTAACTGGAACGGGACACACCTCGTCTGCACAGCCTTAGGTGGCGGTTCATGGAACGCCCCAGTAGGCTACGACGTAACAGCTCAAATAACCTTCAGAATAAACTACAGCAGCGGTCTACCCGAAGGCACCCTCATCTTCGACTGCTACGTGAAAAAGCAAACACCCTAAATAGTAGTATTGTAACTCCATATTCCCCTTTTCCTTTTTTGGAACCAAAAATTTTTTAAGGTCTTCAAGTTTATTCATATCGAGGAAGATTATGTTAAGTGTTGAAATGATGGTGTTTCTGGCTTTTATTGCTTACTTGGCTGTTTTAGCTGCCATTCTGTTCTTGTCAAGGAAATCGTCTTCTTCCCAAATATTCCTGTCTTATCCTCAAATGTCTGCTGACGCTAAAGCCTTGCCTCCGTCGCCACCTCCGAAGCCTAAAATTTACAAGCACACAATAACTGTGCCGCCAAACCTGATTAAGATTCAAGGCTTGATAAAGCAGCTTGAAGAGCAGGGCATAAGCTACACTCTTACAAAACACGAGAAAGCCAACGCAACCATACAGTTCAAAACAGACAAGGTTCTCCAAAACATAGACGAACTCAAAAAGAAAGGCGTAATAGTGGACGCAAAAATAGAGGAAGTCCAAGAAAACGACATTTCCGTAGTGTAAAAGGAGGAAAGCGTCGTGTTTGAAATATACCTCCTAATGTATGCTTGCGCCGTAATAGCCGCAACCTACGCAACCCTTAAACATCACGGCTTACTCGCCAAACCCCCAGCAGAACAACTTGAAGAAAAAGCAGAGCTAGCCGAACAAGCCATGAAAACCCTACATGGAAGAACCTGCCCATTATGCGGTGGAAACACGTTTGTAGAAGCAGTTGATTTCATCAAAACCAACACAGCCGTCCTTGCATGCGAAAAATGCGGTCAGAAAACCCTTTGGAAGCTTGAACGCCACGTTTGGACGATGGTTGCGCCCTACAAGTGGACGCCTCGGCTTACAACAAAGCTTCCAGTTAAGGCGGAAGTTAAAAGTGAAGAGGAGGTGAAGCTTGTCTTTGCCTAACCGAAAACATGCCCTAATTGCCGTCATACTTGTCATGCTTCTGCTCCTAAGCGCAGGCTTCGTCTTCTACCTTTACGCTGAACTTTCAGCCGCCTCAACAGGCTACATCCAATACTACCAGCAAAGCCAATACTTAAACGCCACCCTCCAACAAGTCCAAGCCACCACGCCAAAAGTAACAATAGCCCTACAGTTCACCCCAACCCCGCCAACAAAAACGGTTAAACCAAACACAGTCACCTTCCTAACAGGCTACCTCACAGTCACAAACCTAACAGAAGTATACACGCCAGCCCTCCTCATCGCAAACTTCAACGTAACCCACACATCCACAAACCCAAACGCCACCATAGAATACAACTGGATACCATACCAACAAGTATACCTGCTAAAAGGCATACAAACCGTAGAAATCCCAGCGGGAATATTCCCCCTATCAATCTACAACGTTCAACCCGGAGACACAATAACCCTATACATGACGGCAACAGTTCAAATCCTATGGCAGCCAGTAAACGCAGTCATGGCCGAACAGTCAATAACAGGCTACTTCACAATACTCGTGGTGAGACCATGAAGGAACTACTAGCGTTGTTAAATGTTTACGGGGAATCGTTTAAGCTTGCTTATGCTGGCTATAGTTATAAAGCCTTAAGGGAAATTCATAAAGAATACAACTCGCAAATCGATGCTAATGCTATTTACGATGCTAGAAACTTCTGGAAAGCCGTCCTTAAAACTCACAACTACCCAAAGAAACTTAATTCATCTCCGCTTTTGAGAAAGCAAGACTTCAGAATAGACGGCAACCAAGTTAGCATAATCTACAAGCCGAGGGAGAGGTTAAGCCTCAAGACATTCCCGTCGGAAAGGCAACTTAAGCTTATGAAAGAGGCGAGTTGCAAAGGCGCAAGACTCATCAGTAAGGATGGAAAGTTTTTTCTAAACCTTGTTCTTGAAAAAGAAATTCATTTACCCAAATTAAAAGAATGCAAAACCGTCATAGGCGTCGATATAGGGATAAATTACGTTGCCGTTTGTTCTGCTTTGTTGAGTAATGGGAAATTCACCAACCCAGTATTCTTCAGAGGCGGAGAGTGGCGCAATTTGTGCGACAGAAAACGCAAGGTAACTCGTGTCAAAGAAATCCAGCATATAACAAGAAGACAGCATGAAATTCTACATACCGTAAGCAAAAGAATAGTTGAATATGCGAAGCAGTTTCCAAAGCCAATAATAGTTCTAGAAAGGTTCGGGCATTTTAACAACAGCTCATGGAACAAGCGATGGAACTTTTTGCTGGGAAACTGGGCTAGACGGAAGCTTCAGTTTATGATTGAATACAAGGCTAAGTGGGAAGGCATACCAGTCATCTACATAAATCCAGCTTATACGAGCCTCTGCTGCCACTACTGCGGTTCAAAAGGTGAACGCGAAGGCTTAACGTTTATGTGCACCAATTGTGGCAGAGAATATAATGCTGACGCAAACGCAGCCATGAATCTAGCTAAACGTTTCAGACAGCTCCTCGACAAGCCAAAAGCTATGACAGGGGAGCGTTCAGCTAGGGACATGAGTTCTCTAGCTGAAGGCGAAACCTGCCTGCCTCTGCAAACCCACATGCAACCAGGGAATGGGCAAGAGATGAAGAGGATGATGGTGATACGGACGCTAACTTGCCCTTTGGCAGTGGGAGGTGCGTAAAAGGTGGGGGACGGGTCTGAAATCCTAAACTTCCTCGCGGAAAACCGCCTGTTAATAGTTGCCATCCTTATAGGCGTATGGGCAGTATGGGCGGCATACTACATCAGTCAAAAAAGGAAGACGGTTAAACCAGTCTTCGCAGCCATGCCAATACCCGCCACAGCGCCGCCAGAACGCAGAGCAGCCCTAACCGAAACAGAACTCAAGCGGCTTCAAAAAGAAAATGAAAGGCTCACCCTAGCCCTAGCAGACTACGAACGAAAAGAGCTAAGAAAAGACATTGAACGCACGGCCGAAACAAAAATAAAAGCCATGCTTCCAGAAAAACTCTGGCTACTAGACCCAGAAAACCAGCCTACAGGTAGACCCATATATTACGTCGGTGGAGTTCCCGTTTTGGACAAATCTGCTGAAATTGAAAGGCTAATAGACTTAAACCCAGCGTTAAAGCTTATCAGTAAACTTTCTCCAGAAACCGCCCGCAGGCTAGCTGACTACCTATACTTTAAAGGCGACACCCTATACTTCTACACGGCTCAGATGCTTCCAGATGGTAATTGGGCTATAACAGCCCTGTCCAAACCCCCAAAGAAGACAGGAAAACACGTTAAAATCCCCGCCATGGCTAAACCCTACATGCTGTTAACAGCCAAACAGCAAACATTAGACCAGCTCATAGCCAACAGATGGGAAGTAACCAACGCCAAAGCCGCCATAACCCTAGCAGCAACAATCCTCGGCCCCTTCCCACTAGAACTGTACAGCCAATTCAAAACCAACACGGGGTGGGAGAAGTATGAGCAATAACAACGGAAACAGCGTAGACGTCGTTCAAAAACTCAAGGAACTTGAAGAGCAAATTAAAACTTTGACAGACCACCTCCTCTTCACTAGGGAACAGGTAATCCTCAGAAGCGAAAGCCTACCGTTCCTCCAATACCAAATTAAACGCCAAATATTTGACATGATGGCAATGGGCAAACTGCTCAACGAAATCCAAGAAGAACTCGGCATGAGATGGAACAGCTTCCAAACAGCCAAAAGAGAAGAAAGCCGAATGGCTGAAACCCTAAACTTCATGATTAAATACACAGACACAGCCCTCAAAAACCTAGAAGCCCTAAGAAGCGAAAAACAAAAACTCGAAACAGCCAACCAACTCCTACAACAACAACTGCAAGCCAAAGACCAAGTTATAAGCGGCTACGAAAAACTCATGACCGAAATAACAAGGATACTGGAGCAAAGACGCGCCCCGCCAGAAATAGTTGAAGAAATAGCCAGAATCCTGAAAACAGAAGCCCCAAGACCAGCCATGAAAGTGGAGGAGGAAACCCTTGCAGAAGAAGAACTCGAATAGCCTGCCTGAAACAGACTTGGGAAAAGCCCTGCACCTCGCCTTAATCCTAGACCAGCTACGCCAAAACCAAGCCCTAGCAGACCTAGAATTCTCCCGCAGAGTAATGAAAAACCTACGAGAAATGCCAAAACTTAAACCGCCACCCACACCCCTAAAACTAAGCGAAATAGCCCCAACAATACCAAAATACGAAGAAACAGAAGAAACAGCCCCTGAAGAACGAGGGCTTCTAGCCAGAATCAAAAGGCTCTTCAAACGAAAAAGCGGGCAGGCGGTTCCAGCATGACCATGGCGGAACTTGCAGAAAAACTTGGACAACGCCAAGCCCAACTCATAGACTTGCTGGCCACAACCCCAAAACCAGAAATCACCCTAGTATATTTCCGTTCAGACAAATGTCCACATTGTCGCCAAATCGAGGGAAGCTTTTACCGTTTCGTTCAAGAACATCCTGAAATCAACCTGATTAAAATAGACGCTGACCAAAGCGCTGAAGCCACCCACATGCTTGAAGCATTACTTAAAGGACAGCCGCCCCAGGTTCCAACAGTCCTAATAAACGACCAGTTCGTAGTTAAAGGCGACATAGACTTCCTACCTCGCCTAATCATCGCAATAAACCTAGCTAAACAAATAGGAGAAACCCGAGAGGAGAAAACAAAATGGCACTTCAAACTTTAACACGGAAACTAATCAAAAAAGAAAAGGAAATCTTCAACAAGTACGGGCTAGTCTACCTTCCAGAAGCAGTAGCAGAAATGTGGGACCCATACAGCATAGCGTCAAACCCAACAAAAACCTACTGGCTAACAAAAAACGTGGTTGTCCGCCTCTACCCAGACGCAAGAATGGAAATTGAAAAACTGGAAAAATCAGAATACATCAACAAGGCGCAAGCAGAAACCCTAACCCAAAACGAAACACCACACATTCCAGTAGCCTTCACAAACCTCTACGACACCAAACTAGAAGCAGACCTAAACCGCAAACCAATAACAGAAATGCCTGAAAAACTGGAAATAGAAGGAGCACTAATCCCATACGGAGCAGACATCCTAGAAACCCTAATACTCGCAGTAATAGAAAAAATCATGAAAATCAAGCCAGGAGCATCAGAAACAGACATAATAAACGCCCTAACCATGCCCCCGCCAACAGGAACAGGCTGGCTCAAATACACACCCAAACTAGCCACCAAAATAAGACAAAAACTCGAACAACTAACATGGAAAGGCATATTAACCTACAACCCCCAAACAATGATGTACACGCTTACCCGAAGAATCTCCACCTCAATAATAAGGACGGAGTAGCATGAGCCTAGCCAGCCTCTACAAGCTCAAACAAGGAAAAAACGCCAAAAACGAAAACCAAAAAGAACAAACAGAAAACGCTGAAACATTAAAGGCTAAACTCGAAAAAATAGCCATCCCCACGGATATTGCGAAACTATGGCTTGAAAATAATTGCGGAAAGCCATGCTAGGCGGTCTTTTTTGAAAACCGTCTATTACGAGTTAACCACTTTTTGCCCTGCCAACTGCCCACACTGCCTTGTCCCAGCCCGTTTGCGCCACGATTTTCCTATACAAAGGGACTTCTGCGACTTTGCTATTGACATGATGATTTTGAAGGAGAAATTAGGCGTTGAAAACATCGTTTTAAGCGGCGGGGAACCAACATGCCACCCGCAGTTTCTGGAAATAGTCAAATACGCGGGCAGAATGTTTAAGACAGCCGTCATCTCCAACGGCTTTAACCCTAAACTGCTTACAGAAGCCTCATTCAAAGCCAAAATCTGGGTAAGTCTAGACTACTACGGGCCTAAACAGGACAAGTGGCGGAAAGCCAAAGGCTTATGGAAAAACTACACGGAAATAGCGGACATAGCAAACATCCGCACAACACTCCTAAAAGACAACCTAGACGACACAATAAAACTAATCCAACAAGCAATCCAAAACGAAAAAGAAATAACAATAGTCCCAGCGAAAACGGAAAACCCGAACCTTGCCCCTTCACCCGAACAGCTACAGAAACTCCTCATAAGCATTTTCGAAAACAGCTACGCCGACAAAGCCGTAATAGACTCTCCAAGCGTAAACTTCTTCCTAAAAACCAAAACCCACAAAACCCTCGAAGAAGACGCCCTATGCACGGCAGCCCAGCAAGTCATACGCATAGACCCGGAAGGCAACATCCACCCATGCCCATTCTTAAACATGAAAATATGCAGCATCCTAGACGGAAACATACCTGAAAAACTAGCCCAAACCAGAAAAACAATAACCAACACCATCACCGGAAAATGCCAAAAATGCAAACATAAACCATATTGCGGAGGCTGCGTTACCCCTGAAACTCTCATCGCAGGTAGCTATTCCCCTGCCATAAATGTTCAAGTCGGGGATGAGGTGCTTGGTTTTGGGGGAAGGGCACACGTGTTGGAGACTTTCAAGCGTTTTTATGACGGGGACTTGTTCATAATCAGAGCTTGTGGTTTGCTTCCGCTACGCTTAACACCCGAACATCCAGTTTTGGTAGTCACCGGGTCACACGGTCCTAGCAATAAAATAATACTGTCCCGACCTTACTGGAAACCCGCAAGAGAAGTCCGCCCGAAACTTAGTTGTATCGATGGCGACTACTTAGTCATTCCAAAATATCATGGTTCCGTCCAAACATCCGCGCTCAATCTTGACAAATTTACAAACGCACATGGTTTATTCGTTGCTAAGACAAGAGGCGTGCCTATGACTCTTCCACTGGACGAGAATTTATCATGGCTTCTGGGACTTTACGTGGCTGAAGGGTATACTGACCAAAAAGGTGGTCATGTGCGCTTCAGTTTAGGTACACATGAGAAACATTTAATTAGAAAAACAGAAAACGCTATCAGTAACTTAGGGTTTAGCCCGTCAATCAACCATAAAAACAGACCCGCCGTTGAGGTAACTCTGTCTTCACGAACTCTTGCTAGAGCATTCAAAGAATGGTGTGGAGAGAGCGCTCGTCACAAAAAAGTACCGTGGTTTATTTTCCATAACGTTAATGATGACATAGTTCTCAGTTTTCTGCAGGGTTATATTGATGGAGATGGCTCCGTTTCTAATAATAATGTTGTTTCACTTTCAACGGTATCTGAGGTTTTAGCTCTACAAATTCAATTTCTATCTGCGCGTTTGCTTGGGCATCGAAAACTCCGTGTTCCCTTAAACTTTTTACACATACAAAAATGTCGCCAAACCTACGACAACATCCAAGGTCGGAAAGTAAACGTAGCTCCAATATATCAGTTGAAGGCCCAGAAATACGAACGAAACTTTCATGTTAAACAATTTCCAACTTTCCTATGCACTCCTGTCCGCTCTGTTGAGACGGTTCATTACACAGGTTTTGTCTATAATTTTCATACTACTGATGAAACCTACTTAGTGTCAAATGCAGTTGTACATAATTGCAAGGCCAGTTTTAATACGGAATGCTTCATGTTTGAACCGCAAATCTTTTAAGGAGTACATGCATCATTACAAAGTGACCATTATGAGTTTAATAGCCAAGTTGAAAGGAAGCAAAGACCTCTTAATTATCCAGCAGATTGAAACAGACTTCGGCCCCGGCTACAAAGGAATAATCCAAATAGGCAACGCCCAGAAAGTCTGCCACCTAATCCAAGACAAGGCCACAGGCGAATGGAAAACACTAGGCGACGAAAACGCCTGCGCCATACTGGCAGCAAGCCTAGCCCAGCTTGGCACGCCTTTAACAGGCAAAACCTCAGCTGAAAAAGTCCAGCAAAGCTGAGTCAGCCTTGGCCTCCATCGACGCCCTAGACACAGAACTCCTATACGCTGTAGCAGAAGCCACCCAGCAGAAACGCCAAATCTCCACATGGGAACTAGCCAAAAAATACGCTAAAACACCTTCAGAACGCAACACCCTTGACGGGGTTTTCCGTTACCGCCTATACAAACTAGCCGAAAAAGGCCTCCTAGAAAAAGTTGAAATCCAGAAAAACAAAAGGAAAATAACCCTCTTCCAGCTTCCCAAAACAACAGTATGCTACAACGGAAGCTTCTTCATATTCACAAACCCAATAACAATACTGGCATGCCCATACTACCCCAAAAAATGCCCATCTATGTGCCACCCAGTCTATTACGGAAAAAACAAAAAGATAATTTTTAAAGGATGCCCCCTAATACAAAACGCTCCAGAACACATAAAACAGCTAGTCTACCAACACCTAAGCAAACCCTAACTTTTTATGGCAAAAACTTATAAACGTAAGCTTTCATAACTGTCTTCTGACGTCTATGTTCACTTTAAATGTAGACGTTTCGGACACTGCCAAACGGCTTGCCGAACTTGCTAAACAATGCGAAGCAGGCATTATAGTAGTTTGCGGATACGACCATGAGGTTGAGGGCAGAGTCAAGGAGTTAGCGCAACAAAATTTTAGGCCGATGTCCATGGCGTCGGTTGACAACCGCGTCTGTGTGCTTTTAATGAGGGAAACGGAAAAACTTAAAGAACTACTCAGCAAATAACAGGTGACCATATTGGTTCGCTATGAAGTTGGAAACATCTACGCTGAAGCTGCAAAGAAACTGGTTAAAGTTGCAGAACCATTTGGGCGGTATATGGTTGAAGAAATCGAAGTCAAAGAGCCTGAAGACTTTGACTTAATGGCAAGCACGTATTACGGTACACTTGAAATCGCTAATCTGCTTTGCAATCAACTTGTCGACCCGAAAGAAGTAAGCAAATGCGTTGCTCCAATATACGAAGCCAAAGAAAGGGTACTGGCTAAACTTAGAGAACTATTTTCTAAATAGCTGAACCCTAATTTTTCTACGGTTAAACTTTTACATATATTCGTGCCTATCTTTTTTGGGAAGTAGGCTTGGGTAAGTGGGAAGTTCTTATTGAATGTCCATTTAAGCCTGTTGGAAAACGGTGGCGCATAGTTGAGCCTTCTGTTGAAACACACGAAACAGTTAAAGTTTTCTCAATGATTATTGACGCTAAAAATGCTGAAGAAGCTGAAAAAAGGCTTGTTGGAAAAACAATTGAATGTCCATACCCAATGAAAGGAAAATTCCACAAGTTCACAGTTCAGCCTGAAAACATAAAGGCTGTAAGACCTTGGCCTCCGCCGCCCCCATCTAAAAAGGAACGCGAAGCAAAACTTGAAGAAAAACTTCCACCAACCGCCAAAGAAGCCCCAACCGAACTGGTAGCAGCTAAACGTTTCCCAGACAACACAATAGCCATATCAATCCGCAAAGGGCCAGAACAACTAAACATCCTATACGCCAAACCGGAAGTCGAAACCTTCGACAAACTGATGAAAATAGCTAAAGCAGCAGGGCAGGACACGCTTGAAAACGCAATATTAGCCTACATGCTCGCCACAACAGGCGGAACAGCCACAACAGCCACGGGCTTCCTAACAGCCTCAGGCTTCAAAACCGACAGGACAAGCGTAGGCGAAGCCCTTTCAAGGCTGGTCAGAGAAGGCATCCTCTACAAATACCGCCGAGAAATCCGGTTCATAAGAAAACCGCTGCCGCCATTCGGCACAGGCGTCCGCAGATGGACATCCGAAATCCTCGGCGAACCAGTCTACGGCATATCAGAAGCCACCCGCACACGCATCCTTGAACGCCTCAAAATTGAACCCTACCTAGCATGGTGGACAATGCTGAAACCTCCCCCTCCAACCCTCGCAGCCATCAAAAAACCAGTAGAATACGAATGGATAAAAATCGTAAAGCCCATCCCGAGACTCCGCGCAGAAGAAGACTTCAAATATTACGGCCCCTACAAGCCCGGCGAAACAGCTAAACTTCCCCTAGCCCTAGCCTACTTCCTAGTCCATAAAGGCTACGCGGAATGGCTCAACCCCAAAAAAGAAACAGTAAAACAAGCCGAAGAAATCTTCAAATTCCAACCAATAGAAAAAATTAAACGTCAAGCTACACTAACAGAGTTCTAGAGGCAAAACCATGAGCCAAGAAGAAGCCGAAAGACTACGGCAAAAAGCCCTTAAAAAGGCAAAGGAACTCCTCGACAAAATAGACAAGGAGTTGAAAAAGAAAAGTGCCTAACGGATTCTTCCCAGAAAGAGAAGAAGAGGAAAAGGAAAAGCGGCGTAGGCTTCCAACCAAACAGGAAATCCTTGAAAAAGCAATAGAGCTATACTACAAAGACCACCCTGAAGCTATAGAATACCACCTCACACCAGAACAGCTTGAACTCAAAGCCCGAGAAGGCGGCTACCTGCAAAAAGCACAAGAAGAACTGATGCGTGGCCCAAGCCTATACAAGGAAGAGCTGAACAGATACCTAGCAGCGCTTCGGCAAGAGGTTGAAAAGACAGCTGAAGAGCTTAAACGCTTAGGTGAAAAACCCGAATGGCCACCTCCAACCCCGGAAGAACTCATCCAAAGGGAAACAAAACTTCTAAACAGAATCTCAGCCCTAGAAGCTGAAATTGAGAAAACCATACGTGAAAAAACCACGCTGGAAGAAAAAATTAAAACGCTTCAACAAGAACTGGAAAAAATTAAAACGCCTAAAGAAGCGCCAAAACCAGAAATACCAAAAACAGAATTAGTGGAGGAAGCCAGAAAACTGTGGGCAACCTACAGAAACGCCGTCTTAGCAAACGACACAGCCACGGCAGAATCAACCCTTAAAAAACTAAAAGAAATCCGCCTCAAGCTTAAATAATGAGGAAAATATGATGAAAATGCTGTACTATCTCTGTTTAGGATGGCTGGAAAAACAATGGGTTCTGAGAGCATTTCAGATCGTGAAAGTTTTCCTTAAGTCATCTTCGGTCAGAGTGCCATATTTCCTGCGGAATGCTTCCATTTCCTCTAAATTAAGATCTTTAAAAAATTTCTCGTCGATTTCCTTCAACTTTTTCTTCAACGCAGCAACTTTTGTAACTTTTTTATTCATAGCAGCATTCCCTTTTATTATTGTTTACATAGATGTACATTCTTGCACACACATATAGCTATCTTTGAACTTATATAAAATTTACGAAAATTTACGAAAAAAGCTATTACCTTACTCTAAAATTTCAGTATTCTGTTAGGGCTTTTTGTTTCCATTCCTCTTTTTCGCCCAGTTTTCCCCAAGTCTCTTTTTTGACCAGTTTTTGTCTCACGTCGCTTGCCTTATTTATAATTTTTGTTGAAAAGAAGACTGAAAAAGAACGAAGAGTTAGAAGTAAACGTTCTCCTCAATCCATTTCAGAAGGTCGTTAACCGCCCTTTCTATAGCCTCGTCTCTCGGCATATCCTTATACTTGCTTTCTAAACGGTAAATCACCTCTTCAGCCCTAACCCTCAACTCAGCAGTAGGCTTAATACCCAAACCGTAAAGCGTACTCTCAAACAAAACCCTCAAACGCCTCATTCCCTCATTGCCCAAACCATAGGCTTCCTTAACCTTGGGCAAAGCTGGAGAGGGCGTAGGCGTTGGCGCACGCCTCACAAGCTCCCGTCTAGCCTCCCTAGCCCAAACCTCAGGCGCAGGAACAATCGGCACAGCTTTTTCAAAGACGAGCCTAACTCTGCCGAAAGGCGAAACAGGCGGAACCTTGATTATAGCAGTCTCTTCTGGCACAGCGCGCTCTAAAGCTCGTTTACCCCTGATAATTGCTGAACCATCATGTTCAAGTCCGTAAGCGATGGCAAGCGCTGTGTAACGCACAGCTTCACGCAACGAAAAGACTGAAAACCCTTTCTCACGAACCTCTTCAGGGAGAACATTAAATAGATACGCACGCGCTTGTGCAGAGGGCAACACGATACGGTAACCCTCCATACCGCCTTCAACGCGGACATCCTCTAAAACCCAAATCTCCTTCCACTCATTATTAAACTCGACCTTAAACTTTCCGTCACGGTCGCTCCAATAAACACGGTACTGCCAACCATCCGGCGTGTAACCCCTAACCAAACTCAACAGACACACCAACAAAATCTTCTACGTAACCTTTTATTAGATGTTTCCGTCAAAAATTTATGGTGCAACTCCTTGAGAACTTGGAGTGGCGAAGAAATTGAATTACTCAAACGGAATTATCCCTCGATGTCAATCGAGGAAATATCTTCTCTCCTTCATAGGACTTACTCTTCAGTATCCCATAAAATTGTTCGTTTGCGCCTAAAGGGAGAGCTTCCGAGCCTATTGGATAAAGATATTCACTTCGAGAAAATTGAACCAGACTTTTGGGCGTGGTTCACGGGTTTCTGGGAGGGTGAAGGATACATTATTAGGCAGAACATTGTTACAACACATAGATTTAATAACAAATTGTATAGTTACCCTGCTACTGCTTACGCTTTCGGTGTTGTCCAGAAGGACAGGCGTGTTCTTGAATATATCCAAGAGAAACTGGGCGGATACATTCACAAGAAATCTAACTCAGAATGCTACGAATGGAAAATTTATCGAAAGGAAAAAATAGAGCAAATAGCTAGACAAATGTTGCCACATTTAAGGTTCCGAAGGAGACAATTGTTGGAAAAGCTGAAACCATAAATCATTAACGGTTAAGCTTATATTTTCTTCACATTCTTTTAAAAATGAAAAAGGTGAAGTTAAATGCCCCGAAATCTACTCCAGGCATACGCAATTAAAAAGCCAGCCTTCGTGTTTGGCATAGAAGATTTAATGGCGGTTAAAGACAACCCAAATATGCGTTTGACAGCTACACCGTTCGTCCACAACTATGAAGACGTAGTTTTCCTCGGACACGCAGCCCCATGGAAAGGTGCCAAAGGCATCGATGCCGTGAGGGCAGTTAACCCCGGCGTCGCATCTGGGCTCGAAAGAGCTATAAGCATCAGCAGGGCATGTGCAGGCGAAAAAGGCGTTGTCCGCGTTGGCGACCGCTACCTGCCAAAGAAGGTCATATGCCAAATAGAGAAGGCCGGCAAGAAAGCGTAAAGGCAACCTTCTAAATCCAGCTTAGAGGCTTACAGCGATGGCCGAAGACAAACTGGAGCCTCAACTATCAGAACTACTGGAAACCATAACCGCCCGCCTAAAAGACGCAACCAGAGACTTGGAAGCAGCCATCCGGTGCATAGAAGCCTACAAGGCAGACCCTAAAGGCGCACAAGCCTGCATCCTCGAATACCTCAGAACAGGCGCCACCCCCACTTAAAACTCCCCCTTTATTAGCCAAATATAAAATTTGAAAGGTTGGAAAATGAAAAAGGCAGTAACCATAACAATAATCCTGGTTGTAGCGCTAATAGCAGCTTACATAGTCTACGCTTACCTACCCACAGCCCAAGCCCAATCCCCCGTCATTCCAGTATTAACAATAACCTACGACGACGGCACATCACGAACATGGTATCCACCCAACTTTAAACCGTCAGGCCTAACCTACACCATAATAGACCCGTCAACCAACAAGAAAGTAGTCAGCATAAAATGCGAGTTCTACGCCACAGTAGTCTATACTGGACAACCCACAAGCTGGAGCTGCAGCGGAACCTTCTACTGGTACATTTTAGACTCCAGCAAAAGCGTCCTATACCAAACCAGCCAACCCCTCTCAGCATCAGGCTCCTCAGCACCACCAAACAACCAGCCATACGTAGTTACAAGCTCAACAGCTTCAGCCGACGCTATTGAAAGCCTCTACTCAGGGTGGGTTGACGGCGGCACCTACTACCTCCGCTACCGCATAACAGGCTTCACCTACACCCTCAACTTCCCCAGCGGAGCGCAAACAAAATCCGCCACAGTAGCCGACCTAGACTGGCAGTTCAAATACCAAGCTCCAGAACAGTTCATCAGCCTAACAATATCATGGAACTTCGTCCCAACATACGGGTGATATAAATGAAGAAAACAACCATAATCGCCATTGCATTCGCCGTAATAATAGTGCTGGCGGCAGTAGCCTACAACAGAGGCTGGCTTACACCATCTAGCGCCGCATCACCTGAACTTATCCCAGCCCTAATCATCACATACGCCGACGGCTCAACAAACGTCTTCTACCCGACAAAACTTCAACCTATCCCAATGGTAATCTACGACCCAAGCGCAGGCAAAGTTGTCAAACAAGTCCGACTAGAACTATACGCAACAGTAAGCTACACTGGACAAGCCCTAAGCTGGAGCATAAGCGGTAGCGCCACATGGAAAATCCAAACAAGCACCGGCTCAGACCTCTACTCAACAACAATGCCGCTTTCAGGCTCAGGCTCATCGGCTCCGCCCAACGGACAAGCCTTCGTAGTTGCAAGCTCAACAACCGACGCATCAGCCATAGAAAGCCTCTACACGGGATGGGCAAGCGGAACCAGCTACCGCCTATACGTGGCGGTAACCAGCTTCACCTTCACCATAAACTTCGTCGACTCAACACAAAGCAAATCCCCATCAACCCTCCCATCAGCCACATGGAACTTCGTATACTACGCGCCTGGGCAAATAAACAGCGTCAGCGTTTCATGGAACTGGGTTCCAATATACGCTTAGGCGAACCCTATGGAAAAAACAGCCGCTGCAACCGTTATCTTACTCTTTTTTCTAATACTGGTTATCCCAAACTTTTTAGGAAAAACTGAAGCTGGAGCCGCCATAACCGCCACTTTAACGCCAGTCTACGCTGAAGCCGCAGAATCCCACCACACCATCTACGACCCAACAAACTGGAAAATAGTCACAGCTGTCCGCTTAGAACTCTACGTAACAGTAAACTACCAAGGCCTCGCCCTAAACTGGAGCCTCAGCGGCAGCGCCACATGGCAAATCCAAGACTACTACGGCAACGTGCTGTTCACCACAACGATGCCACTTTCAGCGTCAGGCTCATCGGCTCCGCCCAACGGACAAGCCTTCGTAGCCTTAAGTGCAACCGTTGACGCCAGCACAATTGAAAGCCTCGGACACCTCCTTTACTTCCCATCAAACTATTACTACCTATACGTCAAGCTTGACAGCTTCTCCTTCACCATAAACTTCATAGACGGAGCCAAAACCAAATCACCCTCAACCCTACCCTCATCCCCATGGCGTTTCTACTGTCATTCCTACTAAAAAGCGAAAAGCTTAAATTTTTAAAAACTTAAACTGTTCAACAGTGAAACAAAATGACAGCAAAACTTCCTCGTGAAATCCTTGAAAAAGCCATCCAACTCCGCGACCCATTAAAAACGGTTTTCATAGCCCTATACTCTTACGGAAAACCATGCACAGCATCAGAAATAGCTGAAACAATCGAAAAATCCCGAGCCTACACATGCATGCGCCTCAACCAACTTGCCGACATGAAACTCGTCCAAGTCACCAGACAAGGCAGAACCAAACTATACGAGGTAATAAAGGATGCCTAAACAATACGTGGCCTTTCCCTTGCCAAATCCATACAGCTTTGACTGTCCCCACTACACCAACAACGGAAAAACAGAAACAGTGAGAGCCGTAATAGTCCCAACAACATTCAACCAAAAAGACGTCTTCTCATGGCAGATAGGATATAGTTGCAACTTTTGCAGGAAATGCCAAAAATCAGAATGCGTCTACAGCTACGCCGCCTACCAAAAGCAGAGGGAAACCTGATGCCAACATGCCCATCCTGCAAATCGGCATGGCTTATGCAAACCGACAACCCAAACCGCTTCATATGCCTCTCCTGCAAAATGGAATACGAGTTAAAGCCTGTTGAAAAGCAAAACCAGAAAAGAAAATAATGAGGGAAAAGGATGGCTGGAAAACTAATTAAAATTTGCCTACTTC
>Ga0207433_10008487_pt1 | contig 16706 bp, 10 predicted proteins | sample YelNatPaOPGAMG01_FD_187559 | JGI IMG/M metagenome (GOLD analysis project Ga0207433, IMG submission 187559) | Hot spring thermophilic microbial communities from Obsidian Pool, Yellowstone National Park, USA - OP-RAMG-01 (SPAdes) (version 3) | ecosystem: Environmental > Aquatic > Thermal springs... | reverse complement strand
GACCAATCGAAGATAAAATAATTTCAATGTATGCCAAAGGAATGACAACCAGAGACATACAATCACACGTTCAAGAGTTTTATGGACTTGATGTAAGTGCATCGCTTATATCACAGATTACTGATAAAATCATTGACTTAGCTAAACAATGGCATAATCGCCCATTAGAGAATATCTACCCAATTGTATTTTTCGATGCCATTCACTACAAAGTAACAAGTGAAGGAAAAGTAATAAATAAAGCTGCTTATACCTGTTTATCGATCAATATGGAGGGTAAAAAAGATTTACTTGGTCTTTGGGTTGGAGAAGCCGAAGGAGCTAACTTTTGGTTAAATGTTTTAACTGAATTGAAAAATCGAGGAGTAGAAAAAATACTCATTGCATGTATTGATGGACTGAAGGGTTTTCCTGAAGCAATTAATACAGTTTTTCCGAATACTGAAATTCAACAATGTATTATTCACTTAATCAGAAACACACTGAAGTATATAGCAAGTAAAGACCAAAAATTATTTATGCAGCAATTACGTCAAGTTTACACTGCACCTACAGAAGAATCTGCTCTAATGGCTCTTGATCAGCTTGATGAAACTTGGGGTAAAAAATATTCTCTGGCTATTAAAACTTGGAAAAACAATTGGACTCATGCTTCTACATTTTTTAAGTATCCGGATGAAATAAGAAAAATAATTTATACGACTAATGCTGTTGAAGCTGTTCATCGTCAATTTAGAAAAGTAACCAAAACAAGAAGTATTTTTCCTAATGACGATGCTCTCAAAAAAATGTTATTTTTATCTTACAGAGATTTATCTAAAAAATGGACTATGCAAGTTCCAAATTGGGCTATTGTTTTATCACATTTATCTGTTATTTTTAAGGAGCAATTAGAAAATGTTCTTTGATTATTTTTCCCATTTACACAAATTATTTTACAGACTCATAAATAATTAACATGTTGATTATTTAACTATGAAAAAAAATATATCATATAAGAAAATATTTTTAGTTATTCTTATTTCAACGGCTCTATACTATTGTTATCTTTTTATATTTGGGAGTATTACTAAATTATTAGCAGGCAAGCCAGATGATTTAGGCTATTATTTAAAGGTTGCAGAAAATTTGGTCCAACTTAAGAAATCTACTTTTGATGGTATTCATTTAACAAACGGATATCATCCTCTATGGCAAGCACTTTTGATACCTATAGCATCTGTAACAAATCAGAATCATGAACTCTTATTAAGGTGTACTCTCCTTTTCCAACTTGTGCTTCTTTTTATTTCAACGATCTTATTCTCAAATTATATTGAATATCACTTTGGTCCTGACAATTCTGCATTGGCTGGTATAATGTTTATTTCTATCGTATTTATTCAAGCCTTAAATGGTATGGAGTCTGCTTTATTAATATTTTTAATTTGCTTTTGGCTATGGCGTTTTTATAAATCTAATGAAAGCCACAGTCATATACATGAGATCCTTAATTATATTTTTGAAGGTATTATACTAGGATTAATAATATTAGCCAGGTTAGATCAAATATTCATTTTAGTGGGATATTTAATAGTTGCAAGTTTAGCGTATATAATTAACTGTAAGGACAGAAAAGTAATTTTTAAAAGGACTTCATACACAATTGCAGCTTCCTTTATAATAATTATTCCTTATTTATTATATAACTATATTGTATGGAATTCAATAGTTCCAATAAGTGGTAGATTAAAATCCAGTTTCCCGATAATTCAATTAAATGGTCTTAGATTACTGCAGTCTTATTCTAAATATGGTTATATATATTTTTTAATAGGGATACTCTCATTAATTACAATAGTCTTTTTTATTATTAAAAGAAAATCCATTTTTACATTTATTTCCCAAAAGTATCAATTTAACATTTCTTTCCTAATTATTGCCACGCTTGTTTCCATTCATTTCTTTTATACTTTATTTTTTACTAAATGGGGTATAGCTAGTTATTATTTTGTTGTATACGGTTTCATATTCATAATAATATTTATTCAAGTAATTACATATTTATATCAAAGGTTCTTCAATATAATAATATATAAAAAAATATTTTTGATTTTGCCTCTTATTCTAATATTTACGATCTTAATTCCATTACGAATAGTGGAGTTACAAAGCAAGAAAATATTTGTTAGGGATTATGAAGCAGCGGTTTGGATTAGAAATAATACATTACACAATACAGTAATTGGAATGGAAGATAGCGGGATAATAGGATTATTTTCTGATAGAAGGGTTATCAATTTAGATGGAATAATGAACGATGACAATTACCAAATAATATTAAAACAACGTGAGTTAAAAAATTATCTTTTAGTAAATAAAGCAGGTATATTTATTAGGTATGCAGTATATGATAATCCGAATGTGATTGATGATAAATATAATTTATACTTAAAACGTTTCTATAGTTACCAATTTAAATGTTATAGTGATACATTAGAATTATTTAGAAAGAATGAAATGTTAAGAATTGGTCCTGATAATTCTTTTGGTCGTAACAGTGTATTAATTGCTTGGAGAATAAATAATTAAGAATCAAATGAAACTAAACATTCTCCATTTACAGACTGAGCTAAATATTACGTGCGGAATTAGTAAAACAATTTATCTGTTATTTTTACAGACTCTTAAAGACTCTAATTTTATTGCTTTTTATAACCATGATTATCCTCATTCGGCTTTAGGTTATTTGAATCCAATTGAATTTGAGAGTCTGTAAAATAATTTGTGTAAACGGGAAAAATAATCAAAGAACATTTTCTAATTGGTCCTTAAAAATAACAGATAAATGGGATAAAACAATAGCCCAATTAGGAACTTGCATAGTCCACAAATACTTCCATGTGCTACAAAGGTTTTGAATTTATTGTCCTCTTACTAAGTTTTAGCTAATTCAATACTTCAGACATACTTTAGCTATACTTCTTGTCTGGCTTCTGTCAGTCTCTGAATACGTTCTGAATTCGTTCTGAATTCGATCTGAATCCGTTCCTCTTCAGTTTTTTTTCTTTATACTCTGGTGTGTCTTCCCGGTAAGTTTATTTTACCCCTTCGTAATATAAATATGGTATTGTCTTTATTCCGGTGTTGAAAATTTATTCCGCTAAAACAATTCCTAAATAAATTTTCTTTTGCAATTATAATAAATTAAAATATAAAATGAAATTAAAATTATATTCAAGTAACATATTACGAATTGTATTGTTAAAACATATCTTCTTTCTGTTTTATTTTTTAATTCTATTTGCCAGCGTTTCTTAAATATAAATGCTACTTCTTCGGCTGTTATATCGAAATTATTTGTTTTTGCTTACAACAAAATTACGACTTTCGGGAGCTGCTTTTTGCTGCTCCTTTTCTTATTTTTGTCAGCTAATAGTGATAATTTATACTTAAAACGTTTCTATAGTTACCAATTTAAATATTATAGTGATACCTTAGAATTATAAAAAAGAATGAAAATTTAAAAATTGTACCTGATAATTCTTTCGAACGTAAAAGCGTATATATTGCTACCCCAAATAGTGAATAATAAAATGAAACTAAACATTCTCCATTTACAGACTGAGCTAAATATTACATGTGGAATTAGTAAAACAATTTTCACTCTCATAGACAAGACAAAGAATAGTCATAATTATTTTATTGCTACGTTCGGGGGAGATGGATTTGAAAGATTTATAGATATTGGAATTCAGCCTATTATATTAAAAAATAAAAGGGAAAATCTATTCAATTTTCCTGTTATTATTTATAAGGTTTATAAAATATGCAAGAAGAATCAAATAGATATTATACATGCCCATCATCGATATTTTGATTTAGTTGCATTTTTTGTTTCAAAATTAATTAAAATTAAAACAATTACCTCTGTACATAGTTTTGTTAAAGGAAGGAAAAGACTTAGTTATAAATCAGAAATTTTGATTGCTTGCAGTTATGCTATTAAGAATCATTTAATTAACTACTTTAAAGTAAAAGAAAATAAAATTAATGTCATTTATAATTTCGTGGATAAATCCGAAATTAGAATCTCAATTAATAAAATGGAATTAAAAAGAGAACTACTAATTCCAGAAGAAAAGACTATTATCGGTTTTATTGGAAGATTTGATAATGAAGAAAAAGGAATAGATGTTTTAATCAAAGCCCTAAATGAAATCAGCAAAGTTTATTCTAATATTTTTTTATTATTAGTGGGAAGTGGCAAAGATGAAAAAATTATATACAATGAATTAAGTAAAAGTAATTTCGATTATAAAATTCTAGGAGCCCAATTAAATATTTACGATTATTATAATTTAATGGATATTTTTGTACTGCCTTCAAGAATAGAACCACTTGGAATTGTAATTTTAGAAGCGGGTATAATGAGCAAAGTGGTTATTGGGTGCAATACTGGTGGTATACGTGAAATTATTCAAGATAATAAAGACGGGTTTCTTTTTGAGCCAGGAAATCATTTAGATTTAAAAAACACTATTATAAGAACTTTAACCGAATATGAAAGTGCTACAAAGATGGGAATAAATCTCAGGCAAAAGGTATTAGCTAATTATTCGGTTGAACATGGTATTCTTTCTTATGAAAGAGCTTATAAAAATTTGATAATTCATGAATGAATTTGACCATTTGAAAATTCTTGATATTATCCTAACAAAAATTTCTTACAAGGATTTGTTAGAGCAAATTGAAATTTCCATAAATAATTTTTCCCGAAAAATAATCTCATATGCCACATTTCATACAATAAATTTAGCAAATAAATCAAAAACACTTGCAAATAAAATAAATTCGTTTGATATTGTACATGCTGATGGAATTGGAGTTTATTTTGCATCAAAATTTTTATATGGAAAAAAAGGTTTTGAAAATAATATAACTGGCTCTGACTTTTATCCGTTGCTTATTAAAAAATCAATCATAAATAAATGGAAATTTTTTTTCTTCGGTGACTGTAAGGAAAATTTGGAGAAAATACAAATTAAAAATCCCGAATTAAAAATAGCCGGAATGAAAGATGGCTATAATTTCGATGATAAAAATGTTATTACTGAAATAAATTCTTCTGATGTCGATGTATTAATTATAGGCCTTGGCTGTCCTTTGCAGGAAGATTGGGTATTTAAAAATGAAAAATTAATAAACGCAAAAGTTATTTTGATTGTTGGAGATGGAATAAAAGTTTTTGCTGGAACTAAAAATAGAGGAAATAGGTTTATTCAGAAAATTGGTGCTGAATGGTTGTACCGTTTAATATTAAATCCCAAAAGAATGTGGAAAAGATATATTCTTGGTATTCCAAGGTTTGTTATAGATATTATTAAATTTCGAACAAAGAGAAGTTTTATATGAAGACAAAAATACTATACTTTGTCCCATTTTTATTACTTATAATTAATTTTTCTTTTGCTGCTAATTCAAATAACAGAAATACAAAAGTTCTAAGTAATGGGGGCGGATTTATTGTAGATTATAAAATTTCTGAACCGAAATTTACCGAACAAACTGAAGGCAATGTTAAGATAATTGATTATTATGAGTTTACCGACTATTCCGCTTCTGGTACACTAAAATTACCTTCGTACGATATAATTCTTGCAATTCCGGCTAATTCAAGACCGAGCTTTAATGTTACAAGTAATTCCGTAAAAGTAATTGAAAATGTTCTACCCGCTGTTAATCCTAAAATTGTTTTATCCGGTGATTCAACTTTAGGTGTTCAGAATCTCGGATACAGAGATGTGAAAAATATAAATATTGAGCAACCTGTCCTTCAAGTAATAGGTTATTCATGGTTCAGAGATTTTTATTGTGTACACCTTAAAATACGTCCATTTCAATTTGATTATACTAAAAATCAAATTACAGAAATAAATGATTTAAGCATATCGGTCAATTTCGGTTTAGGTGCATCAATAAAAAGTGCAGAGCCATTAAAAATAAAATCAAAATATGATAGTGAACTTACTGGATTATTTTATAATTCCGATATAGCTGAACAGTTTAGAAGTAATCCAAAATTAGTTGCTAGCGATACAACAGGCAATTGGATAAATTATAATGCTACTTACTTAAAAATTGGTACCGCAAACGATGGCCTGTTTAGAATTTATAAATCTGATCTTAACAATCTTGGGATTAATACTTCAGGTATAGATCCTAAAACTTTTCAACTTTATAATTATGGTAAACAAATTCCCATTTTTGTGAAGGATGAAAATACTGGCGTTTTTAGCGACAGCGATTATATTGAATTCTATGGTACCAAAAATTATCCTTCCATATCGTACCGGGTGATAAATCAATCTAACCAGGAATATAATGAATATCTTAACCGTTATACGGATACATCATTTTATTTCTTAACGTGGGGGGGGAATATTGATGGTCTGAGGGCTGATACAATAAAAACAAATTTAACTGGAATAACAGATACTTTAAATTATTTTGATGAAACCGATCATTATGAATATAATAGCTGGTTTCAAAATTTAAACAATGATGAATTAGCAAATCAGACTTCAAATTGGTACAATAATAAGTCTTGGTACTGGGATTGGCTTTTTGTCGGTACTAAAACTTACTCATTTCAAACACCTAATTTGTACCCTGGAAAGTCTGCTAGTTTTTATTTTAAACTTGTCAGTGCCAGTTCCAGTATTGTACAAAATGCACACAATGTGACTCTTTCAGTTGACGGTATAAGAATTGATTCCGCATCAGTGAACAGGTTCCAACAAGTATTATTAAATGGAACGCTTAATTCTAATACTATTATATCAACAATAAATCATCAAATCTCAGTTCAGAATTATGATAACGGGACAGATCCAAATAGCCTAGCAATAGATTGGTACGACATAGTTTACCCAAAACAAATTTCCTTATTAAATGATTCCTTACTTTTTACAATGGGAAACGAAATACAGCCGAAGCTTAGAATAATTAGAGTTGACAATGCCCCCGATACTAATTTGGTTATTTATAAAGTTAAGCCCAGATTGGAAAGAATTTCTAATGTTTATTTTATTGGGACAAGTTTTTATTTTGCTGATACAGTCTCTGCTGGAGATGCGTATGTAGCAATTACTCCTTCAAAAATATTAAAGCCGGTATTTTATTATGTAAAGGCTTTTCCTAACCTTAGAAACAATAATTTACAGGCTGATTATATCGCAATTACAAATCCAATTTTTTTGCAAAGTGCACAAAATTATGTAAATCAAATTGCTACATTATATTCCGTTAAAACTGCATTGTTTAATGTAAATGATATTTTTGATCAATTCGGTTACGGCTATCCTACCCCCGAATCGATTAAACAATTTTTAATGTTATCGTTTCAGAATTGGAATTTTCCCAAGCCAACGTATCTGGAATTAATTGGAGATGCTGATTATGATTATAAAAGATATAAATTTTTTAATGCAGGGGTTGTTGGTGGAGGAAATTATGTCCCTTCATATGGTGATCCCGTAAGTGATACATGGTATACAATGTGGGACAGCAGCCATATCAATATCCCTCAGATGGAAGTTGGCAGAATCCCAATCAATAATACTCAAGAACTAAATTATTATTTAACCAAAGTTCAAAATAATTATTCAATTCCATATAATGACTGGAATAAAAGATATTTATTTTTTTCTGGAGGAAGCAATGCCTCTGAGTATTTGCAGTTAAAAGCCGCTAATGATTCTGTTATTAACCAACTTATAATTCCAAAGCCAATCTCTGGGGAATATTCGCACTTTTATAAAACGGCAACTCCTTTTTCGGATTTTGGACCATTTACTTCTGAGCAATTATCTAATGCAATAAACCAGGGCGGCATTTTTATTTCTTACGTTGGGCATAGTGGTACGGCTACCTGGGATAACAGCATTAGTGACGTTTCACAATTAGATAATTCTGTTAATCGAAATCCTTTAATGACAGATTTCGGATGTTCGACTAATAAATTTGCTGAACCAGACATAGTTTGTTTTGGCGAACATTTTTTGTTGGATAATAATGGGCAGGCTATTGGTTACATTGGTAATACTTCTTTAGGATTTGTAACAACAGCGGTTGTTATGCCTAAGTTGTTTTATAAATCTTTATTACTTGATACTCTTCACCAGATTGGACGTGCACATCTTCAATCTAAAATAAATATGTTTGCTACTTATGGTACAAGTCAGGTATTTAATATTTTTGCGTTAACTAATGCTTTGCTTGGCGATCCAATTGTTCAATTGAAAGTCCCAAACAAACCCAATCTTAATATTTTGGCAAGTGACCTTGTTATTAAAAGTAATGATGTAAATGAAAGTACTGATTCAGTTAATTTACAGATTGTTATTAACAATTTCGGAATCGTTACAAATGATTCGGTGTTAATTTCAATAATTCATACTTTTAATAACAGTCAGATTCAAAGCTGGAATATTTATATCCCGATGCCTGGCTTTAAAGATACTTTAAACGTCTGGTTGAAAACAAAATCGTTGGTTGGTCAGCATTCAGTTAATGTTACTTTAGATCCAAATAATAAGATTGATGAAATTTATAAGAATGATAATTCCGCCAGTCTTAGTTTTAATGTAGCATCAACTGCAACCAGGAATTTGTTGACTCAACGAATAGAAAACCCCGCTTTAAGTAAAATAACATTATTGAATCCAACTATTTATAATTCGCAAAACTTTAATTTAGAATATCAGATTTCGTCTGATTCCTCGTTTAATAACATAGTAATTCAAAATTCTTTTAATTCAGACACATCATACGAGCAGCTCCAATTACCTTTATCGTCTTTACAAAATAATGTAAGATATTGGTTAAAATATAAAATTAATGATCCAGCATATCAGTTTTCTCAACCTATTTCATTTTTAAATTCCATAGGTCAAAAATATTTTATTGAAGATTCGATCGGTTTTACTAATCAAAACATTTCTAATCTTCATTTCTCAAATAAATCATTATCACTTTCTGAAGATACTACAGTACTATCAGTTATATCAGCTGGATTTTATGCAGGTGCAAATTGTGTTATCTCCTTAAACTCAAAAAATATATTAAGCAATTCTTATTTTACAGGTATGGGTATTGCGGTTATTGATCCGGTAAATTTAAAAGTTGACACTTCTGCTTCATTTCAGTTATTTAATCAACCTGCAAATATGCAGGCTTTAGTTAATTTTATTAATTCAATTCAACAGGGTAAAATTGTTGTTATAGGTGTTTCAGATGATGCAGCAAATAACATGACTAGTTCATTACAAGACGCAATAAAGTCTTTAGGTAGTACAAAAATTGATTCGTTGCAATTCCGTGGTTCATGGGCAATTATTGGAATTAAAGGGGCTGCTGCAAATGACCCAAGAGTTATTGAACAAGTTAAAGGACCTTACGATGGTTTAGTTTCGTTATCTAAAACTTATGTGTTTCAAGCTGACTCTGGAAGTATTACAACAAATGCAATTGGGCCGGCTTCAAAATGGGATTCACTTTATGTATCAGAAAATTTACCTTCAGGAACAAGTATTGCTTTTCGTGCTCTAGGAATTAGAAATGATAATTCGATTGATACTTTAAATTATCTTTCTGTTAATTCTGGTAATGCAAGTTTAAGCTTTATCAATCCAGTAATATATCCTAAAATAATGATACAAGCTCAATTAAAAGCTTCAAGCAGCGGAGCTTTTCCTTCACTTCAAAGCCTGGGTGTAAATTTTAACGGTGAACCAGAACTGTTGACAAATTATCAAGCTGTATATATTTCAAAAGATTCAATTATCATTGGAGATTCTGTTCGCCTTAAATTTAGTATCTTTAATGCCGGCGAATCTCCCGCAGATAGTTTTAAAGTAACTGTTCAAATTATTCGACCGGATAACAGTAAAGAAAGTTTTTTTGATACATTAATAACTTCGATGCTTCCTTATAGTGAAAAAACTTTTAATCTTGTTTATAATGTCGGTGGTTCTACTGGTGCAAAATCTTTCTTAATATCTATCGATCCTCAAAATAAAATTACTGAGTTGTATAAAGACAATAACAATTATACAATACCTTTTTATGTTTACAGTATAACATCTACGCCAACAGTACAAGTAACTTTCGATGGTAAAGAATTGATGGATGGTGAATATGTTTCAAAACATCCTACGATCAAGATTGAAATTAGTGATTCTTCTAATTTGTACAGCAGAGATACTACATCTGCAAGTATATTTCTAAATGGAGAAAGAGTTTATTATGATTATAAAACATTAACACCACAATTTAACGTCTCAAATCCAAAATTTGTAGCTACTTATACCCCTACTCTTTCGGATGGAACTTATACCTTAACTATTATACCAAAAACTTTAATAGGGCAGACAGACACCCTTGCAATTACTAAGAATTTTGTGGTTGATAATAATTTACATTTAATTGATGTTTATAATTATCCGAACCCTTTCCAGAGCAGTACTTATTTTACTTTTATTCTTCCCCAGCTTCCCGATGAGATGGATATTTTAATTTACACAGTAGCGGGAAGATTGGTTAAAAAAATCGTTAAATATTCTTCTCAATTAAATTTGAATTTTAATAAAATTTATTGGGATGGAAGAGATGAAGATGGCAACCTTCTCGCAAACGGAGTATATTTATATAACGTGGTTATTAAAGGTGAAGGCAAAGTAAATAATGTAATTCAGAAACTTGCTATTGTAAGATAAAATTATTTTAAAGCAGGTTCCTAATTCAAAAGACTCTTAAATTAAACACTAAATTAAAATTTCAGTCATTAAATGGTTAAACTTTTTTACCAATAATGGCAATTTTGGGGAAAATATAATTTTTTTGCTATGAAATAGCTTCGCATAAACATTTTACTTAAAATTTATTAAAACTCTTCATCAAAACTGAGGTATAAAATGAAAATAAGATTACTTACTTTGTTTTTTTTAATCGTCTTTTTTGTAAATGGCTTTTCACAATTTGCAGAGCCTTTTAAGCCTGGCACTGGTTACTTTGAAGGTGGAATGGGATTAAATTGGATTGATGGTGAGCTCTATTACAGATTCCATTTTATGCCAGAAATTGCACTTGGTAATTTTGGTCTGGGTCTCGATCTTAATTTTGATATAAATAAAAACGGCAATATTCGAAAAGAGGATTTCAATACCTTCTCTGATTATCTTAGCATAATAAGATACGTAAGATATGGATTAAAAAATGATCCAGTATTTATTAAACTTGGCGCTCTCGATTATTACAATCTTGGTCATGGAAGCATAATGTATCAGTACAACAATAGTCCGTCTATCGATAATAGAAAAATTGGATTAATTACTGATATGGACTTTGGTAATTTCGGTTTTGAATCAATTTATAGCACTTTTGCTGAAGCTGGTGTTGTTGCGTTAAGAGCTTACGTTCATCCGTTAAAATTTGGTGCTCTTGCTGATGTTCCAATAATTGGCAATTTAGAAGTCGGAGGTACTTATGCTGCGGACTTTAATAAGTATTCCGGCGTGGTTTTTACACGCGATTTCGCTTCCACAAACATTAGCTCTAACACATTTTTATCTACTAATTATCCTTATTCCAGAGATGATAAAGGGAGAATACAAATTGTTGGTGCTGATATTGGATTTCCCATAATTAAATCAAATATGTTTGATTTTGAATTATATTCTGATTATGCAAAGATTATAAACTTTGGAAGCGGTGTAGCAACTGGGGTAAAGATTGACCTTAACGGGTTAGGAATTTTTAGTACTTCTGTAAAACTGGAAAGACGATTCAATCAAGCACATTATATTCCATCCTATTTTAATGCAATGTACGAAATTCAAAGGTATCAGATTGATTCGGTCAATAAAACATTTTATACAAAGGCTACTATGCTTGCAAATTTAACGAATCCTGATAATGGTGTTTTTGGTGAATTAGACCTTCATTTTCTTGGTGTGTTAGATGTTATAGGAAGCTATCAAAGGTTAGATAAAACTCCAAACAGTGGCGAACTTCATTTAGTGGCAAATGTTTCTCCAGAAAGCTTGCCTTTTGTTGTTAGGGCTGGTTATGATAAAATAAATATTGGGAATGAAGTCCAACTTTTTAAAGTTGATAATAATTCATACTTATACTTTGAGCTCGGATATAAGCCAGTTTCTTATCTGCTTGTTTCGATGCTTTATAATTGGACTTTTACTCCGATACGGGATTCAAATAATAATGTAATTAATTATCAGCCACAAAAAAGAATTGAACCTAGGATTTCGTTTTTTTATCCATTTAATTTCTAATATCTCGAATTAAAAGAAAAGTTGTTTTATAATTTTTTTTATTTACTTCTAATGCTTAATAATCTTTTGCTATAAAGGTCATGTTTTTTAAGAAAGCGCTTAATTTTTTAATTAAGCGTTTTTTTTGTGCATAACAATTTCATAACACAACCGTAATATAATCTTAACACTTCTTAGAAAATTACTCTCTAATATTAATGCATAAATTTAATATTATTTTGTTTACGTTCGTTAAAATACTCGATAGAAAAAATATAACTAACTTATCAAATCACAAAAAAAGAAATGACCTATGAAAAAAATAACTACGGCTCTTTGTGCAATTTTAACTTTTGCCGGATTACTTCAGGCGCAAAATCTTCCTAAGTTCAGCGGATTAATGTTCGGGGATTATTATTATAATGTTCAATTCCATGATCAAACACAAAAGGATGTCAATGCTTTTGAATATAGGCGAATATATTTAACAGCCGATTATACTATTGCGGATGGTATTTGGTCAAGATTTCGTTTAGAATCCGATCCTACTGCTTCTAATTTAAGTAACAATAAATTATCTACAATGGTTAAAGATGCTTTTCTTGATTTCAAAAACGTCGGCGATGGTGATTTAGTGCTGGGTTTGCAAGGGACTTGGAATATAAACATGGCTGAAGGAATTTTTGGCTATAGATCACTTGAAAAAACTATCCAGGATTTACACGGAATAAGCGCCTCCAGAGACCTTGGTGTCTCTATTACTCAAAAATTTTCTGATGAAATTTCTTCTGGTTTTCTTTTGGGAAATAACACGGGCAACAATGGAAGTTTATTCGGTCAAACTAATTCAAGCCAGGCAAGGTTTAAATCGGCATATTTGTTTTTCCAAATTAAACCGGTTAACCAACTTACAATCTTATTAGATGGCCAGTATGCTGGAGCTCCATCAAGTAAATATATAAAAACAGGTGACTTAATTGTTAATTATGCAAACAGTAATTTTGGTATTGGCGTGCAGGGATTTTTAAACGCAATAGATCATGGAGAAAGCAATGGCTCTACTTTGAAAAGAAATGGTATAAGCTTTAATGGTTGGTTTGCATTGATGGATAATCTTCGTTTAGTTGGAAGATACGATTCATACGATCCAAATACTACAAACCGAAGCAGTTTAGCAAATAGTTCTCAAACATTGATAATTGGTGCGCTTGATTGGGCAATAAGAAAAAATGTTCACATTATGCCGAACATAGAATATACTCATTACGCATTTGCGAATACAAAAGATGACGTAGTTGCCCGCGTAACGTATTTTTTCAGCTTCTAATAATAATTGAGCTATTTTTCAATTATAACTATTTATGCTGATTTAGAAAGATTTTCGGTACTTAAAAATTTAACAATTTTTTAACAGTATGTTTTATTCAATTAAAAAATAAAGGTGCTATATTATGAAAATGAAAATGTCTTTAATTTTATTTTTTGCTTCAATAATGGGAATTCTTTCCATTAATTCTTATGCCCAAGTTAAACTTACCGGTGCGGGTTCTACATTTGATTATCCTATTTTTTCAAAGTGGTTTGATGTTTATAATAAGATGACAGGAGTACAAGTTAATTATCAATCAATTGGAAGCGGTGGTGGAATCCAACAAATTACACAAGGAACTGTTGATTTTGGCGCTTCCGATGCTCCTTTGACTGAAAAACAAATGGACACTTTTAAGGAAAAAAGAGGCACTGAAGTTATTCATTTACCTATTATTATTGGTGGCGAAGCTATTACGTACAATCTTCCTTCCGTTGGAACTGGATTAAAGTTGGATGGTCAAACTTTGGCTGATATTTATCTCGGCAAAATTACTAAGTGGAATGATGCGCGAATCAAAAAAATGAATCCGGATAAAAATCTTCCTAACAAAGCAATATTAGTTACCCATCGTTCAGACGGGAGCGGAACAACTTTTATCTTTACAAACTATTTGAGCAAAGTTAGCCCAGAATGGGCAAAAAGAGTCGGTTTTAGTACATCTGTTGATTGGCCTGTTGGACTTGGCGGCAAGGGAAATGAAGGCGTATCTGGATTGGTTACTCAAACAGAAGGTACAATTGGATATGTTGAATTAGCTTATGCAGTTCAAAATAAGCTTCCCTATGCAATGATGAAAAATAGTGATGGAAATTTTGTTAATGTTGATTTCAATACTGTTACTGCAGCAGCTGCCGGTGCATCCATGAACATGCCTAAAGATTTAAGAGCTGTTATTACTAATTCAAGCGGAAAAAATTCTTATCCAATCACTGGTTTTTCATGGATAGTTGTTCCAAAGGATATAAAAAACTATACAGTAGCTGTTACTCTTGTTAAACTTTTGCGATGGGTTGTTACAAAAGCTCAATCTTATGCGCAAGAGTTAAGTTATTCGCCTTTACCTGAGCAAGTTCAAAAACTTGACCTTGCTAAAATAAATTCTATTACTTGCAATGGAAAAAAGCTAAACATAAAGTAAGTAAGTGCGTTATTAAATTATGAGCAAATCAAACGAGATTATTAAAAATTATTTTGAAAGAGATAAAAATAAAAAGCCTTTTAAGTTAATTTACAATTTATTTGGTAATAAAAATCTCGGTGATCTGGTTTTTGAAAAACTAACATTACTTTTTGCGATATTTGTTTTTATACTTGTCATTCTGATGGGATGGGAAATGTATTCCCATTCCACCCTTTCAATTAAGAAATTTGGATTTGGCTTTTTAACATCATCAACTTGGGATCCAGTATCACAAGTGTTTGGTGCTTTACCTGTAATTTATGGAACGATAGTTTCTTCTTTACTTAGCCTTATTATTGCTGTACCACTGGGAATTGCTGTGGCAGTTTTTTTAGCAGAGTTAGCTCCTAATTGGTTAGAAAAACCTCTTTCCTTTTTGACAGAATTATTAGCAGGTATCCCAAGTGTTATTTATGGTTTGTGGGGGATATTTGTTTTAGTACCGTGGGTAAGGGATGTAGTTGAGCCTTATCTTCAAAATGAATTTCCAAATTCTCCGTTTTTCCAAGGCGCACCTTACGGATTCGGAATGCTTGCGGCAGCAATTATTCTTTCAATTATGGTTTTACCAATTATTTCATCTATTTCACGCGATGTTTTAAAGTCGGTTCCATATTCCCAGAGAGAAGCTGCATTTGCGTTAGGCGCAACAAAGTGGGAAGTTACTAAAATTGTTTTAGGTAATGCAAAGTCGGGTTTGTTTGGCGCAATTATGTTAGGGCTCGGAAGAGCAATAGGTGAAACGATGGCTGTAACAATGGTAATCGGTAATCGTCCACAAATTTCTGCATCACTTTTAGATCCTTCTTACACTATGGCAAGTGTAATTGCAAATGAATTTACCGAAGCAAATTCTGATTTGTACTTAAATGCCTTGATAGAACTTGCTCTTGTTCTTTTTGTGATTACAATTATAATAAACATCCTTGCACGTCTGCTAGTTTGGAGCACAGAAAGAAAATGGAAATAAAATCATTCAGAAAAAAAATTACTTTTTTAAGAAGAAAAACTACAAATGTTGTTATGCTTTCTGTTTCATTCTTCGCTGCATTTGTAACTATTGTACCTCTGATTTTCATCTTTTACTATACTATCTCAAAAGGGATAACACATTTAAACTTAAACTTTTTTATAAAGCTTCCTAAGCCAGTTGGTGAAACTGGTGGAGGTATGGTTAATGCTATTATGGGAACGTTTATTCTTATACTAATTGGAGGTGGAATTGGCATTCCGGTTGGTATTTTAAGCGGTACATATCTTGCAGAATTTGGCCATAACAAATTTGGTGCAACTGTTCGTTTCTTTGCTGATGTATTAAGTGGCATTCCATCCATTGTGGTTGGAGTTGTTGCTTACACTCTTGTTGTTATACCAATGAAACATTTTTCAGCTTTAGCCGGTGGTATTGCTCTTGCTATTTTGATGATTCCTATTGTAACGAGAACAACTGAGGAAATGATAAATCTTGTCCCTCATTCCTTTAGAGAAGCCGGTCTTGCGCTTGGAATTCCTAAATGGAAAATTATTTTAATGATTGTTCTTAAAACAGCATGGAAAGGAATTGCAACTGGAGTTTTGCTTGGGGTTTCAAGAGCTGCTGGTGAAACCGCACCGCTTTTATTTACAGCTCTCGGAAACAGATTTTGGTCTACAAGTTTTTTTCAGCCAATTGCTTCTCTTTCGGTTTATATTTATGAATATGCATCAGCTCCATACAAAGATTGGAATGACCAAGCATGGACTGCGGCGCTTGTGCTTATTCTTTTAATCTCTTTATTAAGTTTAATCTTTAGAATTATTACCAGATCAAAGTATAAAAAAAGTTAAAAATTAATTTATGACA
>Ga0207433_10008480_pt1 | contig 16720 bp, 9 predicted proteins | sample YelNatPaOPGAMG01_FD_187559 | JGI IMG/M metagenome (GOLD analysis project Ga0207433, IMG submission 187559) | Hot spring thermophilic microbial communities from Obsidian Pool, Yellowstone National Park, USA - OP-RAMG-01 (SPAdes) (version 3) | ecosystem: Environmental > Aquatic > Thermal springs >... | reverse complement strand
CGCTGGGTGTCTGGCCATAGGAGAAACCGCAGAGGTAGCTGAGGCGGGGTTTTTCTCTCAAAGCGCGGTGGAGGTTATTGACACCGGTGGCTTCGCCTAAGGGAATGAGGAGTAATGCCTTAAGCATACAGATGAAGTCGTAACCTTTTCGCCCTCTATTAGACTTCCTTTGGGGTTTCAGTTTTTCTACTTCTTGCCAGTTGATGGCGTCAAAGACTTGTTTTATTCTGTCATCGGGTGTGGTGGTTTGGGCGATGTAGAAGCCAAGAAAATTGAGTTGTCTGTTTGGCATTTATCTCCTTTGTGTAGTATTATACCCAGAAATAGGGTTGGTTTCAAGAGTTTGTAGTATGCGAGATTATCAAAAGAAGCGTGGGAATAATAAGGGGTAAGTTCGCATTACCTCTTGACGAGGGTTGAAATTGGAGTATAATCTAAAATAGAAATGGTGGAAAGCAAATAAAAAGGGATGTGTCTATGAGTGAAAAGGGCCTGTCATTCCGGGTCTAAAGGAATGGATGGCGCCACCGGCCAGGGACGGAGTGGATAAAATATTGAAATTGTGTTGGAGGTAATGGAGAAAATGGAATCCTCCAAAATGATGAAAAATAGGGTGCTTCGGAATTTCCGAACACCCACCACTTAAGAAAGGGGGTAAAATGAGACCAATTATAATAATGTTTTTATCTTTTAATAGTATGATTGGTTATGGTTTTAACATAAAAGAAATGTATTTTATTGCAAATGCTGAACAATGGGATAAGAGGGTTTTATTTAAAGCAGAGGGCGATGGAACAATATTCTGGTTTCTCAAGGATGGATATTTAAGCGAAATAATCAGCGCGTATCCCGAGAATAAAGAAGTTACAAAGTATTTTAAAAAATTAAACAATAATGCAGAAGATGAGGTATTCTTAAAGACCCAGGTCATAAATTGGATACTGGTAAATTCTTCACCCAATGTCCAGATCTTGGGATTGGATACCCTAACGCACTATTCTAATTATTTTCTTGGAAATGAACCGACAAAATGGAAGACCAACATTCCACATTTTAGAAAGATCCTTTATAAAGAAGTGTATCAAGGGATAGACCTTCAATTTAGCATAATAAATAATTCATTAAAATACGAGTTTATAATAAAACCTTATGCAGACCCTTCACGAATTCGTATCAAATACAGTGGAATTGATTTTATTACTGCAACACCTGAAGGAGGCTTGAAAATAATGGCTAATGGAGTTCAATTTAATGAATGTTTCCCACATATTTATCAGGTAAAAGGAAATGAACGGTCAATTATCCAGGGTCAATATAAACTTTTCACAGATGGCACAATCGGTTTTGTAATAGAGGAATATGATAAAAAAATTCCACTAATAATAGACCCTTTGGTTACAATTGCCTATAGCACATATCTTGGTGGGTCATCTTATGAGAGTGGTAATGCGGTAGCAATAGATAGTCTGGGATTTGCCTATATAGCTGGTTATACAATGTCCACTAACTTTCCAGTTCAAAATCCTTACCAAGGTTATAATGCAGGTAGTTTTGATATCTTCGTGAGTAAATTTAATACTACCGGGAATCAGTTGTTATACAGCACTTACATAGGAGGCACTGATGAAGATGTAGCATATGGTTTAAAAGTAGATGCGAGTGGTATTTATATCTGTGGCCGAACATCTTCAAACAATTTCCCCATTAGTAATGCCTTCCAGAGTGCACATGGAGGCGGAACCTATGATGCATTTTTAACCAAATTGAGACCTGATGGAATTCTGCTCTTATTTAGCACCTATCTTGGAGGCAATGCAAATGATGAGGCGATGGATGTGGCTGTTGATAGAAACAACTGTGCTTATATAGTTGGTAAAACAGCATCTGGTAATTTTCCTCTTAATAATCCGTTCCAGAATACTTATGGAGGTGGCTATTATGATGGATTTTTGACAAAGTTCACATCTCAGGGAACTCAACTATCTTACAGCACATATTTAGGAGGTAGTGCACTTGATGAATGCTGGAGTATTGCTGTTGATAGTTCCGGATATAGTTATGTAACTGGATATACATCTTCTTTCAATTTTCCGGTTCACAATTTTTATCAACAATATATCGCTGGCGAAAACGATGCATTTGTGACCAAATTTACACCTTCAGGTAATAGTTTGGTTTTCAGTACCTATTTTGGTGGTTCACTTTATGATTATGGACAGGGCATTGCCATTGACAATTTTGGTAATGTTTATTTTACTGGTGGCACTGAATCTGATGATTTTCCAATTCGCAATCCTTTCCAGGGAAATCTTTTGGGTGTAGATGCCTTTGTTGCCAAATTGGGCACAGGTGGTAACCAACTCATTTTTAGCACCTATCTGGGTGGGTCAAATTTTGATTATGGACAAGACATTGCAGTTGATGGTAGTGGATGTGCTTATATTATAGGATACACCAATTCTGTTAATTTCCCGCTCTTTAACCCATTCCAGGGATATTATGGAGGCGGATACTATGATGCCTTTGTTACAAAATTCGTTCCCACAGGAGACCAATTGAGTTATAGTTCATATCTTGGAGGTTCAAGCACAGATGTTGGTTATTCCATTGCTATTGATACGGGTAGATGTGCCTATCTTACTGGCCATACCGAATCAACAAATTTTCCAATCCAGAATCCATTTCAGGGAACAAAGAGCGGTGCAACAGATGCCTATCTTACTAAATTAAATGTTGATAACACTAATGTTGAAGAGAACGTTTCATTCTGGAAACAATCATTTGTAAGAATTCAACCCAATCCTTTTTACGATAATGCCTATATTTATTTAATTTCTAAAACAAATCAATGGGTTAAATTAGAAGTTTTTGATGTTATCGGTAGCAAGGTTGATGACATTTGTTCTCAATCAATCTTATCTGGGGTTAACTGCATTAAATTGAAAACCAAGGATCTCAATCCCGGAATATACTTTGTTAAAATATTATTTGATAATGGTGAAACTACGATTCTAAAAGGATTAAAATTAAAGTAGGCCAAATTTACACACATTTTAGAGGAAAGCCTTACCCTCTGAGCCATTCTATTTTGGGGATTTCATTAAATCCCACAAAGGGAATATTAAAAATCGGGGTCTATTTTGTCCGATTGGAGGCTGAAGGTTACGCAAGGGTTGAAAAAGTAATCTTTCTGAGGTAATTCGGCAATTCCCGAATTCCCGAATATCCGAATTTATAAATCTGGTAAAAGAGAATTTGTAACTGGATTCTAACAGGTATGGGCGGAGAAGGGAATATCGTGAAACGTGTAACGTGGAACGTGAAACGGAAAAAGAAAAAGGCAATTGGGGGCAATTGAAGGCAAAAAGCATTCCATTCTTTATCCTATATCGTGAATCATGTATCTTGTATCGAGAAGTCAAACAAGCTTGACCACTACAAAAACATTGGCGGGCTGCGACACCGTCCAACGAAAGACGATTTTTGTAGGAGCGGTTTCCAACCGCGATAAAAACCTGAAGTTTCTGCATTAATAGTAGTGGCAGAGTTTACTCTGCTCTGCAAAAATAGTCTGCATTAATAGTAGTGGCCGGCCGCCACACCTCTTGGCGGCTTACTCGGCATAAAGAAGTCAAGCAAGCTTGACCACTACAATCCTCTTTTTTATATCAAGCAAGCTTGACCACTACAATCCTCTTTTTTATGTCAATGGCGGGCTGCGAACCCGTATAACGAAAGACGATTTTTGTAGGAGCGGTTTCCAACCGCTCTGTCTTTTTTCTTTTTGTGGTTGCTTCGCCTGCATTCGGCGGTCTCGCAATGACATAAGGAGTAAATCGGACTTTCCCCGCCAATCTTTGTGGCAGGGAGAGGGAAGCAGGAGGAAAAAGTGGGAAGTGGTCATTAAATTTCCCCTTTACAAATTTTAGATTTTATGGTATAATAAAAACTATGAATTTTAAACCCGTTCCAAAGGAATTGAATTTCCCTGAACTTGAACATCGGATATTAGACTTCTGGGATAAGAATAACGTCTTCTCTCTTTACAAAAATAAAAACAAGGGTAAAAAGAGGTGGTCTTTCCAGGACGGGCCTATTACAGCAAATAACCCTATGGGTGTGCACCATGCCTGGGGCAGAACTTATAAAGATATATTCCAGCGCTATAAAACAATGAAGGGTTTTGAACAAAGGTATCAAAATGGTTTTGACTGCCAGGGTCTATGGGTTGAGGTTGAAGTAGAGAGGGAACTTGGGTTTACCTCCAAAAGGGATATAGAGAAATACGGCATAGACAAATTTGTCCTCAAATGCCAGGAGAGGGTTCATAAATATTCAATGATTCAGACCGAGCAATCAATTCGGCTTGGAATGTGGATGGACTGGGGTGATTGGAAGACGGACCTTGATGACAAAGACTGGCTAAAAAAGAGCCATTCTTATTATACAATGAGCGAAGTAAATAACTACACTATCTGGTATTTTCTGAAGAAGTGTCATGAGCGTGGATTGATATACAAGGGCACTGATGTGATGCCCTGGTGTGCAAGATGTGGAACTGCGATAAGTGATATGGAGATTGCAACCGAAGGATACAGGGAATTAACGCATAAAGCAGTGTTTGTGAGATTTCCGTTAAAAGGCAGAAAAGATGAATATCTCCTCGTCTGGACCACAACGCCATGGACCCTTACATCCAATACCGGTGTTGCTGTCCATCCAGAATTTGTCTATGTAAAAGTAAAAAATAATGGGGCCATATACTACCTTGCAAAAAATCTTGTCCGCGTCTTAAGGGGCAGATACGAAATTCTTGAGGAAATAAAAGGTAAAGAACTATTGGGTTTGATTTATGAAGGTCCCTATGACCACTTGCCTGCCCAGCATGGTGTTATTCACAAAGTCATACCTTGGGATGAAATTAGTGAGAATGAAGGAACTGGCCTCGTCCATATTGCTCCAGGTTGTGGAAAAGAGGACTTCGCCCTTGGAAAAGAATTTAAACTTGCAACAATAGCACCCCTTGATGAACTTGGATATTATATTGAAGGCTTTGACTGGCTTTCAAAAAAGAATGTAAATGAAGTAACAGAAAAGATAATTGAAGACCTCCAGGATAGAGGAATATTATATAATGTGGAAGATTATACGCACCGTTACCCGATTTGCTGGCGTTGTGATAGTGAGTTGATATTCAGATTGGTTGATGAATGGTACATATCAATGGATACCCTGAGGTATGAAATCGCAGAAGTAGCAAAAAAGGTGGAGAGATGGATTCCGGAATGGGGATTGGATAGAGAACTTGACTGGCTCAAGAATATGGCAGATTGGTGTATCTCAAAGAAACGCTACTGGGGCCTTGCATTGCCAATCTGGGAATGTTCCTGTGGCAATTTCACAGTCATCGGTTCAAGGGACGAACTGAAGAAGAAGGCGGTTTCCGGCTGGGAAGAATTTGAAGGGCATACCCCCCATAGACCATGGATTGATGTAATAAAAATTAGATGTGAGAAATGTGGTAATCTTATGTCTCGGATTCCGGATGTTGGTAATCCCTGGCTTGATGCTGGAATCGTGCCTTATTCCACCTTGAGACTCCCTGAGGACATGCATGATATTTATAAAGGCTATCCTTATGATAAATCGTACTGGGCACAGTGGTTTCCGGCAGATTTTATCACTGAATGCTTTCCCGGACAATTCCGCAACTGGTTCTATGCGATCCTGACGATGAGCACAGTTCTTGAAAATCGACCTCCTTTTAAAGTTCTCCTTGGCCATGCCCTGGTGAGAGATGAACATGGTGAAGAGATGCATAAAAGCAAAGGTAATGCAATATGGTTTGATGAAGCAGCAGAAAGAATGGGTGCGGATGTTATGAGGTGGATGTTTGCGAGACAAAATCCAGTTCAGAATCTAAACTTTGGTTATGGTCCAGCTGAAGAGATCAAAAGAACCCTTTTGACCCTCTGGAACGTATACTCATTCTTTATCACATATGCAAATATTGATAACTTCAATCCCGTTGGAAAAAGATTATCAAAAGACAACCTTACCAAACTTGACCGCTGGATATTATCGCGCACAAATTCCCTTATTAAAAAATGTGATCTAAATTATGAAAATTACGATGTTGCCAGTGTTGTAAAAGAAGTAGAAAATTATTTTGATGAACTTTCAAACTGGTATCTGCGCAGGAATAGAAGACGTTTCTGGAAATCCGAAAATGATATTGATAAAGAAACAGCATATCTTGTGTTATACAACTGCCTTTTAAATCTCATTAAAATTATATCGCCTATTGTCCCTTTCTGGACCGAGGAGATGTATCAAAATATAGTAAAGAGTGTTGATAATGAAGCCCCCATAAGTATCCATCTTTGCGATTTTCCATTGTGCGATGAATCACTGATTAATGTTGAACTTGAAAATGAGATTGAGGTTATTCGTAAGATAGTTTCAATGGGAAGATCTGCACGAAATAAAGTTAACATTAAGGTTCGTCAGCCCCTTAGAGAAATACTCATCGGATTACCTAAGGAAAGTAAACCACTTGATGAATCAGCAGTAAATACCATTCTTGAAGAATTGAATATTAAAAAGGCTGGATTTATTCAGAATCCTGAAGAACTTTTCACGTATACCATTGTTCCAAGGTTTGACCGTCTTGGTCCAAAATTCGGACCGTTATCTGGTAAAATCGGACAATGGCTCAAGGGGCTCGGTGATAAGGAGATAAAAGAATTCTTAACCACGAAGGTATTAAAAAATGATTTTGAGGGGAAAACAGTTGAAATTACGAGCGATGATGTTGAAATAAAAAAACAAGAAAGGAAGGATTGGGTTATTGTTGAAGAAAACGGTTATACTGTTGCGATAAATACTACAATTACACCAGAAATTGAAAGTGAAGGCTTAGCAAGGGAGTTGATTCACAAAATTCAATTATTACGGAAAGAGGCGAACTTCAACCTTACGGACCGAATAAAAATTTATTACAAAACAACGGAAAAATTAAAAGATGCGATATCCAAAAACTTAGATTATATAAAGAACGAAACATTAGCCCTTGAAGTTACTGAGGGCGAAAACCGGGGAGAGATAGAAAAAGAAATTGAAGTTAATGGCATACCCGCAAAATTAAGTATTATCAGGGCTTTCCAATCGCCTGGCGCATTCTAAAAATAAGGGTATCTGCTGAGGTCTTGTTGAGATTAGTCCGAATCAATACCTCTTCCTGCTCTAAAAATTTTTTTAATTCCTCTTCGGCTTCAAAACGGGCAAAAGAATCAGGGTAGCGATAAATTATATCAACAAATAGTAGCAAAGTTGCAGGATACAATTTCCAGTAACCATCCCATAACTTTGCGGTCTTATCCAGAACCGCAAGTTTTATATACTCATTGACTTTAATATCAAGTGTCTTTTTCGGAGAGAATATCAATTTTTTATAGAGTTTATACAAATCATATACCAGGCCCTCTTTGTATTCCTTTGCTATAGCACTTTGCAGTTCCTTCACCTCCATCAACCATAGATCAGGTTTAATCTCTTCAAATCTAAATTCCACCGGAATACTAACCCAGATTTTCACAGGTTTGCCATTTGCAAGCGCCGGGGAAAAAATAAAGGTGTGCGCCGTTTCAAGCGCAGCAGAATCAAGAATATCGTTTGATGAAGACTTCAAAAGTTTAACCTGTTCCACCCTACCTTCTTCATTTATTAGCAAACCAAGAACTGCTTTTCCTTCAATCCCCATCTGCCGCGCAATATCAGGGTAGACTATTTTATAATCCAGTAATACTGGAGCAAATATGCGACTCCTTGAAGGGCAGAATAATAAAAAGAATACAAAAAGCATCAAAGAAAAATTTTTATTAGATCCTCGGCCTAAAACCATGACCAAGAACTTCATAGACATCGGTTATTATGACAAATGAATCTTTATCTATATTCTTCACAAGTATTTTTAAACTTTCAGTCTCCCTTTTTGTGATAACACACATTACTACAGACCTCTTTGTTTTTGTATAGGGTGAAAAACCCTCAAGAATTGTTATACCTCTCCCCAATTTTTTGTATATTCCTTCAACTACAAGTTCAGTTTTGTTGCTAATTATAAATGCGGCGCGTGCGTAGTCAACACCCTCAAGTATGAGATCAATAATCTTTGTTGATAGAAATAATGCAAGATAGCCCAGTAAGGCAAGTTCTATTGAATTTGTAGCAATTCCTGCAAAAGTAATGATTATTGTATCAATTACCAGTATCCACATTCCTACTGAAAAATTTGTAAAACGGTTTAATATCTGCCCGATAATATCGGTTCCGCCGGTATTTGCACCACTGCGGAAAATAAAACCAAGTCCAATTCCCAGCATTACTCCTCCATAAACCGTGGCGAGAATTATATTTTTGGTGGGAGGTGGTATTTTTAATGTGTAAGTAAAGAGATCAATCAGAAGATTGGTTGTCAAGATTGTTATTACTGATTTTGCACCCAGTGAGAAGCCAAGGATTCTTATTGCCAGAATGAACAATGGAATATTAAGGATGATCACCATAATCCCCACCGGCGTATTGAAAAGTATATGTAAAATCATTGCTATCCCTGAAACACCACCTGGAACGATATTATGGGGAATAAGAAAGAGAGAGTAAGCGAGTGAATAGAATATTATCCCGATGAGCAAAAATATTATATGTATCATTGATCTCTAAAATTGCCTAAAATGATATTCCAGTTTTTTTCTCCCCATCCTTTTGAGTTGCCCCTTTTGCCTCTTTAAGACGGGCAATGAATATCTTAATCTTCTCTAATTCTTTTGTCTTTTCCGCCACTTCTTTCTCAAGATTCTCCTTCTCTGCCTTTAACTGCACAATTGATTTCTTAAACTCTTCAGCCTTAGCAATAATTATTGCCGCTTCTTTCTTCTTAGTCTCAAGTTCCTGAATTTCAGCCCGTGCAGATTCCAATTTCTTCAATTCTTCTTCGCATTCCTTCTTTATTTTTGCCTTATTCTTTTCAATCTCTTCATTGATATTCACCAATTCCTCCCGCCTCTTATCAATCTTAACAAGCAAATTCGCTTCAACTGCCTTTGCTTTTTCAACCTTGCTCTCAGTTTCAGAAAGTAGAATTTTCAGGTCGTTTATTTTATCCTCAATCTCCTTTCTATGTCCGGTAAGTTTTTCAATCTCATCCTTATATTTATCCCGTTCTCTGAGTAATTCCTTTGTCTCTTTATTTAATTCTTCAACCGCCCTTGCCTCCTCTTTTTTCAGAAGGGCGAGTTTCTCGCTAAGTTCGGCAAGTTTCTTGCGCTGGTCTTCTATTTTATCCTCAACCATTCCAAGTTCTTTCTTTCTTGTTTCAAGCAATTGTTTTATTTTTTCGTTCTCTTCTATCGCAAGTTGAAGTTCGTCATATTCATCCCGCAATTTTGGCAACTCTGATGTTATCCTCTCGTATTCCTCTTCAATATGGCGAATTTTATCCTGATTTTTTTTCAATTCCGTCTCAATCTTATCCAATTCTTCCTTCTTCTTCCTATATTCCTTATCTATCTCCTCATATTTAACAACTTGGGGTTCAAGTTCTTGAAGTTTATTCCGCGCTTGTTCAACAGATTTCCCGAGTTCTTCCGCCTCCAGTTTGAGTCTTGCGTGTTCTTCTTTTATCTTTTTGTATTCAGGTTCAATCTCCCTTAGTTCCTTCTCCTGTCTCTTCAATTCCGCAACAACAGGTTCGAGTTCCTTATGTTCCGTTTTTAATTTTTCAACCTCTTTCATTAACTCATCACGTTCATTTGCTAAATCCTTTACTACTCTGCTCAATCCTTCTTCTTCTTTCTCCTTCATTTGATATTTTTTATCCAGTTCAGCAAATGATGCTTCCAGTGTGCTGTATTCAAGTTGATAATTGGAAATTTTGGAAACGAGCTCTGCCTCTTCTTTCTTCAAGTCCGCAACTCTATTTGCAAGTGCATCATGCTCTTCCTTTAGTTTTGCTAGTTCTTCGTTTTCTTTGTATAATTTTTCTTTCGTATCCCGTAATTCAGAAACCTCCTTATGAAGTTTCCCAAGCTCCTCGCTCTCTACTTCAAAGGTCTGCCTTATCTCTTTTAATTTTTTATTAAGTTCTGCTTCTTCTGCCCGAAACTTTTCAATCGCGCTTTCCAGATTGCTCTTCTCTTCTGAAAGAGTCTGCACCTCACTAAGAATCTTCTGATGTCTTGCCTCATCCTTTTCCAGATTCTTTTTAAGTGCACCCAATTCTTTGTTCAGGGCATTTCTTTCCTCATTCATTACTTTCAAATCTTTCTCTGTTGCTCTCAAATCTGATAATGCCGCCCTTAAAGTCTGCTCAACACTCTGGTATTCATTCTTTAATTCTTCTGCCTTTACCTTAAGTTCGTTATATAACTTCTCCTGGTTTTGTAATTCTTTTTCCTGCTCCTCATATTTCTGGGTAAGTTCTTTATATTTTTCATTTAATTCATTGTATTTTGCTGTAAGTTTTTCTACTGCATCCTCAAGTTTATTTTTTTCACTCAACAGTTTATCATATTCAGACTTTAGTTCTTTAATCTTCGCCTCAATCTTCTCCTTTTCCGAAACGGCTTCACTCAAATCCTTCTGGACTCCGCTCAATTTTTGACTATCCTTTTCTGCTGATTTAATTGCATCCCTTAGTGATTTTTCCTCTTTTTTTAGCTCCTGGATTGTCCTTTTAAGTTCCTCTACTTCACCGGTCAATTCCATCTGTGTGGAGTATGTCTCTGCAAGTTTCTCTTCAACCGATTTCAACTCCTTGGTCTTTGCTTCTAAATCTTTCTCCACCTTCTCTAACTGACCAAGTTTTTCTTCCAGGTCAGCAAGAATATCAATATCTTCCTTCTTTGCCATAACACCCCCTCTATACGTTAATGAACTGAGAACTCAATCTTTCAAACTTGAAATCTTTACTTTCTAACACAGAATACGTTCTTATATACTTTGCCCTAATGATGCTTAAAGGATGGGATTTAAAACCACGAATATCTCTCCTCACCACAAGATTTTTAAGGGAATGAAATAAAAATACTCCAGGTGCCTCATTTAGAATCATTTCTTCTAACTGTTGATAATAATTATTGCGCTGTTTTATACTCCTAATCTGGCGTGCATTTTCAATCATCTTATCAATCTCCGGGTTTGAGAAAAAAAATGTATTACCTGAATAACCGAAGGAATTGGTATGAAACAATGGATAGAGGAAGTTATCTGGGTCCCCAGTATCACTGATCCAGCCCTGGAAACATAATAAAAAATTCCCCTGATAAGTCTTTTCTAAGAAATCATGCCAGGGCAAGGGATTAATTTCTACCTTTATTCCAATCTCCTGGAGATTTGCTTTTATGAATTCTGCCCTTTTAATAGATGCAGGTGAATCGCTAATATCAAGAGGATATGTATCAGGTAAGCCACCATTAAAACCCGCCTGGGAAAGAAGTCTCCTGCTCATGTCGGGATCATATTTGTAACCATTAAGCCTCTTATTATAGACCGGCATTGATGGTGGAAATATACCCCGGGCAGGTATTGCTGTATCTCCGAGCAAATCCTTAACCATTTTTTCATTATCAATGCCGTAACATATTGCCTGGCGCACAAGTCGGTTATTGAATGGAGGCTTCTGACAATTGAAACAAAGGAATTGAACAGATAATTCCGGCGTTTTAATAATTAAATCGGGAAATTCCTCTTTTATCCTTCTTAAGGATTTCTGCCCGGGCTGATAGATTGATAACTCACCCTTTTTGAATAATTCATAGCCGTAATCCTCATCCACCGTGATAATAAAATAGAGTTGATCAACTGCAGGCCTACCTTCAAAATAATATTCATTCGCCTCAAGAACAATTTCCTTTCCTCTATTCCATGCAATGAGTTTAAACGGACCCGTGCCTGAAGGCAAATCCTGGTCTATATATGGGTCTGCAACATTTGTAGCAAAACTTGCCAGAAACGGAAGGTAAGGATATTGGAGTCTTACCTGAATTCTGTGCTGGTCAATAATCTTTATCCGTAGTAAATCAACATCTCTAAATTTTAGATAATCACGCGCACCATCAATCATTTCCAGGAGATTGTGATTGGGACCATCCAAACCTTTTATAATGCCCAATTTAATATCATCAATGTCTAATCTTTTACCATTAGAATATCTTAGATTATCACGGAGATGGAATATATAGTCTTTGCCATCATCGGAAATAAAATATTCATCACATAACGCTGGTATGACTCCGGTCCCCATACCAAACTGGAATAAACCGGTTGAATAATTAACAATCACCTGCTGGGATGTAGCATCGGTTTTTTTGTCAGGTCTTAAGGTCACCGGGTCATTAAATAAATTTATCTTAACGGTTGTAGGTGTTTTCTTAACCTCAAAAACTGGTAATTCTTTTTGAATAAACTTTTGTAAAGAATTCTGAAAATTCAATATAATACGCAATGACTCATTATAAACATTCCAGTATTGCTGGACTAAGAAATTTTCTCTATCAAGTTTATCAATCAATTCTTTCAAATCCTCTTCTCTTTTATTGCATTCTTCAAAAACACGAAGTGTATCATCAAAAAATATTCTGATGCTTGAAAAATCAGGGAGCGAGATATAGGTGAATTCCTTTTCTAAATGTACAGCCTCAAATTCGCTGGATACATTTTTTAATCTCCTAATTCCTGTTCCCAAGATTTTAAAAGAAGAATCCATATTGTTTAAAAGTTCTTGAAATTCCATTATGATTGGTGTCATCAACCCCCTCGCCTTTATGCTATGGCTATGTTCAAGTTGAGATAAGATCGCAAGCGTCTTTAGTTTTGTCATAACCTTTGAACATTCTAAAATAATATCTTCCATAATTCTTATCTGTTCCCTCAGTATTCTGCTAAAATCTTTAATTTTATTCTCAATTATGCTAAAGTTAGAAAAAAGCTGGTTCATTTGAATTTTGAAGCCCGTCAATTTATTTACCGTATCATTCAAAACTCCAATCTCAGATTTATTATTAATTACAAGTTCATAAAGATTTTTTGTTTGTTTAATGATTTTGTGTAATTCTCCAAGAAGTTCTGAAGATACCATTGGTGGTTTGATCTCTACATTAATCCTTTTTAAAATCTCTATGTTCTCCCTCAACATATGATTGAATTGGGTGACTGCATAAATTTTATCATACTTTCTTGTATTTGTCAGGTTATATAATTCATAAAGAATTTGTGAGAGGTTATATATTTCCGAACCCTTTATTGATATATCATCAATCGTCTTTAAGGCACTTTCTAATTGTTCTCTAATAACATTTGTGTGTTCTTTAATCTTTGTCTCCAATTGTGAAAAAATTTCTCCACCGGTCTCCATTGAACGTATAAATTTCTGGAGTGATTCTATTGATTCCCCAATGGTTCTCAATGAAGATAAAAATTCAATAAGATTATTGAAAGTAATAGAGGCTATTTTAATTGCCTCACCTATCTCTTCTGAAACAGGTTCAACATTCTTTCTTATTATCTTAAGCAATTCATCAAAATGCTGGAATAAACTTTGTGTGGACTTCGCTATTGTATGGACTTCACGGGCTACCACTACTAACCCTCTGCCCTCATCACGTGCCTGGTGTGCCTTAATCTCTACATTCTCAGCGAGATAGGCAATCTTGCGGGCAAACCTTGCAAAATTATTAGCACTATCTTCTATCTGATCTGCCATCCTTCTCGTCTCAATAACAATTCTCTCAATTTGTCCCAACTGTTCCTGATAAGAATCCAATCTTTCCTGGGTACTTAGTAAAATTTCTTTAAAATTAAGCATTTGTTTTTCAAATGTGAGCGCATAATTCTTCAAATAACTTATTAAATTATTGCTCCGATTTAAAGAATCAAATATATTTTCCAGGAGTTTTATGAGTTCATTGAGACGAAGACTTATACTGTTCAAAAAATCAGTCATTATTTCTACCTTTTTGTTAAAATTAGAAGTTTCCTTTAGATATTCTTTGATTGATGTCATAACTTAAATAGCGGCGGAGGGAGTCGAACCCCCGACACAGAGATTATGATTCTCCTGCTCTGCCAACTGAGCTACGCCGCCAAATTTATATCATTATAACCGAAAAATATGAAATTGTCAAGCATTACGGACACAAAAAACAATCTCATCCTATGACCAGCGCACCACTATCTTGAACCCCAACTTCGTCTATAATGTGCATACCCCCTTAACGCCCTTTTCAATAGAAGAACATACTTCATGTGAATTCTTCCCCTGAAAACCCCTTTCAACCCTCACCCTTCCCTCTCCCCGCCACAAAGATTGGCGGGGAGAGTCCCAATACTTCTTGTCAACGATAGACGTCTTTAATTTTTCCGGAGCGGTCGGACTTATTTGATAATAAGATTTAATGTTGTAAGATAAATCGCGCTGATTTGTCTCAATCACACCCTTAAAACTCGACCTCACTGATTATGAGAGTATGAAGAAATTAAAAGAGATTCTGGTTAGGTAAAACTCAACATCTTGTCTCCTTACTCATTATCCTATCACTTGATGCCTGGCATTTGCTTTAATTGTAGCATCCATTTCAGATGAATGGACGCTCTGTTTTTTCTTTTTGTCATTGCGAGTTCTTTTCTTCCTTGTCATTGCGAGTCCTCGCCCATTATCAATGGGCGGGACGAAGCAATCTCATCCGTTCCCCTCTGTCTTTGCGAGGAGTCCCTCACATTTTGTCATTGCGAGGCATCCGCCAATCTTCGTGGCGGATGCCGAAGCAATCTCATCTGTTCCATGCTAACGCACCATCACAATCTTGGATGTTGCTAAATAATCACCTGCTACCATTCGGAGAAAGTAAACACCCTGGGGAAGTTTTAACCTATGGTCATCTTCACCATTCCATCTGATTTCGTAAATACCAGCATTCTGCTTTGTATTCATAAGTATCTTGACACATTAACCCGCAATATTGTAAATTTTTAGCGAAACATCGCAGGATTTTGGAAGACCGTATTTGATTTTGGTTGAAGAAAGATTTAAACTATTGTTAATCTCAAAAGTGAAGACTCCTGACTGCTCCGCTCTCGCCTCTTCAACAGGACCACCTTCTCCCTTATACACAAATGCTATGTCATCAAATGCAATCATTCTGGATTGAACAGGTTCACCTGTATTGTCTGCTAAGAGCACATATCCAGAAGTTCCGGCATTGAACCTAAATTGTCCTAATGAAACAAAAATACCGTAATAGTTATTTTGGTTTACAGGAACGATAGTTGTTCCGTTAGCATGGTGAATTTCATATTTAGCATTTTGTGTCGTGGCGTAATTAGCAGGGACAAAAACAAATATCTCGTAATCACCGGAATATGCCAAATTTGGCCGCCAAATTCCATAGTTGGAAATTGTATTTCCATTACTGTAGGTCCACCAAAGATGGTTTCTACACACCCCTATCGTATTACTGGAATTTGCAGGGTCAAAAGTATACTCATACCAATAGTTTGAGGGTCCATAGCGCGTAAATTCTGGCCAGTTGTCTTCAATATGGTGAACATAATCATATACTGCGATAGGAGGTTTTCTTAACCAACCTTGTATTGGATAACTTGAATTAAATCCTGAAACAGTATAATGTCCACCTGAAACAGTCATACTTAGTGTCATTGAACTGTCGCGATAATCATTATACCAATTTTGCTGAATAACCTTTACATAATTAGAGCCGACTTCACGAACGATTGCCACATGTCCATGTAGCCCACCATTAGAGCATAGAATGTCTTTTGGCTGTGGTGGTTCAGTTCCACCGTTTGGATATCTATTTAAACCAAGCGACTCATATTTATCGTAATATTGATTCGCATCACCACTGCCCCGCATATTTTTATGAAGCATCATCTGGACATAAAATCTGTTAATCCACTCTACACATTGATACCGGTAACCATAAGTGTCGTAGGGACCGAGATAATTTGTTGTTCCATTAGAATAGGCTCTTACCTCGTAGAACTTCCCCACATAGGTGCCCCATGGGTCGCGACTCTCTAAAAAAGGAGAGTTCAACCCTCCTCCTACGAGAGTAGCGGCTATCACAAAAAACACCAATTGCAATTTTATCATAGACATAGTTACTCCTTTCTTTTTGGTTACTTGCCGAATTGAACGGCATAACATCATCCAAAACCCTTGTAGTCCGTCATCGGAATTTGGTCATAAAACATCCAATCATTTGAACCTCCTTTTATCTCCTTTCTACACGCAAAGACCGCAGAGAAACCTGCGAGTCCGCAGATGCGGATGTTCTTGGGCACATCCGCCAGCCCATTTTTTACCCAAATACCATTTTCAGGCATTCACGCATTTTGGCTTTCAGGTATTTATCATTAATGCACCACCTCCCTTCTGGCTTTTGGTCCGAATTATTCATACTATCTTTTTGAAATTTCGTTCAAACACAATCATGGAGCGGTGCTCCGCCATTTTTTAAACACAAAATTTTTTGACAGTCTGTTTTTTTTTCTTTTTGTCATTGCGAGCGTAAGCGAAGCAATCTCATCTGTTCCATGCTAACGCACCATCACAATCTTGGATGTTGCTAAATAATCACCTGCTACCATTCGGAGAAAGTAAACACCCTGGGGAAGTTTGCGATTGCTATTATCTTCGCCA
>Ga0207433_10008477_pt1 | contig 16724 bp, 12 predicted proteins | sample YelNatPaOPGAMG01_FD_187559 | JGI IMG/M metagenome (GOLD analysis project Ga0207433, IMG submission 187559) | Hot spring thermophilic microbial communities from Obsidian Pool, Yellowstone National Park, USA - OP-RAMG-01 (SPAdes) (version 3) | ecosystem: Environmental > Aquatic > Thermal springs... | reverse complement strand
GCGAATGAAAGCGAATGTATCCACGAATGTATCCACGAATGCACGCGAATGAACAGGAATCTAAACTTCTAATCTTTTACGTACATTTTCGATAAATAATTGCTGTAATTAATTGTGTTCAAAACGATTGGATTTAAATTTGAATTTCTTATAAGCAGGTTTTTGAAAAAGTCAATTTTGAAGAAAAACATTAAAAAACCCAATTTTTCCGAGGACCGCTTTTAAAAAGCCACTTTTGACCAACCTATTAAATTGGAGTGATCTCAGAAATCGTGCATATAAAAGCATTGGGTATTTAAAAATATTAAAACACGATCACTTAGTTTGGTAAAATTTTTCGATTACATGATTAACGCGAGACAGGACTTTTTCTTTTCCAAGGACACTCATGAGGTGATAGAGGCTAGGACCGAAGGATCTGCCAGTACAAGCTAATCTTAAAGGATGCACTAAGGCTGCAGGTTTAACAGCTAGTTTTTCTGCTGTAGTTTTGAGAGTTATCTCAATTTTATCGGGGGTAAAATCAGCTAATAAGGCTAAAGCATCAGCCAAAGTTTTCAATCTTAAAAGGTTTTCATTTGTAAACTCTTTTTTTGCGGCATCATCTGGGAACTGCAATTGGTCAAGAAAATAAAAGTCTGCGAATGATGGTAGTTCATTAAAAGTTTTAATTTTTTCCTTACAAGTTTCAAGTGCTCTTAGGACATAGTTTTTATCGAATTTATTGAGATCCAGTCCAATTTTTTGGAAGGCAGGCACGGCAAATTCCACGAAACGTTCAAGAGGCAGTTTACGAATATACTCATAGTTCATCCATAATAATTTTTTATGGTCGAATCTTGCATTATGTCTAAGGATTTGCGGCAGGTCGAAGATCTGGATAACCTCTTGAATTGGCAAGATTTGCCGGTCATCTTTAGGAGACCAACCCAAGAGCAACAAGTAATTGACTACTGCTTCCGGGAGGAATCCGCCTTCCTGGTAATAAAGAATCGAGGCGCCCTGGTCGCGTTTACTCATTTTTGAGCCGTCAGGGTTAAGGATAAGCGGGATATGTGCATACTTAGGTGGTTCTGCGCCGAATGCATTAAACAGCGCGATATGTTTTGAAGTATTAGAAAGGTGGTCCTCTCCACGGATCACATGGGTTATAGCCATTTCTAAGTCATCGACCACGTTAGTAAGGTGGAATACAGGTTGGCCGTCTGCGCGGACGATAACAAAATCAGGATCAAGTTGTTCTCTATCGGTCAATTCTCTGACAACATTTCCGACTATAATATCATGGATAGTGATTGGTTCTTTAGTCATTCTAAATTTAATTGCACCATTATGTTCATAGGCCAGGTTTTTATTCAGGAGCATGTTTACATACTTTTTGTAGATATGCATGCGACGTGACTGGAAATAAGGTCCGTATTGGCCATTAGAAGGGAGATCCGGGTCCCATGAAGTTGGGCCTTCGTCCCAATCAATGCCGAGCCATTTAAGTCCATCCAAAATGACCTGGGTTGCCTGCTGGGTACTTCTTGCAGTATCGGTATCTTCAATTCTAAGAATGAATGTACCCCCGGTATGTCTAGCATACAGCCAATTGAACAGAGCTGTTCTGGCTCCGCCTATATGTAGAAAGCCTGTTGGGCTAGGTGCAAATCTAACTCTAACATTCATAAACAAAACAACCAATATCAGATATTATCAAAAGATACGCCATATACTGACTGATGGACTAATTGATTGCAAATATAATAATTTTCTGGATGAAATTTTGGAAACTAACGTAGTCTGATTAAACTGGATGGAGATGAGAAATTAGGATTTTAACGCCGATTCCTAACAAAATCAAACCACCTAAGATCTCCGCCTTATTACCCAACATAAAACCTATGTTACAAGCACATCTCATAGCAATCCAGCACAATAAGCTGGTAACAAAACCAATAATCAAAGCCGGGGTCCAAATATTCAGATTAATCATGGCTATAGTTATGCCGACGGCAAATGCATCGATACTTGTGGCCAAGCTTAATGTTATGAGGGAAGTGCCTCTGGATGGGTCTACATTGGACTCCTGGGAAGAATTCTGGAATCCTGCTATGATCATTTTAAGGCCGACGAATCCAAGCAAGAAAAATGCTATCCAGTGATCGAGTGCAACAACATAATGTTTGACCTTAATGCCCAGATACCAACCGAGCACTGGCATTGAAAATTGAAAAAGTCCAAAATGGAAAGACAATCTAAAAGCCGCCCTATAAGAGCGCCCAAAACGAGTTGCCCCCACTCCTAAAGAAACAGCAACGGCATCCATTGCCAATCCAAATGCTAATCCAATTATCTCCGACAAATTCATTCTATTTCCAATGGATCTATTTGAATGCTAAAAATTATTTCATTGGTTTTTCAGGTAAATATTTTGAACGATCAGACTTCAAACACTTTCGGGAATCGTGTAAGATTTTCATGACCATGATCAGTCACAAGGACAACGTCTTCTAAGCGAACGCCGCCGATGTCTCTATAATAAAGCCCTGGTTCGATTGTTATGACATGCCCAGGTTTCAACACGGCGTCTGTGGTTTTATTAATTCTGGGTTCCTCATGAATTTCCAGGCCTAGTGCATGACCTGTGCCATGAAAAAAGCCCTGTATATAACCATTCATTTTTCCAGTTTTAAAACCATTTTGTTCGAATATCTTTTCTACAGCCTCGTGAATCAGTTTAGCTCTCACACCCGGTTTTACCATATTAATTGCTGTAGTTTGAGCTAGAGCTACAGTCTCATAAAGTTTTTTAGCAGGTTCTGCGGCCCTGCCTTTTATGAATGTCCGTGTAATATCTCCGAAATAGCCGCTGTGCTTAGATCTTGGAAAAATATCAATAATAATTGGTTCATGAGCTTTTATAGGGCCATATCCTTCCTCGTGCGGGTCACAAGCCTGGACTCCTGGTGCAACTATTGTATGGGTAGCTAGCCCGCCAGCCGCTAACATTGTGGTTTCGATTATGGACCGCAATTTTTCTGCGGTGAGAATTCCACCCTGGTATCTTAAGATATTGTTTTTATCTATGCTCGATGATCTTAAGACTTTCTGGGCTGCGGCCATACCTGCTTCGGCTATGCTGAGACTTTCCTGGATATACTGGATTTCTCTCTGAGTTTTGAACTCACGTTCGGGGAAGATGGGCCCTTGTGCGGGTTCAACTTTAACGCCATACCGCGCCAACCAGAAACTCATACCAACAGGAAAACTTGATGGCACTTTAATCTTATAAATCTCTCTTGAACGCAATATTGAAGAGATTACAGCAGCATATGTTTCCGGCTTTGAAATATTCAGACCCAGTCTTGAAACCAAATCATTCAACGATAGCACGACACAATGCTGTGCGGTCCGTCTTAATCTATCGACTTCTAAGTTATTAACAATGACAAGATTCACTCCTAATATGCGCATGTAAATAAATGGATCAGGAACAAACGTATTAACGGCATAGAACATATCAGCGTCGCGTTCGCTATCTGCAAAAATTAATATGTTTTCCTTTTTCATAAAGTCATCGGGCACATGCTGACATATAAATAAAATAAAACAATCTCAGAATTCACAGCAGGGTCTATGACTATTTTTAACAAAAAACACAAATCATCCATGGTTCTACCAGATTCAATCATTAAAAGTCTTGCAAATAATTAGCGTTAGTAAATGAAGGAAACAAACATTCGGTCACATCAGCACGAGAGTTGTAACTATTGACTAATTATGATCTTGAAATAGTATTAAACTTGTTAGAAGGTAGAAATAAATAAAATCAATGACCCGTCAAAAAAAACAAAGCCAATATGAAAACAAATAGATTAACAAAAATTTTAACAGTTTTAGCTATACTATTAATCTGCACCTGTCACGGCCAAGAGAAGAAAGGAGTTTTAGCTCCAGACGCCAAGCTAGAGAAATTAGCTGATGGTTTTATTTTTACTGAAGGGCCGACAGCAGATGCCAAAGGTAATGTATTTTTTACGGACCAACCTAACAATCGTATCTTAAAATGGAGCGTGGACGGAAAATTATCTGTCTTTATGGAACCTGCAGGACGAGCAAACGGGATGTTTTTTGATGCAAATGGGAATCTTTTGGTATGTGCAGATGAAAAAACGGAACTATGGTCAGTAACACCTGATGGTAAAAAGACCGTTATAGTGAAGGAATATCAGGGCAAGCCATTAAACGGACCAAATGATGTCTGGGCACGGCCCGGTGGTGGAATTTATTTTACAGATCCATTTTATAAGAGGCCATGGTGGTCTTACGAAGACATGCCTCAGGATGGCCAACATGTCTATTACGTTGCTCGTGACGGCAAAATCAAAAGGGTCATCTCGGATTTAACTCAACCAAATGGCATAATCGGCACTCCGGATGGCAAAAACCTCTTTGTTGCAGACATTGGAGACTCAAAAACTTACAAATACGACATTCTAAGCGACGGTTCATTGACAAATAAGACACTCTTTTGTGCTATGGGTTCAGATGGTATGACAATTGACAGCGAGGGCAATCTCTACCTGACAGGCAAAGGCGTTACAGTTTTTGATAAAACTGGCAATAAAATAGATTTCATAAAAGTCCCTGAAAATTGGTGTGCCAATGTTTGTTTTGGTGGGGCTGACAGAAAAACTCTTTTCATAACAGCAAGCAAGGGATTGTACGCTATAAAAACCAGGGTCAAAGGCACAAACCAGGGCAAATAAATCCAAAAATTGGTTTTAACTATCATAATTTGAAATAATTTTAACGGGATAAACCACGAATTTCGTGTGTTGCACAAATATGAATTTATTATTAATTTAGTTATAAGCAATGTACTGCCGTTTATAGTGGTAGAAAAATGACAACATCACTAAGTCCCACAGAAGAGACACAACTGCTTCAGACGATTGAGATGTTTGAGCTAATCACTCAATCGCAACCGAACGACTATCAATCACTAGATATTCTCAAAGAAGCGTATTTCAAACTTGGACGTCATAAAGATGTCATAAACACATCCAAGAGGATAGCACAAGCTTACCTGCAACAAGGCCAGCTTTCGTCTGCGATATTGGAATACGAAAGCATACTACAACTTTTTCCTGACGATCCTGATGTTCTGGCTGCTCTCAAAGAAATAGAGCAAAAAGCTGCTTCTTACAATGAGCCTTCTGCAAGTACCGATACTGATTTCATAGTTAAGCCAGCTGAACCAAAATCTGAAAAAGAACCGAAAACAATAGAGCCCATTCCCAGCCAGTCAGGACAGGTTAAAACTTCTGAGGTTGCTACAACGGCTCAGGCAGTTGAAGTTGAACCTCCTCAAGAAATAAGCAGGCCGACTGAATTAAAAGATCAAAAAGCAAAAGAAGTCACTATCCAGAAGCCTCTGATAGAAGTTGCAAAACCAATTGAGCCACAGAAACCTGCACAAAAGAGACCACGGGTTCTTACAGCAGATAATCAGATTGATGATGGCAAACAACAGATGCACAAACTATTTGTGGAAAACAAACTTATATCGGAAGAAGACTTCAATAAACATTGGTACACCCCTGACATAGACCAACCTGCCAAAAACATTGTTGAGCCATTTATAAAACGTTTAGCGGACAACAAGCTAGTGCCCATGGAAGAATCATTAAAGTTACTTTGTTCAAAAACCCGATTATGTTTTCTACCTTTAGAAAAATATGATTTTGACATAGAAGTTGCCAGATCATTTCAAAAGGATACATGTTTACAATGGTGCGTCTTGCCATTCGACAAAATGAGCAAGTCTATTTTGGTGGCTACTGCCAATCCATTTAACAAACAAGCAGCAAAAGAACTCTCGGATTGTACAAACTATAGAATTATTTGGTACATTGCCAATCCTAACAGCATTATAACACTTTTAAAGAAATCATATCGTTTACAATAAACAAATATGCCTCCAGTTAAAACTTTTGGTGAACGAATAGCACATGCCCTCATGGAAGACGGGCTCATTACTGAACAGCAAATCCAGGAATTGCTGGAGATTCAGAAAAAAGAAGGCACACGACTTTTAAAGCTCATCTTAGACAAATCATATGTTACCGAGACTGACATGATGGTTTGCATGGGCAGAGTGCTTAACACTGCGCCCATCAATCTGTCTAAACTATCGATTCCCGCCGAACTGATCAATTTAATTCCCAAGGACGTTGCGTTAAACCATAAAGTTGTGCCTGTTGCCCAGCTTGATAATCGTATTTATGTGGCAATGGCCGATCCGCTCAATGTAATTGCTCTGGATGATGTAAAACGTATTACAAAGCTGGAGGTCTACCCGTATATTGCAAATGAAAAACAGATTATTGATAAAATCAATTCAGTCGATCTTGCAAAAGGATCGATTGAAGAGGTAATTCAGGATGCTCAAAAACAAGCACAAATAGAAGCTGATGCTGAAAAAGTTGAAATTACCAAAGAGACAGTTGATGAAGTAAACATTGACGAACTGGCTGCCTCTACGGAACAAGCACCTGTTATCAAGCTAGCAAACATCATTATTGTACAAGCTATCAAAGATGGAGCCAGTGACATTCACATTGAGCCATTTGAAAAATCAGTTCGCCTGAGATACAGAATCGATGGCGTCCTAATCGATGCGCCACCACCGCCGAAAAACCTTTTTGTTCCATTGATTTCAAGAATAAAAATAATGAGTAATCTGGACATATCTGAGCGACGCCTTCCACAGGATGGACGCATGCGAGTACGAGTGGCGAACCGGGACATAGACCTTCGTGTTTCTACATTACCGACTGTGCATGGTGAAAAGTGCGTGCTCAGAATTTTGGATAAATCGAATCTTTCCACCAGCTTAGATAAACTCGGACTGGATCAAGATACCTATGTCAGGTTTAAAGCAGCAATCGATGCTCCTCACGGTCTGATTCTTGTAACTGGACCTACTGGCTCAGGTAAAACAACAACATTGTACTCGGCACTCACCGAACTCAATAACCCTGAATACAATATTATAACAGTTGAAGACCCAGTAGAATTTCAGATTCCGGGCATTAACCAGGTAGCAGTCCGAAAAGAGATCGGCCTGACATTTGCAAATGCTTTGCGGTCTATACTCCGACAAGATCCTGACATCATTATGATAGGTGAAATTCGTGACAAAGAGACTGCAGAAATAGCCGTAGAAGCAGCACTTACCGGCCACCAAGTGCTCAGCACCATGCACTGTAATGACGCCCCAGGCGCTATTTCAAGATTGGATGACATGGGAATAGCACCATTTCTTATCTCTTCGTCCGTTATTCTCTCCTGTGCCCAGCGCCTCATTCGCAGGATTTGTCGAATTTGCAAAGAACCGGTTAAGTACGACGAAGCAATATTTAATGACTTAGGCGTTCAGCCTGAATTATTCAGTGGCATAACATTTTACAAGGGCCACGGGTGTGAGCGCTGCAAAAATACAGGTTACTCAGGACGAGCAGCAATAATTGAGGCAATGACAGTAACAGACGAAATCAGGAAGCTGATTGTGCACAGGGCTAGTTCTGTTGATATCGGTAAAGTCGCCATTTCTCAGGGAATGAAAACACTTCGAATGGTGGCACTGGAAAAAGCAAAAGAAGGAATTACCACCCTTGAGCAAGTAATGGTAGTTACTGCATCCCATTAATTGGGCTAAAATCAATTTTAAGAACAATCATTACACTGATGCAAAATATTCTACTTCATTTCACAGATAACATTATCAATAAATGCAAATTACCAGAAGGCGCGCATTTGATTGCAGGAGTTTCAGGTGGGATGGACTCGATGGTAATGCTTAGACTAATTCTGGAGGTCAGGCAGGAATTGAAATTAAAAATAGCTGTGGCTCATTTTAATCATAAACTCCGAGGCCAGGATGCAGACCAGGACGAAAATTTTGTAAAAACATATTGTGAGAAACAGGGTATCGAGTTTGTATCCGGCTCTGCCGATGTCAAAGATTTTTCTGCAAAAAATGGTATTTCGATAGAAATGGCGGCTCGTGAACAGAGGCACGCCTTTTTAACTAAAACAGCCGAAAACCTCTGCTGCAGGCACATTGCGCTCGCACACCATGCCGATGACCAAATAGAACTTTACTTGCTTAGAATCTTACGCGGTTCAGGACCAACAGGTTTAAAAAGTATGTCATGGATAAACCCATCACCATTCAACAAGGAAATTTATCTCATAAGACCCTTGTTAGACCTGACTAAATCAGATATCCAAAAAATAGCCAGCGCGCTCAATATTGAGTATCGTCAGGACAGGAGTAACTTCGAAACTGATATACCACGAAATAAAATCCGACACGCGCTAATCCCGTACCTGAGAAATTTATTTAATAAAAATATAGATCGGGTTTTTCTTAAAAACATCGAATTACAATCGGCAATCGCGGACTATATCGAAAAACAAGCACTCGAATACATTGATCAAGGATTTTCAAGTCCAGATTTTAGTCTTTTACATCCTGCAATTCAACGCGAATGTATACGGATTCAGCTGATTCAGAAAGCTATAGTTCCACATTTTAAAATGATCGAATTTTTACGGCTAAATCCCAATAAGCCTTATATATTAAGCAATCAAAAGCAGGTTTATCTTACCGAAAAAGGAACAGTAAAAGAACAAACTTTAATAACGTTAAACAATCGATTCCCCAATCGAGTTTCTGCCATTTCTGAAATTAAATTAACAGGACAAGAAGGGATAATAAACTTTGGAAAAAAACAGATACACTGGAAAATTATACCTAAATCACCCGATTTCACTATACAGCAAAAACACGGACAAGAACATTTTGATGCTGACGCTGTCGGTGATACAATAAAACTCAGAAATTGGGAACGTGGAGACCGGTTTCAGCCGATTGGATTTAACGCCAATGCAAAATTACAAGATATATTCGTGAACCATAAAATAGCCATATCAAAACGGCATGAACTCATAATAGCAGCCACAGCCAATAATGAAATATTCTGGGTAGAAGGTTTAAGGATAGGCGAAAAATTTAAGGTTCAACATTTTACTAAAAGACTCTTACATTGGTCATGGACGAGCAATGAACCGTCAATTTAAAATCACCCTCGGTTCATTCATTTCGCAGTGCACTCAAAAAATCTTGTTTTGTGGAAAGAATGGTAGCCAGACATACACATAAAATGCCTACCAAGCAACACCCACATATTGCTAAGCCAACTGTTGACCAATCTACATACTGATTAGCCACGTTTGCAGCGGGGATCGTGGCTATTGTTGCAGCCACAATTGCACAAATAATACCATAAACAAACAAGGAAATATGCTCCAGAACAACCATCTTCAGGACTGTTCTTTTTGGGAAACCCACTGAAAGCATCAGTGCAAACTCAGCTCTCCTCTCATGCACATTTCGCAGAACGATCAGTCCCAATCCACTAGTTCCAATCCCAACTCCTAAGGCACCAAGCCAAAAAAATATCGATAAATAAATGTTTTCTATATTCATAAAGCTGAATAGCCGGTCCTTAGTCAGTAACAATTCAGGGCCCCAATCTTCAAGATTACTAGCCAGATCAGCTATGAGTTTGGATTCACTTAAATTGCCAGAATCTACAATAAAGATTTTTTGACCATTTACCGATGGAAACCTATATTGGAAAACATCGTCCGAAATCAAAATAAATCCCTGGAACACCGAAGTATCTAATCCACCAACAAGCCTGACTTTAAATTTACGTCCGAATTCATCTTCATACTCAATAACGTCTCCAAGTTTTTTTTTCATATTCCAATAGATAGCAGATAAATCTGCTACACCAGGGATTTCATCGGATTTTGGATCGCATTCCAACAAATTCCATGAGGCTTGGTTCTGGTTATGATTCAAAACATCCTTGAAGCTGAAAGCGCCCAAGGCTGACAACTGTTTATAAGGTGTACCTAAAAGACGGGGTTGTCCTGCAAAACCGGGATTTAAGCAACTCGCTTCGCTACCCTGCCCTGCCCGAAACCCGACAAAACGGACATCTGCATTCGTATCATACTCCAAACCAACCTTGCTTCTACCAGTATCACTACTAAGGTCGTGAACTATTGGTACAGATAACTCCATCCAAATTTTAAAACCACCAGTCCCGGATGTCCGACCAAGTGCATGTTCTGAAATATTCTTTTTATTCGCAGAAACGATTATTATGATAAAAATTCCACAGGCTGTCATAGCTGCAATAGCCACACTCCTGCCGGAACGTTTTACACAATTTTTTATTGCTAAGATATTTACTCCTCCATCATACACATCAAGTCTGTGCACCATAGCCATGAGCCAATAAAGAAGATCCATCAAACCAGCTAGAATACAAGCACCAGCAATGAAAAAAGCTATGACAGATTGTTCAAGAAATACAAATCTACCGAGCAAGGCAGTAACCAGTGCGATGATTATAAATATAATGCTTAACCAGAAATGACCTTTCATCTGCTCAGGATTAATTACCTTGGTAACACTCCTCAAGGCTGAAGTAGAACTCCAATCCAATCGCCTGCTTAACAACCAAATAGTTATCATCGATATAACAAAGCCCATGACATAGGCCTCCAAAATCGAAATTGTTTTTATTGCCACATGCAGGTTTATGTCTCCAGTAATCTCCCCCCAAATTTTATTAATTCCAAAAACAAGAAACTTAGTAGCAACCCCGGAAAACAGTACACCCAAACATCCACCCAATGCAGATATGAACAAACCATGTATGATCAGAATTCTCTTTACCGCAGCTAAATTGAAACCGATAGATAAAAGCGTAGCGAGTTCATTTAATCTCTGTTCGATATCAAACTTAAAAAATAATCCAGTGAGAACTAGAGCCGAGACAATAATAAAAAAACTCATTCCGATAAACAATCCACTAAAATCGACTGGTGTATTAGCCACCATTTGGGCTTTAAGAGATAAATTATCGATTCTGAGTCCAAAATCTGACGGTGATAAAACAGAGAGCAGCTGTTGTTCTATAACATTAAGAGCATGACCACCGGACTGTGCTGGCTCACTCTTGTTTGCAAATCTTAGTCCAGTGAATGTTCCAAACCTATTTGACCACAAATTTTGTGCTGCCTCCAAAGATATGAAGGCCTTTGGTACACCTCTGTAAGTTTTCCAGTACTCTTCGTCTTTTTTTCTGATTTTGTTTAAGTCGATATCAACCCCCAAATGCCAATCTCTGCAATCTTCGATATTTGCAAGTCCCGGGAATTCCGGCATCAATGATTTATCAGAATATCTGCCAGCTAGCGGCACTATAGCTTTTACACGAAAACTAGCCTCATTCTCCAATAAATTTTTTAATGAACCCGGCACAAAGTACTTAATCTTTACTGTATCACCGGGCCCTATCATTAAATCTTGAGCCAACCAATCGTTTACAAGAATGTCTGACTGAGAAAGCGAAAACTCACTAAAATTTTTGTCAACTCCACAAATTATTGAATAAGGAGTTTCTCTGTTATTTGCCGAAATTGAGTTAACAAAATATCCAAGCACTCCGTACCTATATGAGTCCAATTCCCTTGCTGTCCGCGCAATATTATCGTCCAGGAATACACGCTCAGACCGTAGCTCAACTAAATCAGTATTACTTATATAATTCCAGGTTAGCCCTATGTCCTCAAACTTTAGACACCTCTTCAGATTAACCTCTAATTCTTTCGTGTTCAGCCCTGACTGTCTGTTAACAAGAATGGTATTCATCCTGCCAGCAATGCCTGCCCGTTCAGCCAGCCATTTACGTGAGACAAAAATATTATTTGGACTAAATACAGACGGCGTGAGGCTGAAGTCACCTAAGTCTTTTTCTGAGATAATTCGATCAACTGTAACTCGAATTGAAAGAACTGGTACATTATTAGGGGTAAGCACAGACTCGGCAGGCGTTAACGATGGCTTCTCAATTCTTAATAATAACTCCATACCTTGCGTCAGGCCCAGCTGCTGTGCTATCTGGGAATTTATAAAAGCCCTGTCAACGCCTGGCTCATTGAGTTGTTTACCTGAAAAAGAAAAACTCCAAAAATTTGAATCAATTCCAATCAATTGAGCATTATTAGCTCGCAGCCCCGATTCTGGATTCGAAGCAGCACACCTTAGTATTAATAAACTGGATGTTTTAAAAAATTTATCCGTTGGCGCAAAGTGATTAGTAAAATATTGACCTAATTGTTTATGTAAATTATCTGCTAACTCCTCTTTGAAAAACCGGTCTCCTCCAACTATAGCAAGCGATGTGTTACCAATTCGTTCAGAGGCCAATATCAACAAGCTTTTTTTAACCGAATCACCTACTCCAAGTGCACCTGCTAAAATTGCGGTGGCTATGGCTACGCCAGCAATTGACCCCAGATTCGTGCGCCAGTAAAAAACTAATGTTCGCAAAACATATTTCAAATAACTCATTTTTCACAATTTATCTCTGATTGAATCAACGCCTACTTAACTTTTTTAGATTCATGACCGACATGGCCAACATTATCACCGACCTTCCAGTACCTCCAGTCATACATAGAGAAAAGTACCGGATCCAGTTTAGCAATATCAGGAATGCCATTATTAAGACACTCATTTTCTACATAGGTCTCAACTATCTCACCTAAGAAAATCTCGTGACTTCCTATGGTCTCATCGACCTTGATGAGTTTACACTCCATCGTCAATGGGCATTCATCAATCATTGGCGCACGTTCTAGCTTGCCATAGAATATCTTGAACAATCGAGATTTATCGGTTTCCCGACCAGAAACTGTGCCGCAAAAATCTGTCTGAGCAAGCAACTTAACAGAGGGTAAGTTTACGCTAAAGCAACCGTTCTGTTTAATACCCAGGTTCGAATAATGATTTTTATCCGATCCAAAAGTGAAAACGGGCGGCTCATGATTTACAATTCCACAATATGCAATTGTGATGAAGTTTGGTTTACCATGCACCAATGTCCCAATCAAGACTGTTGGCATTGGGTATAAATAACTACCTGCGCCTATTGCTTTTTTTGTCATTTCTACCTCCATTATAGATTTTAATGCTATTCTTTCACGTCCGAACCATAATTTCCAGTAAATACGACTTAAAATTTTGAATTTAAATTTTGCTTTATCGTCAATGGTTTTCAAAAACATTGTTTTATATGAATAGAAGAAAATTCCTAAAAAGCACAATAATCGCGGTTGGAACACCAACCATATTACCAGCAACTGTAGCTATTGCTGAGGATAATAAAGGCCCTAATTCCAAAATAACATTAGGCTTTATCGGAGTAGGCACTCAAGGAAGATTCCTACTTAATAATTTCCTCAGGTTCCCAGACACACAAGTCCTTGCTGTTTGTGATGTAGATACTACCAGACGTGAAAATGCTAAAAAAACCGTCAATGAATTCTATTCATCGGTAGGCAACAAAAATTATAAGGGCTGTGACGAATATAACGATTATCGCGAACTCTTAGCCCGAAGTGATATAGATGCAGTAGTAATAGCCACACCTGACCATTGGCATGCACTTATCGCTATTGCTGCCGCTGATTCGAGAAAAGATATTTATTGTGAAAAACCTCTTACATTGACTATTCGTGAAGCCAGAATGATAGTCAATGCTGTTCGGCGTAATGCACGAGTCTTTCAAACCGGTAGCATGCAACGATCGATGAGTGAATTCCATAAAGCATGTGAACTAGTTAGAAACGGGCGTATTGGTAAAATAACAAAGGTCATTGTCGATGTTGGCGGGCCTTCAAAATGGTGTGACCTGCCAGAAGAGCCTATGGAACCCGGACTAGACTGGGATATGTGGCTGGGCCCAGCACCAATGCGGCCATATAATTCAGTACTAAGCCCCCGCGGTGTCCATTCTCATTTTCCAAACTGGCGAAACTACAGGGAATATTCAGGCGGTATGATGACAGATTGGGGAGCACACCATTTCGATATCGCACAATGGGGACTAGGAACGGACAACAGCGGCCCAATAGAAATTATCCCGCCAGAGGATCCAAAAGCAACTAAAGGTGTCAGGTTCATTTACGCTAACGGAGTAGAAGTAATCCATGGTGATTCAGGAGGTGTCCTATTTGTTGGTTCAGAAGGAAAGATCCTGGTTAACCGTGGTAAATTCGAGGCTTCTCCAGAGTCAATTGCAAAAGATCCATTAGGCCCTGATGCAATCAGACTGTATAAAAGTAATAATCATTATCAAGATTTCTTGAAGTGTATCCGAACACGAGAAAAACCGATTTGCGACGTTGAAATAGGTTGTAGATCTGTTACAGTATGCCACTTAGGTAATCTTGCTTATTGGAACCATAAGCCACTCAAATGGAACCCGGAAAAGGAATGCTTCATCGATGACCCTCAGGCAAACGAATGGCTTGATAGACCAAGACGCGCTCCATGGCGCCTGTGGTCAATTGATTCATAGGCTGGCAGGTTATTGTAGGTCACGCTTTACTTTGCAATTTGATATAAATGACCAATATCTACCAGGCGGCCAGCTGGAGCAGAATCTAATCCTTTTATTCTAGTTCAAGTAGTAATTTAAGGGATCGCAAGGTATTTGAGTCCATTCGCGTTTGTTCGCGGACACAGTCGTGTCCTTCGCGGATAATTTTGTGCCAATACATTTCTGTTTCTTGTAATATTTTTGTAGTATTCTTTTCCAATTGATTTAACAAATTGTCGAAAAAGTCCAGTTAGAATTTGAACGCTGAAATTTGCCGTGTTGCAAATGCACAAATATTGCCTTCTTATCACTTCGGAGGAAACAAAAATGGCTTACCAGAATTAAGGCCTTGAATAATGCCTATTTTCAACAACCTACTAGATGGATTCTCAGCCTTGTTTTTTAACGGTACACTTCAACCAACGCCGGCAAATGCCACTCGGCATACCGCCTCCACGCGTGCCTGCCAGACATAATATCAACGACGTAAAAATACAACTCGACGCAGCCGACCGTTAACAAACAGCCCATATATACAGCAAGCCAGGAGTCTCGTCCCTTTTTTCACCGCTAAAAGATAACCATGCTATTGGCAGCATTGGGCCTACTTAAAGCAATAAAGCACCAATAAGTCCTGGAGATCTCAGAACCCACGTTTTCCGAGCACCCCACCAAAGATGAAAATTGCAAAACCTGAGACTGGCCAACACAATGCATCAGCCTTCCAACCCATGCGTAACTCCTGACAGGTGCGAAGGGGTGCGGCACTAACTTTCATCCCCATTCTTTGCCGCACACAGGAGGTCGGGATGCGCACAGTCACAACAAAACAGGGTGTCCCGCAGTTGGTGCAGCCATATGCGCGAACTGGTGCGAGCCGTGCCTTTGGGTAAAGGAGCAGCACGGCGAGTGACAGAAAGCACTGACGGGATGAAGCATGGTCCGCCAGTGCCTGGTAACCCTGGCCCCGCGAATAACGGGAGGGGGCAGCGCGAGCGCCCCCAATGAGCGAGACGCAGGGTTATGGCTCGGGAGCGGGTGGTCTGGCCTAACGGAGCAACGCATCGTGAAGCTTGCACATCTCCCGCCTCGGCCATGAGGGGCGCTAGATTTCCTTGCATCTTTTGGCGGGACACCAGCGGCTTCAGGTGAAGAACACTTTTGCAAAGTAGACTTTCCCATTGCGCAGTCGCACTTCAAGCATCCATCGGTCGAGGTTGGCGAACAATCAAGAAAACCATATTGACCTGGCCTGACACGCCCTTTGGTCTCCAAGCATGTAAACAAACTGTTTCTCATCTTGCACGTTGCTAACGATGTCAGCATTGCCCAGAAGGCTCTCCACTTGATTGGCGTCGAGATTCAAAAACGCGTCCGTCTTCAATAGGTCGTCCACCATTTCAAAACGTATGCCAGAAGTTGACGGGGCTTGCTTCCAAGTTTCTGAATCGAACTTTAGTTTTCCGCGAGGACGGCAAAGCTCATCAAGTTTTGTGACACCAATCAGGTCAGGAGTCACAAGGTAGTTCATTGCGTAAAGAGTTGGCAACAAAATCAAACCTGGTAAAGCAACTTCATCTTCTTGTAAAGCTCCCTAAAGCAATCTCCTCGGTGGTGATGGGGCTGGTGCTCCGTTCAGAACAGTGTAGAGCAAGCCGCGATTCAAGGCATCGAGGCATGCAGCAGGGCAGGTTTGGCCCTGCCACTGTAATCTGATTCCGACTCCAAAGCCCATTTTGTTGTTAAGCCGGTCAATTTGCGTTGCAGTGGCGTTGCCAGTTTCTCGTTCTTGCATGAATTCGAGCACCATGTCAAAGCTGCCACAAGGCCCTGGATTTCGTGCCAGATCGCACGAGGTTATGATCAGTTGATGCAGAGGCCAATGTAAGCTCCACCACCAACAATGATTATCCCTTCACCGATAATGAATGGATTCCGTCCGTATTGATCAACCTTCGAGAAAGGATTATTCCTCATGAACTCGCAGAGGTTGATTCTACACTTATCACCCAACTGATCTCTATTTAGCCTACAACCCAGGTTGGGGTTGTAGGACCGGTATTCATACAACACCAGGTCGGTCGGGGCATCGGCACGTTTTGTCGAGAAGGGGAAAGGATTGAAACTGGCGGCAGGACCAGTGAAGCGGATGAGTTCGACAAATTGGCCGTATTCATAGCGTGCGGTGATGTCGCCTGTTGT
>Ga0207433_10008474_pt1 | contig 16726 bp, 18 predicted proteins | sample YelNatPaOPGAMG01_FD_187559 | JGI IMG/M metagenome (GOLD analysis project Ga0207433, IMG submission 187559) | Hot spring thermophilic microbial communities from Obsidian Pool, Yellowstone National Park, USA - OP-RAMG-01 (SPAdes) (version 3) | ecosystem: Environmental > Aquatic > Thermal springs... | reverse complement strand
ATTGTGGATTGTATTTGCTATATGGTGAGCTCCTAACGTCTGCGATTGTGTCAATATTATTTGCTTTTAGCAATTCTATAAATTTTTCAATTTTATGATTAGAATGCCCAATGGTAAATATTTGCATTTTTATCCTCTTATGGATTTAAATATTTTTGTGGTTCATTAATAAACTCTTCATAATCAATTAAAATTCCTTGGTCTATTTCATTACAGATTTCTACTTTATAATTAAAATTAACAAATATGTTTTTTATCATCTCTTCTATTTCTTTTTTTAATAAAGGCATTAAAAATTCAAATTCTTCTATACCTCTTGAATTTATTTCTTCTTTCAAATCATTTTCAAATTTTTCTTTTTTCTCCATCAATATTTTATAAAGTTCCGGATTCGTTTTCCACTTATTTGTTTTAATAATTAAAAATTTTTCTTCCTCAACTATATTATCAATTTTCCATTCTTTTTTATTATCTTTCCACATCAAAAGTCTAGGCACAACTCCTTTTATTTTAATTATTCTATTTTGTTTATCTACCATTAATTTAACAGATTTTAAATCTATTCCATATTTTGCCAAAATTTCCATACGTAATGCTCCAAAATACCTAACTTTCTTTTTCTCAACTTCAATTTCCTCATCCATAATTCTATATATACTCGCAGTTGCTTTATGTAAATGAACTTCAAATATTGTTTTTATACTTTGAAAGTTTATTGTTGTGCTTTTTACTTTTAAATTTTCTTTTTTTAATTCGTTTATTTCCTTAACTAAATTATCCTTTTCATTTTTTTCTTTAATATAAAAATAAATAATTATTCCAAGCAAACAACTAAAAAATAAGACTAATATAATTTCTGTTTTTTTTATAAATAACAAAATAGCCATTATAAAAATAATAAAAACTAAAAATAAATAAAATAACTTATTCTTTAAATAATTTAAAACAGTTATTTTAATTTTATCCATCATTTATATTACTCCCATAAAATTTTATACAATCCCGCCATTGGAGGGATTATATTTTTTTAAATTACTTTTAACTAAATTATCAGAAAAATTTGCATAACAATATCTGCTTTTTTTATATTCAATATTTTGTTTATATTCAAACACTTATATCCTTGCGGTTATTTATAGACCATATCTGCAAAAAAATTTTTTAAATTACTTGTTTTTATGAAACTTTTTATTTTTTATAATTAATCTTTTCAGCAATACATAATTATAATTTATTATACTACACTTTAAAAAATTGGCAAAGATTATTTGTATTATCAGGCCATAGATTTAACATTATATAAGAATGACTGAAAGATGAAGGTTGATAGCGGGATATTGTTAATTTTAGGGTCAGGACTGTTATGCGACAGTATTTCGGTAACTTTTTTTAGTATAATATATTTTAAAAAGCATGTATTTAAAAAATGTCTTAGAGATTTTATTTATAATTACTATCAAATTAGCGCGGCACGGCGGAATTAATTATATGACACCGTTTGAGAAGTTAGAAAAAGTAACCGAATTATTGACATACAACAGTCAGACCCCATTCTTAACATCATCGGAATCTTATTTCAAAATTTATATTATTTTCTCAGTTCATCTAATTTAACCCAATGGCCTGGGGTTTTTTCATATTTCCACCAATGCCATCCATCCATTGCGTGCCCTGAAATTTCTGCAGCTGCCAAAGAAGGTGATGTAAAAACCTTACCTTTTAAATGTATTTTCCCATTTTTCTTGATTCTTGCTGTATAAATTTGCTTTTTATATTCCATTCTTATTTTTAAACCATTTCTAAATTTTTTTATGTATTTCTCTAATATTGGAGTTCTACCGCCAGTAGTTACCTCATCAGCAATTTCTTCCTCATCTATTATATTTCCTTTAAATAAATATTCCCTTTCTTTTTTCTGATACTCTTTTATATCTGCTTTTAATCTTCTTTCCAGATTTTCAGCTTTTGTGAATTTGCTTGTTTGAAAATTACTTTTTGGCATCACAACTCTTAAAAGTAATGCTTCTAACTCTCTTAAATGTTCACTATCTATAGTCAAATAAATACTAAATCTATCCCATTTTTCCGAATGTCTGTCTATTCTATGCATCTTTAGACGATTTAACATATCAGACGCTAATCCAACATAAACTAATTTATTATCTTTATACAAAGCATAAATTCCAGGTTTCTCTTTTATGTAATTTTTAATAATTGAACCGTATTTATTAAATACTTCATTTGACATAAATTCAAGATATTCTGATACTAAAAAATTTTTTCTTTTTAAATTATTTTTCCCCATATTAAAACCTCCAATAAATATTTATTTTTTACATTTACAACTTTTATTATAAAGGGATAATGTCAGCCATTCAAGTTGTTTTTCTGCTATTTTAATAATACCCATACATATATATATAACGTCCTTTATTATCTTTTTCTTTAATGTTTACAAAAATTGATCCTGTTTTTGAAAAATATATCCATCCTCCTTCACCTGTAACAAATTCTTTAACACTTTCCGGATCAATATCTACATTATGAATATTTAACACCTTGTTTGAACCTGTGAAATATTCTGGTGGTAATTTATTCATATATGCGGGCACAATACTTTCCAATGTTTTTGGCCATTCCGCTGAGTTATCGCCATAATATATTGATATTGCACTTTTTATTGCACCAATACTTGCCAATGTTGCATTCTGCAGTTCTAAATTATTAAGTATGTCAGCAGGAATTTCAATTGCTTTATTTTTCACTCTATCATTATTATTATGTGAAATTTTATAAAAACGATTTTCTCCATTAGATGCAAACTTGTAAATAATTTTTCTTTTTCCGCCCTTTGGACAACAATTTGGATCATCAGGCATATATATAGGGAATTCACGAATAAGTTTATCACCATCAATCATAAAAATATCATGCCCCATGTATCCTGTTGCCTCGTCCTTTGATAATTCCGGAATAGTAATATTTGTCCATTCCGTTTCTTTAAAATTATATGCGATTACATTACCATAAGCGCCACTACCGTAAGTCGCCGTAAAAATAATTAATTGCCTATCTGAAACATTACTATTTAGTTTATATACACCACTATCAACTATAGTCTCTGCAAATTTGCTTCTAACAATATATGCTATTCTTTTAGTTCCTTTAAAAACACTAATTTTTAATATTCCTTCGGCGCCCATAGTATTTCCTGTTAAATTAATTTGGTATTTATAGCCATCTACTTCAAATACCTTGTTATAATCCGATGGCAAGGCATAAATAAATATCACAAAAAAAATACAAAGAAAAACAAAACTTAATTTTTTCATTTTTTCCTCCTTTTTTATCCCAACCATAACGCGCAATATAAAATTATTACGCAGAGGCTGATGCCAAAAGATCTTCTCCAAGCAATGCTGCCTGCTCAAGAACTATCTCTGTTGCTGCTTCCTGTGCGTCTGGCGGATAATCGTATTTTCGCAGCAGACGTTTTACCGCTACCCTCATCTGTGCCCTTACATTTTCTCTTATATTCCAGTCAACTTTTGCATTTTCTTTTACTGTTTTTACAAGTTCACGTGCTATTTGCTTTAAAACATCGTCCTTCATCTCCCGGACTGCACTCTCATTGGTACAAATAGCATCATAAAAAGCAATTTCTTTTTCATTAAGCCCTGTTTTTTTACCTGCTTCCTTTGCTTTTTGCATCTCCTTTGCCAGTTTTATCAGTTCCTCAATGACCTCTGCTGTTTCTATTGCTTTTTTTTGTAATTTTATTACTGCAGCTTCCAGCATTTCTGAAAAAGATTTTGCTTTTACCAGATTTGTTTTTTTATAAGTTTTTATTTCATCGCTTAATAATTTACGTAACACTTCGGCAGCCAAACTCTTATATTGCAGTCCCCTTATCTCAGCCAGAAATTCTTCAGAAAATATGGAAATATCCGGTTTTTTCAATCCAACAGCACCAAATATATCTACAACCTCACCGGCTGACACTGCAGACGATACTATCTGCTTTACGGCTGTATCTATTTCATTCCTGTCCTTTTTCGTAGTATCTCTGAGTTTATCCAGTCGTATTTTTACTTGCTGGAAAAAAGCAATATCAGGTGTGAATTTTATTGCTTCTTCGCATGTAGGAACAAGGGCATATGCCTGTTACAATCTTATTACATGTGCCCGATAATCATCTTTAATGCCTTTTTCAGTTATAAATGCAGCACCTTCTATCTGCAATCGCAATTGCTCATCAACTGACTTAAGAAAAAGTCGGTTTTGATAATCAAATCCATGAAACATATTTTGCACAATCTCAAATTCCCTGACAAATGCGTATATTGCTTCCTGTGTATCAAGTTGTATGTTCTTTTTATCTCCTTCGGTATAATCTGCCAGTGCGTTTTTCAGGTTATCTGCAATACCAATATAATCAACAATCATACCTCCTTTTTTGTCTTTAAATACCCTATTAACGCGGGCTATTGCCTGCATAAGCCCGTGTCCCTGCATTGGTTTGTCAATATACATAGTGGAAAGGCAGGGGGCATCAAAACCAGTCAGCCACATATCACGAACTATTGCTATTTTTAATTTATCACCCGGGTCTCTCATCCTGTCAGCAAGTTCTTTGCGTCTGTTTTTTGTCCGCACATGCTTTTGCCAGTCAACAGGGTCTGATGCAGAACCGGTCATTATAACTTTTACTATGCCTTTATCATCATCGTCATCACACCATTCTGGCCGTAATTTTTTAATTTCATTATAAACATCTATGCAAATTCTGCGGCTCATACAAACAAACATTGCTTTTCCTTCAAATGCTGCAAAACGTTTTTCTACGTGTTCAACAAAATCCTTAACAACCTGGCTGATACGCTCGGATGCTCCAACAAGTGCCTCTACTCTTGCCCATTTACTTTTTAATTTTTCTTTAAATTCTGTTTCTTCGCCTTCTGTAACTTCCTCAAATTGTGGGTCAATATGTGGTTTTGCTTCTTCTTTTAACTTTATTTTTGCTATCCTGCTTTCATAATAAATTCTAACAGTTGCGCCATCACGCACCGCCTGTTCTATATCGTAAATATCTATATAATCTCCAAATACTGCTTTTGTATTCTTATCTTTTTTCTCAATAGGCGTGCCTGTAAATCCCATAAATGAAGCATTTGGGAGTGCATCCCTCATATGTCGTGCAAATCCGTCTATGAAATCATACTGACTTCTATGTGCTTCATCTGCTATTACAATTATATTTGAACGTTGGGATAATAACGGATATTTTTCACCTTTTTCAGGTAAAAATTTTTGAATGGTTGTAAATATGATACCACCTGATGCTACTTTTAGTTTTTCTTTTAAATCTTCCCTGTCTGCTGCCTGCGCCGGTGTCTGACGAAGTATGTCTTTGCAATTACCAAATGTGGTAAATAACTGGTCATCAAGGTCATTTCTGTCAGTAAGCATGACAATCGTTGGATTATTAAGTTTATTTATAATTTTACCTGTATAAAAAACCATTGATAAGGATTTCCCGGAACCTTGCGTGTGCCAAATAACGCCACAACGTTTATCACCTTTTACAGCCATTAAGGTGCGTTCTACTGCCTTATTTACAGCATAATATTGGTGGTAAGCCGCAATTTTTTTCAAGATTGCTTTTCTTGTTTTTTCAAATACAACAAAGTAATGAATAAGATCAAGTAATACTTGTTTAGATAGCATACCCTCAAGCATAACTTTCATTTGTGGTTCATTTTCGCTTATTATTTTTTTACCATCAATGGTCTTCCATGGCATAAACCTTTCCCAATCCGAAGTTATACTGCCTGCCCGCGCTTCTATACCATCAGAAATTATTAAAATTTCATTATATTGAAATATGGTTGGAATAAGTTGTTTATAACTTTGTATCTGGTCAAATGCATCCTGTATATCTGCCATTGGATTTTCAGGATTTTTAAGTTCTATGATTACAAGCGGCAAGCCATTAATAAATAAAACAATATCAGGCCTTCTATTCTCACGGTTTTCTATGATTTTAAACTGATTTACAGCAAGGAAATCATTATTTTCTATGTTGTCAAAATCAATTATTTTAATAATATCATGTTTTATTTCACCATCTGGTTTTTTATATTCTACACCTACACCGTCAAACAGGTATTTATGAAATTGTTCGTTATTAACTATAATATCAGGGCTTGGTAATGACTGAACTTTTTTTATAACCTCTATGACACAGGATTCTGGTAAATTTTTATTAATTTTTTTTATTGCCTTTTCTAACCGATTTTTTAAAATTACTTGCGAGAAATCATCTCTTTCCGGCGCTTCCCCGTCAGGAGCAATAGAAGGACCAAATAGAATTTCATATCCTAATTTTTCTAATATCTCTAATGCCTCTTTTTCTATCTGTTCTTCATACATTTAATATTCCTTCCTGTTATCCTATCAGAGAGAAGATAGAGATAGGATTATCTCGTATAGATATACATTTTACCCCATTTTCTGAAATTAGTCAATTTTACATAACTAATAATATTTAGTGTCAACCAGTATTCCATACGAGCCATAACATATATTGCCATATGTATCCTTATGTTTGTTTATATGTCCATCCCTTTTCTTTCTTCTAAATTTTTTTCCACAAATGGAACATTGATAAATATAAATTGGGCCTTTATATTCTTTTATTCTATAAATTTAACTTTCATTAAATGATGTTTTATTTCTTTGTATCAAGGGTGCATTTATTCTACCTGCTGCAGGAAATTCTATAACATATCTTGGGATGAAAGGTTTATTTGTAACTTTTACACTTTCAATTCTGTCAATTCTATAAGTCATCGATTCACCGCTTTCCTTTACAGCACAAAGCAATAAATTCCCTTCTCTTGTAGTCCGCAAGGAATATGGTTCAATCAATCTGACTTTTCCATTATAACCAAGTTCAACATATAACCTATTCACTGCAGCAAATCTTATAGATTCCATAGAAAATCCGTAATATTTTTCCGATGCTGATGTAAAAACTGTTTGAACTTCCAATTGCTGTTCGCCTTCTTTAAGTGGAAAAACTGGAAGTGGAGCTGCTTTTACACCTGTATTCAACCATTCAAAAAGTAAAGGAAGTTCATTCCAAAAAATTTCAAATGAAGGAAGTGCAGGCAACTGATGTCCAAGCATACTTTCCCACTCACTGATAAGTTCATCTTTGAATTTAGAATTTTGTATAGTAGAAAGTGTTATAGTCTGAATTCCCTTTAGTTTACATTTTTTATATAACAAATTATAAATTACATGAGGTTTTTGTATAAAATCATCCCTTCTAAAAATGCTTATTATATCATACAAGTCTCTTGGTCTGCATCTTTCCCCCATGGCTCTTATTTTTTCAGCAAATAATTCATTGAATGAATAACATTTAACTTTAAATGGTGTTACAAGATAGGCATCACTATATGGATGTGAAATATTATTAAATACGGGTGTATCAATAACTTTTTCAGAGGCGCTTAAGTCCAATTTTATACTTGCTTCCATAGGTGTATTCCGTGGACCAATGTAATAAAGTCTGCCTTCAACTTCTGTTGGATAATCTCCCCTCTGTCGAAATAGATGTTCCCTTTTCGTGAATTTTATACCTGATTCAGTTTCAATATTTGCAGTTATTTGTTTAAAAATATTTTGTAATAAATTTATGTCAACATATTTTGGATCAAGAACCGTAAAGTCCAAATCCTCGGAAAATCTATAGGTTTCAATATAACATTTTTTCAGGCACGTCCCACCCTTAAAAACCCATTGCTCCCTAAGTTCTGGATGTAAAGCAATACCTTTTAGCGCCCATCCAAGACAATAATCCTTTTCAATTACATACTCCTGTAAACCCCATGCTGTTACAAGTTCCTTTATCTCGCGATAGTCAATCATATTTCACCCTGTTTAATAAATGCATTTATTATTAAATTCCACCTGCTAAGATATTTGCCGCCTGTCTTTATCCCCGGGTCAAGAAATGAATATCCACTGCTAACTTTTTCCAGACATTTTGATACAATATCTGGAGCGTCAATTTTCATAATTTCTATTATATATCCAAGTCTTTTATACAGCACCCTGTTCCCAAATTTTTCAAGATATTCAAAAAGTAAACCGTCGTTTCTGTGCTCTGATTTGAAATAAGCATAAATTACATCAGCCGTATTTCTTATACCTCCACCTATGCCTGGTTCATTTAATATATCTACAATTGTTCTTGAAGCATCAGAAACATTAACCTTTATATTATTAACCCACGCTGTAGTAATTCCAAACATCTTTTTATCTGATATTATTCGCAACACATATCCCGGCAATATTTTGCCTGTTATTTTCCTTTCTGTAAATACTACAGTATCTTTAAAAATTTGTTCAGTTAAATCCCAATAATTACATGCAGAAAACCCGCCTATATAACAAGGCGCATATACTTTGGAAGCAAGAACCCATGGCTCTTCTGTCAGGGAAAAAGGACTAATAGTTCCAAGCGGCACTGTTTTATAATAACCGTTCTTTACCCTTACCAGCCATCCTCTGGATGCAAGATATGCTAAAAATCGTTTGGTTTTTTTATATTTAAAATGGAGTATTTCAGCAGCTTCATTTATGGTAAATGGACCATTAAATGCCCTGTTTATAAGGTCAATATAACTTCTATTTTTCTTTTTAATACCTGCTGGTTCATTCATATATAAAACTCCTAAAAAGTTCTATTCAATGGAACTTTATTTAATATAAATATATCATAAAACATAAATATTGTCAAGTTATTTATATAAAAATTATTTTTTGTTCTATTATATGGAACTTTTAAGGATTTATATATAAAATATATTAAATGCTATTTTTACACAGGCCTGCTTTTTCTATCTGTTCTTCATTCATTTAATAGTTCTTTTTATTCATTTTAATAAAATTATAATATAAAAAGCAATTATAATTATTCATTTCATTAATTTCTTTTTAAAATGGCCATTTTACAATATTGTCTTTATTATTTGTTATATGGCAAATACTGTAAAATTTGTTAAATTTTTCTTTATAGTTATCATCAATAATATCAGATTCAATTTCCTCCCATGAAATAAATAAAATATTTATGTAATCAATACGATATGTTTCTGTAGTCACTTTTAATAGTTCTTCTTTGCAATTAACCCATTCCCGAATCTCTTCGCTGCCATTCTGATTAAACCTGATTTTAGCTTTTTCGGGGTAAATTAATATAAATTTTTTATCTGCATGATTATTTTTATCTTTCGCGTTTTTTAAATATCTTTCCATTTGATTATCATGAGTATTTTTTGTTTTGGAAGATAAAGGGCTATACATTTTTGCCTCATATAAATATAAACATTGTTTTTCTACTTCATTATTTAATTTTACTTCTGATTTATTTCCCGAAAATTTAACTGTTCCAATTAAACCATCAGCTTTAGTATGTCCTTGTTTTTCCAATGCACCAATAGACACTTCAGAAATATATCTTAAATTTTTATACGTATTTGGGTCGGGCATATATTTAACAGTATTTTTAAATTTCTTTTCTTTAGCAAGAAAAAGAAAAATTTTTATTAACCATCGCTCATTAAATAATTCTGTTGGGAATAATATATCTTTTTCTCTTATTTCTTCAAATCTTTCATAATTTCTCCCACCCTCGTCATATTTATTCAATAAATCAAATATTATTTCTAAGTTGGATCCATTTTTCATTTTAACCTCCTCTATTATAATTAGAAACAATAAAATAAACAAACATGATTTCAAAATAAAGTTTTTCAAATATCTCTAAAAATATTTATTCGATTTTATTTTTATTCATACTTTTTAACGTAAATATTTTTTATCAAAAATTGTTATATTATTTTTTACCATGTGTTTTAATATTCTTCTCGTGTTTTGAATTTTAATACGATATTCTTTATTGTTTTTATATAATTTGTATTTTTTAAATAAAATATCATTAAATACATGTGCGTGTTTAGAAAATATAGGATTAACAATTAGACTTCGTTGCTTTCCTTTCGGATTATAACTTTTTTTTACCGGGATATCCAATTCTAATAATCTATTGTTTTTACATAAATTTAATATTACTTCAGGAATAATTTCTTTCAAATCATCTAAATCTTGAGGAAAAATTGAAATACCACCCCACTCTTGCGCTTTTTCCCAATTGAGAGCTTTAACAATTGCCTTTCCTAATATAACATGAACAGGAATTGTTTTAATAAAATTTACGCCATTTTCATAAGTTTGGTAATTAAAATCTTTTTTACTAACAACAAATTCGTCATAAACTATTGCACCGCGACATAATATTTCACTTCCTATAAGTAAATTGTGAAATATTAATGCAGCATAATCAACAAGCAATTCAAATTCTGTCTTTAAATCTTCCCCCTCTATAAAAACTATAATTGAATCTGATATTAAATCAAATTTAACTCTTCTTTTGTTCCATGTTAAAGTATGTTCAATCTCAATTATTAAATTTCTATAATCATTAATAATTTGATTGAGTTCTTGTGCCATAACCTTTCTTGAAAATCCCAATAAATCTACTAACAATAACAATTGTTTTTTCATGATCAACCTATTTCTAATTTGAAAAAATTTCTACAAAACGGGCTCTTTCACTCCAAAGTACTGGATGCACGTCGTATGCTTTCAAAGCATCAACAACACGACTTATTTGATTGGGATCTGAATCATTTATAATAGCATAAGCTTTTGAATTTATAATTCTAACTTCTTTTGTGTCTAACCAAGAAAAAGCAACTGCCTGGAAAGTATCCTTGCTAGGTTTACTAATCACCTTCAAAATTCTTTCGGGCATTTTTTTTGATTGAGGAATAGCAAAATCAAAATGATGAGGAAAACCGCTTCTGCCTGTAAAAGTTACGTTAGGAATATATCGGACTTCATTTAAATCTAACCAGGAAGTTACATCTTCCAGAAAAAGACTTTTAACAAAAGGTTGTGCCAAATAAAAAATATCATTTAAAGATAACATTGCTTGTATCAAATTATGTTTTTGCAATGCAAAATTTTCATTATTTGCATTTACAACTAATGCATCACCTTTTTCTTTTTTTATACCGAAACCATTTAGTATAAGATTTAATAAATTTTCTCTTTTTTTTGTATCTATATCGCATCCTGAATTCCGTAAATCTTCAATAATATATCCATCATCAGTAAGGATATAACCATTAGGGGTTTTTTTCACGTATATTTGAAGATAGTCATTGTGCCTATCAAGATATGGTGTTGTTATTTCAATCCACTCTTTCAGTTCTCGTAATTTTGTTTTATCTTTTAACCATTTTTGATATTTATCAAGCAATTCTTGAATTTCATTTTTCATGTAAAAAGACTCCTTACTATATTTGGAACATCAATTATGTTGCAATATGCCATAAATTCATCTAAAGTTATAGACAAATCATTTATATTGGAAAATTTTAAATTATGTATTTCCGATATATCAAAGGCCCATTTATCTCCGTAACCTTCTCTGTATATATGCATATGTGGCGAAGATACTTCTGTGCCATTTGGATTTCTATGTGGTTGACCTCCAAAATCTAATCTTAATAATGAAATAACCTTCCGAGTTCTATTTTGATAAGTTCCTTTTAGTAAATCAATTTTACCTCTCGTAACATCCAAAATAAATGACTCTTTTTTATCTTTGGATATTAGTGGAATTCTAATAGAACCGCCCATATCAGGAAAACTATACACATCATTATTTTCTTTTATTTTTTCCATTTTGATTAAAGCATCCGCTTCATCTTGGGTTAAATCTATATCTGGCATATATCCTCCTTGCTAAATTAATATTTTCCAGCCATCAACCGCGGTAAAAGCGAGTCGCGAAAATTGAAAAAGTTTGCTTTTTATTTATTCAATATCTCCTTCCTCTATTTGGAGAATGACGGTTCCAAGGAATAGTAATCCCATTTTTATCAATATCTATAATCTTATTGTCACTAATTTTTAAACGCCCAGTAGCACAAAAAGGATCTATTCCATAACAGTATATCTTAATTTTATTATATTTTTCAATATATTTTTCTACTATTTTGTTATTCCCTGGCTTTTTATTTCTCGCGGGGAATCTATTTGTTTCAAGTGCAATATTTAGTAATGCCCATTCAACAATTTGCGCTCGCTCTTTCCAATATTTTCTGGTTTTATCTCCTATAATTGCCATAACTCCACTAATTGGTTTGGTTAAATACATTTCTTTATTATGAAGATGAGCATAAAATCTATCAAGTATAATTCCCTCTCCTATATATGTTGGATTGGATCTTGAATGTCCACTATATAAAACATAAACTCCAATTAATCCTTCAGCAATTTTATCAAGCCGTACATCTGATAATTTAATAAAATTCGCATCTATTCTATACATAATTTTACCTCTTAATTTTTACTACCAATTTTTTCAAGCTATACCTGTTAAAAAGTAGTAAAAATATAAATTATTAGTCCGGTAATTTTAACCCTGCTATTGTTTGTAAAAGTTTATTTTTAAACAAATCAATTGGATAAGTACTGCTATCTATGTACCCCATTCTTGAATTATATTCTACAATAAATTCTTTATAATTTTGACCTAAATAATTCTTAGCTTTTTCTAAAAGGAGATTATAATCTTTTAAAGTATCTTCGTATACCTCATAAGAATCTTCCACTAATTCTTTTAATGCCTCTAATCTTGCTAAAATAACGGCTTTTTCGCTAGCCATATATCACCTCTCTATTTATTATTTGATTTTTCAATTTGTAAAAAAATAGGCACAGCAAATTTAATTCTACTTATTGACTCATAGGATTTTTCTTTGTCAGTTTTAGAACCTATATTAGCCTTAACAACCCCAATTCCAATTCCAGTTTCCCCACCTTCATCTTTTTTTGATAGTTCAAAAGTAGTAACAGCAATATCAAATTCAACCATTTGTTCATTTTTATAATCTTCCCCATAATTATTAATCCATACAGTTCTTGGTGCAATTAAAATATTTGATTTTTCCTTTGCGTTTTTTACTCCTTCACATATTTGTAATAATGAATGTTCTATAAAATCCTTTAAATCCATAAATTTTTCCATTTTAATTCTCCTCCTTTCATAATGAAATTTTTCCCGACATCAACCGCGGTAAGAGCGAGTCACGGAGCTGAGAAAGAGTTTGATTTTGTAAAATATTTTCTTTTATTTGAACAATTAATGGTTTAACTAATTTTTCAAAATTATTAATCAATGTTTTATTATTCGGCATTAAAATTCTATATTTTATTATATCATCCCAATTTATTATTGGCATTTTAGTTCCTCTTGAATATTGAATTGTATAATCAATAAAATTTTTATTAGTTATATTTAATAAAATATATGAAAACAAAGAATCATCATTCGGTTTAAAAGAATATACTGTGCCTGTTATAGCTCCTTTTATAGGTGAAAATCCAGCTTTACCAAAATATGGTCTAATTGAACCAAATAAAATATCATATTCATTTAATTCATAAATATTTGTCTTAAAATTTTTACCCTCATTAAAGGTATTAATTATCATACTAAAGTTTGGCATTACTGATAAATCAATAATTTTTTTATTTTCCCATTCTTCTTTTTTTCTCATTGCTTTTTTATTTCTAATAACCACATTTTCAAGCATTACAACCTTCCATCCCTCTGGTATCTTCCCCATTTCTGAATCAACCATTTTTCCGCCAGAACTTTTATAAGGTTTGCCATTTTCATCCGGGAATTCAAAATCAATAAACCAATGCTTAAATATCGCCTGAGCAATTTTTTCCAGCGTCCTGCTCATTTTGTTGTTGAGTTCGATTTTGTCGTCAAGGGATGAAAGGATTTTAGATATTGACTTTTGTTCTATCAAGGAAGTGGGTATTAATATTTGTATTTTTTCGAAAGTACTCTTATTTATTATTTCTTTCACAGCACCGCCACCGCCAAAATTGTTAACCACATCTTTTTGTATATTTCTTAAGGCATAATAAATATATTTGCTATCGTAATTATCAAAACAAATTATAGAATTGATTTGTTGATTTGTAAAAGATGGTTCTTTAAGTAAACACATTTTCCCAATTGTTGAACCAATACATACAAAACAAATAGTATCTTTTGGTAATAGATCCCCTGATTTTTTCAGCCATTCTTTAGATATATATCTTTCAGTTTGATAATTATATCGTATATCAAAACCTTTTATATCGCTTGGTGTCACAAAAGGATAATCATTATGTTCCCAATACTTATGTTCTGCTGTAGGTGGTGTATTTCCTGTTATAACTCGTCCTATTTCACCAATAGATTTATTAATCCATTTCACCATTTTTTCCTCTTTTTCAATTTTAACGAATATTCATACTCCTCACCAAATTCCTTCCTCGACATTATCATCTCCTATCCCCAAATAACCATATTTTAATCCCCCTCCAGCACTCTTGCGACTTCGTGGCCGCATCTTTTGCATTTGCCCCGCAGGACTAAAAGTCCTTTACTTACTTCTTCCTTATAATCAACAATTTCTGTAGCACCACCACACTTAACGCAAAAAACTGTTTCAAGAACCTTTCTACGCATATTCTCGGATAAATTTTTCCACCTATTATACGCAATATTTACATTTTTGTTTTTACTTTTTCGCATAAATTAATCCTTTTTTTTATATTTCATAACCTAATCCTTTTAAATTCTTTCTTATTTCTTTTTCTAATTTTTCTGCTTCTTCAAATTGCTCACCAAGTTCTTTTGTTAATTTTTTCATTTTTTCCTTAAATGTTTCATCATCTTCCTCTACAACTTCTGTGCCTACATATCTACCGGGTGTTAAAACGTAATCATTTTTCCTTATTTCCTCCAATGTAGCGGATTTACAGAAACCTTTTATGTCTTTATACTTTCCATTTTTTGATTTCCATTCATGATATGTCCCGGCGATTTTTTTTATTTCTTCATCTGTTATCTCTCTGTGACGTCTGTCTTTCATAACTCCCATATTACGGCAGTCAATGAAAAGTGTTTCGCCTGAACGATTGCGATAATTATTATTTTTCTTATCACGGGTTATAAACCACAAACAGCATGGAATCATTGTGTTATAAAATAATTGTCCCGGTAATGCAATCATACAGTCAACTAAATCAGCTTCAATAATATTTTTTCTTATTTCTCCTTCGCCACCTGTGTTTGATGACATTGAACCATTTGCAAGCACAAAACCGGCAATACCTTTTGGTGACAAATGATGAATAAAATGCTGAACCCAGGCAAAATTTGCATTGCTAACAGGCGGGACTCCATATTTCCATCGAACATCATCGCGCAAAAGTTCACCATGCCAATCGCCGTCATTAAAAGGTGGATTTGCAAGAACAAAATCAGCTTTTAAATTTGGAAATGCATCTTTTAGAAAACTCCCCTGGTCATTCCATGCTATTTCTCCTGCCAAACCACGTATTGCAAGATTCATCTTGCACAATCGCCATGTTGTTTGGTTTGATTCCTGTCCATAAATAGCAATATCTCCAACCCGACCGCTATGCTCTTCTACAAATTTTTCTGATTGAACGAACATACCACCAGAGCCGCAGCATGGGTCAAAAACCCTGCCTTTGTATGGCTCTATCATATTTACAAGTATCTTTACAATGCACTGTGGCGTGTAAAATTGACCTCCTGATTTACCTTCTGCATCAGCAAATCGTCCAAGAAAATATTCATATACTCTTCCGAGTATGTCCTTTTTTTTACTTTCTTTATCTCCAAGGCCTATTGTGCTTATAAGGTCTATGAGTTCACCAAGACGCTGTTTGTTTAATGATTCGCGGGCATAGTTTTTAATCAATACTCCTTTTAAACTCGGATTTTCCTTTTCTATTGCTTCCATTGCTTCATCTATTATTTTTCCTATTTCCGGCTTTTTTGCATTTTCCTGTATGAGTTTCCACCGTGCTTTTTTAGGAACAAAAAAGATATTGGCTGCTGCGTATTCATCCCTGTCTTCTGAGACAATATATTTTGAAGTATCTTCTTTTTTTAGAATTACATATTTATCCTCAAAAGCATCTGAAATATATTTCAGAAATATAAGCCCCAGAACAACATGCTTATATTCTGCTGCATCCATATTACTCCTTAATTTATCAGCTGCTTTCCACAGTTTTTCCTCAAAGCCAAGGTTGGCAGAAGTTGTTTCTTTTGTATTTGTTGCCTTTATCTTTTTAGACATTAATTCTCCTTAAATATATTTGATTATTTTTTTCTCTCACCAATCAACACCCTTTTCTTTTCTCATATTTCAATTCCAACGCATTCATCAAACGTTTATTTGGCTTATTTTCACAATTTCTAAATTTCAATAATAAAACAAAAAATGTCTTACGGCTTTTTTTTATTATATTTCTTGTATTCCTTAATATTATCACAATAAACAATAAATTTCCAGAAAAAAATATAATTTTTTGTAATCCCTCAGTCAAAGTAGGTTTTTATAAAATATTAAATATTTGAAGGAAAAAGAATAGGAAATAAATTTATGGTTGGATTAACTGCAAAAATATTCAGCGCATTTTCTAATCGTTCATATAAATTATCAGTCTGTTTTCTAAGTGTATGAAGAACTGTCATTAG
>Ga0207433_10008463_pt1 | contig 16745 bp, 16 predicted proteins | sample YelNatPaOPGAMG01_FD_187559 | JGI IMG/M metagenome (GOLD analysis project Ga0207433, IMG submission 187559) | Hot spring thermophilic microbial communities from Obsidian Pool, Yellowstone National Park, USA - OP-RAMG-01 (SPAdes) (version 3) | ecosystem: Environmental > Aquatic > Thermal springs... | reverse complement strand
GTATACGGTTCTTCCTCTTCTGTCTATCAGCATCAAGCTGGTGAACAGTACAGTGCCTGCTGCGAGTCCGCCGATGTAGTAGCGTGTATTATAGTCTATGTTTGAGGGGAAGAAGGCGTTGACGAGAGCCCAGAACAGCGCCAACGCCACGAGCCCTTCTATAACTGCTATCCTCCAGCCTAACCGGATGGTACCTGTGGCGATCTCTTCACTTGATGGTGTCGCAACTTTGAGGATCTGCGTTAAACCTACTAAGAGAATGAGCCTAACCCCTAGAGCGCCTAAAATAGGTGTTACGAAAAGCGTGAGAAGAGGCATAAGAGGTATCACAGTCTCTGAAGCATAGCTTAGGTCGTTAAGGGGCGGGGTTACGAAGGGTAAGGTAAGGAGTCTAGATAGGTCGGCTAATCTGACGCTTAACAAATCTTCGGGTGCTGAGATAGCCATCCCGAAGAAGAGGTTCCTGAAGAAGATTATACCTAAGAGCACCTTCGTGATCTGCCACATGAGAAACTTCCCAACAGGCATCTTAAAGCTCTTGAAGTCAAAATACCTTCTCGGCACCGCTTCGAGATAGCCTCTTTCCCTTATAATTCTGAGTATCAGCGGTATGAGCCACCAGACGACAGATCGCCTATTCTTGAAGTCTATTCTGAAGAGCGCTATCGCAGCTAGTATGATCCCAGCATATATCTCAAAGTAGATGGGTTTAAGAAAGAGTTCTCCGAACTCCTCTATATTGAGCCAGAACCAGAGGAGCTGACCACCGATGCTGGCGAAGATTATTATGAGCACGAGTAGTAGAGCGATTATAGTTATCCATCTCCCAGCCCGTCTACTTGGTTCAGAATACATACCGAGGGTAGTTGAGATTGATTGCGTTAAAAGTTTTCCTATTGGTAAGCAGATATCTTTGCGGCGCGTCGATTGAGTAAGATGAGGGTTGTCGTTACTAGACGCATCGCCGATTCGGCACTCCAAAAAATCATGAGCCGTTACGAAGTCGTGCTCTACGATAGTGATTACCCTCCCACAAGAGAGTGGCTGGAATCAAATATACGAGGTGCGGATGGTGTGCTCTGTATGCTTACTGATAGATTCGATTCTGAGCTCTTGGAGAAGGCTGAGCGTCTTAAGGTCTTAAGTTCTATGAGTGTAGGGTTAGATCATGTGGATCTCGATGCAGCTACAAGGCGTGGCATCTATGTAACCTATACGCCAGATGTGCTTACAGATGCTACTGCGGATTTAACGTGGGCGCTGCTGCTAGCAGCCGCTAGGAGGGTTTGTGAGGCAGATAGGTTTGTTAGAGGTGGTCTATGGAAGGTGGCTTGGGCGCCTAACCTTCTACTTGGCTCAGACGTCTATGGTAAGACCCTTGGCATAATCGGGATGGGTAGGATAGGGTATGCTGTTGCAAAGAGGGCTACAGGCTTCGGTATGCAGATCCTCTACCATCAAAGACATAGGATTCCTGAGGAGAAGGAAAGGGCTGTGAATGCGAGGTACGTAGCTCTCGAAGAACTTCTCTCAACATCCGACTACGTAACCATCCACCTTCCCCTTACAGAACAGACGAAGGGTCTTATCAACGAAAAGAGGCTACGTTTAATGAAGCCTACCTCCTATCTGATAAACACCTCGAGAGGTGCCATAGTAGATGAAAAGGCATTAATCAAAGCGCTTAAAGAAGGGTGGATAAAAGGAGCAGCACTGGACGTCTATGAAAAAGAGCCTCTACCAGAAGACAGCCCACTGCTCAAACTAGATAACCTTGTCCTAACACCACATATAGGAAGTGCGACTACAGAAACAAGAAATAAGATGGCTGAGATCGCAGCCGAGAACTTGATAGCGGTGCTCACAGGCGCCCTGCCACGATACCTAGCTAATACAGATGTGGTTCGTGTAAGACCATTGGTTAGCTAGGCGGCTGCGACTCAGTACTAGGCTGTGCTTTGGACACCTTCTTTCTAGATCTGCTAGTCGATCTCGTATGTGACGTGGTTTTCTTTCTTCTAGCCCCCCTAGTTATTTTGGGCGTTGCTTTACTCTCTTCTGCTGATGCTGCTTGCTGCGTCGCCTCAGCAACTACTATTGGTGCTGGTTGCTCGATGCTAAAGAGAGTGTCAGAAGGCTTCTCATGGACATTGGTTAGCGTTACGACAGGTTCATTAGGTATGCTATCAGGCGTTAGTCGGCTTTCCTCTACTGTTACTTGAGTGGCCTCAACCGTTTGAGCCGTTTCAGCCGGCTTTTCTAAGACAGGAGCGTACTCTTTGGTTGCGGGAATAACGCTAAGTGTGCTACCGTTCTTTAATGCGCTTCTGCAAAGTTTTCGATAGGAACTGGTGAGCACGATCGATGCGACTGCTGCCAATACGAGCAGCGTGGTTGCCACGATTATATCAGCCAATCTGTTCACCTTGTGGTATTTGGGTGAGTTAGCCAAAGATAGCGTATGTGAAGAATTCTCGACCCTTTAGACAAATTTAAGGCAGCTGGTGTTCACATTATTTAAGTAGGTTGTCGACGGTTTTGAACTTGATGTTATAGAGCGGAGTAGTGGAAAAGTAGCCTCTGGTATGGTGGACTTTACATCTAAATGGGATAAAAAAGATAGGCTTACTTTCAGTAAAAAGATTGTTAAGCGCTTCCGCAACCCCACATTAAGCAAGAAGAAGCTGGAGGAAGCCGTCAGATCTATACAGACTCAGATAATCTCACTAGACAACCTACTGTTGCGTCTTAAAGAGCGGGATAAACACATATTCAGCGAGGTGATAAGGTGCGTAAAATTGAGGAATAAAAGGAAAGCAAGCATCTACGCAAACGAGCTCACACAGATAAGAAATCTCATAAAGCAAGTGATCTTCGCTAAACTCGCTTTAGAAAGGATCTGCATTAGAATCAACACAATCACAGACGCAGGGGACATCGCCGCAACCCTGGCGCCAGCAGTATCAGCTGTCAGAAGTGTTCAAGACATAATTAGGGAAGTTGTACCGCAAGCGGAAGAAGGCTTCACAGAAATCTCAACCCTACTTAACGGCATACTTGTAGACGCCTCTGCAAACGAAGGTTTTCAACTAGACATTAAGGCAGCCAACGCAGATGCTGAGCAGATCATCGAAGAAGCGACTAGAGTGGCTGAGGAGGAGTTGAAAGCAAAGTTTCCTGAAGTACCGCAAGAATTCCTAATGCGTGAGGGCAGCAAAATACCCATCTAGAAAATCAAAAATAGCACCTCTACCGCACTTTGAGATATGTCTGCTCCTACCTATGATGTTATAGTTGTCGGAGGTGGTCCTGGGGGTTACGTTGCTGCCATCAGAGCAGCCCAGCTAGGTGGGAAGGCCGCACTTATAGAGGTCGCACACCTCGGAGGCACCTGTACTAACTGGGGCTGTATACCTACCAAGGCTCTACTTAGAAGTGTTGAGTGCCTGGTCGAGGCTCGAAAGGCTAAGGAGTTCGGGGTCATACTAGGCTCAGTCGACTTTAGTCTGGAAGCAATGGTTAGGCGTAAGGATGAGATAGTTTCACGCCTAAGGGATGGCATCAAATATCTGTTAAACTCATACGGCGTTACTTTAATACAGGGCAGAGGTAGGCTCATAAGCCCGAACAAGGTTTCTGTGAATAGACCCGATGGTTCTAAGTTGGAATTGAATGGTAGGACCATCATATTGGCGACCGGATCAAAGAATCGTTTACTTCCAATACCTGGCTTAAGCGAAGTAGATGTGATGACCAACGAGCACGAAGCTCTGTCACCTACGAAGGTGCCTAAATCGCTCCTCATAATTGGCGGCGGACCGGAAGGTGTTGAATTCGCAACCATCTACTCAAACCTGGGCTCTAAAGTAACGTTAGTTGAAATGATGCCTAACATCATACCCTTAGAGGATGAGGAGATGAGCACAAGGCTCAGTAAGATTCTCACCTCAAGTGGAGTCACTGTTTACACCAAAAGCGTGGTTAAGGAGGTTCGGCCCAAAAACGGCTACGTAGAAGTGTGCATCAGAACCGATGGTGCCGAATCAAAGATCTTGGTCGAGAAGGTGCTTCTAGCGGCTGGGCATATACCTAATCTTGAGAATCTAGGTCTGGAGGAGGTTGGCGTAGCTTATACTGAGAGAGGGATATCGGTCAACGAGAGAATGGAGACGTCCGTAAAAGGGGTTTATGCTGTAGGGGACGTTGTAACCGTGAGTCTAGCGCACGTTGCGTTTGAGCAGGGTATCGTTGCCGCAGAAAACGCTATGGGTCTAAACTCGACCTACGACTCAAGGGTTGTGCCTAGGTGCATCTATACAATACCTGAGGTCGCTGCAGTTGGTTTAACTACACAGCAGGCTCGTGAGCAGAAGATTGACTTCATAACAGGTAGATTCCCCTTTACCGCAAGCGGCAGAGCACTAACCCTAGGTGAAACGGAAGGTTTGATAAAGGTGTTAGCAGAGAAAAGTAGCAAAAAGATAATCGGTGTACATATTATTGGTCCAAGGGCTTCAGACCTCATTCCTGAAGCGGCTTTAGCGATGAAGATGGGAGCAACCATATCTGATCTAGCGAAGACCATCCACCCGCACCCAACTCTGTCAGAAGCCTTAAAGGAGGCGGCACTAGACGCGATAGGTGAAGCCATACATCTAGGCAAGAAGATACGAAGAGCGGGCTAAACACTTCTCTCTACTTCTCTTCTACCCTAGGTGCAAGGTAGAATCCAATCTTTCCGCCTTGATCACCTAATTTGAATTCTAGCCTGAGGGGCATCTTAGTCGAGTACTCTAATATAACTGGTTGCTGCTGTGAGCCCGCTGCTTTCGTTATGTTAAGGAGGTATTCTATGCTGTAGGTCGCTTTAGCCGGCTCGCTTTGGTTTAAGGTCAATTCGAGGATCTCGGGACTTCTCCGGTCTAGGGTGGCCGAGGCTGTGCCTTGCTCGCTTCTCCCTGCGAATGTTACCCTTTCTTTGCTCACCTCTATGGTGATGTGATCTGAGATCGCTGAGATATCGCTCAAGATCTGCTGAAGTGTCGCACCAGTTAACATAAGCTTAGCGTTAAAGGTTATCTTAGGCAAAGGAGTTGGTTGAGCCGGCGACTCAAGTAGGTTTATGCTGAACTCTCTGGTGTAGGAGTTTGAGAACCTAATCGTTAGCTTACCTTCATCTTTAGACGAGACCTCAACGCTATCCTTCGGATCTGCTCTGCTGAGGAGCTTGGCGAAGTCGGCAACCCTAACCGTGAATCTGAACTGCTTATCGCACTCATACTTCTCGAAGGCAGAGTTAGGCCAGAAGAGGTCGATCAAAGCTACGTGGCTAGGATCCATAGCCCTAAACGAAATCCCCTCAGCCGAAGCCTCGAACGTAGCCTCCTCAACAAGCGTAGAGACAGCCTTGGCTACAACTCGCCACTCAGCAGCAGAAGCAGACTTAGCCACAAAGACCATCTAACACACCTTCCACATACTAAAGATAGGGTGCTAAAAAGACTTTCTTTTAGGCAGATTTCATCGACTCTAAAGCGTCCAAATAGGCTTTGTACGCTTTATCTCTGTCCCCCTCTTCCCTAGGTGGAGCGACTTGAACGACCGCTAAGCCGCTCTTTAGGATATGCACCCTCATTCTCGGAGAGTAGTCAAATGAAACTCCCATAAGACTTCTCTTCACATTCTGATACCCCCTAAGCCTTAGAGCCTCCTCTAACCTACCCAAGTCAACAGCTTTTGGTTGACTAGGGGTTATGAAAAAGGTGCCCCGCCCATCCCTCGCGCAAGACTCTTCTACCTCAACGCCATATTTAGGCTCCTCAACCACTTTTCTCTTGCCACATACCCAACACTCTTGTGATCTAGAGATCTCTATGAGGTCAAAGGATGGTCCCGAAAGGTCTGCAAAAAATAGTTTACCAGCTAGATGAGGCTTCTTACCTGTAATGATCTTCACCACTTCTGAAACCTGCATGCTTGAAATGATGCTGAGAATAGAGGGGTGAACACCAACTATGGCGCACCTATCCATATTTTCATCGTTCAGCGAAGGGTAGATACACTCTAAACAAGGCGTCTCTCCTGGTATGATAGATGTAGCGCTACCCATCAGTTCGATGGCTGCACCAAAAACGTACGGTATCTTCAGATCCACACAAGCTCGGTTCAAAGCATATCTAGGTGAAATCCTATCTAACCCGTCTACAACAACATCGACACCTTCGATTAAACGCTTTGCTGTCAACGGCGTTAACGCTTCGGGTATCGGATCTACTTCTACATCCGGATTTAGATCCTTCAGCCTTCTGAGCGCTGCTTCGACCTTGGGCAACCCTACATCAGAGGAAGAGTAAAGATATTGGCGGTGCAGATCAGTCTTGGAGACCGTGTCCCTATCTATCAACCTCAAATATCCAACACCCATTCCCGCTAGTTGCAGCGCAGTTGGACAGCCTAGCCCACCCACACCAACTAAACACACCCTAGCAGATCTTATCCGACTCTGCCCCTCTAGACCTATCTCGAATAGCGAGATCTGCCTGGCGTACCGCTCCAAGTCCAGTTCAGCACACCTTCCACAATAAATATAACGCCACTAGATAAAAACTAATCGCTACACTAGCCTCTAACCAACTCCTTAATCTTAGCAGCTATAACTTCAGAGCCATCGATGAATTTAATCGGATCTGGTATTTCACCTAATACATCTTCAACATAACCGCATAACATCTTTCCACGTGTCTGACGAAGCTGCGCAACTCTGTGACCACTCCGTCCTCGAAGACTCTAACATTATCGTACTGCAAAGTTCATACCTAAAGGTGTTATAGTAGCCTCTAACGTTTCTGCTCGCAACCCAGGTCACGTTACCCCAAGGCACATACTGAGCCTTAAAACACAGCCTGTTCTAGGGCTTCTCCCTGGAGAGCAGAACACCAGCCCTTCCGATGTTGGTGTCTGGCAGCTCTACTATCGCTACTACAATCTTCTCTTTCTGCGTATTCAGAACCCGGCTGGTTACTTCAGTTATCTCTTTGACTAGCTGCGCCTTCTGCTCCTCGCTTCTTCCTTGCTTTATGTAGATGGTTATGATGGGCAGAAACTACGCCTCCTTAACCTTCACCGTCCCAGCTACGCTCTCCCAGTACGCTATGTTCGCTCTGCACCCTGGGTCTGGGGCGAGTATATCACCAAAGTAGTTGTATGCCCTTGCTCGGCAGCCACCGCAGATGTAAAGGTATTGGCAATCTCTGCATCCTCCGCCTATTAGATCCTTATCTCTTATTTTACTCAGTAAGTTAGATTTTACCCACAGCTTCTCAAAGTCGTCACGTATTAGGTTGCCTATCCTCACTTCATCCACGTGCGGGAAGAAGACACAAGGATATATGTCACCATTCGGCTCTATGGAAACGTAGAATCTTCCTGCCCCACATCCGCCGATAAAGTCGGCGAGCTTGGTGAGCTCACCTTGAAGCTTAGGGTTATAGAAGTGGGTTGGTATGACCAAGCCGTCGCATTCGAGTTGTGAGGTGCCATTAGACCCCTCGAATGCTTTAGCTAGCTCAGCTTCAACCTCCTTCGCTACCCTAGCGAACTGAGGCGCAGTAGACAGAATCTCAACCTTCTTCGTTGTCTTCCTCTTCAACCAAAGTGTTCGTAAGAGTTGCTCACGCTCGTCTGGGGTTAGGTCTGCTGTTACTATATCTCTACCCCTACCAGTGGGTATAAAGTTGTAGAGCATAAACCAATCCACACCCAGCTCATCGCATAGATCAACGATCGCTGGAATCTGCTTATAATTGAAGTGTGTGCCAACGCAAGCGACTTCTGTGAACAAACCTTCTGCGACACAATTCTTTATCCCCTGAATCGTCTTTTCAAAAGCTCCCGGCACGCCTCTAAATTCGTCATGCGTAGTAGGGTTAAGACCATCTAAGCTTATCTGGACGAAGTTAAGACCCGCCTCCTTAAACTCCCTAACACGGTCACGTGCAGAAAACACGATGCCGTTGGTAGCCATAGCAACATATATTCCCTTATCCGAGGCGTGTCTAATGAGTTTAAGTATGTCGGGTCTAACCGTTGGTTCTCCGCCGGAAAACGCTATACTCACCACACCAGCCCTACTAAGCCGATCTATACCAAAGAGCGCTTCATCGGTGGTAAGCTCATTCGGGTCCTGCCTACCGGCGTTTTCGTAACAATGCTTACACCTAAGGTTACAGAGCCTCGTAATATTCCAGACTATCTGAAAAGGCGCACCTGGTACAAAGGGTCTACGAACGCCAAAATAGCTTATCCCCCTTATAACATTAACCAAACCTCTTCTCCAATATGGATCCTTGAACTTGCTTCTTATCTGCTCCTCACTTGCCCCAAATGCGCTCGCACCGCTCTTAACAACTCTTTCAACAATGAACTTCGCAGCCCTGCACTTCACGCAAGCATCCCTTCTTGTACCCACGTAGAGCTGTAAAGCGACTTCAAGCCTGTTCTCGTTACAGTCATCACAGTAACCTGAAATGCGTCTCAGAGTCCAACGAGCCAAAGGATTATCAACTACACCCTTAAAGAGCTTTATGGTGTCAGTAGTACTCATCTCACTTAAATAATGCTATACTTGTATTTTAACTTATTCCCTAGGTTCTGTAAATTTCCTTAAAGAAAGTTGGGGTAGCTCACGATATGTGAGATGTCATTTAGAACACATAAGCACAGCCATTTCGTCTATGCGCAGAACCTTCTTTCTCAAAGGAAGAACCAACGAGATTGGCCGGTATACCATAGAAGGATTTCTAGGTGTGTACATTTGACAGAATTCAATAGTACCTTTTCTCAAAAATCGGTGTTAGATTTGTGTATTTCAGCTATACTTTCCAGAGGACGTAGTGGCTAACTAAAATCTCACCTGCAGAGCAAGTAGTGTGGGCTAGGCTCCTGCGAGCAAAGTCTTTCTTAGTTCTTGTAGGTAGTCTTTTGCGCCTCCTTTTATTCCGTAGCGTGGGGTGTAGCCTAGTTCTTGCCTTATTCTGCTCGCATCCACTAGAACCCTTGGTGTCTTTCCTCCTGGCTCTACTGTGATGTCGGCGTCTGGTATCTCTTCTTTCACGTATTGGGCGAGTTCACGTAGTGTGCAGGCCTCGTCGCAGGTGTTGAATACCCTATGCTTGAAGCTCTTCGCCTTTACACCAAACCATATAGCCTCGGCAGCATCCTTAACATACTGCAAGGTGTACTTGGCGTCACCATTCGGTACTCTTACAGGTTTCTTTAAGAGGGGGTTTTCGAACAGGTCTATGATGAAGTCGAAGACGCCTCTACGCTCCCTTCCAGGACCAAAGTTGATACCAAGCCTCATACTGAGGACATCAAGCCCATACATTTCGTAGTATTGATTCGCCATGTATTCATTTGAAACATAACTGGGTGCGTGAAGCATGCCTGGCTTTACTGGTGCGTCTTCGTTAACCCTCTCAGTAGGATATAGTTCCGGTGGACCTAGCTGGGCGTATGAGCTGGTCCAGACGAGCCTCTCAACATCCATCAGCCTCGACGCTTCAAGGACGTTTGTGAAGCCGAGGATCATTGTCTTCACAATATTCATAGGCGTCCAGGGTGGGTGCTCAGCGGCGGCATACACAACGACTTTAACTTGATGTTTCTTCATAACGCTTAGAACCTCAGCGAGCTCAGTGGTAGAGCCTCTCTCTATCTTAATTCTGTTAACGATGTCTAAGAGTAGGCGTGGGTTGCCGGATGGGCTATAAGTTATTACGTTAAGTCCCTCATTTACGAGTTTCCTTGTTATGTGCGACCCTATAAACCCAGTGCCACCTATTACTAGACAGTTCATACTCCAAAGAGTTGTCCCGCCTTTTACTTTAATCTTTCTAAAATTAATTCACTCAACTTCTGATCTAAACATCAATATTTTTATGTTTTTGACAAATAATCATAGTACACGCAAAGAAGGCAGATATCCCATTTGCGAAACCTAGTTAATTAGCGGTGTTGCGGTGCAACTTCAATCCGGATGGTAGCGGATGGTGGAGAGTTATTAGCTAGCTGAACTCATTCTAGAGTCTAAGCGAGTATTCTCTTCCTAAACAAATCCTCGAAAATCAGTTTAGAGTTCTTAATCTTGTATCCGCCTTAACATCGCTTTAGATGGGATATTTGGCACCCTTTGTCGGTTGAATTATTCGCTTGCAGATGTCAGACATATACTTTGAGAATAGATTGGGGTACTCCGTGTGAATAGGGTATATTTTCTCGCTACCTATTCTTTGAGCTGCCTCTCTTAGCTGTGTCGGCATTATGTGCCCTGATACGTGTATGTGGTAATGGGGTAAACCTAGGTGGTTAAGCCAGTTGGTTATGCGCTCGTAGTCGAGCTCCATCTCTTCGTTAAAGGGCTCTGATGCTGAGAGGATGAAGCAGCTACCAGCCTGCGGCTCAACTTCGATGAGTTCCTCGAACTCGTAGTAGGATGATACTAGTATGAGCTCACGCTGCTTCTTAGCTACTTCCTCTGAGTCAACGCTACTTGTAGAGTTTAAGACCTCGTGTTCCCAGTGCTCATACCTCTTCTTATGCTTCTTATATACAACCAAATTACTTAAGCTGGGTAGCTTGATCTTTGGGTCACTGCGCAGATGCCAAAGAAGTCTAGCTTGCTTTAGAGAAATGGCTAAGGTTCGACCGCTTTTTTCTGCGACCGCGTAGAAGGAGCGCAGCCTGTCCACATCTGTTTTCGAGAAGTCTGCGATAATCAAACCTTTGGTCTCAGCTACCAGTGTATTGAGTTTATTCAAGACCTCTTCTTCGGATGAAACCGAGGCCCCGATCATGTTTGTCGCCTCGCAGATTAGCACCTCTGGTCTACACTCAGCAGCTTTTTCGATAAACTCATCGGTCATCCGCCAGAGTGGACCGTGCCTTCTAAAGTCGCCAGTATATACTATTGAGCCTTCTGAGGTGTGGAGTATGATGCCGTATGCACCCGGTATCGAGTGGTCGACGTGTATAGGTTCTACTGTTATTGAGCCTACTTTAATCTTCTGACCTGTTCTGAAGGTGTTTATCTTCTTCCCTTTAATATTGAATTCTATCGTCGGCTGCCTCACTTCGGATAGGTAGTTGAGTATCTTAGCCGCCGCTTCTCCGCAGTAGATAGGTATGTCGTTTCTTAAGAAGCCAATGTAGCCTGCGTGATCCAGATGCGCATGAGATATAACAACAGCATTCAAGGCATTCTCATCCTTATCTACGTCATAAGCACCTTCTATCTTCGGTAGGAGACCAAGTTTGAGCAGAGCGTTTATGCTTCTTGGGCTTAGATAAGGTGGTGAGTAGTATCTGTTCCTTGACGCAAAAGGCACGCCGAAGTCTAAGACCACCCTTGTGTCTCGATCCTCCACTAGGATGCAGTTGCCCCCTATTTCACCTACTCCACCGTAGAAGGTTAGTGAAGCCAACAGCAACATTTAGGGGGAGCAGCTCTTTAAATGTGTGGTTAGAGAAGGATAGGGTTGATGCTACTACTCTCAGCAGGCGAGCTTAAGCAACTACTTGTGATGAAGGATGTTATCAAGGCGGTAGAGGAGGCTTTTTTTGAGCTTGCCGAGCTCGGTGCGAAGAGTCCTAGGAGGACGATACTCGAAATGCCTGAGTATAATGGTTCTGTGCTCTTTATGCCAGCCTATCTTCAGAGGTCTAAGAGCCTATCCCTTAAAGTGGTTAGCGTCTACCCAGATAACCTTAAAATGGGTTTGGAAACCACATCATCCATTCTTTGTCTCATAGATCCAGAGACGGGCACACCGCTTGCGGTTATGGATGGTAAGCATATAACGGCGATGCGAACAGCGGCGATGACCGCTATAGCAGCGGAACACCTAGCTAGAAGAAGTACGGAGTCGATCGGTGTAATAGGTGCTGGTGTGCAAGCTGAGTACCAGCTGAAAGGCATATTGGAGGTGAGAAGTGCTAAAAGAGTATATGTGTACGACGTCTTGGTTGAAAGGAGTCGAAGATTTGCGGTAAAAGTTAGAGAAGAGTTAGGTTTGATGGTGCAGGTGGAGGAATCGGCGAACGATGTTGCGTCGAAATCAGACATACTTATCGTTGCAACAACGTCTAAGCAGCCTGTCTTTGATGGCGGGGTCTTAGCAGAAGGGGTGCACATAGCTTCGATAGGCTGGGTTGGGCCAGAGGGGAGAGAGTTGGATACAACAACGGTAAAGCGTGCTAAGGTTGTGGTTGACACAAAAGAAGGTGTGCTATCTGAGTCTGGCGACATACTGATACCCATACGAGAAGGGGCTATCACGGTAGATCATATATGGTGCGAGCTCAAAGACCTTGTGTCGAATCGAAAGAAGGGTAGGGAGAGCGAAGAAGAGATCACTTTATGGAAGAGTGTTGGGGTGGGTGTGGCTGATGCTGCAGCGGCCAAGCTAGCTTACCAGAAGGCTCTGGAAAAGCGTGTGGGTTTATGGGTAGAGATCTAAGAAGTTAGATTTATCTTACCCGGGCGACATAGGTACTGTGATATGCCTAAGGCGTATGTGCTAATAAACACTGAACCAGATGTGGAGGAGGAGTTCTTAGAGGAGCTTAAAAAGATAAAAGGCGTAGTCGAAGCCACTTCCGTATACGGCATATACGACTTCATTGTTAAAGTTGAGGCTAGTTCGCTTGAGGAAGTGAAGGAGATCATAACCTCTAAGATTCGTAAGCTAAAGGACTTACGCTCATCAGTAACATTGATAGCAGCAGAAGGCTAGCAGCCGCGATTCGACCCTCTCTATCTCCATCGAAATCATAAGATCACGAAGTATCCTTGTAAACCACTTCGCTTACCACAATCCTTAAGGTAAATACAAGCTTATACAAGCTAGGCGGTAGATAAGGAGATGCGTCTAAGAACGGCAATAATCTTCTTAATCGGTGTGATTATAGGTGCTTTACTAACCGCCCCACTTTATCTAGCACCAGCAACCCCATCCAAGAGCATTACGGTCTTTGCCGGCGCCGCAGCTGCACCAGTCTATGATGAAGCTGCGAAGCTATTCAAAGACAAATATGGGGTTAAGGTCGAGCTTAGACTCGGCGGCTCAGGTAGCGTGTTATCAGCGATGAAGATAGCGAAGACAGGAGACCTCTTCATACCCGGCTCGCCAGAGTTTCTTCTCGAAGCCGCTAAGTCTAATATTATTGATAAAGGGTCGGTGAAGAAGCTTGCTTACCTTGTTCCAGCGATAATCGTCCAGAAGGGTAATCCACACAACATTACTTCGCTTGAAGATCTCTGTAAGCCTGGGCTGCGGGTAGGTATCGCTGATCCAGTCTCGGTTTGTGTAGGGCTTTATGCAAAGGAGCTACTGGAGAAGAATGGTTTATGGGATGGTGTAAAACGCAACATCGTGGTTTACGCGCAGAGCTGCGATGCAACAGCTGCCCTAATACCTACTGGTGCAGTAGATGTTATCATCGGCTGGCACGTGTTCGCAGACTGGTATCCTGATAAGGCTGAGAGGATATGGATTGAGCCAAGTAAGGTGCCTAAGATAGGGTATATTGCTGGCGCGGTATCCGTGTTCGCTGAAGACAAAGTGTTGGCTAAGAAATTTCTTGATTTCTTAGCATCTGAAGAAGTCGCAAGGATCTGGTCTAAGTATGGATACTTTGCTAGTGAGCAGGAGGCTAAGCAGTATGCACCGAATGCGGTTATGGAGGATATAGTTTAGAGATGGGTGTGGAGGGTTGAGCCCGCTTAGGGTCATAGCTTTTGGCTGCTTGGTCTTCCTTTCGCTTTTCATAGTGGCGATTATAGCTTCATCCAGCCTCTTCACAAACCTCACAGCATTAGCCTCAGCCATATTATCTGATGAAATAAGATTTGCAATCTCCCTCACAATATTCACAGCGACCACCTCGACAGCAGCAGCGCTAACACTGGCGATTCCAGCAGCCTACGCTTTAGCTTACGCTAAATTTCCAGGCAAGAGTGTAATCGATACGCTCATTGATATCCCAATAGCGTTACCGCCCGTAGCTTTGGGTACGGCTCTACTCATCTTCTTTACAAACACACCCATAGGTGCATTCATAAACAACTCGCTCATAAAATTCGTCTTCGAAGTTCCAGGGGTGATTCTGGCGCAGTTCGCTGTTGTAAGCGTGCTGGCGGTTAGGCTGCTAAAGCCTGTGTTCGAGGGCATAGACCCGAGATATGTTATGATCGCTAGAACTCTAGGCGTTAGCGAGCTAAAAGCATTCTTTAGGGTAACCTTACCTCTCGCTAAGAGCGGCCTACTCGGCGCTGCTGTGCTGACTTGGGCTAGGGCCCTTGGAGAGTTCGGGGCTACGGTCACCTTAGCTGGTGCGACTAGATTTAAGACTGAGACATTATCGATCGCTATGTTCCTCAGTTTGGCTAGAGCAGACCTTGAGATGGCTATGGCAATCATACTCATTCTTTTGGCGTTGACTGTTGCCACCCTTCTTATTACACGCCGACTCTTCTACAGGGGGTTGGCGGTTTGATCAGCGTCTCAGATCTTAGTGTGAGGCGTGGTAGCTTCGCATTAGAGGGCATAAGCTTCAGCGTAGAAGGTGGGAGCTGCTTGGCACTAATAGGGCCTAACGGATCAGGAAAAACCACAATCTTAGAATGTGTGGCAGGTCTCATAAAACCGAAGCGCGGAAAGATAATAATTGATGACGTGGATGTTACAAATCTGCCTCCAGAGAAGAGGGGGGTTGGGTATGTTCCGCAAGACTTTGTGCTCTTCCCCCATTTATCCGCTGAGCAGAATATTGCCTTCGGTCTTAAGGATGCTAGGTCAGATAAGGTTAAAGAGATCATGAGGTTGCTTGAGATAAGCCATTTGGCTGGTCGAGATGTCAGAAGTTTAAGCGGGGGTGAGAAGCAGAAGGTAGCCTTGGCTAGGGCTTTAGCAGCCAACCCGAAGGTGCTTCTCTTAGATGAGCCGCTATCGTCCCTCGACCCTCTGAGCAGAGATAAATTACGTAGGGAGTTGAAGGACATACTCTCCAAGATTCTGGCTGTGTTAAATCTGCCTGTGATCTATGTGACACACGACCTTTCTGAAGCTGAGTTGATGAGCGACTACCTGGCTGTACTGAATAATGGAAGGATAGAGCAGATAGGGCTTAAAAGCGAGGTCCTCGCAGAACCACGCTCAAAATTCGTAGCAGATTTCCTAGGATACAACATCCTAGAGGGGCTGGTTGTGGGGTTAGAAGATGGCTTAGTGAGTATAGATGTCAAGGGGGTGCTCGTAAAAGTTGAAGCGGAAGACGCCAACCTAAGCGGGGAGGTAACACTAGTCTTAAGACCTCAAGACATCATCCTCTCACAAAAAGAGGCAATCGAGGAGAGGTGGCAACACTGCAGATGCAACACCCTCTCTGGCACAGTGACCGAAATATACAAAATGGGGGCTTCGGCAAAGGTCTTGATCGATATAGGCGTACCGCTAACCACATACATAAGCGCATCTATGCTGGACGAATATAAAATAGGTAGCAGAGTATTTGTGCGATTCAAAGCTAGCGCAGTCAAAATCCTCAGATAGAGATAAATATCATTTTTTGCAATAATCTCCAGATGGCGAATTTAGAGTATGCCTATGCTCACATCTTGCTGAGCTTTGGCTTAGACTATTTCTCCAGCAAGGAGTTTAAGAAAGTAGTTAGTGTTGATAACCCTAACTTGATGCTTCACCGTTTATGCAAAGAGGGGTTCTTAACAAGGTATCGTAGAGGGGTGTATAGGGCTACTCATCCTCTTATCTTGAGCCTTGAACGCGGAGGAAGTAGGTGGAGGGATAAGGTCGCTCAGAAGGATTATTTGCCGATTCTGGAGTTCGTGGTAGTCAAACTCGTGGAGTTTTTCTGGAATAGAATCACCTCCTTACTCATATTTGGCTCAGTCGCAAGGGGGCAAGCTCGTGCTGAAAGTGACATAGACATCTTCTTGGTTGCCGAAGGGCTGCCTAAAAGGTATTCTGAGAGGATGGGGTTGGTTAGGAGGGCGCTGAGCGGTGTGGAGGAGGTTAGGCTAAAGATGTGGGAGAAAGCGAGAATCTATCCGCTAATCGATGTAATCGCATTGGAACCAGAAGAGGCTTTGACCAACCACCCATTCTATCTAGACATGCTTAATGAAGCGATAGTAGTTGTTGACAAAGGCGGGTTTATGAAGAGTAGGTTAGGAGCGCTTGAGAAGAAGCTATGTGAGATAGGAGCTAGAAAGGTCGTGCTCCCAGACGGTGGATGGTACTGGGACCTCAAAAGTGAAGTGAGAAAGGGCGAGGTCATCGAGCTATGAGAAGCGATATCATGGCTATGGATTATCTGCGTAGGGCTAAGTCTAGACTGATAGATGCTGGATCAGCCTTTAGGAGAGGCGACTATCCGGAGACGGTACGCTACTCACAAGAATGTGTCGAATTATCCTTGAAGGCTTGCTTAAGAGCAGTCGCTGTCGAATACCCAAAGGTTCACGATGTAGGCGACATACTCAAGATATGTAGCGGTAAATTCCCCGACTGGATGAAGAAAGAGATAGATACACTTGCCGAGATTTCAAGGGACCTCTCAGAGAAGAGAGCACCAAGCATGTACGGATTAGAGAGCGTAGGTAAGGCACCTAGCCAGCTCTTTGACGAAAAAGACGCAGAAGATGCTTTAAATAAAGCAGAGTACGTCCA
>Ga0207433_10008462_pt1 | contig 16748 bp, 17 predicted proteins | sample YelNatPaOPGAMG01_FD_187559 | JGI IMG/M metagenome (GOLD analysis project Ga0207433, IMG submission 187559) | Hot spring thermophilic microbial communities from Obsidian Pool, Yellowstone National Park, USA - OP-RAMG-01 (SPAdes) (version 3) | ecosystem: Environmental > Aquatic > Thermal springs... | reverse complement strand
CTGCGACAGCCCGGTCTTCAGCCGGGTGTTAGAGGCTTACCTCTCTCCTTAGCCCGCCTTGTCAGGCTGAGCTACCTCGGCCCAACATAGGGTTTCTGGCTTAACCGCTATAAGACTTTCTGAAAGCTGACTCAACAAGCAGTTAAGAAGGTTTATAGGCTTAGCTTAAGCGTCTAAAAGGTGGTGTCGAAGGATGGGCGGGGCAAAGAAGAAGCCTCTAGCGAGTATGGAGAAGGCGCAACGTAAAGAGGCGGAGGAGGCTCAGCAGAAACGCAAAGAGGTTAAGCGTGAGCAGCAGAGCAAACAGCTAGGCACACTACAAATGAAGATGAGCGAAGAGCAGATTCTGAACACATTAGCGCCGTTGAAAGCTATCACAGTCTACGCTGCGGCAAAAGCGCTTGGCGTAAAAGCTTCTGTGGCGTCAGCCACATTAAGAAGCCTCTATCAGAAAGGGCTGCTGAGAAAAGAGGGCGGTTTCAGCGGGCACCCTATCTACGCTCTTAACCAGCGCACCTAGACCATCAAAGTAGTGTCGGTAAGATTGCTGCCTAGCAGAAGCCTAGATAGGGTATCGAGCTGAACGTAGCATTTCAGATACTCTATCGCCATCTGGTTTATGATGCTTTCACCTTTCTTGGTTAGCGCATAGAGCCGCTTTCTAGCTTCGTTAAAGCTGGTTATGTAGCCTTGTTCTTCTAGGGTGCTTAGGGTAGGGTATACTGTTCCTGGGCTTAGTAGTATTTGGAATCTATCGTAGATGTAGGTTATTACATCGTAGCCTGAGATGGGCTTCTTTTTGATAAGACCCAGGATTATGAAGTCGAGGAAGCTCCTTACACATCTATATCTTATTTCTCTGCTTATATTGATATCTACGTTCGGTATCAGGGTCGTTCGCCTCCTACTATATTTTTACTGCAGTTAACCATCTTTACCCCGCATAATATACTATTTAGCAGTATATTAACTTTGCTAAAATATCTGAACATCAGTAACTGCGGTAGCGTTATAAGCAACTTAACCATAGAATTTGTGGAAAGAAGGTGCTAAGGACAGGGTTTGATTCGCTTGATGTCTCTTCTGCTGGACCTTTAGAGGGAGGGCTGAATCTTCTGCTGTCTGACAAACCTTTCGCTAAAACATATTTTATAGCGAGGTTGGTTAAAGCGATGCTTGAAAGCGATTGGGTTATTCACTACTTTGATCTTGACACCTTCTTTACCGTGTATAGGAACCTCAGCCTACTCAGCATACCTAACTCTGAAAACCTCCGCGTTTACAACCCAGAGAGCCACACACTAGATCAGTATATCTCAATCATTTGCTCAACTCTCACTAAGAAGCCGCAGCTCATAATCTTGGATTCTATACCAGCATTCTACCACATACTTGCCACCAGAAGCAAACCTTCCGAAGTAAATTGGAGAATAGGATTATACCTAGCCCTCTTATCGCAGCACATCAGAGCTAACAGGGGGGCGATCCTAGCAACAAGCCTACTTAGATTAAAGAAGGTCAGAGAAGATGTGTGGATACCCTCATACCCTGGTGGTATGCTAACGAAAATCAGAAGCTCAACTATCTATGAGTTGAGGGGGAAAGATGATTATACGATGGAGTTGAAGGTCATAAAGCATGAGAAAAAAGGGCTTGAAGGGAGAAGCTGGTCTTTACCTCTAACCTTCTAGCGCTTTCAGCGAGTTTGCTGCTTCTTCGACTCTATCTGGGGTTCAAGTCTGCCCTCAAACAGTCGAAGCAGACATATGTTGATATACCAAGAGATGTGGGTTAAGGGTAACCTAGACAATCAATTATCTCTTTGTTGGTTTAGCTGTAATTTATCGAGAAAAGTTTATACAAAAAGGTAGGGCAAAGGCTTCATAGGAGTGAGGTGAAGTTATTAGATGGAAAACGAAGAAGGTAAGCAAAAGGAACAAGGGAAGCAGATAGTAGAAGAAGAGGATCTTAAAGGGAAGATACTTCTCCTAGAGGAGAAGATTAAAGAATGCGAGAAAAGAGCTGAGAACTACCTAACTCAGCTCAAATACCTTCAGGCTGATTTTGAAAATTATCGTAAAATGTTTGAGGCAGAGGTGAGTCGTAGAGTGATGAGCGCAAAGGAGGGCTTGATCCTCGCGCTTATCCCAATCAAAGAGGATCTGGAGCGGGCTATACAGGCAGCCGGTGAAGATTCTCCTTTATTAAAAGGAGTAAAAATGGTTGCTGAAAACTTTAAGGCAGTGCTTGCAAAAGAGGGGTTAGAGGAGATAGAGGCTCTAGGAGCTAAATTTGACCCAAATCTGCACGAAGCCCTTAGCTATGTAAGTAAGGAAGATTCTGAAGACGGTGTTATAACTGCGGTGATCAGAAAAGGTTATAAATTGGGGGGTAAAGTTATAAGAGCAAGCCTAGTAGAGGTTAATAAAAGGCGAACAGAAGCGCAAGATTATGGTAATATAGAGTGAAGAGGGAGGAGGTGGGGGTTATGGCGAAGATAATTGGGATAGATTTAGGGACCAGCAACTCAGCAGCTGCAGTACTCCTAGGAGGTAGGCCAGTCATCATACCTAGTGCAGAAGGAACTACTATAGGTGGGAAAGCGTTCCCATCAGTAGTAGCCTTCACCAAAGATGGGCAGCTCCTAGTAGGTGAACCTGCTAGGAGGCAAGCGATAACTAATCCAGAAGGAACCGTCTTTGCCATCAAAAGAAAGATGGGTACAGATTATAAGGTGAAGATATTTGGCAAAGAATATACGCCTCAGCAGATCTCTGCCTTCATACTCCAAAAGATCAAACGAGACGCAGAGACATTTTTAGGTGAGAAGATCGAGAAAGCGGTGATAACCGTACCAGCATATTTCAACGATAACCAGAGGCAAGCTACTAAAGATGCTGGTGAAATAGCTGGTTTAGAGGTCGTTAGAATCATAAACGAGCCTACAGCTGCCGCGTTAGCTTACGGTTTAGACAAGGCGGGTAAGGAGCTTAAGATCATGGTCTTTGATCTCGGAGGCGGCACGCTTGATGTCACTATCTTGGAGTTCGGCGGCGGCGTCTTTGAGGTGAAAGCCACAAGTGGGGACACTCAGCTAGGTGGAACTGACATGGATAACGTGCTCACCCAGTACCTCATCGAGCAGTTCAAGAAGGAGACAGGCATAGATATCTCTAATGATCGGATGGCTGTGCAGAGGGTCAGAGAAGCTGCTGAAAAAGCGAAGATCGAGCTTTCAACACTTCTCACCACCGAGATAAACATACCATTCTTAGCAAGTGATGCAAGTGGTCCCAAGCATCTAACAACCACTCTGACCAGAGCGAAGCTTGAGGAACTTGTTAGACCTATTGTGGAGCGGTGCAGAGGTCCGATGATGCAGGCGCTGGCTGATGCGAAGATGAAGCCGGAGGATATCGATAAGATAATACTAGTAGGCGGACCTACGAGGATGCCTATAGTTAGGGAGTTTGTGAAGCAGGTTATGGGCAAGGAGCCTGAGCGCGGCATAGATCCTATGGAGTGTGTCGCTATGGGTGCCGCTATACAAGGTGGGATAATCGCAGGTGAAATAACCGATATAGTCCTATTGGACGTAACCCCCCTCTCTCTTGGTGTTGAAACGCTAGGGGGCATATTCACTAAAATCATAGAGCGGAACACAACTATACCATGTAGGCGCAGCCAGATCTTCACAACAGCTGCAGACTTTCAAACCACAGTAACGATTCACGTGCTGCAAGGTGAGCGCCCTATGGCTGCAGACAACATATCGTTAGGCATGTTCCATCTTACAGGCATACCCCCAGCCCCAAGAGGTGTACCTCAAATAGAAGTTACATTTGACATCGATGCTAACGGCATCTTACATGTTACAGCGAAGGATCTGGCTACCGGAAAAGAAGTGAAGACCACAATAACCGCAGCAACAAAACTCTCAAAGGAGGAGAAGGAGAGGCTCATTAAAGAAGCCGAAAAGTTTGCTGAGGAGGATAGGAAGAAGAAGGAGCTGGCTGAGGCTTTGAACGCTGCGGATTCCGTCCTATACACGGCTGAGAAGACTAAAGCTGAGCTGGCATCTAAGATGACTCAGGAGCAGCTATCCAAACTCGATCAAGCGATGAAGGAACTTAAGGAAGCTATGCAGAGCAAGGATCTTCAGAAGATTAAGAGTAAGACCGATGAGCTCTCAAAGGTTCTGCAAGAGATCGGCACCTACGTCTACCAGCAGACCGCTCAGCAGAGATCCGCTCAAGCATCAAAGCCAGAAGGGGATAAGAAGGTGGTTGACGCAGACTATAAGGTAGTCGATGAGGAAAAGCGTTGAACCTAATTGAGCAGCAGCAGAAAAAAGGACTACTATGAAATACTTGGCGTGCCTAGGAACGCTACAAAGGAGGAGATAAAGGCAGCGTACCGAAGGCTCGCACTACAATACCACCCTGACAGAAATAAGTCTCCTGATGCAGAGGAGAAGTTTAAAGAGATATCTGAAGCCTACGCGGTTTTATCTGACGATGAGAAGAGAGCGCAGTACGATCAGTTCGGTCACGCTGGCATAGATGGTAGGTACACAGCCGAAGATATATTCCGAGGAGCAGACTTCGAAACAATATTTAGAGACCTAGGCTTCGGCTTTGACTTCGATGACCTTTTCTCAAGGTTCTTCGGAGGAAGACGCGTATATGAAGAAGCTAGAGGCAGAGATATCTCGATGACCCTAACCATAACGCTTGAAGAAGCCGCAGCAGGAACCACAAAAGAGATTCAAGTGCCTAGAACAGAGCGATGCAAAGCTTGCAACGGTAGCGGCGCCAGACGGGGAACCTCACCAACAATTTGTTCACGTTGCCAAGGAAGAGGTCAAGTACAATACATACGTAGGATGGGGGTTGCGCAGATAATCACATCCACAACCTGTGATGTCTGCGGCGGACGCGGTTTTATCATCGAAAACCCTTGCCCAGAGTGTAGAGGTACTGGTTTAGTTGAGGTTTATCGGAAGATAAAGGTTAGTGTGCCAGCAGGTGTAGATGAAGGCTTTACGCTTAGACTCAGAGGTGAGGGAGATGTACACGCAGACACCAAGAAACCTGGAGACCTCTATCTAACGATCTCCATAGCGCCTCACAAATACTTTAAGAGGGAGGGGGATGATTTGATCTTTGAAGCCTACATAAGCTTTCCTCAAGCCGCATTAGGGACTGAGATAGCTGTGCCTACTTTAGATGGGCATATGTGGCTCAAGATACCTCCAGGGACTCAGAGCGGTACCATCTTTAGATTAAGAGGGAAAGGTATGCCTAGACTCAACAAGTATGGTAGAGGCGACCTTCTAGTCAAAGTTAACATTAAAGTTCCAACCAAGCTTAGTGAAAAGCAGAAGGCTCTTCTAAGGGAGTTTGAGAAGGAACTCGAATAATGTTTATTTGCATCTACCGCACACATATGGCTGCTAAAGTCAGATCCATAGGATAAGTTGCTTAAGACGATTATGCCAACCATATTACCAAGGGAGTAGATTTAAGATTAGGTTTCTTAATGCGGGTTGTTGTTCTGCTCTTCTGGTGTTTGTGTAAATCTCTTCTTCAATATGGATAAAGCGGCTTCCACTGCTTCGACGCCTTCCTTTGTTAAAGGTAGCTTTAGATGAATCTCGCCGGCTGTAAATTCTATGTAGCCGCTTGGCCTTTCCTCAAGGCTCTTCTGCTGAAGCTTGGGTTCTTCTTTCGTAATAGGTTTAGAGGTTAGTGGTAGTAGATCGTCTTGGTAGGCTCGTCTAATCCACTCCTCTTTCGCCCTAGCTTCCTCTAGGGTTGCTCCTGTTATCTTCGCTAGCTCCTCGGCTAAGCCCTGTTTTGGGAGATCTACGCCGAACCTTAGGTAAAGTTCTTTCCAAAGAGGGATGTTTGTAACCGCTCTCTCTAAGGCTTTCTCTTCTTCACTTCTATCTTTCGGATAAGCTAAAGAGGCGCCTAATTTGCTGATGTGGATCTTGCCTCTTCCATCTATCAACCCATACGCTCTAAGCGCAGTAAGCTTTAGTAAGAAGGCTCCGCTTTTGGCTGATGTGTGATTAAGCGCGGTGGCGACTTCATTTAGATCATTAACCTCATTGTCTTGGAATCTGTTGTACAGTCTTCTAACTACGTCGATAAGAGTAGGATAGAGCCGAATGGGGGGAACACTATATCTTCCGATCCGCAAGTTTCTTAGATCCTCTTAATCACAGAAGGAGCGTTCTAAATATTAACGTTACTTCTATGCTGTAGGTGCTTAAATGGCTTCTGCCACCTTGTATGAATAAGGTTAGCGAGTGTGGGTTATAGAGGCACTTCTAGGATGTTTAGCTTAGGGTCGTTTAGTAGAGATTCGAGCCTACTCTTCTCTACTCTACTTAGACCAGAGCACTTATCGTCTAGGAGCCTCTTACCTTTGTAGGCTGTGGCAACGAAGGTTCTAACTATGCTGATAAGTTTGGTTAGTGGTTCTATCCCGCCAGCTTGGAGGTATATGGTGAGGTCGTCGATGAATAGTGCATCTGGAGGATTAGAGGCTATGCTTATTAAAAGAGGTTTGATGGTTGAGGCGTTCTTGGCCGCTAACTCTAAGACCTCTTCTCTACTTCTGCCTTGAAGCCTTGGTGCAAAGATTGTGCTGGGTCTAAGGTAGTTTACTTGGTGTAGCCTTCTGGAGTAGGTTTTGACCGAGGCGCCTATGGTTTCGAAGCCTATGTGCACTTCAGGTGCGAGGTCTAAAACGACCACTTTAAGATCGGGTTCTGAGGCGGCTTCATCGACGAGGGAGGCTAGTAGCTTAGTCTTACCAACCCCGACGTCGCCAGTTATAACGACTCTTTTACCTAGGAGGGCTTTAAACCGTAATCTTAGCAAGCACACCCCGCTTCTCTAAGGCAACTAGTACAAAAAAACCTAAAACCGCGCCTGGTATGCTGCTGGCCCAAAAGGCGGCTAAGAAGAGCTGCCACTGAGCGGTTAAACCTAGCCAAGCCCAAGCTGCTGCTGGCATGGGTGGTGCGTGTATGAGCGGTGCGACTATGGAGGCGCTTATTAGGGCGCCGATTCCTGTTCCGATGGGTTCGGTTAAAGAGATCCAGCTGCTTTTATGCAGGTATCTGTGGAGTAGCCCTACGACTAGTGCTCCTGGTATGCCTCCTGGGAGGGCGAAGATGGTTCCTGTGCCTATTGAGATTCTAAGTAGTCCTGTGGCTAGTGCTGCTGCGGCGGCATACCAGGGTCCTAGGGCTACGCCTAGGATTCCGTTTATCATGTGTTGGAAGGGGAAGACTTTTGTTGGGCCTATTGGTATGCTTCCTGGGTAGATTGAGAGGGCTACGCCTAGGGCTATGAAGGTTGCTAGTAGGGCTATCTTCTTTGCCTCTGCTTCTCTTTTAGCGGGTTTTTGGTGTGTTGAGGTGTTGGTTGTCACGAGATAGGTTGCTCGATTTTTTCTTATAAGCTTGTATATAAGCTGGTTATGGTTGGTGTATGGTTCCGCCGCAGAACTTTGTCACATATTTTACTGCTAGGTCGGCGGCTTGGAGGAGCGTGTGTTCGCTGAGTCCTGGTACACCGCAAGCGACTAAGGCGACGTTTTTTGTTTGTTCGGTTACTTTTGATCTTTCGGCGTCTCTGTAGGGGTAGACAGCTATTAGGTCGCCAGCATCATCTAAGACGATTTCTCCTCCTTGGAGTGTGATGGGTTCTTTCATTCCTATTCCTAGGAAGGTTTCTCCTTTCTTTGCTGTTCGCATGATGACTTCGCTGCTTTGGATTTTGTCTTCGTCGAAGGCTGCTAGGGCTACTTCGCTGAGTATGGATGCTAGGTTGTATGCGTCGACGAGTGTGTTGATGGTTGGGAGGGGTTTCCCTGCGAGGGTTCTTCGGATGAGTGCTTCTGATGCTGGTCTGTTCTTGGTTGGGTCGACGCCTATGCGCCAGAAGAAGTCTCTATACGCTCTAAGTGTTGGGACGTCTTTGAGTCCTTCGATGGTGTATTTGCTTTTGACTTGGTTGCAGACTTCTTGTTTGATGTGCTCGAGCTCTTCATCAGAGGGTTTTACTTTGACGCCTCTGACGCACTTGACTACTACGTGGAGGTCTGGGAATCTTTCGGAGACCGATTTATCGATTACTATCTTCAATTCTTCTTCAGTTGGGGGAGTTGTGTTGGTAACCCTTAAAACCTTAACTTGGTGGAGCTTATGTTGGCCCCAGTAGCTCAGCCTGGTTAGAGCGTCGCTCTGGTAAGGCGGAGGTCCCGGGTTCAAAGCCCGGCTGGGGCTCTAATTTGTTGAGATCATTGGTAGTTAGGCTTCGTGTATCTGAAGGTTTTTAAAGACGGTTAGCTGATGATCGGTGTGATCTTGGTTGAGGGTTGAGGTTGGTAGATACATAGTGTTGGATGATGAGGTCTGTCACGGGAGACCTACTTTTAAGGGTACGAGGGTTCTGGTGAGTGACGTGATCGAGCTTTTGGCTGCGGGTCTCTCCATTGAGGAGGTGGTCAGGGACTACTACCCTAGTTTAGATGAGGAGATGGTTAAGGATGCTTTGGCTTGGGCTGCTAGGGTTATAAGGGGTTTGCGTTACGGCGAAGTTGAGGTTTCTGCTTGACGAAAACATACCGAAGCGCGTCAAAGACTTTTTAGAATCTAGTGGTTATGCTGTTGACTATTCGCCGAAGGGTCTAAAGAACAGGGAGTTGGCGTCGCTAGCCATTAGCAGAGAATGTATCTTGGTGACGAGAGATAAGGATTTTGCTAACACAAACCTATATCCTCCGAATCAATTTCACGGAATAATCGTCTTAGACATCCATCCGCCGAGGGCTGAGAAGCTTATCAAAGAGATGAGCTCGCTGCTGGCCAACGTTAAGAGCTTTGAGGGCAAGTTATTGGTCGTAAAAGAGGGGGAGGTGGAGACCGTTGAGTGATCTCCGTTTGGTACTTAGGTGAGAAAAGTAAGTTTGTTAACTACGTGTGAGCGTAAATAAAAATGGGGTGTGGGGCGGTTTTACCGCCTTCTTATTAGGATGACTATTTCTATGACGAGTGTGATTACTACTAGGGCTGTTACTACTAGTGTGAATGTTGATGTTGTTGCGATGCCTGTGTTTATGTTGTTTACTGTGTCTGTTAGTTTGTCTACGCTGCTCTTTACTCCTGATATGCTTCCTGATAGTGTTGTTTGGGCTGATGATACGGCTGACTTGACGTCTGTTTGGGCTGATGAGACCGCTGCCTTTATGTCTGATTGGGCTGCTTTAACTGAGTCTTCAACGCTTTTGACGCTTCCAGCGAGCGCTGATTGGGCTGCTTTGACTGAGTCGTCTACGCCTTTTATGTTTGCTGCGAGTGCTGTTTGGGCGTCTGTTATTGCTCCTTTTATGTTAGATTCGGCTCTGCTGATGGCTCCTGTTATTTCTATTTTTGCGTCATTCACGGCTTTTGATAGTGTTTCTTGTATTGTGTCCATCTTTTTTGATAGTGTGTTTTCTACGTTTGTTAGTTGGGTTGATAGTGCGTCTACTTTGGTTGCTAGTTCTGTTGTTGAGACTTGTTCTACTCCGAATTTGGCTGATGCTGTTATTCCTGCTCTGTCTTTGGCTACTATTGTGTAGACTTGGCTTTGGACTGCTGGGACTTTGAATGTGCCTGAGATTGTGCCTGTTGGGGTTACTGTGCCTGCTGCTAGGGTTACGGTTATTCCGCTCCAGTCTATGGTTAGTGAGTATGAGGTGTTTGGTGTGAAGTTTGTTCCGCTGTATGATGCTGATGCTCCTGGTGCTGCGTGGTCTGGTGTTATTGTGAGTGTTGCTACGAGTACGGTTATGGTGTATGTTCCTGTTGTTGGTGCTCTTGCTTGGTTGTTTGATGTGTCTGTTGCTGTTATGTAGTATTCTACGCCTGCTGTTGTCACTGCTGTGGCTGGTATAATTGCCGAGTAGACGTTGCCTACTCCTGGTGTCATCGCTACCGATGTGAATGTTGCTGTTCCTACGGTTCTATAGTATAGGGTTACTGTTTGGACTGCTACGTTGTCTGTTACGGTTGCTGTGATTGTGACTGCTGTGTTTATGTTTGCTGTTGTTACTGGTGTGTGGGTTATGGTTGGTGGTGTTGTGTCTAGGACTGTGAATTGGATTGTTTTTTGGGCTGTGTTTCCTTGTCCGTCTATGGCTTTGACTGTGTAGTTTCCTAGTGGTAGGTGTGCTGGTAGGGGTGGTGTTGGAAACTTCATGACGTTAGCTAGTGTGAATGTGCCTTGGCTGTCTGCTGTTGTGGTTCTTTGGGCTACTAGTGTGCCTGTTGGGTTGAGGACTTGTATTGTTACTGGTAGGTTTGGTGCTGCTCCTGTTCCTGAAACGTTGAGCCATTCGCCGTATTGGTATTTGTCTTTGTCTGTGTTTACTGTGAGGGCTGCTTGGGCGGCTGGTGCTACTGCTAGTATGAGTATTAGGGCTAGGATTGTTGTTATAATCTTGGTTGGTTTATTCATATTCTTTTCACCTCAAAAAATTTTTGGGGTGGTGGTCAATTTATCCCACCACTGTGTAGGTTACGGTCTGTTCTTCTGATAGTGAGACGCCTGTTGCTGCGTCTGTTACGGTTATTCTTATTGTGTATGTGCCTGGCTCTACTAGGATCCAGCCTTGCATTGCGTCGAATGATTGTGCTGCTGCTAGCCTTACGGTTGCTGAGCCGTAGAGTAGTGGTACGCCTTCTTTCTCTACTACGAAGAATATTCTTACGGTTCTTTCTTCGGCTGCTAGGTTTGTTACGGTTGTTGATGCTCCTACGCTGCTACCTGCTGATACTTGGGCTGGTAGTGGTGCGCCTGTTACTGGGTGGACTCTTGTTGGTGTTGAGGCTGGTGCTGTGAAGGTTGTGACTTGGATGGTGTATGTTCCTGTTGTTGGTGCTCTTGCCTGGTTGTTTGACGTGTCTAGTGCTACTATGTAGTATTCTACGCCTGCTGTTGTCACCGCTGTTGCTGGTATGGTTGCTGAGTAGACGTTGCCTTCAGCTGCCATAGCTAGGGATGTGAATGCTGGCGCTCCTACGGTTCTATAGTAGAGGGTTACCGACTGGACTGCTACGTTATCCGTTACTGTGGCTCTGATGGTTACGGGTGTGTTGACCGCTGCTGTTGTTACTGGGGTGTGGGTTATGGTTGGTGGTGTTGTGTCTGGGAGTATGACGGTGACTGTGTATGTTGATGTGGTTCTGCTGGCGCCTGCTACGTCTGTTGCTAGTATGTAGTATTCTACTCCTGGTGCTGTTACGACTGCTGCTGGTATCGTAGCGCTATATGTGTTTGCGCCTATTTGGAACATGGGTGTTGAGCTCCACGTTGCTCCTGTGGTTCTGTAGTAGAGTGTGGCTCTATCTAAACCTGATCCACCTGGGTCTGTTACTGTTGCTGTTATTGTTATTGGTGTGTTTGCGTTGGCTTGGGTTACTGGTGTGTGGGTTATTGTTGGTGGCGTGTTGTCAACCTTTATTTTGTCTGCGGGTAATCTTATGGCTCCTGAGTCGTACGGTGCGTTATTGGTGTCTGTTCCTTGTAGGCGCAGTGTTACGGTGTAGCCTGTAAGGTCTTCTCTTATGTTCGGCATGTTTCCGCTGAACGTCAGTGTGAATTGCGTTGTGCCAGTGTCTCCGGCTGGTATGGTTGTTTGTGCTGTTAGGTAGGCTGTGAAGACTACGAATCCGTCTGTGATTGTTATGCATGTTTTAGTTGGGTCGAGGGTTATGCCTGGTGCTCCTCCTTTAGTGACGTTCAGTGTGAATGTGGCTGCGGTCTTGTTCGCTGTGGTCCAGAGTGGTTTCAGTGTGCCTGAAGCGTAGCTCAATGTGGCTCCTGTTGTTATTGTTGCTAGGTTGGATGATATTTTTGTGAAGTCTGACGGGTGTATGTTGCTGTCGGTTGATGTTGCACCTGTTGCCGTTATGCTTGTATCTGAGGTTATTTCAGCTCCGACCGTGTGTCCCGCGACCGCAGAGCCTGCGATGTCGTAGGCTACGTGGATGATCTTAGAGGTGCCTCCTGCTACCTCTATTGAGAGGCCTGTGAATGTTGCTGTGGAGCCTGAGACGGTGGTGGAAGCTATTTGGGTGCCGAGTGCGCCTGCAGAATCCTCATAAAGCTTTACAGAAGATATGTCTGCTGCGGTACATAACCCTGTTAATGTGACTACTATTTGGTTTATTGTCATGGTTTCACCAGAAGCTGTGAAGGTTAGCTTCAGCATATCTACTTGCGTCTGTCCTTGGCTTACTGAAGCGCCTGCTGCTACTTGGCTTACACCTGCTACGGTTAACTTGCCTTCTACAGTGAAGACATTAGCAGGATAGTTGTTGGTGAGTGTTGGAGTAATTGTTGCTCCTGACCACACGCCTTTAGCGGTTATGTGTGTAGCATCGTCTATGCCGAACTTGTAGGTTTTGCCTACAGTAGCTGTAGGCTTCAGATTTACTCCAACATAGATGTCTTTGCTGGTTCCTTTGAGTATGGTGTAGCCGCCTTGTATGGTCAGCTCGATTCTATATGGGTAGTTTGTTCCTTCCCAGCTGCCAGCCACAGTTGGGATCTCGTACTGAAGTTCACCAGCTGCAGTAAGGGTTCCGTTGTAAAGCTTGATCGCAGCTATATCCGCAGGTACACCAGTTACTCCTACTACACTCGGCAGTGTAAGCTTGATCTTCTCAACCCTAACATCTTCAGCAGATGTGGTAGCGTCGAACCTCAGTTTAACGGCCTTGATTTTGGTTGCGCCGATCGTAGCAAAGGTGTTTGGTGCGGGTATAGATGTGTCAAGAGTTACGGCTAATGTGCCAGCTGTTACAAGAGCTGGAGAGGTTGAGGTTGATCCTGTTCCGGTCGAAGAAATGTCTTGTTGGGAGAGCTGGCCTTTGGTTACTATATCACCAGCGGCTGCTATCTTCAACTTTAGTCGATGACCAGAGGTTGCTGTTGTCGCTATGTCTACGGCTATGTGGATGACTGTCTGCTTTGATATAACCTTGCTTAAGGTGAGTGTTGTAGAGGCATCTGCACCTACGCCACTCCAGGTGCCTTGAACGGTAGGTATCTCAGCCGTCTTGTTTATGGAGCCGTCTGACTTCGCCTCAAAAGCCCTAACTCGAAGTATATCGGCTGGCACAAATGTGTTACCACCAATTTGATCTAGTGTTACATTTATGCTCTTAACCTCCATCGGTTCGCCAGAGGGTGTTAGTGTTAGCTTCATTGCTGCGTAGGTTGGTCTCCCTGCAACTGGCGTAGAACTTATATCATCACTATCTCCAACAGTCACTGCGAGTGTTCCTGATGTAGATGTCAGCCCAGCGTATACGGTTGGTGTCGCTCCGGCTACTACAATTGAGCCTGGAGACTTAGCGGTTATGTCAGTCCAAGCACCTGCTGATGAGGCAATGTAAGCTGTAACCGTTACGCCAGTAGTCGCTGTGGGCAGTATAGTTGCTGCTACATGCAGTACCTTAGACGAACCAGCAGATATCACTAGACCACCACTTATAGTCAGCTCGGTGGTCTTTGTAGGAGCAGGGGTTGTGGGCGACCAAGCCGACCATGTGCCTGCAACCTCGTCGCCGAAACCACCCTTCGGGTTAGTTGACGGATCAAATGAGCCGTCATCCAAGTAGATCTTAACTGCTCCGATTATATCCTCTACTGTGCCTGATCCTACTGTTGCAGTCACCTTTATCTTCGTGACATTAACCGCAGCACCGACAGCGCTCAGCTTTACAATAGATAGACCAACGGTGGCGCCTAAAACTAGAGGAGCGTTAGCTGTTTGTGTATCTTTGCCTGTGTAGCCTACTGCAGTCAGCATACCAGCAGGCGTAGTTGAAATCGTCATCGCAGATGTAGAGCCTGTTTGCGCAATAGGGCCTGCAGTTGATAGTACTACATCGCCATAACTTGGGTCTGTGAATGATAGTTGAACGGTGCGCCCTACAACAGCGTTAGAGGCGAGATCCACCGTCACCAATATATACGTGTGAGCATTTGCAGCTATGGGAACACTGAGACTAGTAAATGCATAGGTTTCTCCTGTTTGAACCCCAGCTAGAGTGGCTATAAGTTCTGTTCCTTGAGGGACGCCATCTACATTTGTGTCTTTCCAGATTCTTACAGCCGCTATATCTGAACCTGTTAGAGCTGAACCTGTGCTATGAAGTTTAATAGTAGTTAATATATCGGCAGCACCACCGACGTTATTAATATCAATAGAAGCTACTACGATCCCGCCTTGGCCCTGACCAGCACTTTCCGGAGCCCTCGAAATTATAGTTGCAGTCGGAGCAGCAAACACAGGAGGCAACGCCACAAGCAGAGACGATAGCACCAGAAGTGCCACCACAACGACAGACACAGACTTTCTTATACCCCATAGACCAACTTGTAGACTCATATCCATCAATCACCTTTTTCGTAAGACCAACATCAACCAGCAAACATATATAAGCCTTATGGACAAATCGTCTACCACCACACAAAAACAAACCCCAACAAGCAAGCAACAAAAATCTACAACCCCAAAAAAGCACCATAAAAGCAGCACCCAAAAAATCTGAAGAAAAACATCAAACCCAAACCAACACCCACACAACAGGCTACCACCCTAACTAAACTAGAATAGACCACCACCAAACCCAAACCCAAACACCACAACCTTAAAGAGCAACCAAACCGCAACCAAATGAGTGTGAAGGCTAAGATCACAATCAGAGGAAAAAGAGTCCAAGACGTCGGCTACAGACTCTTCCTACTGAGCAGAGCACACAAACTAAAGGGGTTTGAAGCAGCAAACGTAGGCGAAGACCTAATCGTCTTAATCGAAGGAGACGACGCAACTGTCAACAGATTCATTCAAACCGTTAAGAGCGAGAAGCCGCCGCTAGCGGATGTGAGCGAGGTAATAGTCGAAGGCTATGATGGCGAGGTGATGGATGTTAGGGAGTATAGGGAGCAGCTCAGCCTAGAGCAGCTAGTGAAGATAGCTACCGTAGGGGTTGAGATGAGAGACGACATAAAGGAGATGAAAGGGGATATGAAAGAAATGAAGGGAGACATAAAGACGATGCTGAAGAAGCAGGACGAAACATTAGCAGAAATAAGAGCAACGAGAAATGAACTTAAAGACGAGATAAGAGCTACAAGAAATGAGCTTAGAGAGGAGATAAGGGCGACAAGGAGCGAGCTTAGGGAGGAGATTAGAGCGACCAGAGGTGAAATTAAGGCGCTAAGAGAAGACCTTAAGCAATATATGGATAGGAGATACGAGAAGCTCGAAAAAGATATAGCGCTAATAAAGCAGAAGATAGGGCTAACCTAATCAACTGATAGGAAAGGCGTTAAAAAGCATCTACAACCTGAACCTCAAACAGAATACTTCATTCATACGCTCTTTCTCTCGACCCAATAAAATGAATCAGTATCCTCTTCTTATCCCAGTTTACTTCATAGACTATTCTGAGGACTCCGACTCTAATGCGGTATGTGTTCTCATACCCCTTAAGCTTAGCGACATCAAGCCTTCTAAAAGGTATAGGATCATTCTTCAGAATCAAGATAACCTCTTTTATTCTGCTCTTTCTTTTAATAGTAAGCTTTGCGAGGGCTCTTAACGCCCTTCTCTTCGCTTCTACCCTAAACATTTCCTTCTAAGGCTTTCATTACTTCTTCTTCCCCAACAATCTCGTCACCGGCCTCGATAGCCTCCTTCTCATCTCCCAAAGGCTCCTCAACAGAGATAAGCCTCTCAACAAGCCCCCTATACAACAACCTCAGCTCCCTAAGCTCTTCCCGCATCTCCCTAAGTAGAGCTAGAACGTCAGACATCGCTACTACCTAACCAAAAAACTCCACCTCAAGATTTAAATATTTCTATATTCCACAGACCACCTCTAAGCGCAGCGCCCCACCTGCAACGTTAATATAGTGAATACAGCGCAGATAGGCTTGGTGTAAATCCGTGTGTGGAAACACCCTTCTAACAGATGAGGATCGAGCACTTCTCTTAAAAGTAAGCAATCTGCTTGAGGAGATCATCGAAACCCTCGAAATACTAGAAGATGAGGATGCGATGAGAGCCATCAAAGAAGCAGAAGAAGATGTGAAAGCCAGTAGACTCAGAGACTACAACGACTTCCTCAAGGAGCTGAAGCAATCTGAAGAAATATAGCCTCAAGGTTACCAGCAGATTCGAAAAAGACTTTCGAAAACTCGACAATCAGCTCAAAAGAAGACTAGATTCAGCCATAAGAAGACTCGAGGTCAACCCGTATGCCGGAAAACTCCTTCGAGGGAGACTCTCAGGCAAGTGGAGCCTAAGGGTTGGAGACTATAGAATCATCTACACAATAGATGAAGAGAAGAAAGCAGTCATACTCTACACCACCAAACATAGAAAAGTAGCATACGAATAACAATACCCAAAAACCAAACCGCTTCTATTGCCAAGCCCTTCCAACTCCATAACATTAAAGGGAGCAACTGATTATAAAGCGGCGCAGCGCAGCCCCATACTCTCCAAAACTTAATTAACTTAAAAACCCAAACTCCTTACGGATGAAAAATTTGGACATAGCGAACCTCTCAGAAAAAGTGAGCACACTCGCAGAAAAGTACGGTATAGTATACGCAATATTATTCGGCTCCACCATCGAAGGCAGATTCGTCAAAGGCGAAAGCGAC
>Ga0207433_10008461_pt1 | contig 16748 bp, 16 predicted proteins | sample YelNatPaOPGAMG01_FD_187559 | JGI IMG/M metagenome (GOLD analysis project Ga0207433, IMG submission 187559) | Hot spring thermophilic microbial communities from Obsidian Pool, Yellowstone National Park, USA - OP-RAMG-01 (SPAdes) (version 3) | ecosystem: Environmental > Aquatic > Thermal springs... | reverse complement strand
AACAATTGTAAATCCCCATTTATCTTTGGTTTCATCGTTTTCGTTCTTAGCTATTTCTGGATCTCGTCTTGAAATGATTAGTTGTAAATTATGTTTTCTGCTACAAAACTGAAGCGCTCCCGTTCCCCCCATATTAAATTTGCCTTGTACGAATTGGACATTAAGTTTATTTTTTTTATTTAACGATAAAAAAGTATCAGGCATTCGTTGGGGTGTCTGACCTTCTCCAAAATCAATAATCGAATAACATGGATTTGATTTTTCACCGGTTGCAACTAAAAGTATATTTTCAGCTAATTTAGATCTCTGGCTTGCATCAATACTAGACAATTTTCCATCATATACACCAAAATATTCTTTTAATGCTTCTTGAATGTTTTTCGGTGCTTTGGGACTATCTGGTTTAATACCTCGACGTTGACACTCGCGCATCAAAACTGCGTCTACCGAATTTATTATTTTTTCTACCAAAGCAGCGTCTGGACTACTTTGCTGATTTCCTATTGTAGAAAAGTTATTGGGGTTTCGATCATAATCTACCCATAGTGACGAGTCGTCCCAAAAACCAGCTTTCTTTAAAATCTTTACAACATCTTCTTCACTTTCTGATTTTGCAAGATCGATACAAAGTTTTTTTATCTCTTGATTGGTCATAATTTAAATTCTTTATTCTTATTAGGGAAATGAAATTTCGCTTTTATTTCTCTTACCTTTCTTTCGATTTCTGAAAAGATTTTGTTAATCTCTTCTTCAGTATAATCATAAGCACTGCGATTAGCACAATTTCCAAGTATCTTAAGCCGCTTCAAAACTTCATTTGTTCTATAAATGGCTAATTTTCTAAACCGTTCTCTTTTTTCTGTTTGAGATGCCATATTTTTTACTATTATTTAATTTATTATTTCTATAATAAGGATAGCAAATCCTTATTTATTGTCAATACCCTTATATGGTTTCAATCCTTGTTTTGGTGGAAGTGGAATCATAACACCATCACCTTAAGACTATCCAGACACCACACAAAAGTTTCAATCCTTGTTTTAGTGGAAGTGGAATCATAACTTAGAAGGATTAAGCCGGGAGGCTATTATTGAAAAATGTTTCAATCCTTGTTTTAGTGGAAGTGGAATCATAACAATAACATCAAAACCTTTACTTTTCAAATATCTCGGTTTCAATCCTTGTTTTAGTGGAAGTGGAATCATAACACCCGGAAAGAACTAATTATCTATATCAATATAGCGAGTTTCAATCCTTGTTTTAGTGGAAGTGGAATCATAACGATGAGTTATTTAACAAAGAAAAGACTGAAGGCTTGTTTCAATCCTTGTTTTAGTGGAAGTGGAATCATAACTAACTACGCTTGCCGGTGTGCCGGAAGTCATAAAGGTTTCAATCCTTGTTTTAGTGGAAGTGGAATCATAACTTGCCAGGATTTCAAAAATACCGCTGAATAATGCTGAGTTTCAATCCTTGTTTTAGTGGAAGTGGAATCATAACACCACTTTTGCTTTATCTATTTGATTTTCAACCATTTGACTAATTTTTTGCCCGGCTAATTTTGCCCTAAAAAACTGCTCCCGGATACCAATTTTGGCGGTTTCGTTGCCACTTCTGCATCGCACTGTATCCATAACTGACTTAATATCAAATAGATAAAATTTCAGCTCGCTAAACACAAATATTTTTGTAACAGCAGTCAACACAACGGGCAGTAAATTTTGTCTTTTTGGGAAAATAACAACGCTGAATAACATTAAATATCTCCTCAATTATCTCTGTAATATACAAAAAATCCTCTTCTTTGTAAAGAACTTCGCATAGTTTTGCCCCGCCTCTTATATAGCAAATATACCCCCGATTGACCGGCTGGTGATATGTTTCCCGAATAAGCATCCCATAAAGCACTGATTGATAACGATGGGTGCGGAACAGGTATTCGCGGTATTCGGTATACTTGTAGTCAAGCGGAGCCATACTGCCATCAGCAAGGGTTAAAACCTCATCAACTACACCCCGCACCCGAATTTTGGGGGAAGCAAGATAAACGCTCAACTCCTTTTTCACACAATTAATGCGCTTTCTAAGATAGTTGGCATTGTGTTTTTCGCGTTCGCTATGAAGTTCTCTGCCCTTCAATACCAAATAGCGGTGCTCTTCGTGCTGTGGAATTTTCAGGCAGTTCATAAAGTAGGTAAACCGGGGACAGAAGATATGTTCCATAACCTCGCTGATGGTAAGCATTGTCGTGCTTTCCGTGTCAAAATCGCAATCTGGCTTTAGGTTGTTCATAAGAACAGTGCTTTTACCTCGTCAGCAACCAAATCGCGGTCAAATGCTTTTCCCAGCAGACGCACCTTTTTAAAATCCTCATCGCAAAGCGGAAAGATATAAACCGAATCCACTGTCGGGTCAATTATGTCTTCGCAGATGGTTTTAAGTTCTTCAATTTGGGTTCGGTTAAGCGTTCCTAAAAAGGCACTTTTCTGCACCCGATAAAGTCCTTTGTTCTTACAGGCACGGGCAATCAGATTGCGGGTGCGGTCCTTCTGGATGTCGTAAATTACCCAGACAAGATTATTCGGTCCCATCCTGCTTATTTATCAACTGGTTGGCAATTCCGTGGCAGTCAAACTGGATTATTTCTCTCCGCTTGATGTTTCTGCCCGCATAACGTATTGATTCATCAAGAAAGCGGGTAAAGGCATCAATCAAAACCGCCCTGCCTTCCTTGTTTAAGCTAACGCCGTTTTGCAGGCGGTCAAAATACTCTTTTTTAATTTTGCGAGCGGCAAACAGATTGATGACCACCTCTTCTGCCCAGACCCGATAGTTCTCAATGATATCAAAAACCAGGGATTTTTTATTGTAGTTGTCGGTGTGAATGATGCCCACATAAGGGTCAAGACCAGCAATAATGCAGGCTTTTTCTACCAGTGAATAAAGGACGCCGTAGGCATAGTTTAATAGGGCATTGAATTCATCCTGTGCGGGGTTGCGAGAACGACCGCTAAATCGGAAAGGCTCGGGGATAATAAAACTCAGGGCATCAAAGTAAATTCTACCGGCACTGCCTTCAATTCCCATAATGGTGTTCCTTTTTTCTTCTACGGTGCCAGTAATGGTATCAAGTGATTGTCGGCATTTTTTCAGTTTTTCAATATATTCGGTAATTTCTGCCGACTTCCGGGTGCGGGTTTCGCGGAGATGCTTAAGAAGTTCAATTTGATTGTCTAATTTGCGCCTGGTCCAGCCCAGGGCAATTTCCAGGCCCGCCTCCTCTTCAGCAATGGCAATCTGCTTGCGCCGAATGGTAGCAGTGCTGCCAAAACGGCAATGCCAGATGCGGGCATAGGGTTCACCAAAATCATCAATAAACACAATGTCAATGTTATTGTCAATTGCCAGTTTTATGGCATCGGTGGTAAGATAAGCGGCGGTAGCGATGAGAATTGAGGAAACCTTTTTTGCTGACACCTCATAGGTCTTTTCGTCAGTTTTTATCCGGAACAGGTCACCGTTTTTCTGAAGATAAGAGCCGTAACTGTTGATTACCAACTGCATCTGCCGATGGTGCCAAATCCCCGGGCGACCGACTTACCAATTCCCCAGTATTCCGGGATGGCAAAGTTGACCTGAAAATTACCAAGAAACCCCAGCATCGGTGTCCCTTTTAAAGTGGTGCGGGTTTCACGGAGATGGTCAAATTTTACGCTGATTGGTTCGGTAACGGTGTAGTTGATCCCCTTAGCAATGGAAAGGATGTTGCCAATCAAGATTTTACTTAAAAGCTCGCGCCGTTTTTGCCAGTTGCCGTATTTCTGATAGGTCTCATAGTTCTCCTCGTTAAGTGCCAGCCAGGGGGTCAGAAATGTATAGGCGATAAAATCGGCAGCAGTGCCAAACTCATCGGTGTAATTGTAAAGCGACTTGGCAAGTATGTCTTGCCAGTTGCCATCAATGATAATTACCTTTAATTCATCAAATATTTTTTTAACTATTTCAATACCAGCGCCAAATCCGATAATTACACAGTTATCCTGAATAATCTTATACTGGACAACCGGATAGCGGTAGAGTAGAGTACCATCGGGCTGATGGTGGTGAACCTCAATGTGCTGGCGATATAAACTGCCGAGAAACCCCCGCACTTTGCTTGCATCACTGGAAGTTAAAGTTTTATTAAGTTCCAGTTTTAGCAAAAGTATCTCAATTTTCATTTAACAGATGACACTTGATTTGGGGGTTTTTATGATAAAACCGGTTTCGGGGTCATAGTATTCACTTAGGGTCGATTGCGGGACATAGCTTATTTCATCAAACTCATCCGGCCTGTTGGTAGTGGAGCGCGGGATGGAAATTACATACTGATAGAACTGGTTTCTTATTTTATTAAGCATCTCGCGCCGCTGAAACGGGTCGGTTATTTTCTTTATCTCAAGAAATTGTTGCCAGACTTTCTGCGCCTCTTTGTCAAATTCAATGAAAACATCAAGTTTGTCGAGTTCGTCAGTGATGAGTTGAAAATCGGCAATCCCCGGGCGGTCGTCATTTGATTCATAACGGAGTTGTTCAACTGCGGTCAAAAGTTCTTTTGATTCCTGCTGTGATTTCTTCTGCTGGGTCTGTTGATAGTATTCGTTGAGCAACGGCAATAAGTCGGCTTCTTTAAGTTCTTGTTTGCCAGCAAGGATATCGGAGGTTATGTCCATTAACACTCCGTCATAAATATACGAATAAAATGGCTTTTTTTGTTCGTCAATCAATTTGACGATAAAAACCGTCCCGCGGCCGGTGGCATTGCGGTTACACCTGCCCGCGGCTTGAATGATGGAGTCCAGCGGAGCAAAGTCCCTCACCACGACATCGAAATCAATATCAACGCCTGCCTCTACAAGTTGGGTAGAGACTACAAACCGGACCCCTTTTTCTTTTATTTTCTTTATCCTTTCGCCTCTCTCTTTCGGTATTAAATGGGTAGACAGATATGTTGCAGTAACCCCTTTACTCTTTATGCTTTCGTAAAATTGGCGTGCCGCCGCAATCGTGTTAAAAATAAACAGGTAAGTTTTATCGGGCAGGAAATTAAACTCGTCGGCAAATTGCTCAATTGTACGCGGTTTTTCTATTTCTTGTTTTATATTTATTCTGTCAAGAGAAGAAAAATAACGTTCTTTATCGGCAATAATATCGGTCAATTGTTCTTTGGGAAAAATCAGCGGTTCGGTTGCGGTAGCAAATATGATGTAACTGTTTAACTTTTCGGCAATAAACGAGAGGAGTTTTTGTAAAAGTAGCCAGTATTTAGTTGGGATATTTTGGACTTCATCCAAGATAATAATTGAATTCGCCAGGCGATGGAATTTGCGCAAACTTCGATTGCTGTTAGTTATCAGTGTATGGAAAAACTGAACAAATGTTGTGATAATAATTTCGGAATTCCAGCCTTCAATCAATATTTCGGCTTGCGGGGTATCAAATTCTGTGTCGTCCTTTTGATAAACAATATCGGCAAGATGGTGGTGCTTTAGGAAGATATCGCTGGTGCTGACGATGCCATTGGTCTGGAGAATTTTTTCAATGACATCAGCGTTCTGGTCAATAATACTCAAAAACGGCAGGGCATAAATAATTCGGGGTTTAATCCCGGTCTCTTTTTCGACAATAGCACAAAGCCGTGATGCAAAGGCAAGGGCAGTAAGTGTCTTCCCCATCCCGGTGGGAAGGTTTAGCGAATAAAATCGCTGACCATGATTTATTGGCAGATTGACTGCTTCATTATAAGCCGAATCCCTTAACTTATTCAGGGGTGATGAAGGAAATGGAATCTGTGCCCGGTAGTTCGGAATCAAATTTTGATAGTCAAACTTTTGCCGGCGAAAAATAGTCAGTTTATTCTGAAATACCGTAGCGCTCTTGTCAGCATCAAGTAAGATAGAATAAATTAAATTAGCAGTAATGTAGTTTTCAATCCCCGGCGGCTGGGCGCGTAACCGTCTTTTGATTGGGCGGACCCATCCGGGAAAGTTATCAATCCAGGAAGCAATCTTGGGTTTTGTCAGAACGACCGGCAAACCAGCGGAATTCAGTTTTTGTGCCAGAATTGCCAATCGGTCATCCTGAATATTAGCCAGCTGCTTCTTTAACAGTGTTTGATCATCTTCTATATCAAAAATAATTTCATCAATAATCTCCCGCAGGTTGCCGTGGTGGCGCTTCACTGCTAAGAAACCTAAGATGGGATATAAGCCATCGGGAAACTGCTCTAATAGTAATGAGTAAGTGCAAACCGCAGAAAACAAACTATGGCTGGCTTCTCGGATTTTGGGACCATTACCAGAAAGGTATTGCTGAAAATAGGTAGTTGCTTTGCCGAGGTCATGAACCAGCGCACAGGTTTTTAATACCGGGGCTAATTCCTTTTGGATATTTGCCGGCTTTTCCTGAAGAAAAAATTCTGCAAAGGTGGCGGTGTTAATCAGGTGGTCTTCCAGCGGAACGCCCGGATGGGATTCAAGACCAGAAGAAGGTAATGTGCTCCCCACTCCTTAGTTTCCAACAGATATTTACCCGGGCTTTCAAAGGTTTACCTGAGGTTTCATAAATGACCTCTTGATACTCCTCAACTACCCGCTCCGGTGTCATTACAATCGGCAGCCGTTCTTTGATGTATTTTTTACCTGGCTCAATTTTTAACTCCGCGAGATTATTCTCGGCAATCGCGGTTACGATATCCAGCGGTTCAGCCGGCGATATTTTTTCTGCCTCAAATGTTCCGATGTATTGGAAATTGGCAAGCAGTTCACTTAAACCCAGGGCAAGGGTGTAAACGGACTGGTGATTTGCTAATAATTCAATAAGATGATTGATTACCTGCGGTTCTTTATGATGAAAGTAGATGCGGTAATGGGGATTTTTGACAAATTCGGTTCTTATCTGAGTGTGTCTTTTGAGCTGAAGACTAACTTTCGTGTCTATCAAGTTTAGCCCCATTCTTACTTTCTTGATTGGCGCGATTATCCGTAATGCCATTAAACACTGGTCAAAACCAAAAATTTTCAAATGCTGATTTGTAATTTTGCTTGTGCCATAAATTGCTCCGAGTATGCCGGCAATTGTGGGCGGAGGTGGAAAAGAAAAGGTGAGGGGTGAAGAAGTTGTAAAAAATTTGCGAAAGTGGGCGTAATCGCCCCAGATATCAAAGACTACTACCCGCATAATGTTCAGAAGTTGAATTTCTCAACGGGTAGTTTTAATTCCTTCAGCTTTTGCGCGATGTCAACTGATTTATCGTCCTTGACACAGTTTAAATGTTCATCCACCTTCATCCGAATCCGGTGAATTTTTTCCTGTTGCTGACTCAGCGTATCAATTAACTGGGTAATATCCAGGTTAACTTCTTCAATCCGTCTGATCTCTTCGTCTCGCTTGTCAGAGATTAATCTAATGCGCTTATCGAGTTCTCCAATGTAGAAACTTAACCCTTCTTTGTAAATAACCTGAAGCAAAAACCTCGGATTCTGTCCGAACTTTGAGCCGGAAATCAGGTTTTTGGTCCCGTGCCAGAGTGCTTCCATCATCAGGTCAATGTCATCTTCGGTTAGCGGTATCTCCTGGGTAATCGCGGCGGTCTCGTTGATTACACCATAAAAGGCGATTAGAGAATATGGAAGAATGTAGCGTTCGGTAAACGTGCCCTGTTCTTTACCCTTCTTTGAGGGCATTACCGTTGTCCCTTTGATATAGGTCAAATTAACCTTATGTAAGGACCTGCCGTATTTGAACTGAACTGGTCCGGTTAGGGTCTTGCGTTGCTCTTCTACCGCTGTAGTCTCGCCAAAAAGACGCAGGTCAATACACTCCTTTAGTCGGTTTTTGCCCTTAGAATCCGCTAACAGGTCATCTTTGTCCTTTAACTTGCCGTTCTTATCCCGGACACGGATAAATATTTCCTGTTTTTTGTATTCGTAAAGGTAATCGCGGATGGTCCTTTTTAAGCGAACATCAGTAACGATGTTTATACCGGTTTCCTCATCAATGCGCGGCTTGTTCTCGTCGTTCGGGTCACCATTGGGATTGGCATCGGTGACATCATAAAGAAATAATATTTCAGAGCGGTTTTTAATAACATCAGCCATAGTTTTACACCTCCATTGCATTTTGTTTTTCGTAAATAATACTTTTGACATCATCTATCATATTCATCCCGCAGGCAAAATAAAAATTCAACTCATCAAGCGGGATTTTCCAGTTTTCACCTGCCGCCAACAGGTATTTGCTTATCTCTGAAGCAATCTGTCTTTTACCCTGGTCAAATGCCTTATATTCCTCCAGTTTATTCTGAACTTTAGGTAAAAGAGCGCGGATATCAGATTCGCTCAGCTTTAAACTTTTCAGGTTTTTGCGAAACGGCGCTGACTCTCTATCAGCATATTGTTTATTTAGCAGGAGTTGGGTCAACGCACCAAGTAAAAACACCCCCTTTTTGGCAGGATGCTGAAAGAGCGCAGGATATTTTTCAAAAAACTGGTCAAATCGTGAATCAGCCATAACTTTTACCTCCTTAAAAACTACCAGTTTAAGTTCAAGTAAAAATAAAATTGCCATTAAGGCATCATTTACCCGAGAGGAGAAATCTCCTTTATTATTCTCGGATAAAAAAAACTGGTTCCGGATTTCAGACATAAAGAACCGGAACAGTAGCCCTTTATCAATCATTACACCTTTAAATATTGAATTAACGATTTCCAGGAAGTACTTATCAAGGTCCGGCTGGGTTTTGCCCGGACTGGAGGTTCTAAAAAATGTCCGGATACAGCCGAGAGTGAAATTGCCATTCATAATTTTGTCAACCTCATCCTTTGCCTGAAAAATTTCTCTTATTCGCGAAGGAAACACATCCTCAATCAAAAGCAAGATTCTTTGGGCACTCTGCTCCTCTTTTAAAAAAAGAAAATTGACCGTGATAATATCCTGCTCTTCCTTTAAGATATCCAGAATTTCTGTCTCGTCATTAGTAATACGTTTTTTTACTTCCCGGGTTAAAGTTATTTTTTTCGGGTTTCCAATAAGGATGTTTATTATTTCACTTTTTACTTCGCTGATTAACTGGCGGGGAATTAAATAATAATCAACCCCATAGAATTTAAATTTTAAATTTTCTTTAATAAACTTCCAGCCCTCCTCTAAATCCAGTTTACAGTCATAGCAGAGAGGAAAGTTTTTCCAGGCAGATTTTTTGTCAAGCCCACCGGCGATGAACCCGGGTTTGTCAATCGTATAGAAGGTAAACACCCGCGGGTCGCCACTGACTTCTTTTCTTTCACCGCAAAGCGAGCAGACTTGCTTTTCTGCTACGGTTCCACTCTTTCTGGTCTGAATTCGCACCCCTGTTTTTACCCATTCCTTAAAAATCTCAAATTCACCAATGTATTTGCCGTTAATTTTGAGTGTAAGCAATTTGCCCTGGTTTTTCCTAAAATCAGCGACTCTCTTGGTTACCTGTTCAGTTATCTCATCCTGGTTTTGTTCTAAAATACTTTGAATCTTTTTCAGAAATGGGTCGGTTTTGTCTTTAAACCAGGAGAGAATTTTACCTCTAAATGTTTTGTTAACTTCGGTAAGGATTGAAGAGGGAGCGATATCCGGACCGTTAGAACTCCCCCGGCGATAAAGATATTTACAAATTTTCTGGGAGTCGTAGTCCTCCAGCTCTATGCCGTCAAAACGATTCCTGTCAGTGTTGACTTTGATGAATATAACCTTCGGGTCATTTTCCCTTTTTTCAAATCCTTTTGGGGTCTGAATAAGGGTGGTTAGTTCATCGTTAGTTTCACGTTTTCTCCTGCCGAATTCTTTTATTGCGGCTAACATTCCAGTGAGTCAATATACAAATTGCCAAGGATAATGTCAAGTTTTTTTAACAGCTGTTATAACTACATATAAATCCTGCCCATTTAAACGGTTAAGTTTTGGTGATGCACCTTGTTCCGTTATTAATTGGTCTAATTAAATAAATAAGGAGGATTATGACGTTGCTTGATGATAATGTGAAACTTCAAACCCGGCAGTTGTTGAATGAGCTGAGTAACCCGGTGAAGCTGGTCGTATTCACCCAGGAAATGGAGTGCCAGTTCTGCCGGGAAAATCGGCAACTCGCCGAAGAACTGGCTACCCTGTCTGATAAAATAACCGTTGAGGTGCATAATTTTTTGCTGGACCGGGAAAAGGTGGAACAGTTCAGGATTGAGCGCGTGCCCGCACTGGTGGTTGCCGGTGAAAAGGATTACGGTATCCGGTTTTATGGTGTGCCTGCGGGTTACGAGTTCACCACCCTTTTGAACGCACTGCAAATCGTGGGCAAAAAGGACAGCGGCTTGAAACCCCAGACCCGGGAGCGCCTTGCCCGCATCACCAGACCGGTGCAGATTGATGTCTTTGTCACCCTGACCTGCCCCTATTGCCCGATGATGGCTGGTCTGGCTCACAAGTTCGCAATGGAGAACGACCTGATTACTGCCAGCGCCATTGATGCCCAGGAGTTTCCGGTGCTTGCCAATTACTATAATGTTGCGGCTGTACCCAGAACAATCATCAACCAATTGCACAGTATTGAGGGCGCAATTCCTGAGGATAAATTACTGGCTGAAGTTTTGAAAATTGCCGAACAACCACCGCAGTAAATTTGACTTTGCCCGGTCTATTTAAATAATAAGCAGAGAAAATCCCGTATTTAGCAACGGGTATTCAGGGGCAGTTAAGATTGCTACCTGATAAAGGAAAACTTAAAACAAAAGAAGGGCACAGTTAGCATTTATCAGGTGAATAACTCAGACCTGACCGATGAACAGTTAACCCGTGCCGCCCAGCAGGGTGACCTTAATGCGTTTGAGCAGTTAATTCTCCGCCATCAGCAACCGCTCTTTGCCTTTATTTACCGGATGGTTAACAATTACAATGATGCCGAAGAACTGTGCCAGCAAACGCTAATCCGTGCCTGGGAAAAAATTAAAAGTTTTCAGGGTAAAAGTTCATTCAAAACCTGGCTCTTTCGCATCGGGATTAACCTGACCCTTAACCACCAGACCCGAACCCGTCAGCCCGAGCCCCTGAACGAACTCCTGCCCGCAGACCTGGCTCACCAGCCCGAACACCAATTCCAAAAACAGCAAAAACAAAAACTGATTAGTGCGGCATTGCAGCAGTTACCCGCAGACCAGCGCCTTGCCCTGACCTTAATAGTTTACGAAAATCTAACTTACAAAGAGGCCGCTAAAATTATGGGCAAATCGGTGCGCGCGGTTGATTCCCTTTTGGTCCGTGCCCGGGCACGGCTACGCACCCTGCTGGAACCTGCCCGAAAAAAAGGAATTATTTGAAATGACCGCAGGAAAACCGCTAAAAAGGGGTCTAATCTTATGAAGACTATGAAATGCTCAAAGGTGCGCAAAAACCTGTCCCGGTATTTGGATAACGAACTTTCTGAAACCGGGCGCCTGGCAATTGAACTGCATCTTAAAACCTGTGCTGATTGTCGTAACCAATTCGCCCAACTGGAATCAGACCAAAAACTTCTTAAATCACTGCCTGTGCCTGAAATCCCGCCCTATCTTAATGTCCGCACCCTTGCCCTCATCCGCGCGCCCAAACCTGCACCGGCACTGCCCAGACTGGTCTGGCAGACCGCGGTCTCACTTTTGCTTCTTGCCGGTATCGGACTGGGCATTTTGCTCGGCTCAGGACTGGCACAGAATACCAATTCCAGCCCCGAACTTGCCGCACTCAACTCCGAACCCTCAATTGAACAAATCTTCACTTTGGAAAACGGAGGCAAATAAATGAAAAACCGCCTGATTTATATTGTCCTTGCCATCTCGCTTGCAATTAACATTGCTGCCTTCTCAACCTTTGCCTATTTCCGCATCCGCCGGTTAAGCAGCCGTGCCCGGCTTATCCACCAGCTAGCCCGATTTGAACCCCGCCGGATTGAACCTCTGCTTGCCGAATACGACCGGCAGATCGACTCACTGCGGTTTGAATACTGGCGTGCCCGTCACGAACTTGCCCGGCTCACCCTTGAAGAAAATCCAGACTCCGAGCAGGTTGAACGCACCCTGCAAAAACTCGGGAGAATTCACCAGCAGATGAACCGGCTGGTTTATGAAACTGGTAGAAAAACCGGAATGATTATCCCGCCGGAGTACCGGGAACGAATCCGGCAGGGCTGGTGCCGGATGCTCAGAGGACCTCATCCGCCACCACCACCCGGTCCTTTTCCCGGTCCGGTTAAAAGATAAAAAACAAAAAAATGGAGGAAAATATGAAAAATAACCTGAAAATCACCACCCTGCTATTAATCGCAGGCCTGCTTTTCAGCCTCAGCCCGCTATTTGGCCAGGAAAAACCCGAAAACCCGGCCCCGGCACCAATGATGGCGCCACCAATTCCGCAACTCACTGAAGAACAGCGTGTTAAAATTCAGGAACTACGACTCAAACATATGAAAGAAATCCTGCCTCTTGAAACCGACCTCCAGATTAAGCGCCTGGAACTGGAAAACCTCTGGACCGCAGACAAACTGGACGCTAAGGCAATCATTGCCAAAGTCAAAGAAATCAACGAACTGCAAAACAAACTGGAACTCACCCGGGTAAATCACCGCCTGGAAATTGCCCAGATTCTCACTCCAGAACAGCGCAGACAGATGCAAGATATGCTGGGTCCGGGAATGGGAAGACCAAGAAGGATGATGCGCCGGCACCGTTGTATGCAGCACGAACAATTCGGGCCAGAAGAGCCGAACTGCTGCCCGAATAGATAACCACCTCCTTTTTCGGCTCGGTCAAACCGCCCCGCCCGGGGCGGTTTTTTATTAATAACCAATACCCCTGCCCGCACCAAAACCCGAACCAGTTTCACCGCCATCATCAATATCACCACCCTGACCAAACCCGCATCCGCAACCACCGCTCAAGCCTGAACAAATCTGGAAACCGGTCCTGCTACTCAACCGCAAACCCTCGTACCTACCGTTAACACCACCCCTATTCCGACCGTGCTTAATACCCTACTAAATATGGCATTCCCAACAACACCCACAACCGTGCAGGGTACCGTTCCCGGGACGGGGTCTAAAAATCGGCAAAAATCAACCTAACAAACTATTTTCCAACAACATATCATTAAAAACCCTCGCCCCAAAAATTTAACCTATAAGTTAAAAAATCTGGTGAAACCTAAACAGTTGCCCCTTAGCGGGTAATAAGCACCTTGTTTACCTTTAACCCACCTGCCTGATTTCTGATAAAATAAACACCGGGTGCAAGAGAACGGACATCATTGGCACCGGAGGTAAGTGCAAGAACCTTTCGTCCGGTTACATCCATCAGGACCGCCTGCTCTCTTGCTCCTATTTCAGGAAGGAAAAGAATATCCCTGATAAACATTGTCACCATTGGCTGGCTGACCTGTGAACCAATCTGCACCTCTGCTATCCCCTGCAAACTGTCTTTGAACACATAAATTGCTGAATCCCAGTAAACCGAAACATAGATTTTGTGGTCAATCGGATTGGTTATTATATCCTTCGCATAATAAGCTTCATGAGGACTAATTCGGGCATAGCCGATAAGCGAATCTGTATTTGGGTCAAAAGCCCCCAGTATCAAATTGCCATTGCTATACCTACAAATAGGGAAATAAACCCGATTGCTCCATTCTGCATAAGCACCGCCACAATTTATACCAATACAATCTCCCAATGGCTTATCAATTATCCGGACAATTGAATCGGTATCACTGTCAATCACAAAAATCGTGTCCCCATAGTTACCCCTTGATGGCCAGTAAACCTTATTTACCTGCGAGGCGTAAACAGGCACATAATCAAATTCTGAGTATATATTATTAAACCGCTTGATAACCGTATCGTATTTGCAATCAATCACCGCAACTCTATAAAAATCATCCCCACCCACATAAAGTTTGCGACTCACCGGGGAGTATCCTGCCACCACTGGCCAACCCACTCTTGACCGAATAACCTTAATCACTGAATCTATTTCGCAATCAACTACCATCACCCAGTCGGAACGAGACCAATCCACAGAACCAACATAAACCTTGTTCCCGATTGAATCCCAGAAGACAAAACCTCCTGTCCAGCATCCCTGCGGGGGTATAATAGTCTTGATGAATGAGTCGGTAGCGCAGTCAATCACAGAAATGAACGAACGCTGACCAGAAACATAAAGTTTATCCGCTATCCGATTATAAGCAAGGCAAGAACGAGTCACACCAGAAACATCAATATCCAACCTTCTGATAATTGAATCGGTCAGACCATCTACAACAAAGATGGCAGATGAATCTGAAGACCAGCCAGGAAGATAATATTTGTTATACCTGGAACACCAAAGGGGACACCCAGCTTCATATCCTATAAGAGCTGTTGGAATCATTGTCTGAACTGCCAGTGTGGAACAGTTCAAAACATAAACATTCCCACTGCGTGATTCAACATATATCTTGTTAAGCTCTTGATTTAAAGATAAATACATCGCCGGCTCAGGAAACCTTATTATTGTATCAAGTATCTGGCTGAAAAGTAAATTAAAGAACAAAGGAATAAGCAATGCTGTTCTACGAAACATCAATACCTACCTTTCACCGGAGGAGGGCATTTCGCCCCCCTCCGGATTAGCCATTCCTACCAAACCGGTATTTTCATCGTAGCAGGTCTGCCATTTATGTCAACAAGGAGGAAGTAAACACCTTTGGCTACACCGGTATAATCCCATTCCAAGTTATGCTTGCCACCGCTCTGCTCGCCATTAAACAAAGTGGCTATCATTCTTCCTGTCTGGTCAAACAGATTAACTCGCACCCGGCTATCCTGCTTAAGTGTGTAGTTCAACTGTAACTCCTTCCCTACCCGCTGCAGAGAAACATCTACCCCAATAGGACTAACCTGACGCTGTCCCATCTGCCCCTCGTCACCCTCAGGTATCCAGGCATAAAAGTTCGTGCTGGTATCCTGGTCATAAGGACCTGCTATTACCAGAACAGGGTAGTAGTCGTTTTCATCTCTTATAATGCAGGAGCCGTATCCACAGGCACGAGGTAAATCTCTTCCCCCACTCAGCCATCGGTTATCCTTTGGTTCGTATGTGCGACATCGGTCATGGGAACTGCCCCATAGCGCCCACAGTTTGTCTGAATTATTCCATCTCTGGTATGAGGTAATTGAGCCACCGCCATTAACCGCCACATCGGTAGTGCAGCGCTCCTGCCACGCGCTATCTGGTGGGCGATTAAGATTAAACCGCCAGAACTCCTTGCTATTGTTGCCAACCAGAACATACAGTGCACTTGTGTCCCATTCGGGACGGCCATAATTTGCAATTACATAGCACATTGCACCGCCGATTCCAACTGGACTGTCGCTGGGAACATCAGGCAGTCGGTGCCAGCCGAAATCAACCTGGAATGAAATCGGGGTGCTCCACGGCCCCCAACTACCACCGGCTCTGCGATAGCAGACCCGCCAGTAATATGTCCCGGACTCAAGCGGCTGGTCAGCAACAAATTCGCTTCTCTCGGTTCTTACATCAATTACCGGCTGAGCAAAGTCGGATGTCGGGGCAACCTGCAGCCAATAAAGGACCGCATCAGGAACACTCTGCCAGTCAAATACCGGTTCATCACCCGCTATCAACACCCCCTCATCAGGAAACCGATAGAAGTTAACCGAACCACCTACGCTTGACAATGCGAAACCTTGCACATCTGACCAGCCTGAATAATGCCCATTACGTAAACCCCGAACCCGCCAGTAATAGGTACCGGTTGAATAAGGGAAATCAGCCGGCTTAAACTCGCCAGCAGAAACAATCGTGTCAATAACCAGGATGGAAAAATCCCGATTTGATGATACCTGAAGATTATAACCAGTCCACCAGGGATTGGGCAGCCAGTCAAAGGAAAGAATCTGGTTTGTAACCTCAGACCCGTTTCTTGGACCCAATCCGTAAACTTCAGCAATCCACCCGAAAGAACGGCGATAGAAACGTTTGGTTCCATTACCTACTAATAAATAAAGTGTACCGGTAAGAAAGGTACCACGCCTGCTGCAGGGTTCAAATGCAATTGCGACGCCAGGGCCGATAGACTCAGGCAGCTGAATAGGTGAATTGAGCCACTCACCACTAATATCCTCTTCTCCTTCACTGTAATAAAATCTGTATCGCTGTAAATAACCACCGTTTTCGTCAGTCAGCACATAAATTTGTCCTCCATAACCACGCTCGTATGCCATTGCGCCAGCATTAATAATAGCATCAGGCATAGGAGCATCCAATTCATCCCAGGATTCAGAATCGTGGTCATAGGCGAAAACAAGGCGACTATCACCACCAATCGCCACAAAGGTATAACCTCTACCACGCGCACCACAGCCTCCAGTACCAACCTCATAATAGTCATCTCCGACCGGAGAAAGAGCCTCCCAATATGCGTTCAGCGGCACTGCTCCAAGCACGAGCAATATGATTACTGTTAATTGCTTCCGCATAAACTCCCCCTCCCATATTGCGGAAACAGTGCACTCCGGCACCGGGATGCACAACCTCCGTTTTTCCGCTCGGTGCCGCGGTTGCCGGATTGAATTTTTTCTTTCTGCTGTCCGGCTTCAGCAGAAAGGATTTTGCCCAAAGCGGGCGAAATTCTAAATTGTGTAAACCGGGAGTTTC
>Ga0207433_10008459_pt1 | contig 16752 bp, 16 predicted proteins | sample YelNatPaOPGAMG01_FD_187559 | JGI IMG/M metagenome (GOLD analysis project Ga0207433, IMG submission 187559) | Hot spring thermophilic microbial communities from Obsidian Pool, Yellowstone National Park, USA - OP-RAMG-01 (SPAdes) (version 3) | ecosystem: Environmental > Aquatic > Thermal springs... | reverse complement strand
GCGGCGCGCATCACCAAAATGACCCAGAGCCCCAGCCCCAACCGACATCCCGTTCCCCATCGATAGAAAAATCATGGAGAATCAGACCCGTCCCCTCAGGGCAAGTGAAATGTGTGAATGCCGTAGCTGAGCCGGGGGCGGGTCAAAACTCGGACTCGCGGGTAAATAGCATGCAGCGTTTATTTATCAACACCGTCTACGCCTTTAAGGCCCTCGCCTATACGATGATTAACCTGGGGCATTTCTGCCAGGCATAATCGCGTCCCTACTGCCCCGTTGATGACGGTGCCGCGACGCGTCTGGATTTTACACGCCCGCAGCATGATAAGAACACCATCATTGTGCAATCATGCCAACAATAATCAAAACAATACCCCGATTCCATCGCGCCTCTGCCCCCAGAGTCAATCCAGAACCCGCCCAGGTCGGAAAACCCGCAACCGCTAGAACAAAAAAATCCTCTAGAATGCATGGTTCGCCGCCGATCACCTCTGGCCGCCGCCACCCAACGGCCCGCGTTTCAATCGGCGTTTTCTCGCCATAGCTGCGGTCCTGGATGGACTTGGCGTGGCCCTGGAATCGCGCCGCCTTGCCGAGCGCGAACTGGCCTCGGGCCGTCTCGTGGCACCGTTCGCCGAGATCGTGAACGACATTCGCTATATCGGCCACTGGCTGGTATTCCCGCCCGACAAAGCCCGGTTGCCCGCACTCACAAAATTCGCGGCGTAGCTCATCGCGGAACTGCCTTTGGACATTGCCCGACCTCCGGCGTGATCGAGCAATGTCAGCGCCGTCGGCGATATGGCGGCGTCCGCCGTCCTCGCCAATCGACGATGAAGCGGCAGGCGCCATCGCCCCGAGCCTCGCATTCCGTCTCGCTCACGTGCGCGCGGGACGATACCAGCTGCTGAAACAATCGCTCGAACACGGCGGCATGCCATGCGCAGAGCGGAACGCCGCTTCGCTCACCGGCGCAGAGCGGGTTGCCGGTCAAGGTAAACACGGCGGGTGGTCCGGCGTGGGAGGTGAATTGTCCGGACCCGGCAAAGGTCCAGGCATGCCTCCTGATCGCCGGCAGCAGGCATGCCGCAGCCGGGCGTGGCGGCAGGCATGTCAGGGCAATCCGGGCCGGGCGTGGGATGCGCCATGCCAGCAGATAATTCGCGGTCAGTCTCCCTGCCTCCGCCAGCAGCCGAGCTGCCGCCTCGGGCGAGAGCGCCGCGCGGACGGCGCGGTGAATTCTGCCCACCAGTCGTTCATCGACCATCGCCGCCGGCGGATGATGCAGCCACTCGGCGACGCCAGCGGTGGTAAATACCTGTTTTGCCAACGCCTCGCCTTGCTCTCCCCCGATCCGAAACGCCGCCAGCACTTGTGTTGCCGCGTTTGGCCCGATGCGCGCGATGGTATCGGCTGCGGCAAGTGGCGCAGATCGGTCAATTCCTGCCGTCGTGGCGACAACATTCGTCATGTCCATTTTCCTCCATCTGCTCCGCGCCGCCACCGCAGGCCATGACAGATACGGGGATCACAGGTTTTGATTTACGGGAACGCTCGGCGACGGCCTCCCAGTCATCGGTTCGGGCAGCGGCGATGGGGCGGGATTCACGGAAGTGGAAATCTACCTTCTTTCTCGATTGCGGCCCCCAGTAGCCAACCTTGCCGAGATCATAAAATGTCCGCTGAAAGCCGGATTTGAGAAATGCGTAGAGACAGCCCAGAAGATAGCGTCGGCGCTTACCCGACCCCGCCCAAGGGTAGGAGAACAGAGCTTTTTTCATGTAAAACCGGCGATAGTTGTTCATTACCCGGTCGAGCAACTCGCCGCGATCCATCGCCGACGGTTTCATGATCGGCGTTACGAAATTATATTTGTCAAAGTCAAAGATCTCAACTTTATCCTTCATCTCCTGAAACAGCGTGGTGAACGGCCAAGGGGTATACATCGACCAGTTGGCGAGATCGGGCTTCCATTCCACCGCCATGCGATAGGTTTCCTCCAGCGTCTCGGTGGTCTCGTTTTCAAGTCCGACGATGAACTGGGCCTCGACAACGATGCCGGCCTCGCGCAGCAAGCGGATCGCTTGCCGATTGTCCGAGATTTTTGTCTCTTTATTGAAGAGGTCAAGTTTCATCTGCGCCGCCGCCTCGGTGCCGAGCGAGACATGGATTAGGCCAGCGCGGCGGTAAAGCGGCAGGTATTCGGCATCGCGCAAGATATCGGTAACACGGGTATTGATGCCCCATAGCAGCTTTTTGTTGAGGCCGCGGGCAATCAATTCCTCGCAGAACAGAATGAATTTTTTGCGGTTGATCGTCGGTTCCTCGTCCGCCAATATGAAAAACCGCACGTCATGGTTTTGATAAAGTTTTTCTATTTCATCTACTACTTTTCGCGGATTACGAACGCGATAATCGCGCCAGAACTTCCATTGCGAACAAAAAGAACAGGTAAACGGGCAGCCGCGAGCCAGGCTGGGGATGGCGACGCGGCAGTTGAGGGGGATATATTTATATTTTTGCCACTCCAGAATGCTCCAATCCGCCTCGATCGAATCGAGATCCTTGATGGTCGGAGCTGCGGGAGTGGCAACGATTTTGCCGTTCGTGATGTATGCGAGACCCTTGATCGTATGGGCATTCGCCGGCCAGCTTCCCTCATCGACCGCGCGTACCAGATCAAGCAGGATCGCCTCGCCCTCCCCGCGAACGATCACATCAATCCATGGGGCTTCGGTGAGGACTTGCTGATACATGAATGTGGCATGGACGCCGCCGAGAACGGTGACGACGCCTGGATCGATTTCCTTGGCGATCTGCAGGACGCGCTCGGCCTTGTAGATAGAGGGGGTGATTGCGGTGGCGCCGACAATGTCAGGCAATGCTTCGGCGATGAGGTTGCGTAGCTCCTCATCGGAAATATCATCGGTCATCGCATCGATAAAACGGACATCGGTAAAGCCGGCGGCCTTCAGGGATCCGCTCAGGTAAGCGGCCCAGGCGGGGGGCCAACGACCGGCGATCTCGGCGCCGCCGGAATGATAATTCGGATGGATAAGCAGGATACGCATCGCACCATCTCCCCGTGTGTCAACTTTAGTTAACGTCAATTTTTTTGGTCACTCATTGATCTAGATCAAGTGTCATGCCGGTAGAGAGAGGCAAGCAGGCGAACACCCTTGGGACTCTTCGTGCCTATGCTCGTCCATCCGGTGGGGACCGCGGCGTGATTCCCCGGGCGGCAGTCAGAGCCTGAGAGGCTGAAAATCTTTCCCCCGGCGCGCACCTGGCCGATGGGACTACACGAAGCTGGACAACATCAAGGCTCTGGCCGAGGCGGAGGTGACCGCCTACGTGCCGGTGGCCACCCCGCGCGACAAGACGCCCGATCCCTACACGCCGCAGCCGTCAGCTGCCCCGGCGATTGCCGCCTGGCGCGAGCGTAGGGAGACCCATCAGGCCAAGACGATCTCCCGCGAGCGCGCCGCGACTGCGGAATGCGCCAATGCGCAGGCGCGTAATCGTGGGCTGCGGCAGTTCGTGGTGCGCGGTCTCGACAAGATGGGCACCGTGGCCCTCTGGCACGCACTCACCCACAACCCACAACATGGTCTGCTCCTGGCGCCTCGCGGGGCAGCCTGATCCGCCGCCAGGATCGCTCAGGGACAGGCGCAGTTGAGAATCACGAAGCGTCAATCCCAACGGGCGAACAGGCCCAGGCCAGAGGGCCGAGCACCCCTCTGAGAGTTTGAAAAAGAATGCCCTCTTTCTCGGAAACCGACGGAAAAAGCAAATGTTTCCAGAGGGCGTTCTTTTTCAAGTTCGATTGATTTTCAGGCTCTGAGCGGATTTTCAGCGGCGCCCGTCGCTTCGACGAAGCCCGGGCAAACCTCGATCCCCTCGCCGCGCCAGCCGCATGCTCCGCCCGCCTACCCGCCCAACTCCTCGGCAAACCAAATTCAATCGCTGGGGATCGATACATTTTCAGCCTCTCGAGGGGGGCAGGCTTTCCGCCGACTTCTCTAAAAGTGCCGGAATCGGGCGCCCGATCCGGAATATTCTTCTTGCGATTTCGTGTGCACACTGCTATTTTGTACGAGTTTCGATTGTGCCAGAAATAGCATTTTTTGAGTGCCTTGGTTTGAATGCTCGCTAGGCGTGTGTCGGCTCTGGTCAATCGTTTCTGACTTTATGGCGTTTCTGACTTTATGGCGTTTCTGACTTTGCGGCGTTTTTGACTTTGCGGTCTGTCCATGGCGTTTCTGACTTTGCGGCGTTTTTGACTTTGCGGTCTGTCCATGGCGGGCCGGTCGGAGCAAGGGGGGATAAGGGGGGATGTTGCAGAGCGCAGCGGCTGCGGTGAAATCTGCCGTGCCTGCTTCCATCGCGGCCGGTCCGGTCGGGTTCGACAAACTTCGCGTGCGTGCGGTCGATCTCTGCGCCACCCAGCCCCGCGACGCCGGTGCCCGCCATTACGGGATCTATATGGCGCCGGCGGCGCATTTTTCCCTTGGCGATCCGAGCTTCGTGACGATCTGCGGCATCGACCTCCTCGCCGCCGTGTCCGGCGCGCTCTACACCTATCGCGGCGAGGAAATCGCCTTTGGTTGCGCCGAAGACACGCCGCGAGCCGATGACCGCCTGGCTGCTCTCCCGCCTACGGCGCCCCGCGATCGGGCGCGGAGGAGCGCAAGCGGCTTCCGGTTCGGCGTTGCTGAACGAAAATCCTTACCCGCCCCGCAAAATCGGCCGGAACGACGTGGCAAAGGGTGGGTGCGATGAGCATTGCGCTGCTCCGTCAGACCGCAACGGGGCATGCCCTCGGCAGAGAGCGCGGGCAGCAGGGGCGCCCTCCGGGGGAAGCCGCGAATGGTCACGCCCTCGGCGCCAAGCTTGAAAATTTCCCCGTCATCAGTTGTGATGTTTTCGACACCGCCATCCGCCGCCGGCTGGCGCGGCCGGAGGATGTGCTGCTCGTGATCGGCGCCCAGGCCCAGGCGCGCGGCCTGATTTCCTGCCCCGCTGAGGCTTTCCCCGAATTCCGCCGCAGCGTCGAGGAAGCGGCGCGGCGCGAGGCGATCGCCGCGGGAGACGACGAGGTCGATATCCAAACGGTCTATGCCCGGCTTGTTGACTACGGCATTGTCCGTGACGCGATGTCTGCCGCCGCACTCGAAGGCGCGGTCGAGCGCGCGGTCGCGGTCGCGGTGCCTGGGGTGCGCGATGTCCTGCTGGCACGCCGGCCCGGCCAGCGGCTGGTTTTCCTCTCCGATTCCATTCTGCCCGGCGCCTGGCTCGCCAGCCTGCTCGCCGCCTGCGGCTATGGCGAGGCCTGCGAAGTGTATTCCTCCGCCGATGCCAGACGCAGCAAGCATACCGGGCGCATTTTCCCCTGGCTGCTGGAGCGGCTCGGCTGCCCGGCTTCCGATATTCTCCATCTCGGCGACAATCCGGTTTCCGATGTCGCGCGGGCGCGCGCGCACGGCCTCGCGGCGCTGCATCTGCCCTGGCCCGCCCGCCCGCCACCCGAGCCGGCGGCGGTGGCCAGCCAACCCCTCACGCTGCGGCTCGCCCACAGCCTGCGTCGCGCCGCCGATGCCGCTCCCCCAACTGGTGCTCCCCCAGCTGGCGTTTCCAGCACCGCGCCACCACTGGCCCGTCATGTCAGTGTGCTGATGCTCGGCTTTGCGCTTTTCGTGCTGAGCGAGGCACGACGGCGCGGCATAAAGCGCATTTTTTTCAGCGCCCGCGACGGTTACCTGCCGCTTGCCATCGCGCGACGCCTCGTGGCGCGGAGCGGTGAACCGTTCGAACTCACCTATCTCGAGGTTTCACGCCAGTCCGTCGTGCTGCCCGGCCTCAGCCGCGACCCGGTGCAACTGGCCGAGTTGCTGGGCCATAGCGCGCGTGGCCACCGGCTTGCCTCCGTGCTGACGCCGATCGGGATTGATCCGGCCATCACCGCCCCGCTTTTGGTCCGGCTGGGCTTTGATCCCGACCATGTCGTGGTGGAGCATGAAGGACACGCGGCGGCGCGCGGTCTGATTGAACGTGAAAAAGCGCTGATCGAGGCAACGCTTGCCGCGCGTCGGCAAGCCATGCTCGGCTATCTCGAACAAACTGGATTTCTCGCCCCCGGCAAGCGGATGATCGTCGATGTCGGCTGGCGCGGCTCAGTGCAGTTTCATCTCGCTGGGTTTGCCGGCATTCCCGCGGATGATTTGTTCGGCTGCTATCTCGGCTTGTTTCCCGAGGCGTTGCGGCCCGGCTTCACGCCGCGCCACGCCAGCGGCTATCTTTTCAGCTTCGGGCATCCCAAGGCGCTCTGCGATCTGGTGCGCGAGGGCTACATTCTGTTCGAACTCTTTTTCTCCGCCCCGCACGGCTCGGTCGCGCGCCACGAGGCCGGGCCGGATGGCCGCTTCACCGCCGTCCATGCCGCCGAGATGGCGCCGGAGGGAGTGCTGCGGCACGGTTTTTTCAGCGCGCTGGAGCGCGATTGCCTGGCCGAGATCGACGCGCTCGATGCGTTGCTGGAGGGCGCCTGGCCCGAGGCGATCGACCCTGAAGCGGCACTTTTCGACATTACCCGTCTGCTGTCTCGGCCGAGCCGCGCCGATGTCGCGCGGATCAACGCCCTTCCCTTCGTCCACGGGGTCGATGGGCAGCGGATCTCGGTTGCGGTCAACCCGGTGCCGCTGCACGAGATGGCGCGGCATCCCGGGCGGAGCTTGCGGCGTCTTGCCCACGCACCCTGGCGCGCCGGAGCGGTGCGGGCGAGCCTGCCCTGGCCGCTGCCGGATATGAGCTACGCCGAGCTATGCCACCGCTACGACCGCCTCCGCCAGCTCCTGCGGCGCGGCGGGTAGCGCCGCTAGCGCCGCGCGTGCCCGAGAAAGCGCGTGGCGCCAAGGAGGCCGAGGGCCAGGACCATGAGACCGGCGGATGAGGCGGGTTCCGGGGCGCTGGAGGGGCTGGGCGGGGGTGTCACGGTCGCGGGGCCGCCGGTTATGACGCCGGTGATACCACCGCCGCAGGTATCGCTGGATGTGACACCGATGCAGACATCGGAACTGAAATAATGGCCCTTGCTATTCGTCGTGAAGTCCGCGAGTGTCACATTGTCGATGGTGAACGATAGCGGCGTCGTATAGGGACTGCTGCCGCCATGCCCGCAGGTGCTGACTGAACATTTGAGGCCATAGTCCCAGCTCCCGGAGCCGCTGGCGCTGACGTTGGTGACGAACAAGAACCCGCTCGGCTGGCCGCTCACCGTGATCGTTGGGTCGTCGGTGAGATCCCAGGTCAGCGAGAGGCCCGCGCCGGTAGTGACCAGCCCGACGCCCGAGGCGAGGGTCAGCGTGACATCGACATTGCTGCCGCTGCTGGTCAGCGCGACGGTACCGTAGGGGGCCGGGAGCGAGGGCCTTCCGCTGCCGACATAGTCGTTCAAGCTGTAATCGATGGTTGTCGCCCTGGCGGGTGCCGACAGCGCCCCCAGCGCGAGGCCGGCGGTGGCCAGGATGGCGGTGGCCAGGATGGGGGGCAAGGATTTCGCGGGCAAGGATTTCCACGTGTTCACAGTCGTCGCTCCCATTGAATTCCAAAATCGATTCTATTTAACCAATTTTATGCCGCCTGTCGAGTCTAATAACAATAATTTTTTACTCAATTTATGATGTTTTTGACGCAACTTGAATGCGAGTGTATGCTCCCACCCAGTCGCCGCGATATTAAACTCCCCGTTCAGAAGAATTCCGCTATATCGGCCCCTTCGGACAGAAGAGAGACGTAGCTGATGTGTGGGATAGCGGGGATTCTTCGGCCCCCAGGCGGGGATGGGATCGATGCCGCGCTGCTGCGCCGCATCACCGGCGCGCTCGCCCATCGCGGGCCGGATGGCGATGGGTTCCATGTCGAGCCGGGCGTCGGCCTCGGGCATCGCCGCCTCGCCATCATCGATCTCAAGGGCGGGCATCAGCCGATGTTCAACGAGGATGGCGCGGTCGCCATCGTCTTCAACGGCGAGATCTACAACCACGCCGAACTGCGCCCGGAACTCGAAGCCGCCGGCCATGTTTTTCGGAGCCGCTGCGATACCGAGGCGATCATCCATGCCTGGGAGAGCTGGGGGCCGGATTGTCTCAACCGTTTTTCCGGCATGTTCGCCTTCGCGCTCTGGGATCGCCGGCAGGGCGTGCTTTTTCTGGCCCGCGATCATCTCGGCAAGAAGCCGCTCTATTACGGGCTCACCGAGGATGGCAGTTTCGTTTTCGCCTCTGAGTTCGCGGCTCTCAACCTCGCCCCCGGCCTGTCACGGCGCATCGATGCCGCTGCCGTCGATGATTTTTTCGCGCTCGGCTATATCCCTGATCCCGCCTCGATCTATGAGGGCATCCGCAAGCTGCCGCCGGCGCATTTTCTCCTCCTCGATCGCGCCAGCATGGCGGGTGGAACATGGCCAGCGCCGCGGCGCTATTGGACCCTGGCGCCCGACGCGCAGGCGCGCGGGATCGGCTTGGCCGAGGCCGCGACGGGCTTGCGCGCGCATCTCGATCGCGCGGTCGCGACCCGCATGATCGCCGATGTGCCGCTCGGGGCTTTTCTCTCGGGCGGGGTCGATTCGAGCGCCGTGGTCGCTCGCGCCGCGCGGCAAATCACCGCGCCGCTCTCGACTTTTACCATCGGCTTTCCCGGCGCGGCGGATGAGCGGCCGATCGCGGCCCTTGTCGCGCGGCGCTACGGCACCCTGCACCACACCGACGCCACCGCAATCGACTATATCGCGCAAGGGCGCGCGCAGGCACGGATGTTCGGTGAGCCCTTCGGCGATCACTCCTCGGTGCCGACGGCCGATGTCTCGGCACTCGCCCGCCGCCACGTGACCGTGGCGCTTTCCGGCGATGGCGGGGACGAAGTGCTCGGCGGCTATCGGCGCTATCGCTGGCATGTGCTGGTCGAAGCGGCGCGACGGTTGCTTCCGGCGCCGGTGCGCCGCCACGTCATCGGCGGGCTGGCAGCGATCTATCCCAAGCTCGATCGCGCGCCGCGCTGGCTCCGCGCCAAGCACACCTTGACCGAGTTGAGCCTCGATGCGGCGCTCGGCTATTATCGCACGCTGGTCCGCCTGCATCACGACCGCCGCCGCGCGCTGCTTTCCCCGGGCTTGCTTTCGCGCCTCGATGGCCACGATCCCGCCGCGCCGATTCGGGCGCTGATGGCCGAGCGTGAGGATGAAGCGCCGCTCGCCCAGGCGCAATATGTCGATCTGCACACCTATCTGCCGGGCGATATCCTGGTGAAAGTCGATCGCGCCAGCATGGCCGCCTCGCTCGAGGTGCGCGCGCCCTTGCTCGATCGCGCTTTCGTCGCCTGGGGTTTTGGTTTGCCGGCTGCGCTGAAACTTCACCACGGCACGGGCAAATATGTGCTGAAGCGGGCGATGGCGGAGGATTTGCCGGGAGAAATTCTCTATCGTCGCAAGCAGGGTTTCGCAATGCCGCTCGCCCTACAGTTCCGCGCCGGTGCGGCGCGGCTGCGGGCGCGGCTGATGGGCGAGGCGATGCTCGATAGCGGCCTTTTCCAGCCCGACATGCTGGCGCGGCTGATCCGCGAGCACGAAAGCGGCCAGTTCGACCATAGCGGCGCGCTCTGGCTGCTGCTGGTCTTCGAGGGATTTCTCGCCGCCGAGGCCGGGCTCGATGGCCAGCCAACGGCGAATTTCGCCGCCGAGGGTGACGGCGCGCGCGGCTGAAAGTTTGAAAAAGATTGCCCCTTGCCCGGGAATTGACGGGAAAACGCCAATATTTTTTAGAGAGCCTTTTTTTCAAGCTCGCTTGATTTTCACGCTCTGAGCCGGCGCGCTGCTTCTCTCTACGCCACCTTGAAGCTGCTGGTGATGTTGCCCCGCGTCGCGTGCGCGTAGGGGCAGACGATCTCGGCCTTGCGCACCAGCGCCTCGGCCTTCGCCTTGTCCATCCCCGGGATATGCACGGAAAGCGCGGCGCTGATGCCAAAACCCTGGCCATCATCGCGTGGCCCGATGCCGATCTCCGCCGCGACCGAGGCGTCCTCGGGGATCTTGATTTTTTCCTGGGCGGCAACGGCTTTCAGGGCGCCGAGAAAGCAGGCGGCGAAACCGCAGGCGAAGAGCTGCTCGGGGTTGGTTCCGGCGCCACCATCGCCGCCCATCTCGCGTGGCGTGCTGAGGGTGAGCTGGAGCTTGTTGTCATCGCTTGCCGCCTTGCCGGTGCGCCCGCCGGTTGCATGGGCGTGAGCGGTATAGAGCGTCTTGATCATGCGGTTTCCTCCCAATGCTTGGTCTCTACGCTGCAAATAGGGTGAAGCGCGGCGTTTGCCAGAGCAAAAAGGCCCAAGCAGGCAGCCCGCCACGGCGTTTCAAATTCAGCGCCGTTCCAACGCTCTTCCCCGGTGCAACCCTGCCCAAAGGGGGGTGAACCCCGTCATCCACAGCCGGATGGGGTTTTTCCACGCTGAATCAGTAACGCCACCCCTTCCATGCACGCTGAACTGGGAACGCCGAGGCGCTGAATCGCCAACACGGATCTCGCAATACATCGCTGAATTTGCGACAAAACCCGGCTTCTCCACGCTGAATCCGAAACCCTTTCCTATAGAGTCCTATAAATCCTTCCGATAGGGTGCGCCTCAAAGCAAGCCGCCATGAGGGATATCGCTGAATCCGAGACGGAATCGACGCGCGGGGAAGAGAAATCACACGGAAGCCCTTCCATGGCCCAGCCGGTGCTGTAGTTTGCAGGAAGAAAGAAACCGGGGATCGGATATGGCCGAGTTGCATCGTCAACTGCAGCTGCATGGCTTCAAGGAGGTTCTCGCCGCCGCCGAGGACCAGGCCGAGCGCCGCCGCGTGCAATGGGCCCATGAGATCCTCTCGACCGAACATGACACGGTCAACTATCTCCATTCCGGATTCTGCCAGGCCGCACTTCCGCATCGCGAGCCGAAAGACCCGCACGAGCCCTGGGTGCGCCGCAATGGCGCCTATCAGCTCGTCATCCGCCCGGGTATTCTGCCGCTCCGGGATCGCGTCATCGAGCTTGGCGTGCCCTACGGCACCAAGGCGCGGTTGATCATGATCTACTTTCAGACCGAAGCGGTGCGTTCACGGAGCCAGGTCGTCGATCTTGGCCCGACGATGGCAAGCTGGCTCAAGAAGATGGGGCTTTCGACCTCCGGCGGGCCACGGGGCTCCTACGCGCCGGTGCGCGAACAGGCGTTGCGCATCGCACGAAGCGAATTCACCATGCGGTTCGAGGCCGGCGCCTCCGAGGCACGGCTCTCTGATCAGCGTATCGTCGACGCCATGGATCTCTGGCACGACGAAAGCCGCGCTGCCAACGACGCCGAGCTGTTCCGCACCGGCGGCGAGTGGGTTCGCCATGTCAAACTCAGCGACGCTTTCTTCGCCCATCTCATGGAACACGCGGTGCCGCTTTCCGAGGAAGCAATCGCTCGGCTCAAGCACTCCTCGCTAGCGCTTGATCTCTATGTCTGGCTGACCTATCGTTTGCACGGGCTAAAAAAGGAAACCACCGTGCCGTGGCACGCACTGTCCAGCCATTTCGGCAGCGAAAGCGGACATCGCCAACTTGCATTCCGGCTCAAGGAGGTTTTGAAGGACGTCGCTTCGGTCTACCCCGAAGCCGACGTTGAAGCCTCGGCGCGCGGCCTGGCGCTACGGCCATCACGGTCTTCCGTGCCGTCGGCGAGTGTTGTCGTGCGGTTGCCCGTTTCTCCTCGCACACCATGACCTGGATGCTGGCGAGCGTCGTCGGCCCCGATGAGGCCGAACTCGCCCTTGCCGGTGGCGCCGACATCATTGATTTCAAGGATCCAACGCAAGGCGCGCTGGGTGCCGTTGCCCCAGAGGTCGTGCGCGCGGGCGTCTTGCGGATTGGCCAGCGTAAACCCAGTAGTGCCGTGCTCGGCAATATTCCAACCACCCCCGATGCGCTTCTTCCGGCCATCGGAGAAATGGCGAAAACCGGCGTCCATTACCTCAAACTTGGCATATTCCCAGATTTTCCAGCTGAATCCGCGATCAAGTCGCTGGCCGGGGTTGCGCATGAAATCAAGTTGATCGCGGTTTTCTTTGCCGACCAACATCCCGACCTTTCGCTGCTGCCGCTGCTCGCCGAATGCGGATTTGCTGGTACTATGCTCGACACCAGCGATAAAAGCTCGGGGCATCTGCTCGACTACTTCGACATTCCGCAACTGTCGCGCTTTACCGAAGAATGCCGCCGATTACACCTGCTGATGGGTCTCGCGGGGGGGCTTGAGCTTCCAGACATTCCGCGTCTTCTTTTGCTTGATCCGGTCTTACTCGGTTTTCGCACCGCGCTTTGCGGCCATCAGGGGCGAAATGGCACGATCGATCTACAAAGTGCTAAAAAAGTCCGCGCGCTTATTCCCATCCTAGAGAAAAACCACACTGGCGTTGATTACCATCTGCTTGCCGCGCGCGGCTACGGACCTGACATGCCAGACGATCCGGCACTCACCGACCGTGTCTATCTACGTGATTTTGTCCTACCGATGCAGATCGGCGTCTACGCCCGCGAGCAAAATCTGCTCCAAAAAGTGCGTTTCAACGTCGAGGTGACGATCACGCGCACAAGGCGAGTCGCTTCCGATCTCGTCGATGTATTTTCCTACGATGTCATCAGCGATACCATCCGTATGCTTGCCGACGCCGGCCATGTCGGTCTCGTCGAGACCCTGGCGGAACGCATCGCCGAGCGCCTCCTGCATCACCCGCGCCTCGTAAAGGTTCGCGTTCAGGTTGAAAAACTTGAAACCAAAAGCGGCATCGTCGGCATTGCCATTGAGCGTGACCACGTCGCGGACGACCTCGCTACGTCGCTCTGTTTGCGTGAGACGGAGCGACTTGGCGCCCGCTCATGAACCGGCCATCCCTGGTGGTGAAGCTTGGTGGCAGCCATCTCGGCGCGCCTTCCCTGCTGGCCTGGCTCCGCGTCATCGCCGCCTCTGCCCCGCTGCTTCTTGTGCCAGGCGGCGGCGCTTTTGCTGATACCGTGCGCGCCATGCAGCCTCGCCTTGGCTTCTCCGACCGCGCCGCGCATGACATGTCACTGCTCGCCATGAACCAATTCGGCCGTCTCTTGTGCGACCTGCAACCAGGCCTGAGAATGGCGAGCGATTTTGCAGCCGTCGAAACAACCATCGCCGCCAGGCAAGTTGCTGTCCTAGCGCCTTGGCCAATGCTTGTCGAGGAACCGACGCTTCCGGCTTCATGGGATGTGACATCAGATAGCTTGGCGCTCTGGTTCGCGCGCCATTACCGATCCAACCTTTTGATCGTCAAGCGTGCACGCCCTTCTGGAGATCTGGCGCTCGAAACGCTTTCGGCGAGCGCTTTTCTCGATCGCGCTTTTCCGCGTCTGAGCGAAGGCTATTCGGGCGCGTTTTTTATCGCCGGAGAGGGGGACATCCCGGTTCATGCCCTTGATCGCATCCACTTGCCTGGTGTGGCTGTGCCGCTACTGGGGCTGGCGTGAAGTGGTGCGCGCCATAAAAAATCGGCGCTGGGCCTGGGCCTTGACAGGATCGGGACATTTTTTTACCGAATGCCTTTCCATGATCCGCGAACTTAGCGCTGTTGATCTCTTTGTCAGCAAGGCCGCCGCCGAAGTCGTGCGCATGTACCGCGATCGATTGGAGCTGCCAAGAGGCGCTCGCATCTTCCGAGATACCACAGCATCCGCTGCCCCTGTCGGGCGGTTTTACGACGGATATTATCATACGCTCGTGCTGGCGCCGGCGACCTCGAACACCGTTGCAAAATGTGTTCATGGCATTGCCGATACTCTGGCGACAAATGTCTTTTGCCAGGCGGGAAAATGCCGCATTCCGACCATCGTGTTTGCCTGTGACAATGCCCCTGAGCTTGAAACACGCGCGCCGGGCGGCATGGTAAAGGTCTATCCGCGGCGGATCGATCTCGAAAATACGAAGCAGCTTGCGGAGTTTGAAGCAACCGCAGTTGCCACTTCTCTCGCTGACCTTGAAACGGCGTTGCGCCTTCGTGCTCACGAACTTGTGCATGGCGATGCCTGAACGGCTGCTTTTTCTGACGGGTCATCTCGCAGAGCCGCGTTTGCGCCGCCAGCTCGAAGCGCTCAAGACCGCCGATTACGATTTTTCCGTCGTCAATATCGGCGTCAAGGTTGCCGCGTTGATGACCGAGGCTATTATTAAGCGTCGCTTGCCGACGCCAATCGTCGCCGATAGAGTGATCTTTCCCGGCCGCGCGGGTCTCGATGCCGAGCGGCTATCGTGCCATTTCGGCGTTGCTTTCGCACGCGGTCCTGACGAAATTGCTGATATTCCAGCCTATCTTGGCCACCATGGACGTGCGGTGACGCTCGACCACTATGACATCCGCATCTTTTCTGAAATCGTCGATGCGGCTCGGCTTGAGACCAATCAATTGCTTGACCGTGCGCGTCGCTTGGTGGCAGCGGGCGCTGATGTCATCGATCTCGGCTGCGTGCCAGGGGTGTCGTTTCCCCATCTCGAGACGGTGATTAATGCCTTGAAGGCTGAAAAAATTCGCGTGAGTGTCGATTCCGGGGATCCTCGCGAACTTCGCCGCGGTGCTTTGGCGGGAGCGGATTTTCTGTTAAGTCTCACGGAGGCAACCCTCGATATCATCAAGGGAACCATCGCCGTCCCGGTGTTGATTCCCGAACCCCATGGCGATCTTGTCTCGCTGATCCGCGCGGCGGGGGAGGCAAGGGCACGCGGCATTTCCTTTCTTCTCGATCCCATTCTCGATCCCATCCACGCTGGCTTCAGCGCCTCGCTCGCGCGCTACATGGCGCTTCGCGAGGCTTTGCCGGATGCTGAAATCATGATGGGGACTGGCAATGTCACGGAATTGACCGATGCCGATTCCGCCGGGGTCACGGCGCTATTGCTTGGCGCTTGTTCCGAACTTAATATTCGCAACGTGCTTACCGTGCAGGTCAGTCCGCACACCCGCTGCACCTTGGCGGAGCACGATATTGGCCGGCGCATCATGTATGCCGCACGTGCCGATGGCACTCCGCCCCGACTTTACTCGGAAGCCCTGCTTCAGGTTCACGATCGCGCACCTTGGCCGCTAGGTGCGGCAGATCTCGCCGAGGAATCAGCCCAGTTGCGCGATGGCAATTTTCGTATAGCGGTCGCAGAAGATGGTATACATGTGTTCAATAACCGCCTTCATCATGTCGCTCGCGAGGCGTTGGCCTTTTTCCCGCTGCTCAATGTCGAGGAAGATGGAGCGCATGCTTTTTATCTCGGCGCCGAACTGGCCAAGGCCGAAATCGCGTTTCGTCTCGGCAAGCGCTATGTGCAGGATGCGCCGCTTGATTTCGGTATTGCCGCACCCATCGCGCCGCAAGATCGCACCCGCCATGCCGAGATTGGGCACACATTGAGAGGGCGTGGAGATGTCGCTCATCCGTGAAGTCATTCTCTCGACCATTGCCGCCGACGGCACGCCACACCTCGCGCCCCTCGGGCTGATCTCCGCGGGGAGGGGGGAGTGGATTGTGGCCCCTTTCCATCCCTCGACGACGCTTGAAAATCTCCGTTCCATCCCTGAGGCAGTCGCGAACTACGTCGATGACGTAAGGATTTTTGCCGGATGCCTTACCGGGAGACGGGATTGGCCGCTGTTGCCCTCGGCGCAAATCCGCCCGCTGCGGCTTGCCGGCGCGCTGGCCCATGCCGAGCTCGCCGTGATAGCGGTCGAGGAAGACACGATTCGGCCGCATTTTCGCTGCCGCTTGTGCTTCGAAGCAATGCACGCGCCATTTCGGGGTTTCAATCGCGCGCAGGCCGCGGTGATTGAGGCGGCGATCCTGCTCAGCCGGCGGCATAGATTGCCGCCGGAAAAAATTGCCCGCGAGATTGAATTTCTTACGGTACAGGTGGAAAAGACGGCGGGCGCGGAAGAAGCCATCGCCTGGGGGTGGCTGATGGCCGCATTCCGACAGCAATAAGTAAGTCTACGGTATTGAACTACTAATGTCACAATATTATACAGGACAGTCAGCGGATAGTGTGCTATGCCCGTCGGCATGGCACAGCGGGACTTCTGCGGCCTCGGCCGCGCCACCCAGACGGCATTGCGCGCCCGCGCGGTGTATCTGGTGATCGAGACCGGCGCACCCCAAGGCGAGGCGGTCGGCGTCGGCCGTCAGGTGGTGAACCGATGGATGCAGCGCTATGTGGCCGACGGGGATGCCGGGCTGCTTGACGGGCGACGCCTGTCATCGCGCAAGGGCAAGGGCGCGCTGACCGCGGCGGAGGCACGGCGGGTGCAAGGCTGGATCCGGGACAAGTGTCCCGAGCAGCTGAAACTTCGCTTCCTCGCTGTTTCCCATGGGTAGAAACGTCCTCCCCTTGCCTCGCGGAACCGCGCCCCCCCAGCTAGAGCGTGTTCACCCTGACCGGAATCGCGTGCATGCAAGAATGGGGGTTCCCGCATTGCCTGTGAAGTGTGGTTCGTTGCGTGCCTATCGGCGTGACACCCAAGGCCACAAGATGTAGTATGCGGGCTGGAAAGGATGGCCCGTGTTCGACCGCGACAATCTCCCGTTCCCTGGCTCCCTGCCTGAGTTCCAAAAGCTATTCCCTGATGACTCGGCTTGTGCGGCATACTTGGAAGCGATCCGCTGGCGTAAAGGCTTCCGTTGT
>Ga0207433_10008454_pt1 | contig 16756 bp, 13 predicted proteins | sample YelNatPaOPGAMG01_FD_187559 | JGI IMG/M metagenome (GOLD analysis project Ga0207433, IMG submission 187559) | Hot spring thermophilic microbial communities from Obsidian Pool, Yellowstone National Park, USA - OP-RAMG-01 (SPAdes) (version 3) | ecosystem: Environmental > Aquatic > Thermal springs... | reverse complement strand
TTTTCTTCAATGCGGGTGGTATGTTTTTCAGTTTGTTGCTACTGCTTCTTATGATTTCTACACTCTATGGCCTTGGTATCCTTGTTGCGGGCCTGACCATCGGTTTGAAACAATGGTGGGTGATAAGTGATGCAGTATCAACACTGATAAATATTATCACACCGATTGCATATCCATTAGCAATACTACCATTATTTCTGCAAAAAATTGCCCTTATCCTCCCCACAACATACGGCGTGATGGGAATAAGGCATTTTCTGATTGGTGAAAATCTTTCTATAGGTATCCCTGCAATATTTTTGCGCCTTTCGATTATGCTCATTCTCTGGATTGGTTTTGGATTGACTATCTTCTTACTTATGGATAAATACGGCAGAAAAAAAGGTGCACTATCTATTTATTAATTTTTAGTAGTTGTGTAGTCCATCGATAGAATCAGTGTTGTTCTATTTTTATAACTTTATTCCTTATGGTTCTATTTTGGGTTTTTATTATAAGGAAATATACCCCTGACTTTAACTCTTCTCCGAGATTGATTTCTTTTTTAACATACATTTTTTTGAGTATTATCCTTTGCCCAAGAATATTATAAACAGCGATTTCACAGGGAACCTCAACTCCATCAAGTTTTATAGTCATACCTTTCCTGAATATAGTTTCATTGATTATTTGTTTCTGGGCAGTCAAATCGTGATTTTCCTGGAGCCCCACTGGATTGACAATAACGCTTATAATCACCTGTGGACCAAATAAAACACCATTCCTTTCAAATCTGAATGTATCTGCGACTGTGGTCTGGTTTGAAACATAGGGTGCCTTAAATTTAGAATAGTTGTAAAATACCTGACCGGGCAAGCCCCAGAATCCAGATAACTTTGCCCTGGTTGTATCCTTCCAGGTTGAAGGATTATAAAAAGGACTCCTGCCTGTTCCTTTTAGATAAACAAGGGTATCAAAAGGACCATATCCAGTATTCTTGATACTGAGCGTAACACTAAATGTATCCATTGAATTGGCACTTGATGGATATGTAATACTCTGAATACTACAGTCATAAGTATTATAGTCTTCAGGATTGGTTATAATGGCGTAGGGTGTATAGACCCAGCCCCTTGGGTGATTTGTCAATTGGAGGTATATCCTTGCCCAGTTTCCAGAAAACGAATCTGCAACAAAGACCTGACCACTGGCAACCTGGGTTATCAAAGGATAAGAATTTCCAGGACCATCACGGACATCGGTTAGACTTGCATTTATTCTGATAATCTTGTTCCCTGTCGTTCCTTTCATATACTGGAGATTTGTTCCATCACCGCCAGACATCCAGGCATAATAAGGACCACTTGCAGAAGGAAAATATACTTTATACCAGTAAACACCCTGATTGTAATAATAATCAAATGATACAAACCTTGTGCCCAGTCTTGCCTCAGTGATTATACGGTAATTCGTGCCTGGACCATCCCGGACATTCAGACTATCAATATTTGCCTCTGCGGTCCAGTGTCTCAGCGGTGGTTCAATCCAGAATCTTCTTCTAATTGCATTCCAGATATGGTCATAACTACGGTCATAACCTAATGCCCAGCAACCCGCACCCTGTAATAAAGAATCATTCACCATTTTGAATTTGATATCAAGCGAGACTGAATCATCATACCAGCACTGGTGCCAGGAACCTGAATTATAACGATACCAGGGTGTCTGTGAGTAGTTATCCCATAACCTGCCATAGGTGTTTGCATTCTGGAATGCATAGTAATAGATCACGGCAGAGCCGGTGCCGGTTGTGGAACTGCCCATATCCCCGGAGACTGTTGGCCAGTCATAACCATAATAAGGAAGTCCAAGGACTATCTTTGAATCCGAAACTCCATAAACCTTATAACTACCAATAGATTTTGCTACACAATACTGGCCCCAGAATGAAGATGGCACACAGGGCGAGACCGGTCCGGCAACTGAAGAACCACTCCAGTGATAATCATAAGCCATAATGAAAAGCCCATCAGAATGGGCACCGAGATAAGCAAAATCATAGCCTGGATACCATTCAGGAACCGCAGGTGTTGCCATATACAATTCTTTTCTCCCCCCTGGATGATTCCACAGGGCATAAGCGAGGTCATTGATGAATCTATTAAAACTATCACGGACTGCACTCGTAACAAATTCAAAATCAATATTCGCACCGTCACAACCATAATTCGTCATAAAATTCCTGATGTTGTTTACTGCATTATTCCTTGCGGTTGCATTATTCAGAAAGTTTGAGACACTGGTGTTACCAAATATTGTAAATGTTATATGTATTCTGACACCGCGTGGATGGGCATAATCACGGATTTTATAAAATCTTGAGGCATTTGGTATGCTTCCCAGACCGCCTGTTGATGGGTCTATATCTACAGAAAAATATGAAATATGGGTCAACAGTTCCATTTGAAAATATTGATAATAAACCGTATCAATCCAGTAAGGAAGATAACCATAATAATTCTTCAACATACCCCTTATTTTAGGTTCTAATGGCGCATAAGGTAATTTGTTCAATGATACAGGTGTCAATTCTGCTTCATCTAAATGTGCATAATATTCTATCTGATGTATAGATGGAAGGTCAAAATTAGAATAAAGATAGATACTGATAAAAACAAAAAATGTCATAAACCCTCCTTATTTTTTGGTTAAGTAGATTCTACGGGCGATCAAAAATATTGAAATGCCCGTGATGAGCACAATAATTATTATCATCATCAATGAAAGATTGATTATCGTCTGCATCGGTTGTTTTTGACCAAATATGCCTTCTGAATTTTTGATATTCCTGTCACCCTTTATCATATTTTTTGTTGTGTCCTTTTTGTATTCTTCATATTGTAACTGATGGATTGATTTAAAATTCGTATCAGGCTGTGCAACCAAATAGAATATTTTCTCAGATGGAATTAATAGACTGATTAGACATAATAAGACCATTCTAACTGGATTATAAATAAGAATTTGATGATTGTCAAGATTCTGTTTTATTTTTTTAGAATATCTTGACAGTTTATTTTTCTTAATTATAATCAATATATAGGTTTGGAGGTTTATGATACGGAATTTTGCTTTACGGGTAGTCCTAATCTATTTGATATTTGCCGGGCTATATATCATTATTTCAGACAGGATTGTTATGCGATTCGCAGACGACTCTGCAACCCGGGCAAAATTACAAACCTACAAAGGACTGGGATATGTGATAACCACAGGGATACTGTTATATTTTTGTATTGACAGTCAGTTAAAGAAACAAAAAAGGACCGATGTACTTTTAAAAAAGGCAGAAGAATTGAACGAACATCTGAACCACACAATGGAGGAATTGAGAGAGTTAGACAAAAGGAGAAATATACTTATTTCAACAATGGGGCATGAATTGAGAACACCCTTGAATTCAATAATTGGTTTTGTGGATATTCTACTCAAAGAATATTCAGGTGCAATTAATAAAGAGCAGGCAGAACATCTGATGATTATCAAGAACAATGCAAGACACCTGCTTTCATTGATAAATGATGTCGTGGAAATTGGCAGGATTGAATTGACCGGAGAAAAAATTTCTTTGACCAAAATAAATCTTAATAGATTGATATCTGAAATAGTAGATTCATTCAAGCCGGCGATAGAAAAAAAAGGATTATCTATAGAGATAATCCCAAACAGAATTGAACTCATCTCTGATGAAAAATTGATAAGACAGATATTAATCAATCTTTTAAGTAATGCGATAAAATTCACTGAAAAAGGGAGTGTAAAGATTGAACTCGTTGATGCCTGGGATTTTGTTGATATCATAGTCCAGGATACAGGGTGTGGAATAGACCCGGAAGATATGAGATATCTTTTTGAGCCATTCGGTATCACTCATTTCAAAAAACGACCTGGTGTGGAAGGGATTGGGCTCGGTCTTTATATTTGTAAACGTATCGTGAATCTGTTAAAGGGTGAAATTTTTGTAGAGAGCCAGCCCAATAAGGGCACTAAATTTGTAGTAAAATTGAAGAAAAAAATGGAGGTTGTATGAAGATACTTGTGGTAGATGATAAAGAAGAGGGAAGAAAGTTGTTAGAGGCAGTTCTCACACATAATGGCTATGAAGTGGTCAGCGCAGAAAATGGGAAACAGGCTCTGGAGATCCTTGAATCAGATGCTATTGATATTATTATCGCAGATATTCTGATGCCGGTTATGGATGGATATACCCTTTTGTCAAATTGCAAGAGTGACCCGAAATTGAAAAATCTGCCCTTTATCTTTTATACCGCAACCTATGTCTCAGATGAAGATGAGAAACTGGCAATAGACCTTGGTGCTGACCTTTTTATAAGAAAGCCAGTTGAGATTGATGAATTTATTGCAAGACTTAACCAGGCAGTGAGGGATTTCTACGAAAAAAAGCAGAGTGTAAGGACCGGGATATTCCCAAAAATTGAAGAGATTCAATCTTCATATAATAGACTTCTTGTTGAGAAACTTGAAAAGCGAACCATTGAACTTGAAAATCTTACAAGACTTCACAATCTGTTCGATAGATATGTTGATGATTTGATATTCTGGCTTGATGAAAATGGTCATTTTACCTCGGTGAATCACCAGATTGAAGTATATGGTTATACAAGGGAAGAGGTTATTGGCAAGCACTTTTCTGAATTTCTCACACCGAAGAGTCAGATTGTTGCCCGGGAGCATTTTGAGCGTGCCAAAAAATCCCAGTATTCACAGGATGAATATGAGGTTGAGGCGATTGAGAAAGACGGTGCAATTGTAATATTGAATCTGCGACTCTATACGATTAGAGAAGGGAATAAGTTCATAGGAAGATTTGGCATTGGTCGGGATATTACTAAACTGAGAAAATCAGAAAGAGAGTTAAAGAGCAGTGAACTGCGTTATCAAATGCTATTTAATAAAATACCTGTAGGTGTGTTTTATTATAACAAGGACCTTATACTTACTGATTTTAATGACCGTTTTGTTGAGATGCTCCAGTCCACACGCGAGAAATTGTTCGGTCTGGATTTGAATAAAATAAAAGACCAGCGGGTCTTGCCTGCAATAAAGAAGGTGTTTGAAGGATTGGAAGGTGCATACACAGGATACTATGAGGCAACGACAGGTCCTGGTATTATCTATGCTGAGATGAAGTGTGCACCGATATATGATGAGAATAATAATATCATCGGTGGTGTCGGAATTGTGCACGACATAACAGAGAAACACAATGCTGAGGAGAGATTGGTAGAGAGTCTAAAGAAGAATCAGGAGTTTTTGGAAGGGACAGTAAATGCCCTTGCATCTGCGGTTGAGAAACGGGATCCATATACTGCGGGTCATCAGAGACGGGTTGCCAGACTTGCCTGCGCCATTGCCAGGGAACTGAATCTTGATAATGGTGTTATTGAATGTCTTAACATTGCTGGAATACTGCACGACATTGGTAAGATATATGTGCCGGCTGAGATCCTGAGTAAACCAGCGAGATTGACCCAGGCAGAGTTTGATATTGTGAAAGAACATCCGAGAATAGGTGCGGAGATTCTTGAATCAATAGAATTTCCCTGGCCTGTTGCCCAGATTATATTACAACACCACGAACGGCTTAATGGTTCTGGTTATCCTTCGGGTTTAAAGACCGATAAAATCCTGCTTGAGGCGAAGATTCTTTCAGTCGCTGATGTGGTTGAGGCGATGATGACCCACAGGCCTTACAGACCTGCCTGGAATATTGATGTGGTATTGACTGAGATCATTTCTAATAGGGATATTCTCTATGATGCAAAGGTGGTGGATGCCTGTGTCAGACTTTTCAGGGAGCAGGGATTTAAATTTTAGGGTTTTTTATTCTTTTTATATCATCCGCAATCGCCCTTTTCAGTGATTCGTCATCAGGAAATTTTTTTATCGCCCGCAATCTTTTCACCAATCTTATACTTATTTTCTGACCGTATAAATTCCCTGAAAAATCTAATATATGGACTTCAATTACATTGTGTGTTAAAAACATTGCTCCCTGATAATCCCTGCCCAAAATTTCAAGTTTTACCTCATAGACTCCATCAAGTGGGAGTAATTTATCTTTATCAATAGATAGATTTATTGTGGGGAAACCAATTTTTGCACCCTTGCCCTTGCCTTTTATCACCTCTCCAGTTATTGTATATTCTCTACCTAATAGTCTATTTGCAGCCGGGATATGTCCGAGTAATAAAAGTTCCCTGACCCTTGTGCTTGATATTACACCATTCTGGTCCTTTATCCTGGGGATTATTTCTACATCAAATCTATTCCGGGCGAGGTTTTTTAATAGATTTGCATTTCCTTTACGACCTTTGCCAAAATGGAAATTCTCACCGATGATTATCATTGACGGCTTTATTGAAGTATAAATTAGGTCAACAAATTCTTCCGGAGTTTTTTGAGAAAAATTTATGTCAAATTTGAAATAATAGATAAAATCAATCCCGAGCGAATTCAGGATTTCTTCCTTTTCTTCTTTGGTCGTAAGAAAGAAGATTCCATCTTTGTGGAGTATTGATACGGGTGGAGGATTGAAGGTAATGATGCCGGTTTTTTTAAAACCATCTGCTATTTTTTTAATTTTATTTATTATTTCCTGGTGGGCACGATGAATCCCGTCAAAATTGCCCAGGGCACAGACAGAACCTAATGTAAATGGGTCAGTCTTATTGTATAAAACCTGCATTTTTTAGTTCTGAAAAAAGCGCCGACAATATTTTTTTCTTTGCTGAAGAAAAATTTTCTTTTAATCTTATACCCGCAGCAAGTCTATGCCCGCCACCACCGAATCTGCGTGCAAATTCATTCACATCAAGTAGACCATCGCTACGCAGACTTATTCTTATACTGTCTTTCTCTTCACGGAAGAAGACGGAAATTCTCACACCCTGTATTGCCTGCAAAAACGATATGAAATTTTCTGATTCAGATATGTGCGCATTGTATTTTTTCAACATTTTCTGGGTGAGATACATAATTCCAATACCATTTTTTATTTCAATTGTTTCCAGGACACCGCTTAAGAGTTTTGTTCCCTCTATTGTTTTGGCATTTAATTTTTTCACCAGTCCAGCGGGTTCTATACCATAATTTATCAATTCAGAACAGATACACAGGGCTTCTGCAGTTGTGTTGGGATAAACAAACCCACCCGTCTCATTATAAATACCAGCATAGAAAATTTCTGCAATGTGTTGATTGATGTTTACACCGAGTTTTTTATATATCCTGTATATTATTTCACAGGCAGAAGATGCCTTTTCATCAATGATTGTAATATTACCGAATTGTCTATTACTTCGGTGGTGGTCAATATTGATAACAAATTTTTCATTCAAAAAATTCAAATTATATTTTTCCCTGGGGAATATTCTATCAATATCAGCGGAATCGACCGCAATCAAAAGGTCAAAATCTTTTAAATATTTTGAGAATTCAAAATTTTTTAACAGGAATTGATATTTTCCCGGTATCGGAGAATGGCAGAAAAGGAGCGGTTTTGCGTTTTTTTTGATAGAGGTTACAAAATTAGTCATTAATAGCGCAGAACAGATTCCATCACAATCAGGGTCAATATGGGTTGCAATGAGGATTCTTTTATGTTTCTTTATTGCCTTTATCAATCTCTTCAAGGAGTCTGTCAATCTTTTCTCCATATTTTTGACTATCATCAATGATAAACTTTAAATCAGGAATGAATTTTATCCTGATACGATGGGCAAGTGTTGTTCGGATAAATCCTTTTGCCCCTTCAAGAATATGCAGGTCATTCGCGCTATTCCCCAATGTAGTAAAATATACCTTTGCCTCTTTTAAATCCGAAGCAAGTGTAACTCTGGTAATGGTGACCATACCCAATCTCGGGTCCCTTAATTCCTGACTTATAATCACGGAAATTTCGCGTGCAATCAAAGATGCAACACGGTCACTGCGCATATTATATTATCCTTGATTCAGAATTCAAAACAATCACCGAGGGGAATTTTCCAATAAATTCTAAGACTTCCCTCAATGTTGATTCTACAATATTCTTTGTATTGCTGCAGGTTACTATTGCCAGTTGTGAACGTTGCCACAGATTGGAATCACCAAATTCGCATATTGCAACATTCATACGGTTCTTTATTTTCTCCTTAAGGCTCAGCAAAATATTCCTTCTATCTTTTAGCGAATGGCAGTTTTCGATATGAAGGTCAATGTCGCATATACCTACAAAAAATTTGTATTTTTTATTTGGGGCGGACATTTAATTACTGGGTCCCGATTTCTGTTGTCTCTTCTATTTTATAAAATTGTAGCACATCGCCTTTTTGTAAATCGGTTACATTTTCAAGACCGATACCGCACTCATATCCGGCAGCAACTTCTTTTACATCTTCTTTAAATCTTTTTAAAGAGATTATTTTTGTCTTTGTTATTTCTTTTCCATTCCTTAACAATATGGCTACCGCATTCCTCATAACCTTGCCATCTTTTATATAACAACCGGCAACAAAACCAATCTTTGGGACAGTAAAGACTTCACGGACTTCGCCTTCTCCGATGAGAATTTCCTGAACTTTGGGTTCAAGCAGACCTACCATTGCTGAACGCAAATCATCAAGCGCTTCATATATCAATCTGTAGGTGCGAATCTCCACACCTTCGCGTTCTGCAGCCTCAAGTGCATCAGCATCAGGTCCTACATGAAAACCAACACAGATAGAACCGGTCACTTCAGCAAGCAGAACATCTGATACACTTATCTTACCAACACTCTTGTGAATGATGTTGATCTTTGTGTCTTCAATCCTTAACTCCTGTAATTTTTCATCCAGGACTTCAAGCGACCCTGCAGTATCTGCCTTGAGAATTATATTCAATTCTTTGGTTTCACCCTTTTTAATCTTTTCCTGCAAATCAAGCAGGGTTACCTTTGCCTTTCTTGCTTTCATCCGGCGCGACCTTTCAATGAGTTCACGCTGGTATGCAATCTCCCTTGCCTGCCGTTCATCGTCCACAACTATAAATATCTCACCGGTTTGTGGTAGGCCATCAAATCCAAGCACAACGACCGGAGTGGATGGTCCTGCTTCATCAATTCTTTTTCTCGTTTCGCTCAAGAGTTCGCGCACCCTGCCTGCCTGACACCCACAGACGAATGGGTCACCCCTTTTCAATATTCCTTCCTGAACGAGTATGGTGCATACATTTCCCCTGCCATGTTCAACATTTGCCTCAAGGACAACACCCTTTGCCTTGGTGTTAATTGGCGCCTTGAGGTCCATTTCTTCTGCCTTGACAAGAATGGCATCAAGTAAATCATTAATGCCGATATTTTTAAGGGCGGAAGTTTCCACGCATATAGATTTTCCCCCAAAATCTTCAACAATCACATTTGCCTTTGCAAGTTGCGATTTTACAAGATTGACATTTGCCCTGGGTAGGTCTATCTTGTTGATTGCAACAATTATCGGGACATTTGCAGCCCGTGCGTGGTCAATTGCTTCAATCGTCTGGGGCATTACACCTTCGTCCGCTGCAACTACGAGAACGACTATATCTGTGACCTGTGCACCCCTTGCCCGCATCGTTGTAAAATCTTTATGTCCCGGTGTGTCAATGAATGTTATTAACTTGTTATTATATGAAATCTGATATGCACCAATTTTTTGTGTAATCTTGCCATATTCTGATTCTGCGACTCTGAGTTTTGTAATTGCATCAAGCAGTGTAGTCTTACCATGGTCAACATGTCCCATCACTGTGACAACGGGCGGTCTCTTCACCTGCTGTAAAGATTTATCCTCTTCTTTCTTTATTTGTTCCTCAACCGTTACAATCTTCATCTTACATTTGAATTCATCACATAACACGGCGATTGTATCAAGATCGAGTCGCTGATTAAGACTTGCCATCACCCCAAGGCTCAGGCACTTTTTAATCACCTCGCTGGGCGGAACTTCAAGGGCTTGTGCGAATTCAGCAACAGTCATAAATTCAACGACCTCTATTACTTTTTCCTTTGGTGTCTCTACCTGTTTTTGTATATCTTCTTTTTTATAATGTTTCTTTGTTTCACCCTTTTCTATTTTTGCCAGCGTTGCCTTTACGGTCTGACGCACTTCTTTTTCATTTATTTTTTTTATTTTTTCCTTGGGGTGGGTTGTGGCTTTATATCTGGTTACTTCTTTTTTAAGCCGCCTTCTTTCCTCGGCGTATTTTTCTTTTACCCTTTTGATTTCTTCATCTGTGAGCACAGACATATGCCCCTTTGCCTTGATACCGATCTCTTCGAGCATTTTCATCAAGGCATCACTTGACAAACCCAGGGTTTTTGCCAGGTCATGGACTTTCTGGGGCATCTTTTATCTCCTTACCTTCTCCGTCTGGTTTTTCTTCTTTCTTGGGCTTTAATTTTTCTAACAATGCATTAATACCTTCATCATCCAGGGAAAGGAGTGTCTTTAATTCATCAGGGGTTGCTTTCAGAACACTCAAAACATCTGTATAACCTTTATCAATCAACATCTTTTTCATTTTTTTGCTCAAATCCGGTATGTCTTCAATCTTCGTTTCTTTCAATTTCTTTTCTTCCAGTTCTTTTTCATATTCAGATATTTTCTTGATTTCAATGTGCAATCCTGTAAGTTTTGAAGCAAGGTCAACATTCACACCATTTTTGCCGATCGCCTTGGAATAATCTTCATCCGGAACAATTGCCAGGACACTTCCTTCGCCAATCTGTTTGATCTCTTTTACCTTGGCAGGGGAGAGACTCCTTGTAACCAGAAGATTGATATCTTTACTCCATTGTATAACATCGATCTTCTCTTCGGATAATTCTTTTACAATAGACTGTATCCTGCTTCCTTTGTAGCCCACACAGGCGCCGATCGGATCTATTTTGGGGTCAAGTGTCTGGACTGCAACTTTTGCCCTTACCCCTGGTTCACGAACAATTTTTACAATCTGGATGATACCGTCTTTTATCTCCGGTATTTCATAAAATAACAATCTTTCCAGGAACTTTGGATCGGTCCTTGATAAAATGATTTTTGGTCCCCACTGGGCACGTTCGACCTTTAAGACCACAGCACGAATCGGGGAATCAAGCCGATAATGTTCGCTGCGCATCATCCCATAACTCGGGATACTGGCTTCAATCGGACCGAGATCAACCAGAACTTCATTGCGACTCACTACCTTTACAATTCCCTTTACAATCTCGCCAATTTTCTTTTCATATTCAGCCATAATTCTGTTTCGTTCTGCCTCGCTAATGCGCTGGGTCAGTGCCTGTTTTACCGATTCAATCGCGGTTCTACCAAGTTCACCTATGGGTATTGGTATTCTTATTTCATCACCTATATTGCATTCTTTAATCTTCTTTGCGTCTTCAAGTGAGATCTCTTTATCCGGTTCATTGACTGTTTCTACTACCTTTTTTACAATATTAATCTTTATTTCACCGGTCGATTTATTCACATTTACTTCTGATTCAACACCTTTACCAAACTTTCTTTTTACACCTGCCTTTATCGCCTCGGCAAGAGAATCAATTACATAATCAAACTTTACCCCGCGGATACGGGCAATGGTCTTGATATTTTCAATTATCAGATTATCTTCGTTTGCCATAGTCAATCTCCTCGGTGATTTTTGCTTTAATAATATCATCAAATTTTATAATCACCTCTTCTGCTGCCTGAACAATCCTGACAGAATTTTGGTCTACTTCTCTTATGTAGCCTTTTATTTTTTTATCCTTTAAAGTTATTTCTGCCATTTTACCCCTTGCCCACTGGAAATGTTCAGGTCTGGTAAGATTTCTTTCAATCCCGGGTGATGATACCTCAAGGGTATATTGAAAATCAATTATATTAGAATTGTCAAGTGCCTCTGATAATGCATTACTAACTTTTTCACAATCTTTGATTGTGATACCACCCTGTTCACGGTCAATAAATACTTTTAAAGTCCTTGAAACTTCATTGAATTGAAGGTCATAGAGCCTGAAATCCAGCGGTTCAACTATTTCTTTTATCAGTGTTTCAATACTTTGCAAGTCAATCTTATACATTGAAACCTGCCATCAATTTCTCTTTTAATTTTATACAGACTTCCTTAATTTGTTCTTTACTACATTCAATCCTTTCACCGGACTCCCTAATGGATATGTCAAATTTATTGTTTTTTAACCCCTTTGGTCCTATCGTCACCCTCAAAGGAATGCCAATGAGGTCAGCATCATTAAATTTTATTCCTGCAGAGAGGTCGCGGTCATCAATAATCATTGAGAAATTTGCATCATTTAAGAAACCAATCACATCATTGCTTATCTTCTTTATACCTTCGTCCTGGGGATTTAAGATTAAAAGATAAATATCAAATGGCGCAATTGAGATAGGCCAGATAATTCCTTTTTCATCATTCCTTTGTTCAACTGCACATGCCATAATCCTTTCCAGCCCTATCCCATAACTTCCCATTACAATCGGTCTTTCCTTTCCTTCGGGATCAAGAAAATGGGCACCCATACTTGCAGAATATTTTGTCCCTAATTTAAATATATGTCCTAACTCAAGGGCGCTATTTATTTGTAATTTTTCACCACATTTTATACATCGATCACCATTCTTTATCTGTCTGATATTATAATAACTTTTTACATTGACATCCCGGTTTATATCCACACCCTTGATGTGATAATCATTTTCATTGGCACCCGTAATCATACCTTTTGTATCTTTTAATAGATCATCAGCAATTATTTTGATGTTTGAAATTCCTACTGGTCCAATAAATCCAGGTTCAGCACTAAAATATTTCTGGATTTCTATAGGACTGGCGGGTTGATAATCATTCCCTATGATTTTTTTCAGTTTTTCTTCGTTTATTTCATAATCACCACGGATCAGAATGAGAACCGGTTCCTTTTCCTGGGCAGTCATAAACATATTTTTTATCAGATTTGATGGTTTGACATTCAAAAACTGGCTTACTTCTTCAACCGTTCTTTTGCCTGGTGTTGCTACTTTTTCCAAACTACCTTCTGAAAATGATACATATTCACCAGTCCCTTCTGCAATTGCGAGATTTGAGCGGTATCCACAATTTGGACATATTACAATTCTATCTTCGCCGCCTTCCACAATCGCCATAAATTCTTTTGACTCACCTGTGCCCATTAAACCACCAGATGCATCAACAATCACAAATTTCAATCCGCATCTTGTAAATATCCTTGAATAAGCCTCTTTGTGTAGATTGAAACTTTTGTCCAATCCTTCTTCGTCAATATCAAGGCTATAAGAGTCTTTCATTATAAATTGCCGTGAGCGGATTACACCGCCTCTTGGCCTTGGTTCATCTCTGAACTTTGTTTGAATCTGATACCATATCTGCGGCAGGTCACGATATGACCTAATATAGTTGCGGGCAATCTCAGTAATGACTTCTTCATGGGTAGGGCAGAGGCAGTAATCCCTGTTTTTTCGGTCTTTTAGCCTGAACATATCATCCCCAAAATCCTTCCATCTTCCAGATTCCTCCCAGATTTCCTTTGGTGATAAGGCAGGCATAAGAAGTTCCTGTGAACCTATTCGGTCCATTTCTTCACGAATGATATTTGCAATCTTGAGTAATACCCGCCAGGCTAAGGGCAGATAAGTATGAATTCCTGCACCATGCTGTTTTAAAAAGCCCGCACGGACAAGAAGTTTGTGGCTTTTCAGTTCAGCATCCTTCGGGTCTTCTCTTAAAGTTTCAATCAATGCCTTAGATAATATCATAACTATTAATATAACATAAAATTTAATTAAAGTCAAGGGTCACAGTTATATTTTTTGGATTTGAAAGTTGGTTATTCAGAAATCAATACCAATCCCTGTTTCTGTTTTTAATGACGGCTCTAAGGTTGATTTCTGGTACCAGATTTTTTTATCACCGGCAAATTTTTCAGAATAAATATCTTTTCCTTCACAATCAATAAAGATTCCAGTTGTTTTCATATAATCCCTTATCGTCCCACGGCTTGCCGTGTTTGCATTACCAAGTGTTATACCGCTGTGTGTGGTATATTTGTCATCGCCTTTCAGGTCAATGAATAATCCCATTCCATTGGCATTTCCTACACCAAGGCTCAAGTTCGGGGCATTATGTAAATCATTGCCCCCGTAATCAAAAAGGACCCCAAGTGTAAAATCGTGTCCTGCACCCTGTGCCATATTATGCGTTGCATTATAGATATCGCTGCCTGCAGAATCAATCAAGACCCCGAGGGCAAAGTGTGCACCCGCGCCCTGGACATACCAGACACCGTTATATGTATCATTACCTTCATAATCTATCAAAAATCCTGCGCCAAACCAGTATGCACAACCCTGACCAAAAACACCACAAGAGTATGTATCGTCTCCATTCCCATCAATCAACATCCCTACACCACCAGCCAATGAATGCCCATCAGTATAATCTGCCCTTATCCCGAATCCCATACCCTGGGCAAGGCTTGCATTGTGTTCAGGGCTCTGGGCAGATGGATATCTAATAGTATCATCACGGGCAATATATGTATCATTCCCTTCTTTGTCAATGAGCAGACCACAACCTTTAACAAATCCAAATCCCTGGCACCCCTGAAATCCGATATATTTGTCATTGCCTGAGATATCAGATATAACGCCTGTGCCAAACAGACCTGCACCTATGCCATATATCTCTGCTTTATATTCATCGTCGCCATCAAGATCCAGAATAATACCCTGACCAAATATTCCTGTTCCCAGACCAAATCTTTCTGCAGAATATCTATCATTTCCTTCAAAATCAATAACAAACCCAATGCCTGCAATACCTGTTCCGCAACCAGTCTCACCATTGTATTGGTCGTTTCCTGAATAATCTATGATAATCGAGACTGGATGCTTCTTATCTGATACACCACCTGACATATATGTATCATTGCCACCAAAGTCAATTATCAAAAGATAGGGGAGGGGTTCGTATTGGTCATTTTCTTTTGAACCAAGAACAACCGGACCGAACTTTGTATCTATTTTTATTGTTTTCTTCAATTCTTCGTTCCTCATCAAATCCATCGCAGCCTGCAAGACATAAGATAGATCCATCGCACCTGCAGAAATTAACTTGAAGTCAATCCGCTCAATCAAACTTTCAATATCAGGATTGGATAATCCATCTTCTTTGGATTCAGCAAGTTGTTGAACAATTTTTTGTGCATCATTCACTGATAAATATTCAGTCCCTTTTTGTATCAAATCGATTGAAGTTTTTATTTCTGTTAGTATCAGGAAAATGCCGATTCTGATTGCCTCGGGCAATCTTATAATTTCTGTGGTATCTGCACTGTATGAGTCTTGCAACAGACCAATCAATTTTTGGTTTAATTCTTCACCCTTTGGTAGCGCATTAATAAGGGTTTCATCTGGGCGTTCAATCAATCCCCTGCGCACACCCTCATCAATCCTTGCCCAGGAAAAGTAACTGATTGCCCATAGAGAATCAGCATTGTTCAAGATGGTCTTTGATAAAATTCTAATATAGGGGTCAATCTTTAGCGGGTTACTGATGAAAAGGTCAAATAACTTTGTGCGGAATTTACCATAGCCATAGAAATTAAGGTCATCTTTTTCAATCTTCAAATCTGATACAGGAATATTTACTCTATTGGCTACATTTTTTAGAACTGTTTCAATGTCGGTATTAGCAGAAAAAAGGATAGGTCCGGTAAATAGGGTAATCAAAATAGCATGAATAAAGTTTTTCATCTATTACTCCTTTGTTTGAGAATCACCGGTAATTCTATTCATTTAAGATTATAATTAAAATTCTTCGGTTATCAAGAGTTCTTAAAAGGCTAAAAAGGCTCAAAAGGGCTAAAGAAGGCTAAAGGGTGAAAAGAAAGGGTAAATTCGTGAAATGTTTACCGTGAACCGTTAACCGTGAATGCGAAGGTAAAGAAATCCCTGATTACCCCTCATCACCCCTGATAACCCTTTATAACCCTTTTGAATTTTTAGATGTTGTAAGTTAGTTGTAGAAGTGGGTAAGGAAGTTGGAAGTTTGAAAAATGTTTGTCAGTCGCTGTGGCGGATTAAGACTAACTTCTTATTTCTAAATTCCATACTCACTTCCTCACCTAATAACCAACTTCCGTTCCTTGATACCCGCCACACTTCTTGGCGGGCTGCGATACCGTATAACGAAAGACGATTTTTGTAGGAGCGGTTTCCAACCGCGATAAAAATTTGAAGTCTTGGCATAAACACATAATAAAAAAATGTAGTGGCCGGCCGCCACACCTTTTGGCGGCTTACTCGGCATAAAGAAGTCAAGCAAGCTTGACCACTACAATTCTATTTTTTATGTCAAGCAAGCTTGACCACTACAATTCTATTTTTTATGTCAAGCAAGCTTGACCACTACAATAAAAATAATCAAATCATTTCCTCCTTTATCCTGCATCGTGTATTCTGTATCATGCATCAAAGGCGTAGTAGCAGGCCGCCACACTTCCGCCACATTTCCGCCACACTTCTTGGCGGATGGCGGGCTGCGAAACCGTATTACGAAAGACGATTTTTTCATTTGTATCCTGTATAATGAATCAAGGAATATCGTGTATTAAAGGAATTATCTCGCTCAGTTTCTTAATTCGCAATTCAGATTGCATCCTGTAGCCAATGAATAG
>Ga0207433_10008445_pt1 | contig 16759 bp, 7 predicted proteins | sample YelNatPaOPGAMG01_FD_187559 | JGI IMG/M metagenome (GOLD analysis project Ga0207433, IMG submission 187559) | Hot spring thermophilic microbial communities from Obsidian Pool, Yellowstone National Park, USA - OP-RAMG-01 (SPAdes) (version 3) | ecosystem: Environmental > Aquatic > Thermal springs >... | reverse complement strand
TAGATAAGCAAAGCGCAGCATATTATATGGTTATGAGCATTTATAAGGGCAATTTAGATAATCCCATTACAGAGGTGGGTGCTTGGGAATATAGGGACTTGATGGGGATGGTTGATAAGCCTGAGGCAGGGATTTATTATGTAAAGGTTACTCCTTATGCTGGTGGAGGTTTACCCTGTAGATATACATTAACGGTGCGGAGGAGTTTAGATACCCTTGTGATAGGTGAGGGTAAGGAGGGAGAGATTCCCAAGGGGGACGATGTTCGCTGGTATCAGGTAGAGATAAGTGGTAATGAGCCCTTATTTTTCCATTTAGATAAAGCGAGTGGAGCGGATGTAGGGATAGCGATATACAAGGATAGTTTGAACAATCCTCCTGTTGATGAGGATAGGGATGGGTTAGATTTGATGGGGATGGTGGATAAGCCTGAGGCGGGGATTTATTATGTAAGGGTTACTCCCTATTCTGGTGAAGGTTTACCCTGTAGTTATACTTTAACGGTGCAGAGGAGTTTGGATGTTCTTGTGATAGGTGAGGGTAAGGAGGGAGAGATTCCCAAGGGGGACGATGTTCGCTGGTATCAGATAGAGATAAGTGGTAATGAGCCCTTGTTTTTCCATTTAGATAAGCAAAGCGCAGCATATTATATGGTTATGAGCATTTATAAGGGCAATTTAGATAATCCCATTACAGAGGTGGGTGCTTGGGAATATAGGGACTTGATGGGGATGGTTGATAAGCCTGAGGCGGGGATTTATTATGTAAAGGTTTACCCATATTGGCCTTACTACGGAGGTTTACCCTGTAGTTATACTTTAACGGTGCAGAGGAGTTTGGATACCCTTGTGATAGGTGAGGGTAAGGAGGGAGAGATTCCCAAGGATGACGATGTTCGCTGGTATCAGGTAGAGATAAGTGGTAATGAGCCCTTATTTTTCCATTTAGATAAAGCGAGTGGAGCGGATGTAGGGGTAGCGATATACAAGGATAGTTTGAACAATCCCCCTGTTGATGAGGAGGGGGGTGGGTCTGATTTGATGGGTATGGTGGATAAGCCTGAGGCGGGGATTTATTATGTAAGGGTTTTTCCCTATTCTGGTGGAGGTTTACCCTGTAGATATACATTAACGGTGCGGAGGAGTTTAGATGTTCTTGTGATAGGTGAGGGTAAGGAGGGAGAGATTCCCAAGGAAGACGATGTTCGCTGGTATCAGGTAGAGATAAGTGGGGGTAGCGAGCCATTATTTGTCAATTTAGATAAAGCAAATGGAGCGGATGTAGGGATAGCGATATACAAGGATAGTTTGAACAATCCCCCTGTTGATGAGGATAGGGATGGGTTAGATTTGATGGGAATGGTGGATAAGCCTGAGGCAGGGATTTATTATGTAAGGGTTTACCCATATTGGCCTTACTACGATTTACCCTGTAGTTATACTTTAACGGTGCAGAGGAGTTTGGATGTTCTTGTGATAGGTGAGGGTAAGGAGGGAGAGATTCCCAAGGGGGACGATGTTCGCTGGTATCAGATAGAGATAAGTGGGGGTAGCGAGCCATTATTTGTCAATTTAGATAAAGCAAATGGAGCGGATGTAGGGATAGCGATATACAAGGATAGTTTGAACAATCCCCCTGTTGATGAGGAGGGGGGTGGGTCTGATTTGATGGGTATGGTTGATAAGCCTGAGGCGGGGATTTATTATGTAAGGGTTTTTCCCTATTCTGGTGGAGGTTTACCCTGTAGTTATACTTTAACGGTGCGAAGGAGTTTGGATGTTCTTGTGATAGGTGAGGGTAAGGAGGGAGAGATTCCCAAGGGGGACGATGTTCGCTGGTATCAGATAGAGATAAGTGGTAATGAGCCATTGTTTTTCCATTTAGATAAAGCAAATGGAGCGGATGTAGGGGTAGCGATATACAAGGATAGTTTGAACAATCCCCCTGTTGATGAGGATAGGGATGGGTTAGATTTGATGGGAATGGTTGATAAGCCTGAGGCGGGGATTTATTATGTAAAGGTTTACCCATATTGTCCTCCCTACTACGGTTTACCCTGTAGTTATACTTTAACGGTGCGGAGGAGTTTGGATATTCTCGTGATAGGTGAGGGTAAGGAGGGAGAGATCCCCAAGGGGGACGATGTTCGCTGGTATCAGGTAGAGATAAGTGGTAATGAGCCATTATTTGTCAATTTAGATAAAGCAAATGGAGCGGATGTAGGGGTAGCGATATACAAGGATAGTTTGAACAATCCCCCTGTTGATGAGGATAGGGATGGGTTAGATTTGATGGGAATGGTTGATAAGCCTGAGGCGGGGATTTATTATGTAAAGGTTTACCCATATTGGCCTTCCTACGGAGGTTTACCCTGTAGATATACATTAACGGTGCGGAGGAGTTTGGAGGAATTGACTATCGGAGTAGAACAAATTGGTCAATTACCTCGGAATGGAGATGCGAAGTGGTATCAATTGCAAATAGATTTTCCCTCATCCTTTATTGTAAAAGTCACCACGGAAGGCAGATGGAGAGCCATCCTCCGTGTGAAAAAAGGTTCGCTTCCCCCTGAGGAACCCTGTTGGATGGATATCGACATAGAAAATTTGGAAGTTGCTTTTTTGCTTAATGAACCAGGGGTTTATTATGTTCAAGTAGAGTGCTATTATGATACGGGTGGAACTTATAAGATACTTGCCTCTCCCGATATTAGCCAGGCGAGAAAGTATTTGATATTGGACAACGATACCCTTTTATCTAGAATTTCTATCCCCCGTGCTTGTGTGGAAAGCTTGGTATTCAAAAAAGGGAGCAACACTGAACTGCTTGTTGGCCCAAATGGCCTCTTTGATTTCAGTCCCGACCCCGTAGTTGGGCATGAGCTGGCAACTGGTTGGGTCATTCGCTCCGCCAACGCGGGGCAGAGTCAAGCCCAAGTCTCCCTTTCCCATCCCCTGGGATATACGAAGGAGATGGGTATATTCTGGACCCCCGAGCATATTGAAATAAGATGCAACATAACGGTGCCACAACCCACAGAGACCCTTCTATACTTTTTACCCGGGGGTTACTGCGAGGACGAACAGGACAAGTGGGCTTTACCAATAGAGGACGGCGTTCAAATGGATAGTTTTTCCTATCCCTCAGCCTATCCCTCAGGCGGTGTTCAAGCGGTTTATCCATCTGATGGTTCATGGGCTATCCCAAGCCAGAACTGGATGGCATTATGGGATGAAACAGTAAACGAGGTTTATGGCTTTACTTTCTCACCCGGATATAAAGTAGCAATCTGGAACTCCTGGTGTGCCAACCCCAAGCTGCTCATCCCATCGGGCGCATCAGTCCTTTCATTTCACATAGTAACACCTAAACCGACACCTCAACCTTACGATGCGTTGCGAAGCCTTATAAGTGGTCCTTTCATAAATTTAAAGAAGGTAGTGGACAAAACCATAGCATTTGCTGGAGAGGAACTAACATACAATTTGGTTTATCGGAATACAGGCACTGAGGACGCAACCGGTGTCTTATTATATGATGACCTTCCCGAGATACTCGAGCCCGTAGCGGGAAGTATTTCAAATGGAGGCACCTATGATGCTTCTACCCACAGAATTACCTGGAACATAGGAGAACTGACTAAAGGTTCCGACCCGCAGTCTGTCACCTTCAAGGCGACAGTGAAAAGTGGTGGCGAGCAAGGGTCAAAAATTGTCAACATCGCTCGTATCTACCATTCGGCTGACCCCCTCCCTACGACCGCGGTAGCGGAAACTATTAATGCGACTTCATCCGATTTATCCTTAGGTGCCAAGCGAACTATCATCCTAAGTAAAGATAGAAAGACTTATTGTAGGTTCACTCTCCCATCAACTTCTCCAGCGCCTGAAAAGCTCTGGTTTACACTCCAAACGCACGAAGACATATGGAAATGCAGTGTTTCGCTTATAAGGGCAGGAAATATCGTTGTAAGTGGAGAAGGAAGCGATTTGCTCCTGATGGTGAATAATCCTGAACCTGGAGAATACATAGCAGAGATAACCTCACCTAGGGATGGAAATGCCGAGGTGAGAGCAGGGATTCACTTGCCTATTGTGGAAATTGGTGAGCTTTTCGTAGGAACCATTTACCACAACAATGGTTATGATTGGGCGCAGATGGAGGTTCCCGAAGGAATCGGAGCACTTGATTTGACTGTGGAGACAGTAGGCAATGTTTCTGATTTAGATGTCTGGCGTGGCTCGCTTGACAGTGAGGAACATTGGTATGCAAGACAATCGTTTAACCCCCCGATTAAGCTAACTATTCCTAATCCAAAGCCAGGCACTTATTACTTGCGCGTCTATGACCACGGCGTCCTGCAAGGCAGTCAGGTGAGAGACTACTCAATTCTTGTGAAAGTTCCACAAGCAGCTATCGAGATCGACAACGATATTATTTATGCGAAGATAGACCCTAACCGTGCCTGTGTCACTAACTTAACTTTCAAGAAAGGAAGCAATGCTGAATTGATAGCGCCAGATTGGGGTTCTTATCTCCTTGACCTCGGTAGCGACCCCAGGCTTGGCGAGTATCTGAAAGAAGGCTGGGTAGCAGAGAAAGTGGAGCACCAATCCAATTACTCAAAGTTCCTCTTCAAGCATCCCTCTGGCTTCGTTAATGAGATGGTCATCTCCTGGGGAGAAGGGGGAATAGAGGTTAGCTGTGACATTACGGCGCCTGAATCAGTGGAGATATTTGGTGTCCTGCGTCCCGGTGGTGGATGGGAGAGTGGACGGGACAAATGGGCGTTCCCCACAGCAGATGGCATTCAGACAGGCAGTTTCACCTACCCTGGTGCTCATACCCCACTTTATCCGCCAGACCATTCTTGGGGAATACCATCTGAGGACTGGATTGCCCTTTGGGATGAACAAGTTGACGAGGTCTATGGCTTTGTTTTTAACGGGGACTTCAAGGCAAAGATTTGCAATGGAGCGGGTGCTGACCAGCATATTCTCGTCCCTGTGGGGACCTCTCGTGTATCCTTCCACATTATCAAGCCAAAACCCGCCTTACCTTATGAAGCTATCCGTGGACTCATCAGTGCTCCTTCCCTTGTTCTAAATAAGCAGGTGGACAGGCTGTTTACATCTGCTGGGAGCGAACTTACCTACACATTGTCTTTCAAAAATGCAGGTAAGGCTGATGCGACTGGGGTTGTGATTGAGGATACATTGCCGGCGGGTCTTGAATTGGTGCCAAATAGCATTTCAAATGGTGGCACATATGACCAGGGGAAGCGGAGCGTAATTTGGAGCTTTGATTCGTTGCAAGCGGGAGGCAACGAACAAGCAGTCACCTTCAAGGCAAAAATCGCAGAGGGAACAGCTGAGGGGACGAAAATCACGAACAGCGCTCGTATATGGTGTGCTGAGCGCCCAGTAGCTATTGTTGCTTCTGCGACTACCACTGTTGCTGCTACGCCCACCATTAGCAGCATTACGCCAAACAAGGGTGGCAATGCGGGCACAATTACAGTGGTGATAATTGGCAAGAACCTTGACCCGAAAGCTCAGGTAAAGTTAACTAAAGCAGGTGAAGAAGACATCATCGCTTCCTCCGTCACCTTCCCACAAGGTTTCGAGAAGTTTCTCTCGCTCCTTCCCCAACAGACGGCTCTCTCTGCTACTTTTGACCTTACTGGCAAGAATACGGGTGATTGGAATTTAGTGGTGACCAATCCAGACGGCGGTTCCGCTACTTTTGAGAATGCTTTCACCATTGAGCAAGGTGGTGAGCCAAAGTTGTGGGTAGATATTGTGGGAATGGACCAGATACGAGAGGGAAGGGAACAGACATACCAAATTACTATAAGAAACTCTGGCAACATTGATGCTTTTGACAGACTAATGTCCTTAATTTTCCCTGCAAATTGTGAGTACAAGATTTGCCTTCCCTCCCCAACATATCCTAATATTGACTACTCATCGTTTCCTCTCGGTATCGTTAAAAATGACAAGATAGTTGTTCCGATTTACATTATTCAACTCGCAGCTGGTCAATCGTATTCATTTAAGCTAATTGTGAGGGTTACTTCGTTACAAGTCAATAGTTTTAACAAAGAGGTTTTGACTTCTAGACAAACAGATGAACAAGTGTTTAGAATTGAGGCTAATATATACCAAGGAAATGCTTTAGACGAAGCTACAAAATGGCTTAATGACAAGATAAGAGAAGAATGGCCTGAAGGGCCACCTATTGAGGTGATTCGAAGCACAGGTGCAGAACTATTAGACAGACATCGGTTAGACCATTCACTAGTTGCAATTCCTCTAACGATGATAATAGCCGGAGTTTTAGCATTATTGGGCTGTCCGCCACCTATTGCCATAGCAATTGCTTCTGGTGTTCTTACTACATATACTTTGATAACTCTCAGTGGAGATTTTGATGTAGCCGCTCGTGCTATTCACAGTGCACCAATTGTTCAAGCTCTTGACCCCAACAACAAAGCTGGCCCTTCGGGCTTCGACCATGAAGGCACGCCAAAAGACCAGAAAAAGAGATTCATTGCAGGTGATTACCCACTGAGTTATATCATCTACTTTGAAAACCTTGAAACTGCCACTGCTGCTACCCAAGAAATCCTCATCACCGACCAACTTGATCCTAATCTTGATTGGTCAACTTTCTCCTTCGGAACTATACAAATAGGGACAAAGACACTTTCTGTGCCAGTGGGAACAAGGAACCTTGAGACAACCCTTGACCTCAGACCAGATTTATCATCAATTGTAGGAGTGGAATGCAACTTCGACCAACAAACAGGTAAAGCGACCTGGCTGTTCAGGGGTAAAAACCCTTACACAAACGAATTAGCTGATATCTTACCTCCTAACAAGGAGGAAGTTGCTCCGTTAGGGCAAGGCTTCGTCTCCTACACTGTCAAGCCAAAGCAAGGACTACCTACTGGCACGGTAATTAGAAACACGGCAACGATAGATTTTGAGGTTGATGTCCCTCCAGCGCCTATGGATACGCCCACCGTCAGCAACACCATAGACGCAGGTGTGCCCGAAAGCGAGGTTTACGAATGTTCAGAAAAAACCTTGCCCACCTTCACGGTGAAATGGAGAGGCAAGGATGATGATAATGGTTCTGGTTTGAATTATTACACTATCTATGTTTCAGAGGATGGCGTTAATTTCACTCCTTGGCTCCAACAGACAACCGATACTGAAGCGGAATTCAAGGGAGAATGGGGCAAGACATATTACTTCTATTCTCGGGCAACAGACAATGTAGGAAACACGGAAGATGCACCAACAAAGCCGGATATCGTGATGAAGGTCTATCTGGAGAAAGAGAAGACGCTTCAAGGAGTGCAAATGGTCAGCTTGCCCCTCGTTCCCACACAAGAAGACCCCAAGCAGATATTCAACTTCACAAACGATAAGTTCTGGGCACGTTGGGATACCGCTCAATCAAAGTATGTATATTACGACAGTGACCCCAATAAATTTACCCACTTCAATCTATCGGAGGCAAATGCCATACCGGGAAGGGGCTATTGGGTGAAGATGGATAAAGAGATGCAGGTGAGAATACAGGGCTATCCAGTCTCAACCGAAACAATCAACGATAAGAAATATTATGCGATACCGCTAAACAAGGGATGGAATATGATAGGATGTCCCTATCAGGACAAAGTGAATTGGGACTTGGACAATATCTTAGTAAGGCAGAATGGCACAAAGGTTTCCTTGAGGGACGCGGCGAAGGACAAGAAGATAGATGGTTATGCTTGGGGATGGACTGGAGATGCGTATGGTTTAGTATATGATACATCGGTTCAGGTAGGGATATGGAGGTCGTATTTGGAGCCATTTGGTGGTTATTGGGTAAGGGCGAAGGAAGACTGCGAATTGCTCTTGCCTATGCCTGAGGGAGGCAAGTCAGATAGGAAAGCGAGGGGCTCTCGCAAGCCATACGATTGGACCTGCAATATAGTGGTGAGTGGTGGTGATATGAGTGATAAAGTGAACATCTTCGGCTCAACATCCGACCCATCACATCCATTGTCTGAGGTAGCTACGCCACCTAGTCCGGTGGAGGGTTCTTTTGGTCTACATTCCTATTTCCTTAGGAAGTCGGGGAATTCATCCACGGGATGCGAGGTTGATTTGCGACAGAACATCAGCCAGCGAGAGGTCTGGGAGCTAAATGTAGATATACCTTCCAATCTGCGAGGCGAGAAGATAGTAATCACCTGGCCTTCCCTCCAGGAGCTTCCCAAGGATGTCTCTCTAACGCTTGTGGATACATTGACTGGAGAAAGGAGATATATGAGGACTACAACTAACTATTCCTTCATAGCGGGAAGGGAGGAGATATCTCGCCGCTTCCAAATCATCGCCGAGAAGGGTATGGTTGGTTTGCTGAGGATAACTGACCTTCAATGCGTGGTCAACAGAGGAGCCAATCCATCCGTAGTGATAGCCTTCAACTTAACATCAGATGCCTTCACGAATGTAAACATCCGCTCCTTGAACGGTAATGTAGTAGCCCAGCTGGAGGTGGCTCATAGGAGGCAGGCTGGGTTGAACAAAGTGGTATGGCGAGGAGTGGATAGGGAAGGGAAGCCATTGCCGAAGGGTATATACATAGTGGAGGTGCAAGCCTACGATGAAGAGGGAAGATATGTCAGAGCTATAAGGATGGTGACAACCCCATGAGAATTAAGCAGACGATATATTTATTTGTCTTTTTTGCTATTACCACTGTCTTATTACTTAGCTCTTGTGGAGGAGGTGGAGGCCCTAGCGGACCTGTTGTCTATGTTGGAAACATTTCAGGATATGTCAAGGAATTAGCTAGCGAACAAGGACTTGGTAATTTTACCGTTAAAGTAGGGGATAAATACACCAAAACTAGCAACGACGGCTACTACCAGATGAAAGCAATTCAAGATGGTTTGCCCATAGAAGTGACAGGCAGTATCGATGGGCAGAGCTACACGATGCTTTGCCCCGCAACAGTGGTGATAATCAATCAGGGAGGTGATAATCCTCAGCCTGCAATCTATATGATTGCCTCGCCTCCAGAGCAACCTAATTTTAAGAAATTCCCCTAAAGTGCTAAACAGAACACTCTACAGAGGATTATTTTCTTGAGTTATATATACTGCTTCAGGGTAAAAGCAATAAGGATATTTTGGGGAGGTAAGGGGTGGAAATCATTATGTCTCCTCATTTTAATTTTCTCTTTACAACTTGCTTTATCTGAGCAAGTGGATAAGATACAGGAGGCGTTGGATAGGTTGGGAAAAGAGGGTGGAGGGATTCTTTTCCTTCCTGCGGGAACATATAGGATTGAGAAAACGCTGAAGATTCCCTCAAATGTAATATTGAGAGGAGCGGGAGCGGGAACGATTTTGAAGCCGACGATAGCGATAGGGGAAAGGCAGTATCCCGATAATAGGGTGATTTCAAATGCTGATGTTGAGGGAGGGAATAAGGGGATTATCATTGAGGATTTGGTGGTTGATGGAGAGCTTCTGGGCGAATATCATAAGACGGGAATTTATGGGATAAGTCTGAACAATTGCGATAACTGCATCATAAGAAATGTGATAGTGAAGAGATGCAGCGGGGAGGGAATCCTCGTCTCTTATGGGAAAGGGAATACGATTGTGGAGAATTGCATTGTTGAGGAAAACAATCACGGGATAAACATCCATCATATTCAGGGAGCGGTTCTTTTGAGGAACAATATCTGCAAGAGAAACGGCTTTCATAAGCCGGAATATGGAGGGATAGGGATATTCGTTGAGGGGGTGGAGAATATAAGCATAATTGGGAATGTCTGTCAAGATAACGCATGGGCGGGAATAGTTTGGATGGGAGGAGCGGATGAGGCGAGGGGGATAAAGTATCCCTCTAAGGATTGTCTTATAGCGAATAACATCTGTGTCTTCAATGGTTCGCAGGGAGGGATTTTCCTCAATGGGACATATTCGGATACGAGGCGTTTTCTGGTGAACGCCAATCTCTGCAAGGAAAACAAGGGAAACGGCATCTGGGGGTTCAAGGTTAGGGAAGGGGTTATAAGCAATAATTTAAGCTTAAACAACAAAGGCTGGGGCATCTCATTGGTGGAAAGCGAGGGTATAACCATTGCAAATAATTTAGCTTTGGGGAACGATAAAGGAGGAATAGAGGCGAACAAGGAGAAAAATATCGTTGTCAATAATTTGGAATAAATGTTAAACTTAAATTATGAGGATAGGCATTTGTTGGTTGTATGCGATTAGTAAATATGGGTATCCTCCTTCCCTTCCTGATACCTTCAAGGTCATAAGGGAGATGGCGGGATTGGGATTCAAATATATTGAGCTGGAAGGGGTAGGGGAAGAGAATTTGAGGGAGATTTATGAAAACAGGAATGATTTGAAGAAACTTTGTGATGATTTGGGACTCGTCGTGCACAACTTCTGCCCCATCCTTCCCGATATCGTGAGTTTAGATAAATCTAAGAGGGATAGAGCGCGGGATTTGTTCAAAATGGGGATTGAATTAGCGAATTCCTTCGGCTGTGAGACAATCCAAACCGATAGCTTCACCCCTCCTTTGAAGTTCATCGGCGATAGACCATATAAGGAGATGGTTGATTTCGGGCTTCAGTTCAAGGTGGAGATAGACCCTTCCTTCAGTTGGGATGAACAATGGAGGGTTTTGGTTGATACATTCAAATTCTGCGCACAGGAGGCGAGAAAAGCGAATTTGCGCTTCTGCTTGGAGCCGAGGGTTGGTGAAATGGTGTGCAATACCGATGCTATACTTCGTCTTATGGACTGGGTGGAGGATGACAATTTGGGGGCTGTATTTGATACCGGACATCTGAATGCGCAGAAGGAGATTCTTGCCCTTTCGGTTGAGAAATTGGGGAACAGGATTTTTTATGTCCACTTGTCGGATAACGACGGGAAAGTTAACGAGCATCTCGGGTTGGGGAAAGGCAATATAGATTTTGAGGAGATAATCAAGGGCTTGTTGAAGCATAATTTCACGGGGGTCATAGGGTTGGATGTCGGGAGGATACCCAATTTGGACGAGGAGGTAAAGGCTTCAAGAGAATATCTTCTAAATATCTTTGATAGATTGGGAATTGAAGCGGAGTGAAGTGCAGGATTTGCGGGAAAGAGGCGGAGTTCAAGATAAAAAGCTATAACCTGGCGCTCTGTTCGGATTGTTTTTTGAACAGGCTTTATAAAAGGGTGGAGGAGACGATTAAAAAGTATAGGCTTTTTGATAAAGGGGAGGAAATCTTCGTTGTGGAAGGTGGGGAAAATAGCGGGGTTCTGGCTAATCTCCTCTCGGAGATGGGTTATAAGGTTGAGATGGCGAGCTTTGAGGAAGAGGTGCCGGAGGGAAGGATGATAGCAAGGGGTTATGTTTTGGAGGATGTGGTGGCGAATGCTCTCTGGAAGATACTGAATTGGGATTTGAGGGAAGATGTTCTGCCATCTTATTATGAGAGAGGGAGGAAAGTCGTCAAGCCTCTCTGCCTTTTGATTGAGGAGGAGGTTTCTATTTATAGGAATTTGAGAGGGATTGAGGAATGTCGGGAAGGGGAAGACAAAATAAAGGAGAGGATGAGGGAATTAGGGATTTTGTCTGCTGGTTTCTTGCTCTCCTTTTATAAGTCTTTGGTCAAGGACATAAGGCTGTTGCGAGATTGAGGATTTTCTTTTGCCAGATAGAGATTGCCACGGCTTCCCTTTGAGAACCCTCGCATCTATGGGTATAGGTTTTTGATAAGGTGTCGGCCTTCTCCACTCTTATTGAACCATCCTCATATCTCCAAATTATAAAATTCAATTTTTACATACACGATACCCCCCTTTTCTCTTCCCAAATTAGTAAAGAAATAAATTTTATACCACATCCCTATTTCTATTCTTTATCCCTTTTCCCCTGTCCAAACCTTTATCCATGCTAAAAATGACAGAAAGGGTTGCTTCGCTTTCGCTTGCATCTATGGGTATAGGTTTTTGATGAGGTATTTACCTTCTACTTCCTTTTTGATTCATACTTAAATTTTCATTTTAAAACCCTGGATTATGATTTGGCTGAAGAAATTTTGAATTATATGATATATCCTTTCCTTCCCAACACTTTTAAAGAATTGTAATTTAACCAAATTATAATTTCCTATCGTTATTCCATATCCATTCCAAAACCCTTTACCCATGCCAGCAATGACAAAAAGGTCTATTCGCTTTTCACAATGAAAAAATGACAGCGGAATGAATTATAACGGGTGGTCTTGTATATTTTTAAAAATCACATCCCCTTGCGAAATCTCTTCCCTTTTAATAAAATATTTCCGCTATGCTCTCTCTTTTACTTTCAAGCTCAAAAAGCAATAAATGGATAAATTTCAGCAAACCGATTTTGTTTCTTCTCTTTATCGCCATTCCAGCGCTTTCTTCCTTGAGGATTGATTGCTCCTTCTATCATCCCGACCCATCGTTTCCCTATGAAAAATTCAAGGAAGGATTTAAGCCCGCTGGCTTCTTTGAGATTTATGTGGAAAACAAGGGAACTCAGCCTATCCGCATTGAGGATTTACAATTGAACGAAGAAATCGTCTGGTGGAGATTGCGTCCCGACCCTTTGCCTCCCAAATCTTTCGGAGAAATCCTCATCCGCTTGAGAAATCAACCCCAAAGATATTTAACCGCTAAGATTAAATTCAGCGATTCCTCCGAAACGGAGATTCCCCAACCTCCCAATCCACCACCCCTTTCCCTTGACACTCTCGCCTTTGATAAGAATATCTCAAAGATTTATCTTTTCATTAGGGGAAAGCCAAGCAAAATTAAGGACATTCTTTTGGATGGGCATTCCGTTCTAAAAAAGAGCAAAATCTTCGGCTTTTGGAAGGATATCTGCCCCATCATCGTTTCCCTTCCTCAACCCCTTCGCTACGGCAGCTTCCACTATGTTCGCTTGGATATAGAAAAAGAGGAGAGAATCGCTTTGCTTTTCCGAGCGAGGGACGATTTCTTTCCCCTGGGAAGCTACGGCTATGTCACTCCCGAGGCTTATGCGCAAGCCAACTGCAATATCTATGCCTCCTTCGGCGCTCTATCAAAGGAGCAATTGGACAAGCTTGGGAAGTTCAATATCAGGGGAATCTCCTCCTTGGGAGGAGATTCCCCACCTAAAGAGATAATCTCCCATCCCTTCCTCTGGGCTTACTACCTCCGGGACGAACCCGATGTAGCCGATTATTTCGTTGAATCGCTTCCTCATCCTTTAAGGATTGGAAGCAAGGCTACGGATATGATTAAAAGGGAGAGAAATTGCTATCAAGCCGACAAGGAAAAGCTCACCTTCCTCACAATTGATATGACCTACAAGCCAGCAAATTGGTTTATTTATGGGCGTATAGCGGATGTCTCCAACACCGACCCCTATGCCCTCGCTATAGGGGCGGAAATGCGTTTAGTTTACGATGTCTCGGAGATTTTCCGTTTAGCCTCATCTCCTTCTCTGCCGATGATAACTTATCAGGCTTATTTCCATCAACCGATAAATAAGCCTTCAAACTGGAAATACCCGAGGATGCCATCACCTGAGGAGGAAAAGATTATGATTCATTATGCTCTTGCGGGAGGGGCGAAGGGTCTGCTCAGCTACATCCACTGCACGGAGAGGAATAAGAATATAATATCCTATGGAGCGGAGGATTATCCCGAGGTTTGGAAGGCGATAGGTGAGGTCTATAAAAATTTAAGAGCAGTTTCCCATATAATATACAAAACTCAACCTATGGATATCGTTCAGGGACCGGATGGGGTTTTCGCACGTGCCTTGGTTGCGGACGACGCGATGCTAATCGTATGCATCAATGAGAAAGGGAAATCGGAGAGAGAAGGATATGTCCCTCATCCGATGGAGAATTTGAGGATAAGCGTTGAGCTTCCTCCCTGGTTCAAGCCAAGGAAAGTGGAGGTGCTAAGAGATGGGGGAGTGCATCCCCTTCCCTTTGAGGTTGGAAAAGAAGGGGTTCTCCATTTCCTTCTTCCCACCCTTCATTCCGCCACGCTTGTTCTTCTGAAATGATCTTCTTTTTGAGAGGAGTTCCCATAAAGAAGAACCGATTCGGACTAAGCGAATGCAAAATTGAACGAAATACTTTTCATTATTTCATCCTATCGCTAAAATTTTTAATATGTTAGCGAAGAGAATCATTCCTTGTCTTGATGTGAAAAACGGAAGGGTCGTTAAGGGAACACACTTCATAAATCTTAGGGATGCTGGTGACCCAGTTGAGCTCGCCTCCTTCTATGATAAGGAAGGGGCGGATGAGGTTGTCTTCCTTGATATCACAGCCTCAATTGAGGAAAGGAAAACCATGATAGAGTTAGCTAAGAGATGCGCCGAGGGGGTATTCATCCCCTTCACAATCGGCGGTGGAATCCGAACGATTGATGAGATAAGGAAGCTTCTGGAAGCTGGGGCTGACAAGGTATCAATAAATACCGCTGCGGTTGCGAATCCCGATTTTATAAGGGAAGCATCAGAGACCTTCGGCGCCCAATGCATAGTTGTAGCGATAGACGCTAAACGCATTTCCCCCAACAAATGGGAGGTTTTCGTTAAGGGAGGGACAACGCCAACGGGATTAGATGCGATTGAATGGGCGCAAAGGGTGCAGGAACTCGGTGCGGGCGAGATTCTCCTCACGAGCATTGATAAAGACGGAACCCAGGAGGGATACGACATAGAACTGACGAGAAAGATAGCGGAAGCTGTATCCATTCCCGTAATCGCATCGGGCGGAGCAGGAAATCTCCAACACATTGAAGAAGCTTTAACAATTGGCAAAGCTGACGCCGCGCTCATAGCTTCAATGGTTCATTTTCGTTTATACACTATAAGGGAAATAAAGGAGTATCTTTCCTCCAAAGGTATTCCCGTTCGCATTTCATAAGGAGAGGATGAAGATGGACTGGATAAAGGATGTAAAATTTGACTCTAATGGATTAGTTCCGGCAATCGTTCAGGATGAGAAGACCGGCGAAGTCCTTATGGTGGCTTATATGAACGAGGAATCCCTGAAGAAAACGGTTGAGGATAAAATAGCCTGCTTTTATAGCAGGTCAAGGCAGAAGCTCTGGGTAAAAGGGGAAACCTCCGGCAACTTCCTGAAGGTAAAAGAGATTTGGCTTGACTGCGACGGCGATGCAATCCTCTTAAAAGTTGAGGCGCCGCCCGCCGTCTGCCACACAGGATATAGAAGCTGTTTCCACAGGGTTTTAAGAGGAGATAGACTTGAAATAGAAGGGATAAAAGTCTTTTCTCCCGAGGAGGTTTACGGAAAGGAAAAATGAGGAAAATCGTCCCGCTTTTCCTTCTCTTCTCTCTCCTCACCCTTGCCCAGAAAGACCCAAAGGCTCTATTTCAGGAAGCCCTTACCCTCGCACAGCAGGGCAAGATAGATTCAGCAATCAGCAAATATCAGGAATTGATAAAAATAGCCCCTAATCTCCCGCCCGCTTATATAAATCTCGGCTTGCTCTACTTAAGCAAGGGGAAAACAAAGGAGGCGGAAGCCAACTTTAAGAAAGCCATCTCCCTTGACCCCAAGAACGGCTTCGCTTATGCCAAGCTCGGCGCGCTCTATTTGCAAATGAAGGACCTCAAGAGAGCGAAAGAAAACCTTGAGAAAGCGGTAGCGTTGGATAAGAAGAACGCGGAGGCTCATCTTAATTTAGGCGTGATTTATGCACAGGAGAAGAAATGGAAGGAAGCGGAAAAGAGCTTCAAGGAAGCGGAGAAGCTTATGCCCAAAAGCGCTATCCCCTCCTTCAATCTCGGCTTAATCTCCCTTCAACAAGGGAAAGCTCAAGAGGCTTTAAGATATTTCAAAAAAGCGATAACCCTTCAACCAGATTATATCCCTCCCTATCTCGCCATCAGCGAGCTTTCCCTTTCCCAGGGAAAGGCGAAGGAAGCCATCCCTTATCTCCAAAAGGCGCTCCAATATCAACCAAACGATAAATCTATCCTCTTCTATTTAGCTGTAGCGAAACAGGAAAGCGGCGATTTGAAGGGAGCGGAGGCTATTTGGAGACAGCTCACGAAACTGGAACCTAAAAATCCCACATTCCAATATAATTTGGGATTGTCCCTTTTCCAGCAGGGAAACTTTCAAGAGGCAGGTAAAATATTTGAGCAAACTTTGAAATTGGACCCCAAAAACCAACAAGCAATGGAGAATCTCGCTTTCTGCCTCGTTCAGCAAGGGAAACTGAAGGAAGCGGAGGAAATGTATCAGAAAGGAATAGAGCTTTTCCCAAAGGAAGTTAGGTTCTATTACGATAAGGCATATCTTCTGGAGCTGCAGAATAAATATGAGGAAGCGATTTCCTGCTATCGCCAGCTTCTCTCCTCTCAGCCCAAGGAGATAACCGCCTATATTAGAATTGCTTCCATCTTTGAGAGACAGGGGAAATATGATGAAGCAATTGCAGAATACAGGAAAGCGCAGGAGATAGCGCCTGACAATTTTGAACTATGTAAAGCAATCGCTGAAGCCCTGAACAAGAAGGGGGATAAGGAGGGAGCTATAAAGGAGTACGAAAATTATGCGAAGAGCCATCCGAAGGATATCTCTCCCTTTTTGGAGATGGGCAAATTATTGGAAGAGCAAGGGAAAAAGGATTTAGCAATAGAGAAATATCAGAAAGCGAAGGAGATCGATA
>Ga0207433_10008443_pt1 | contig 16760 bp, 18 predicted proteins | sample YelNatPaOPGAMG01_FD_187559 | JGI IMG/M metagenome (GOLD analysis project Ga0207433, IMG submission 187559) | Hot spring thermophilic microbial communities from Obsidian Pool, Yellowstone National Park, USA - OP-RAMG-01 (SPAdes) (version 3) | ecosystem: Environmental > Aquatic > Thermal springs... | reverse complement strand
AACAAGGTGACATTATAGCTGTTCTGGATTGCGGGGCTTATACGCTTTCAAGTTCGACGCAGTTTCTATATCCTAGACCTGCTGCTGTTCTTGTTAATTCAGATGGTGAAGTAAAAGTTATTCGTGAAAGAGAAACCTTTGATGATGTTATAGGAAAAGATCGACTTATTTGAGGTTCCGCTTTTTTTACTTTTATGATTATTAGCTGGTTTAAAATTTGCTAAAGATTAAGGGTTTTTTAGGGAAACATCAATTCGTTTCAAAATTAAACCTTCGACCCGGAGAAATTGTTGAAGTTAAAGATGAAAATGAAATATTCTTAACTTTGGATGAACATGGTGCCTATGAAGGTTTGGCGTTTACGTCGGAGATGCGAAAGCATTGTGGCAAAAGGTTCAAGGTTCTTAGACGGGTTAACAAGTTGCTGGTTGAGTCAATTCCTGGAGGGCTTCGTAGCATTAAAGATGCTGTAATACTTGAGGGAGTTGTTTGTACTGGGGAGATTCATGGAGGATGTGGAAAAGCTTGCCCTCTCTTATGGAAGGAAGCATGGTTGAAGCGTGTAAATTCTAAAAGTGAAGCATCATTGAAGCCGTTTAATAATGGTGTTTATGATTTTGCTGGAAAATTGCCTAGTTGCCAAGAAATAAGCCTAATTAAGGCTACGAGTCCACTTGGAGTTTGGGATTTTAGGCATTACTTGTGGGAAATAAGTTCTGAAGCCAGCCACGGTTTGGACTATTTGAAAAAAGCCGTTGAGTGGCTAAAATTCAGAGTAACTCTTCACATGAGGCCTGGTAAATTTAAAGTGAAAGGAAAAAGAAAAACGACACCCGTTGAGGTTTTAGGTTTAAGGCCTGGGGAAATTGTTGAAGTTAAGAGTAGGGAGGAAATTCTTGAAACTCTTGATTTTAAGGGGAGAAATCGCGGGTTACAGTTTATGCCTGAAATGTTTAAGTATTGTGGTAAACGGTTTAGAGTTTTAAAACGTGTTGACAGGATGGTTGTGGCTGCTTCTGGTAAGATGCGACTTATACCAAATACGGTTATTTTGGAGGGAGTTTATTGCGACGGGAAAGCGCATGGGGGATGCCAAAGAATGTGCTCTTGTTTGTGGAGGGAAATATGGCTAAGAAGGGTGAATGATGCCTAAGTTACGCGTGATTGAGAATTCCGAGGAGTTTGAAAGTTTAAGAGAGGTTTGGAATGAAGTTTTGCAAAAGTCTTTAGATAACGATGTTTTTTCGACATGGGAGTGGCTTTGGTGCTGGTGGAAACATTTTGGCAAAGGTAGAAAATTGAGGGTGCTTATTGCTGAGGAAAATGGCGAAATTACTGGTGTCGCTCCTTTTATGCATTCAAAATACAATCTTTTACATTTTGGAAGATTAAGCAGAATTGAGTTTATGGGGTTTCCTCACGCCGATTACAACAATTTCATCTTGCTTAAAAGGGATTTAAATTGTCTAAAATTTTTCCTAAAAGGCCTTGAAGAGTTTTCCGACTGGGATTTGCTGGACTTAAGAGATGTTCGAGATGACGGCTTTTCTGGTCAAGCACTGCAAGTTCTTGCACACAGCCGATCTAAGGATCAACGGTTAAAGGTGACGGATGGTACACTATGTCCACATATAGTCTTACCGAATTCCGTTGAAGGTTTTATTAAAGGTTTAAGCCAAAACATGCGAGAACAATTAAAAAAGAAGCTTCGACGGCTATGCCGAAACTTTAAGGTTGATTTTAAGACGCACCGCGATTTCAGCACGGTAGATAATGCTATGGAAGCCTTCTTTAAGCTTCATCAGGAGCGATGGAAATCAAAGGGTGAGAAAGGGGCCTTTGAAGATGAGAATTTTAGAAATTTTCATCTTGATGTTGCTCGGCTATTCAACAGTAAAGGGTGGCTTAACCTACATTTTTTAACAGTTAATGATGCTCCCGCCGCCGCTGATTATAGTTTTGAATATAACGGGAAAGTATATTCGTATCTTACGGGTTTTTACCCCCAATTCAGCGAGTACAGCATCATGAATCTTTTACGATTACACATGATTGAAGAAAGTATAAGAAAAGGGTTAAAGGAGTTTGATTTGACCAGGGATTTTGAACCATATAAAGCTGATTGGGCTAATGGTGTTAGAAAAAACGTTGTTGTAAGACTTGTTTGTAGGGGTTTGTCTGCTCGAGTATATTGCTGGGCTTTAGAAAACAATGTTTCATGTTGGCTTTCCCGCAAGCTCGGTGCTAGCTTAACTAGAAGTGAATAGGCATGCAAGAATATATTATAGTTTCTAACCTTTCTCGTGAATTATGGAATTCCTTTCTAGAAAAGCGCACTGCCGGGAATTTTGAACAATGTTTTGAATATGGCGAAATATCAAAAAAAGCTTTTCCGAGAACCAATGTTGTCAGATTGGCTTGTATGCGTGGAGGAGAAGTTGCTGGTATTCTTCAAGGCACCTATTCAAAATATTTCGGTTTCGGTATGACGTTAGGAGTGATGCGTGGGCCTCTTGTAAATCTAAAAGATGAAATGTTTACACAGGCTGTTGAAACTCTTTTAAAAGCGCTCGAAGATTATGCCAAGAGAAATCGTATTATCGAGGGGCGTATTTTGGTCCCTAAAGCTTGGGGTGTTGATAAAATATTCTCTTCTATGGGTTATTCGCTTATTGGCATGTTGAATGAGTATGTTGTCAATCTGGAGAATGGCGTTGACACGCTTTGGAAGAGCATTTCTCACAATAAGAGGCGGAATATCAAGAAGGCTTTAAGCCAAGGTGTGGAAGTTTTTGAGTCTCGGGAGAGGGAGGATCTATTAACATTTTATTCTATGCTTAGGGCTGCTGAAGAACGGGCTGGCTTCAGCAGCTACCCCTCATCATGGTTTGAGGCTGTTTGGGGCATTTACCCAGCAGACCTTTCAAAGGTTTTTTTGGCTAAATGGAATGGAAAGGCGGTTTCTGGAGTCTTCACAGTTATGCACGGCAAAACTGTCTTTGCTTTAGCGGCTGGTTCTTTAAGCGAAGGATGGAGGGTTAGACCTAATGATGTTATGCATTGGAAGGTTATGGAGTGGGCATGTCAGAAAGGTTACTCCAGATATCATATGGGCTTTGTCCATGAACCACCGCCGACTGAGGGATCAAGTTCTTGGGGGATTTGGAGATGGAAAAGAGAGTGGAATGGAAACCTTGAAAAGCTCCAATTTTTCCACAAATTTTTTAAACCAAAATATAAGTTTGCACTTAAAGCTAAGAGGCTTGTAGAGAAGGGCTATCGCTTCTTTAAGTCGTTATGATTTTCATTTGAAATTCATAAACATTTTAATATTAGGCTTTAAACATCTAGTTTTCCAATGTTAAGGCTGTGGGCTTTCGGCTGGAATAGACTTGAATGGCAAAGTCATTGTATTTGCACCTCATCCCGACGATGAAACTTTTGGTTGCGGAGGTACAATCGCCAAGAAAATAGCTGAAGGTCATGAAGTTTTAATTGTCGTCATGACTGATGGCAGGTATGCCTTCTTGAAAATGCTGAACATAAATACTGACCCCACACCTGAAGAATTAAAGGAGATCAGAAAGGAAGAAGTGAAAAAAGCCGCCAAAATTTTGGGAGTTCCGGAGAAGAATCTGATTTTCCTAGATTTTGAGGATGGAAAACTGCAGGATAACATAGAAGAGGTTGAAGGAAAAGTTATCGAAATATTAAGAGTGCATTGTCCGGTTGAGGTTTATTTTCCATATAAAAATGATGCCCATCCTGATCATCAGGCGACCTATACAATTGTGAAAAATGCCATTTCGAAGTTGGGACTTTTGGTAAAGGAATATCAGTATTCCGTCTTCCACAAATACGCACGTCTCGGTCCGGTTATTGATAAAATCTTAAGCGGCCTAGGGCGCAATATGGTTCGGGTTGACGTGTCGGCGTTTATCTCAAAAAAGGAAGCAGCTATTAGAGAGTATAAAAGCGAGTTGACGGTCATAACGAAGAAGCAGAAAAAACCGCTACTGAGAGAAAAAACTATAAAAAATTGTCTGAAGGAGGAAGAGCTATTTTATATAGACAGATCGTTAGGTTAATTTCCAATAAACTGAGCCGCAGTGAAATAATGTGCATTAATCCTCTGAAGGTTGGCTTCTTTTCGTCTAAGCAATGGTGGAACACGCTGTACGGCCTTTTTCTCTTTACATTAGACTAACTGATGACGTCATCCCACCAGTGCTTGAAAAATAATTTGTAGAGTTGATATAGTATGTTTCACTTGATAGTTTTGTGGCTTATATTTTGTGCCTTTTCTTTTGGAATTTCAGGATTCATTTTTGTTTCGATGAGAAGGGCGGCTAAGAGGCCTTGGTGTTTAAAGTTGGATCGTAATTACAGGCCGAAAGTATCTATATTAGTTCCCACTTATAATGAGGAGGATGTTATTCAGTTTAAGCTTAAAAACTTAGTTAAGGTGAAGTATCCTGAAGGTCTGATGCAGATAATCGTGGTGGATTCTAATTCTAACGATCAGACAGTAAAGCTCGTAAGGGATTTTGCAGCCAGACATCCTGAAAATAACATTCAGCTTTTAGTTGAGGGTGAGCGAAGGGGAAAATCCGCCTCATTGAATTTTGCTCTCAAAAATTGTGAGGGAGAGATCGTAATAGTCTCAGATGCTGATTGTTTTTGGCCTCCGGAAATTTTGGAAAGAACAATGCCCTTTTTGGCTGACCCAACTGTGGGGGCTGTTTCCGGGCCTAAAATTCTTTTGAACCCTGAGCAATCGTGGGTGACGAAGACGGAGGATGCCTATTTGAATTCCATGAATATGGTGAGGTTTGGCGAGTCGAAGATTGATTCAACTTTGCTTTTTGAAGGCGGCTTTAGTGCTTATAAAAAATGTTGCTTGGATTCTTTCGATCCTTATAATACAGGTTCTGATGATTGTGGTTCCATAGTGAAGTTGGCAGAGAAGGGATATAAAGCGATATGTGTTCCAGAAGCTTGCTTCTACAGCGCCTTTCCAAAGTCATGGAAGGAAAAGTTAAGCATAAAGGTAAGAAGGGCAAACCAGCTTGTGCGGGTTTTATGGAAATATCTTTGTCTGCTTCTGAGCGGACGTATTAAAATTTCAAAAAGGGTTATAGTTCAAGGCATTTTAATCTACCTTGTAAGCCCGATAATGTTCATTGCCTTAGCAGCAACTACCATTGTCTTGTTATTTAAATTTCCATATTTTTCCTTGATTTTCGTGATTTTCCTGCTACCCCACGTTGGCTTTTACCTGTTTGAGTCGGTCCAAAGCTATCTGATTCTCTTCGTTTCTATGCTTGCTGTTTTAATGAGGAAAAGGTTTGTGGTTTGGAAAAAGCCGAAGGACAGATCACTTATTCACGAGAATGTTTTACGAAGATATGAGCTGATTTAGCCCTTAAAAAGCGAAAACTTAGCCATGAAACCTGGTTCATCGCTATGAGGCTTGTTTTTAAAAAACAGGTGAATTCGAGGGTTAAGCCTGAGGTTACTATAGGAATATGCGTACATAACTGCGAAGTTACTTTGGAAAAGACTATTTATAGTATTATAAATCAAGACTTTCCACATGCGCTTATGGAAGTAATAATAGTTGACGATGGTAGTGAAGATAAAACTCTTGATGTTGCACTTAATTTAACCTCTAAAATGGACATGAACGTGAAGGTGTATTCTGGGGAGTGGAGCGGGATAGGCCCTGTAAGAAACGTCGTGGTGGACAACGCAGAAGGCGATTACATCATTTGGGTGGACGGAGATATGGTTTTACCAAAGAGCCACGTGAGAAAGCAAGTTGAGTTTATGGAGAAAAATCCAAACGTTGGAGTTGCCAAAGCGAAACATCTAGTTTTACCTAAAGAAAAGCTCGTAGCATTTCTTGAACATGTGCCATACTTAATTTATGATGTTACACCGGGAGTTTTAAGCTCAAAAATACCCGGTACTGGAGGGGCTATTTATCGTGTTTCAGCCATTAGGCAGGTTAAGGGATTTGATAATAACTTGAGGTATGCTGGGGAAGATCAGGATGCTGCGTTTAGGATTAAGAAGGCTGGTTGGATCATTACTCATTCTCCAGCTATTTTCTACGAAGTGAGGGCTCAAACATGGATAAAACTTTTTAAAAAATATATTTGGTATGGTTATGGGAATCATGATTTATATAACAAGAATAGGGAGATTTTCTCCGTTACTCGTATGAATCCGTTGGGGGGTTTTGTTGCTGGAGTTTTGTATGCATTTACCGCTTATAGATTGACGAAACGTAAGTCGCTTGTTTTATTGCCTTTCCATTTCGTTTTTAAAATGAGTGCTTGGTGTATTGGCTTTACTAAAGCACACATAGATTATATAACTGGAAACCAGACGCGGAAACCGTTGCACGTATCTTCCTAGATTTAAGACTTGAGGTTAAGATTTTGGTTGAGAAGCTTCGTGTAGCTGTTGTCGGTTTAGGCAAAATGGGTTTGCTTCACGCTGGCATTTTAAATGTTTTGCCAAATGTTGAACTAGTTGCAGTGTGTGAAAAAAGTTCGCTTATTCGCAGATTCTCCGAGAAAGTGTTTCATTCAGCCCGTGTGGTTAACGACGTAGTAATGCTCAAAGGGTTAAATCTTGATGCAGTTTATGTTACAACTCCGATAAATTCCCATTTTCCAGTCATAAAGACTGTGTATTTAGAAGGGATAGCGCCTAACATCTTTGTTGAAAAAACCTTAGCATCCAGTTTTAATGAGGCAAGGGAGCTATGCGGTTTAGCTCGTAAACTTGGGGGCGTTACTATGGTTGGTTATCAAAGAAGGTTTTCCGTCACGTATATAAAGGCTAGAAATTTGTTGAATCAGAAGGTGATAGGAGAGCCTTTCTCCTTTGAGGCTTATGCCTATTCTTCTGATTTTTTGGGAAGTCGGAATGATTCTAAAGCACACGCGTCTAGCATTGGCGCCCTTAGGGATTTGGGTTGTCATGCTATTGATGTAGCGTTGTGGTTTTTCAGTGATATGCGAGTTAAATCTGTCAAAAGCGAAACGTCATTCAGCATCTATTTTGACTGTATAGGATCAAACGGTTTAGAGGGAAAATTCAGCGTGTCACAGTCTATGGAAAACTATCGCATGCCAGAAGTCGGCTTAAAAATAGTTGGTTCCTTAGGAACAATTGAAGTGAATGATGACAAATTAGATTTAGAGCTGAAAGACGGGAAATCTTTTACCTGGTATAAGCACGATCTCGGCGATAATGTTGCATTTTTGCTGGGAGCACCAGAATACTTCCGCGAAGATGAACATTTTATCAATTCGGTTTTGCAAGGACAAGCCGCGGAGCCAAGTTTTGACACAGCCCTAAAAGTTGACCAGTTAATTGATCGAATAAAGGATAAAGCTGATGATTATGGTAAATCTTCTAACAGTTGATGTTGAAGACTGGTATCATGATTTGCATCCGTCTTTATGGAAATCTTGTGAGAATAGAGTGGTTGAAAACACGCATAAGATACTCCGCATTATCGAGGAGCATGGTTATAGCGCTACATTTTTTGTTTTGGGATGTGTCGCAGAACAATTCCCAGATCTAATTAGACAAATTAGTGATAAGGGACATGAAATCGCTACTCATGGATATCTTCATACACCAATAACCCATAGGAACAGAGTTGAATTTGAAGAGGACTTGCGGAAATCGCTTTTCATCCTTGAGCGTATAGTGCGCCGCAAAATATTAGGTCATAGAGCTTGCAGATTTTCAATTAATAGGAAAACTGCGTGGGCGATAGATGTGCTGGAAAAAAATGGGCTGAAATATGATTCAAGCATATTTCCAGCTATAACTCCTGATTATGGTGTTCCGCAATGTCCTACTCATCCATACTTTATTTCATCTTCGAATATTGAAGAGGATAACTCGAATGGCACTATAATGGAATTTCCGTTATCGGTTCTCAGCATTCCCATCCTTCACGTGAACATTCCAGTAGCCGGGGGTTTTTATTTGCGATTTCTTCCCTACTGGTTTATTAAGTTGTCTCTAAAGAGAATAAATAAGATGGGTTATCCAGCCATTGTTTTTATCCATCCAAAAGATTTAGACCCGCAGAAACCGAGGATAAAGGAGTTGAGTTGGCACCACTATTATGGTTTGGCTAATGCTGAAAAAAAGTTTGCGAAGTTACTTAGCGATTTCAAGCTTACATCTATTGAAAATTACATAGAGGAGTATGGATTTCATGCCTAAAACAGTAGGCGAATACTTTGAGGACATAGCCTTAGACTTCGACTCCTATTATGAACAGCCAAAAGGGCTGATTAACAAAATTGTGAATAACTGGTTTAGGAAACCGGGCTTAATAAAAAGAATGGAAATAACGCTTGAATTGATTAAGCCAAGTGTTGGGAAAAAAATCTTAGATGTGGGTTGCGGTTCGGGTAAACTCGCAGTTGAATGTGCAAAGAGGGGAGCAGAGGTCTACGGCATAGACGTTTCAAAGAATATGATAGAACTTGCTAAAAGCCACTGCCAAAAAAACAACGTGAAAGTTGAGTTTATTGTCGGAGATGCCCTTAGGGGACTGCCTAAAGATTTCGACTTCTCAGTCGCCTTAGGAGTGCTTGAATACCTAGACTGTCCTCATATGCTTCTTGAAAATATGTTGGCCTCTGTTAAAAAAGAAGGAAAAGTGATTTTCAGCGTCCCATCACTTTACGCTTTCCAAACACCCATCAGAAAAGCGTATCTACACTTTAAAGGGGTTAAGTGCTACTTTTACACCAAAAAGAAATTGCTGAAGCTTATAAGCAGCTTCAAGGAAGTAGGCAACGTAGAAATTCACAGTTACGGACCCGGCTTTGTTATTCAATTAACTAAGGTTTGATGAAAATTATTATGGTGACCATGAAATAACAGTAAACTGCCAAATAGGAGTACAACCATAAGTGAAACGAAAGAAAATAGCCCTTTTAGTCGGTGACAATCCTTTTCTAGGTATAAGTCACCTATCACAGAACAGAGCCAGAACCAGAGGAAACGCGCTGGATGACCCAAAACATTGTGCCCACTTGGTTGCGCTATCTATAGTGAACGGGGCTGAAGGGTTTATGTTCTCGGCATGTGATAAAACCCTATCTATCCTAGAAGAACTCCGCAAAAACGAAATTAAAGATGTAGACCTCTACGCCATAGTGCCTTACGCCTTTGAGTATGTAAGATTAGCCACTCAGATGGGCGGCTTCTCTGCTCTAGCCAAAAAGGTTCTGAAAGAAATGGCTTTTTCTAGAAATTTTATGGCTATTGTGAGAGGCTTAAAGGGTGTCGCTGGAACAGATATTGAATCATTAACGAAGGCTTATCTTTCCTATGAGATTCATAGAATAAGATCTTCAGCCGGCAAAGGGGCACGTCTAAATTCAATATTGCTTCATCAGGCAATAACAGACCTAGCCCTAGCATTTAATTTAAAACCGCTTTTTAAGGCTTGTGTGGACTTCGCATTAACTTTAGGCATAAAGCCAGGTTTTAACACTGGAAACTTTCCGTATCTGGTGAAAAAGTTGAAGGAATGGGGCATTGACTTAAGCGAGGTTTTGATTGCAGCTCCTTTCAATAGGGTTGGTTTTCAAATGAACCCCTCCAAAGAAGAATGCGAAAAAGCGCTGGCTGAACATCCCGAACCAACGGTAATTGCTGTTAGCGTACTGGCCGCTGGTTACTTGAAACCTTCCGAGGCCGCGGATTATATAAAAACTCTGTCCAACATAGGTGGAGTTGTAGTTGGTGTATCTAAAGAGAAACATGCAAACGAAACTTTTAGGCTTTTCACGGAAAGTTTTGCCGAATAAACGGATTGGAACAAAGCGAAAATGGAAGACAATGTAGTAGTTACTGTTGGCCTCTGCGTTAGAAATGCTGAAACCACTGTTGGACAGGCAATAGACAGCATACTTAGCCAGGATTTTCCGCGAGAGAAAATGGAGTTGATAGTGGTGGATGGATGTAGCACTGACTCAACGCTAGCCATTATAAAAAGTAAGCTTGAAGGTTCTGAATTGAAAACTAGGATTTTCCATGAAAACATGGGATTAGGCTACGCGCGGCAGCTTGTTATAGATAATGCAAAGGGGAAGTTTATCATCTGGGTTGACGCGGACATGATTCTCTCTAAAAACTTCGTTACAAAACAAGTCACTTTTATGGAGGGTAATCCTAAAATTGGAATTGCAAAAGGAAGGTACGGCTTATATGAGAAAAATAGTTTGGTGGCTATGCTTGAGGATGTGGAGTTTGCAATAAGTTTTAGGGACGAAGGAAAGGCGAATTTGCCAGCTTTGGGCACATCTGGTTGCATCTATCGTGTTGAAGCCGTAAAACAGGCTGGCGGATTTGACCTGAAGATGAGTGGGGCTTGCGAAGATCAAGATGTTGAGAATAGAGTTAGGTTGGCTGGTTGGCTGCTTTATGTTAGTCCAGCAATTTTTTATGAAAAACGTAGGGAAACATGGAAGTCCCTTTGGAATGAGTATTTTTGGCATGGGGTAGGCGCCGCGTACCTTTTCAGAAAGAATAAGAGGGCGATTAAAATTATTAGGATGCTGCCTCCGGTTGCGCTTTTTATGGAGGTTCTCCGCATTCCCGCAGCCTATAAGTTGACTGGTAGCTTTGCTGTTTTTTTTCTGCCCTTTCATTATGTTTTTAAGAGGATAGCTTGGATGTTGGGGTTCATAAAGGTAAGATTTTAATTAGTGGGTTGTCCTAGTTTATGGATGCATGGAATATGGGTGTTGATTCAGTTTTCTTGAATTGAATAAATAAACTAGTGTTTGAGTGACAAATAATGATGAAGGTTGGGCTGATTGGTTGCGGCGGAATCGCCAACATTCACATGGGAGCATATAAACGCATAAAAGATGTTGAAGTTGTGGCAGTCTGCGACCTGAACATTGAAAGGGCTAAGATTCTCGCCAAAAAGTTTGGGGTTAGAAGGGTTTTTGACGATTATGTGAGTATGGTTGAATCTGAGAAACTTGACTTGGTTGATGTGTGTACGCCCGTTTCGACACACGCTAAAATAGTTATTGATGTAAGTGAGGTGGTTCCAGCGGTTTTTGTTGAGAAGCCTATGGCGCTTAGTGTTCAGGAATGTGATGAAATTATAGGGGCTATTAAGCGACATGGAGCAAAACTCTGTATTGGTCATAATCAGCTTTTCTTGCCTACCGTTCAAAAGGCGAAATCCTTGGTGGATTCTGGAAGTTTCGACCTCCTTTCGTTTAGAACTGTTGTTAAGGAGGATTATGAGTTTCTTAAGGCTCATGGATGGCTTGCTCCTTGGGCGGTCACTCCAGAGCAGAAGGGTGTTTTATGGGAGTCATGTTGCCACCTCGCCTACTTGCATCTTCACTTTTTGCCAAACATAGTTGAAGTTTACGCTGTTGGCAACAAAGTTAAATATCCAGTTTATGATGATTTTGCCGTCCTTCTTAAAACTGCTGATGGTCGTTTTGGCATAATTGAGCTTTCATGGCTTTCTAAAGAAACTGAAATATCCTATGAGTTGAGGGACAAGACTGGAAGACGTATAGAGATTTACCGCGACTATGATTATTTTGTTGAGAAGACTGAGAAGCCACCATACAACGTTTGGCATGTTCTTCGCCACATCTTTGTGGATGAGAACCGCATTCTCAAAAAATGGGTGAAATATGGAATCAGATATTTTAAAAAAGGGAAAATATTGCCCACGTACCTTCTTTTAAGAGGCTTCATTGAGTCAATTGAAAAAGATTCACCACCACCAGTATTACCTGAAGACGGGAAGAAAACAATAGCACTCTTAGAAGCCATAGAAAAATCATTAGATAGAAGCAAACCTGCAATATTCAACCCTAAACCAGTTGCTAATTAAAATGGAACTATTGGGATAGTCGATGATCTGCGGTTATGTAGCTCAAACTCAACAACCTTGGATAGAACATAATTTTTCCTCCATAAATCCCGATGCTCAAGAATTTATTTTTAAGCATAACAAATTTATAGGATGGTTCTCAATCGGTAAAGAAGAAAAGGTAATACATGACGGAAATCTTCTATTCACTTCTGACGGGATTCCCGTATTCAAACACGCACTTAGTGATTACTGTACATGGGATACATATAAAGATAATCTTAAAAAACAGTTGAATTTTGAAAATTTTCCAAGTATACTTGAAAAAACAGTATCTAATATAAACTCAGTGTTTTTTGATGCTGGTGAAGGCAAACTTTGGCTTGCATCAAACAGAGCCGCTGCAGGAAGAATATATTATAGGCAGATTCCTAAAGGTCTCATTTTCTCAAATAATTTTCTTTGCATATTAAAAATAGACAGGTTAAATGTGAATTGGGACGCTCTGTATGCTATTATTAAATATGGTGCCTCTCCTGACCCATTAACCATTTCTAAGAATGTATTTTCGGTGCCAGTCGGGCATTATGGTGTTTACAGCACGTCAACATTCGATATTTCCATTTACCCTTACTTTAAGTTCGACTTCTCACAGAAGCATAATGGCAATTTGGATATCGTTAAGAAGCATTTGCTTGATTCTGCGAAATTACTTGCTTCATTAAATGCCTCCATTCTATTAAGCGGAGGAGTAGATTCGACATTATATGCGCATTTAGTATGTGAAAATGCGGAGAATAAAGTACGCGCTTTTTATCTTTGCTTTGGAGAGGACGATCCAGAGCTCCCGTTTGCTGAAGAAGCTGCAGTCGAGGCGGGATGCTCTTTGGAGGTAATAGAGATGAAGGATGAAGACGTAGTTGGCACTATTCTCGAGGCCGCGGAAACGTATATGCATCCCTTTTCGGACTATTCTACAATTCCAACATATTATTTGATGAAGCGTGTTCGAGATAAAATGGGAACAGGAATCTTAATTGAAGGAACGGGCGGAGACGCTTGTTTTGGTTTTAGTACCCTATTAAATGCTAAAAATTGGATTAGAGCATCTAATACCCCGATTTTTATTAAAAAGACACTTAGAGAGTTATATTCAACTTCAAACTTTTGGAAGAAAAACTGTTCTTTCACGAAGTATTTGGGTGCATTTGCAGCATGTTGTGAATCAGATATGGCATTAAGCCCTCTAGTTTTATGTCCAGCAAGCGGACTTTTCAACGAATCTAATGTCTCAAAAACAAGAATATCACAGCACTTCTTGAAGCTTTTTAATAATCTTACTAAACAAGAGAGACAAAAACTGCCATTTGAAGCTATAGTCACGGTAAGTGACATAGCACACACTTGTAGTAAAATGTACACGGCAAAAACCCATGGGTTATTCAGCGACAAAATTCATGTGGTATACCCATATTTATGGAGAGACATATTAATTGAGCAGGGAAACATTTCTTGGGCTGTCAAAGTTAGAAATGGTGTTGTAAAGTGGCCATTGAAATCTCTGCTAGAAAAATATATGCCAAAGAAGTTCATATATAGAAAGAAAAGCGCTTTTCTTCCACCATTAGAGCGATGGCTAAAAAGAAAAGATGTTTATGAATTAATAAGTGAAACCTTGGTTGAACGCGAGATTCTTTTAGGTAAAGTTGTAAAACAAAAGGACTTATCGAAATTAGTAAAGCAGTTACGACGATTAAATAAATTCTCCCTATCTCTTTGTCATTTTTTATGGGGGGCTCTATTTACAGAACTATGGTTAAGACGAAACCTTAAATAAACTTAGATGTATTGCACCAGTAATACTACGTGGACGTTAATGGGTGAGGATATGGATAAGGTGTGTACCAGTCTGGCTTGTAGAGGAAGTAGTGGACGTTTTCTTCCATAGGACCATCTTCTAAAGTTGCATTGCCTAAATTGTTGTTCCAGATGTAAACATCACGTGGGTAAAAGGAGTTGTTCCAACCACAATTTGAGTCTAGTATTATGAGTGAGTAGCTTGAAACGGTATTGTTAAAGAATACACCGCCACCACTGTAGAGCAACCAGACAAAATGAGGACCCGGATTCCCCTCTGGGTCTATGTCTGTGAATATATTATCGTATATTTCTGCTGCTCTTCCAGAAACGCCTGGAGGGTTCCAGTTTGGATGAATGTCCATTTCTCCATGGGCTAAACCGTTTCTAACTATGTTGTGTCTAAAAACAAAGTGTCCGCCATGTTCTGCTGTAGCTACAGAGCGCCATTTTGTAAAGACACAGTCTTCTATGAAAACTGTATAGTCCAAATATTTCCCTAAAATGTTTGTCATATTTGTCCATTCTGTTGTTGATTCTTGTCGGTAACAGGTTATTGCATACCCTACAAACCTCGTACTCCAGTCTAGATTGTAATACACATATTCATTATCGAAGATACAATGGTCAATAACACCACAAGCACGCAGCGCCCCATATCCTGTTCCTATTTGTACTCCTTCTAGGAACTCTTTAAAGCAGCAGTGGTCTATCCTGAAGTTCATTACCCCAACAACTCTAATGGCAAGGTAATTTGCACTAGCTGAATGGTTAAACTCTCTATATCCAACCATCTTGATGTCTGAAAACCTTGATGGTTTATTAGGGTCTAAATTTCCTTGAACCAAGAACCAATGAGGCGGAATATAGCTTTTATCTCCAGGCATTTCCCAAGGCATAACAAGAACCGTCTTCCATTCTTTCACGGAACCGTTCTCGTATCTTTCTGTTGGTGCTCCGAATAGGCTTACCCCTGCTGGTATAACCACTCTTGCGCCTGTCCAGCTCTCGCCTGGGTTAACGAAATTCCATGTACCTTCAGGAATATAAACTTCGGATATGCCATGAGACGCAGCTATGTTTATTGCATCTTGTATGTCTCGCCAATAGCCACTTTTCGCAGTGATTTTAGGAATTATCGTGCCAGAGCTATGTATGATTGCACGGTCTATGTTTTCGGCGATGGATAAGCTAACGACTCCGGCGATAACTACGAACACTAAAGCAATTTTATAAAAGTGCATATTCCACAATTTTGAACAGCCTTTAAATACTGCTAACCGAAGCATAAACAAATACCTCTAAACTAATAAGTTATTTGGAGTTCAAGTTAATTAATCTTATGTATTACGATACAATTTATTCGGTGAAAAAATGCAAAACAAAAAACTAAAAACCCTAATAACCCTAACAGCTTTCCAATTAGTGGCAAATGCCTTAATACTTTTTGACGTCTCGGTTGCTAAACAAATCTTCGGCTTTGCATACTTCACAATAGTGCCAGGCCTACTCATCATTCAACTGCTAAAGCCAGATGAAATTAGAAAAATGGAGATCTTAACATTTTCAGTGGGATTAAGCATCGCCTTCATAATGTTCATCGGCTTACTAGTGAATGAGCTTAAATTTTTGTTCGACTATCCCAAACCGCTTTCCCTAATCCCCCTATTAACAGCTCTAAACATCTTTATATTTGCAAGCATAATCCTTGTAATTTTGAGGAACGACTACAGCGTTTTGCAAAAATTAAAAATAAATGAAAAACCGCATCCAAGCCATATATTTCTTTTAATAATCATAATCACGAGCATATTAGGCACAATGTGGATGACTATATATAAGAACAATACAATTCTACTTCTAACACTGGGACTAATAGCATTACTCTTTTCTATAGGAGCATTATCAAACAGAATACTACCATCCAAAACATACAAAACCGCAGTTTTAATAGCAAGCCTAGCCATACTAATCCACGCAAGTTTAATATTCAAATATCCAATTTCCTACGGGTCTGACACTTCATACGAACTATTCATCTACGAATCCACGGAAACTCAAGGCTATTGGAACTCCACTCTTTTCCAAGAACAATTACATGGCAGACTAAACTCGATGGCAAGCCTCACGATTCTTCCCACAATATACTCTAAAATACTAAACATAAATCCATTATACGTACGAAAAATAATATACCCAATAATTTTCTCTATAGTGCCACTAGCCCTATTCCAATTTTGGCAAAAAAATTTCGGCCACAAAAGAGCTTTCTTCGCAGTTTTCCTTTTTATATCATCTATAACCTTTTTCACAGAGATGATAGGCTTAGGTAGACAAATGATCGCCGAGCTTTTCCTAGCTCTACTGTTAATCACAATATTCAACAATAAAAAATCAATTTTTAACAAAGCATGTTACGTGATCTTCAGTGTCGCAATAGTGATCTCCCACTACGCCGTGGCAGAAATTTTTCTAGGCTTAGTATCTCTCGCTATATTAACAGTATTATTACTTACGAGAAAACTTACTAAAAAAGCAACAATAACCATGGCCGCATTTCTTTTGGTGGCGATGTTCACATGGTACATATACACGTCTAATTCAACGGTCTTCGAAAGCACTTTGTCCTTTGGAAACTACGTGCTTGGGCAGCTAGATGAATTCTTCAATCTGTCTTCTAGGGAGCCAACTGTATTGAGAGCCCTTGGACTCGAAAAGCCGGAAACCATCTGGAACCTAATAAGCAGAGTTTTCGTTTACCTCACCGAACTCTTAATCGTATTCGGCTTTATAGGGTTAATTATAAAACAAGTAGAAGTTAAACTCGAAACCGAATATTTCTTCCTAACCGTCGTAGCCATGCTCTTCCTAGGACTAGTCATAATAATGCCAGGCATGTCCAAAACATTAAACGTGACAAGGTTCTACCACATATTACTATTCATACTGGCGCCTCTATGTGTTTTAGGAAGCGAATTTCTAACAAACCTGTTTTTTAAAA
>Ga0207433_10008441_pt1 | contig 16761 bp, 17 predicted proteins | sample YelNatPaOPGAMG01_FD_187559 | JGI IMG/M metagenome (GOLD analysis project Ga0207433, IMG submission 187559) | Hot spring thermophilic microbial communities from Obsidian Pool, Yellowstone National Park, USA - OP-RAMG-01 (SPAdes) (version 3) | ecosystem: Environmental > Aquatic > Thermal springs... | reverse complement strand
ACCTTCGAGCGGCGCCTCAAGGCCTTTATTTCACGGGGGGCGGATGACGGAGGACCCACTCAGCCCGCAACCGAATAGCTCCGACCAGACTGAGCCTCAGCCAGAACATCCTTCGGTCAGCGTTCTACGCAATCGCAACTTCCTGCTGCTTTGGCTGGCACAAGCGCTCTCTCAGACTGCCCAGAATGCGATCTGGTATGGCCTGGTAGTAGTGGTTGAGGAGGTCAGCCGCTCTGGCACCCAGTTGGGGTTGGCCGTCATCTCCACCATCGTTCCTCCCATCGTCTTGGGATTGACGGCGGGGGTAGTCGTCGATCGGGTCAACAAGAAAGCCGTACTGGTCGTTACTAACTTGCTGCGGGCGATAGCTGTGCTCGGCTATCTGCTCTATTCGGTCTCCCTGGTCTACGTTTATCTCATCAATCTGCTTCTGGTCGCTATCAGCCAGTTCTTTGCTCCCGCTGAGGCGGCTACTATCCCGTTGGTGGTACCCAAGAAACAACTCATCTCCGCTACCTCGCTCTTCAGCCTCACGTTCACCGCCGCGCAACTGGCCGGACTCGTGGTGATGGGGCCGCCTTTGATCAAGCTCTTGGGGCCGACCGGGCTTTTCGTTGGCTCTGCGCTGGCCTTTGCCGTCTCGGCAGCACTGGTGTCCTTCCTCCCGAACGACAAGGCTCCAGTGGCTGGCCTCAGCGGCCTGGAAGGGCGCCGCTTGGTGAAAGAGGTGTGGTCGGAGCTATGGGAAAGCTGGGTCTTCGCCCACTCCGATCGCCAGATCTGGGCGGCCATGGTTCATCTGACTCTTGCCTCTGGCCTGCTGCTGATGATGTCGATGCTGGTGCCCCGCTATGTGGTTAGCGTGCTCGAGATCAGAGCCGACGACGCCGCCTTCGTCTTTGCGCCCGCTGGCTTGGGCATGCTGCTAGGCACCCTGTCCATGGCGCGATTGGCGGAGCGGTTCAAGAAGACCAACTTGGTCAGCGCCGGCCTGCTTGGAATGGGGATCTCCCTCTTCGTGCTGGCTGGGCTCGGACGTGTGGGCGGGCCGCTGGGTAGCTTCGTACTCAGGGGGATCGGCCTCGTGGCGCCATCAGGCGTAGGCTTGATTCCAGAGGTCATGGTGGTGGTAACGCTGATGGGCTTCACCTACGCCCTGGTCTCGGTGCCCTCCCAAACCATCGTTATGGAACAAGCCCCGGCTGAGAGCCGAGGCCGCATCTTTGCCGCCCAAATGACGCTGGGCAACGTGGCGGCCGTCGTGCCGCTGGTCTTCCTTGGCGGTATGGCGGATCTATTTGGCGTCAGCGTCTCGCTAGCCTTGATCGGAGCCTGCATCTTCTACGCCGGGGTCCAGAATGTCCGCAGTTGGCGAGCGTATCCGCCCGATGCTCGTGCATCCCTGCTCTGAGCCGAAAGACCCATACGGGGGTGCTCGCAGCGCGCTCGTCCGCTATGCAGACGCTGGGCAGGCCCCGTCACCGGGCAGGTGCAGTGCACGTCCGACGCGGCGTTATGTGGATGCTGCGTCGGCACCCAGTATAAACTTCCACGGTATGCTTCGGTCTCCTGCCCGCTAGCGTCGCTTGCGGCTCTTGCGGCGACTGGGCTGGCGAGACACGACGGGAGATTTTGGGCGTGCTATGTACTGTCGCCTCGCCTCTTCTGCCCGCCAGCGAGCCGCCTGCTGGGGAAAGACCCGGTAGAAGTAGAAGGCCGCATAGCCGGCGTAGGCAAACAGCGCCACCAGCAGCGCCCAGGCGATGATGGAGCCGCTCGAACCCAACAGACCGCACAGGCTGAGCACGCTGACTAGCAGCCCCAACAGCGCCAGGCCGGCTGCTGGCAGGACGAAACGCTGGACCACTCGCGAGGCAATGTGCCCCCGTGGAAACTGGCGGCTTCGGACGTATAGCCCGACAATAACGAGCAGGGCGACGAGGAACACCACCGCCGTCGCGGTCAGGAAGGGGTCGAGGGCACTGATTACCGGCAAAGCCAACCTCCCGGGCACGTTTGGCCCGAACCGCATTATAGCAGGCGGGCTAGGCACGTACAACCGCCGCTAGAGCGGCAGACGGAAGAGACTTGCCGGATTGTCCCTGAGAATCTGCCTTGCCACGCGAATGGCTTCATCTTCCGTGAAGTAGCCCTCCTCGACCTTCTCGCTGAGCACGCGAGCTACGTTGTCCCGTGCCATCTCGGCATGGCCGTAGGCACCTTCGACCACGATGTAGTCGCCGCCGAAGGCGAAGATCTTGTTCGCCGGCACGGTCTCCAGCCATTCGTGTAGCACTCGACGCGCCACGAAGGGCGAGATGATGTGCACCCAACACAGGTCTACGTAGGCGTTGGCGAAGTTCTTCCCGATGGTGGCCATCTCGCTGGTGTAGGGGTAGCCGGCGTGGAAGAGGTCGAACCTGGCCTCAGGATACTCGATCAGCAGATTCACCAGATGCGTGGGATTGGAATTGGTGATGACGTTGCTGTTCCCCTCCTGTAGCCCGGTGTGGATTTGCAGGGGCAGCCCGTAATCGATCGCTCGGCGAATGACCTGGTGCATCATGTAGTCCTGCAGCGGCTTGGCCTCTGCCCACCCCAGCCCATAGCTGGGAGATGGCCGAGAGCTCTCTCGCAGGGGGTCTAGGTGTGAGAAGATTCGATTGAAGCACGCTTCAGCCTCGTGGCGCGATACCTTGTCATAAGAAAGGATGCGTAAGTAGGCCAGCCCGCTCTTGACGCCAACGGCTCCGCCTTTGACAGCCTTCTCGAAGCTGGAATCAAGTGCCCCCAGCAGATCGTCTAGGGAATGGATCGAGAGGCCGCTCCAATCCTCCAGCAGGCGCAGCTCGCTGCGTGTGGTGGGGGTCACGTACTTGTCGAAGCGGACAACGGGCGCGAAGACATCCCGGTCCACTTCCGTGATGGGGCGACCATCCAGGCTCAGGCTGTCTATGATGGAGACGTCGATCCGGGCCTTGTCTTTGAGGACGTAGTGGTACCAGCCTGGGCGGTTGGAGGCTGCCAGCCGCTCCGAGACCTCCAGATACGTGTTCTCATTGATATCGTCTACCCCGAAAAGGCCCTGGCAAGCTCTGAGGAGCGACTTGCCATAACCTGTGGTGCGTACGTTTGGCCAGTAGGGGGCGAACTCTGCCCAGCGCTCCTCCAGCGGGCGCTTCGGATCGCGAATTCTCTCCAGTGTGGCATAGGGCATTCCTGCCGAGATCAAGTCGGAAGAGGCATAGTGGGGGAAGAGGTAGAAGAAATCGAGTGGCTGCGCTTGCCGCTCGGCCTCAGGCATCAGGTGTTCGTGCGTGTCGACAAGGCGCAGACTGTCGACCTCGTGCGCGATCGTGGGGTTGATGTGTGCGACCACGTTGACCTCCGTCCTTTCCATGGGCGTGTTCATTGGCGTGTGCTTGCTTGCCGCTGCCTAGCCAAGTCAAGCGCCCCAGCATCTCCGGCAGTAGCTGGGGTGCTTGACTAGTATGCGAATCGGGCCAGTAGCTCCAGCAACTACTGTGGCAGAGAGCGGATGTAGCTTATGATAGCCTTCAGGTCGTCGTCACTCAACTGCTGCGGCGGGAAGGCGGGCATCACCCTTCCTCCGTTGCGCACTTGTTTGATGATCGCCTCGTCAGAACTCATGCGGGAGGCGAACTGCGCTCCATGCAGCGCCGGCCCGACCCCGGCTTGGCCGCCGGGATGGCAGCCGCCGCAAGTCTGGTCGAACTTCGCCTTGGCCGCTGCGAGGTCAGGCACAGCTGTGCTGCCAGCCGGAGCTACACCTCCCGATGCCTGGGCTGGCTGAGCCGGTGGGTTAGGGGGAACGGCTGTATCGGCAGACTTGAGCGACAGCAGGTACGCTGTTAGCGACATCAGTTCATCGTTGCTGAGGCTGATGGCCGGCATAGGCGGGGTGGGGCTCTGCACGTGGGTCACTAGCCAGGCGGCCGACAGCCGCTGGCCGACCGTGGTCAGGTCCGGTCCCACCGTGCCTCCCACACCCTTGATGGCGTGGCAGGTAGAGCAGTTGCGGTCCTGGAATACCTGTCGTCCCGTTCGTGCCAGCGGGCTGAGGTTGCTCGTGTTCTCGGCTACTGCCCCCTGCACCGTGGGCGGGGCCGGGGAGAAGGCTCCCTGCAGGCCCAATGCGATCACTGCCAGAACGAGCAAGGTGACGACAGTGGTCGCCAAGGGCCTATCCAGCGGGTGGCGGCGCAACCGGCGGTCAAAGAACGGCAACGCCAGGGCGAGCACGACCAGCGCTCCTGGCACCACTACGACTCCGACCCACTCTAGTTCCCCTGGGAAGTACTTCAGCAACTGAAAGAGAGACAGGAAGTACCATTCCGGCCTTGGCACATAGGAGGTATTGGTCGGGTCGGCAGGTGCATCGCTCGGTACGCCCACGAACACGGCCAGGAATACCACCGCCAGAAAGACGAGCAGGGCCATAATGGCATCCTTGTACAGGACATCGGGGTAAAAAGGCACTCCGTTGCGCTTGATCTGCTCGGCTCGCTTCCAGTACTCTTCTCTTTCTTCCGCGTTCAAGTAACAGCCCTCCCTGCCTTACGCCCGCCCGTTCGGACCGTGCGGGCGAGTCTTCTACCACGCCCGCACGGTCAGCGCACCCTCTTGGCCCGCTCTGGAGGTTCCGAGATGCTTAGTTTCACTACCAGGAAGAGGTGTATGCCGATGAGGGCAGAGATAATGACAGGCAGTATCAGAACGTGCGCCGTGAAGAAACGCGCCAGAGTGACTGCCCCCAAATCCTCGCCACCGCGCATCACTTTGAACACGAAGTCGCCCACGAAGGGAACCGTCTTGGCCATATTGGTCCCTACTACCGTGGCCCAGTAAGCCTTCTCGTCCCAGGGTAGCAGATAGCCGGTGAAGCCAAAACCGAGCACGACGAGAAAGAGCAGAACGCCAATCACCCAGGTCAGCTCTCGTGGGTACTTGTAGGAGCCCATGACGAAAGTGCGCAGAGCGTGGAGGGCAACCATCACCACCATGCCGCTGGCTGCCCAATGGTGTATACCGCGTATCAGGCTGCCGAAGGCCACATCGTTCATGATGTACTTGATACTGTCGTAGGCGTGGTCAGGCGAGGGCGAGTAGTACATAGAGAGAAAGATGCCTGTAATCGCCTGCACGGTGAACAGCATCAAGGTGGCGCTGCCGAACGTGTAAAGGTAGTTGAGGTTAGCGGGGACCTTTCGGTTAAGGAAACTAGCCAAGAGGCCCGAAAGGCCGGTTCGCTCGTCCAGAAAGCCAGTCACCTTCGTTGCCATTGCTGCCTCCCCCTATTCCGTCACTATCAATCGGCCACCCTCGATGGTGTAGGCTAGCCTATCCAAGGGCCGCGGCGGTGGACCAGAGACCACGTTGCCCTGGATGTCGAACACGCCGCCGTGGCAGGGGCAGCGGAACAACTTGTCTGCCGCGTACCAATTGTAGGCGCAGCCCAGGTGAGTGCAGTGTGGGTTGAAGATGACGGCTGACCCGTCGGCCTGGCGAACTACCCAAGCCGAGCTGGACGTCTCCTGCCTTATCCATCCATCTTGGCGAACAACGGAGAAATCCACTCTCGTAGGCTGCATAACGGGAAACGAGTCCAGGGGCCCCAAGTCCGTCTTCTGAGCGCTAGCGCCCTTCAGCGCCGGAGAGATCGTGTAGCCAACGATGGGAATGGCTAGAACTGCTGACACGACTCCTACTACACCGAAGATGATCCGTTCGAGGAAGCGCCGTCGGCTCAATCCCTTCTGTGGAGGCGAGCTGATGTGGGTAAGGTCTGGTCGGCTTGATTCGGCCTTGTTCATCGTGGGTGTAGCCCCCTTTCGTCGCTGAAGTTGCTCAGGAGACGTCCAACTGAATGGCCAGAGCACGACGGCATTGAGAAGGCGGCGCTGAGAAACCTTGGGGATCAATGCTCGCCGGTGCCTGGTTGCCAGAGATGAAGCAAGCCAAGGAGGAACGCTGGCCTGTGCGCTCAGACCTTAGCTATTAAGACCTTAGTTATTAAGATTGTAGGGCCACATGTGGGAGGTGTCAACAAGGGGGCGTGGCAGTCAGTATGCTCGCATTGCCGGACTGGCCGAATGTGCTAGAATTGGATAGAAGCGTCTGGTTGGCTGAGTGAGCCGACAGGTAGGCTAGGTCAGGCGTGGGCCGGCCGGCACGTAGAATGTACTTGTGGGGGTGCAGAGAAGTGAAGAACAGAGTATTGAGGCTTCCGGTTGCGCTGTTGGTCCTTGGCCTCGCTCTGGCTGTGCTCGCGGGCTGCTCGTCTCAACCGGCAGCGACCGCAACGCAGGCTCCCAGTGGAGGAGCATCGCAGTCAGCGATCAAGGGGGATGCCACTGCTGGTAAGACGCTCTATGACTCCAACTGCGCAAGCTGCCACGGCGCCAACGCGGCTGGGGGGACGCAAATCGGCAGCGTGACCTCGGCTGACATTCGCGGTCCGGCCCTGCAGCAAAAGTACAGCGGGAATCAGGAGGCGATCGAGCAAGCCATACTCAACGGCAAGGGTGCCGGCAGGGAGCTGAACCAGGCCATGCCTCGCTGGCAGGGCAAGCTGACTACCGAACAGGTAGACAACATCATCGCCTACCTCTATACACTGAAGTGACAGCCGAAAAGCAGCGCCTCAGACCTTGGCCAGAGCCACATCCAGGCCCATTGCGGTGAATACCGTCGCCAGATAGACGATGGAGACGACGAAGTGGGAGCGAGCGGAGGACCAGTCCGGCGAACGCGCTTGTTGCACGGCGGTAACGACCAGCGCAAGGCCGGCCACAAGGGACGAGAGCTTGTAGATTAGCCCGAAGCCGTTTACATCGGCTATGGCGACTGATACCAGGATCAGGAGCAGAACGTGCAGCAGCCCCCAACGGGCTGCTGGTTTCTTTCCGGCGACCACCGGCAACATGGGCACGCCCGCTCGCCGGTAATCATCGAAGTGCATGATCGCCAAGCTCCAGAAATGGGGTGGCGTCCACAGAAAGAGGAGCAGGGCCAGGAGCAGAGGTTGCGCCGTCCACCAGGGCCCAACTGCAGCCCAGCCGGTCAAGACAGCACAGCTACCGGCCAGGCCGCCAATGACTATGTTCCAGGGGCTACGGCGCTTCAGCCACATCGTGTAGATGCCGACGTAGATGACGGCGCCCGCGAGGAGGAAAGAGCCTTGCGCGAGGTTGAATGGCACCGTTAGGGCGGCGGCGGCGAGCACGAGTCCCAACCCCAGCCCCAAGGCAACAGCGGGTCTGATTATGGTGCCAGCAAGCAAGGGGCGCTGTCGCGTCCTCACCATTCGGGAGTCCAGGTCGCGCTCCAGAAAGTGGTTGAGGGCCCCGGCCCCGCCTGCTGCCATGCTTCCAGTCAGGGTCAGCCAGACTAGAGCCAATAGGCTAGGCGCCCCATCGGCTGCCAGGAAAGCGGCTGCCAGGGCGACAAAGACCAGCAACGCCACTATGCGCGGCTTAAGCAGAGTCAGGTAGCCAACAACGGGCCGTTCCATCGCCTTTAACCAAACGTACTACCAAACATACAACACGGCGAAGAGAGCGACCCATACGGCATCCACGAAGTGCCAGTAGTAGGCTCCGGCCTCCACCGCGAAATGGCGCTCGGCGGAGAAGCGACCTCGCAAGGCGCGCACCAGAGTGATCGCCAACAACGTTAGGCCCACTATCACATGGCCGCCATGAAAGCCGGTCAAAGTGAAGAAGGTAGCCCCGAATATGCCCGATTGCGGCGTGAAGCCCGCGTGCGTGTACTCATAGGCCTGGCCGCCGAGAAAAGCCGCGCCCAAGACGATGGTGGCGATGAGGCCCCAGATCAAGCGCTGCCGGTCACCTTTCTGTATCGCGCGATGAGCCAGATGCACGGGCAGTCCGCTCAGGATCAGAACCACTGTGTTTGCCGTGGCGAAGCCAAGTTCGAGCTCCGGCATACCTGCTGGCGGCCATGTCCCCGCCCGCACCCGCAGATAAATGTAGGCGGCGATCAGATTGGCAAAAAGGACCGCCTCCGACCCGATAAAGACGAAAAGCCCCATGCGTCTGGAGGCGCTGCCAGCCCAAGCTGGCGGCGCTGCCATCGCTCCCATCGCGCTCACTCGTGCCCTCCCTCTACTCCCCAGGCTATGGCGATGGCCAAGGAGGCCACCACGCCGACGATGCTGAGCAGAGGAGAAATCACCAGCCCTCCTACTGCTACTGCCACGGCAAACGCCATCATTATCGGCCAGCGGCTTGGGGCTGGCCCATGCGGCACCGGCTTCGAAGCAACCTCCAGCCGTTCTTCCTGAGTCTCCGCAACCGGGCCTTGAACCAACTGTACCTGAGTGTGTCCTCTCTTGTGCGACAATTGCTGCTACCTCCTGTAGGCTGCTAGCCTGCGAGCCAGATCACTGTCAGTACGTATGCGACCTTCCCTTAAAGGTCAGCCCCTAATGGTCAGCCCTCCAGTCGGGGCGCTCCGGGTGCTTGAGGTCCCAGAGCGGTCGCCGGCTCCTCACTGGAGGCAGGGAGTCGAAGTTATGGGCCGGCGGAGGTGACGAGGTAGCCCATTCCAGAGTCCAGGCATTCCAGGGGTCATCCCCGGCTGGCTTGCCGTTGCGCAGCGAGCGCGATAGATTGACCAGGAAAACGATGACGGCCGCCAAGATGAAGAAATAGCCAACGAAGGAGACGAAGCTGGGGATCTCCCAGCCCTGGCCAGGAGCATAAGTCCAGATTCGACGTGGCATGCCCATCAAGCCCGCGATGTGCAGAGGCAAGAACGTGGTGTTGAAGCCTATGAATAGAAGCCAGAAGTGCCACTTGCCTAGCTTTTCGCTCAGCAGACGGCCACTCATCTTGGGGAACCAGAAGTAGATGCCAGCGAAGACCCCGAAAACCGTGCCTCCAAAAAGCGTGTAGTGAAAGTGGGCCACGATGTAGTAGCTTTGGGTCACCTGCCAGTCGATGGGCACGGTAGCCACGGAAATCCCACTTAGTCCACCGATGGTGAACAGTCCGATGAACCCCAGCGCGAACAGCATCGGTGTTTTCAATGCTATTCGCCCACCCCACATCGTCGCCAGCCAGTTGAAGATCTTCACTGACGTGGGCACGGCGATGAGGAAGCTGTTAGCGGAGAAGATGATCTGTGCCACCAAGGGTAGGCCGACGGCGAACATATGGTGTGCCCAGACGATCATGCCCAGAAAACCGATGGCCACGCTGGACCAGGCCACCACCGAATAGCCGAAGATAGGCTTGCGAGAGAAGACGGGGACAACCTCGGAGATGATGCCCATCGCCGGCAATACCAGGATGTACACTTCCGGATGACCAAAAGCCCAGAAAAGGTGCTGCCAGAGCAACGGGTCGCCACCCTGATCGGCCATATAGAACGGCGTTCCCAGGTAGCGGTCCAGCATCAGTAGCGAGGCGGCTGCCGTGAGGCTGGGAATGGCGACCAGGATGATGAAAGCGGTAACCAGCATTCCCCAAACGAAAAGGGGCATTCGGTTGATAGTCATGCCCGGAGCGCGCAGCTTGAGGATGGTCACTACGAAGTTGAGCGCGCCGGCGATCGAAGAGATGCCGAGTAGCTGTATGCCCAGCACCCAGAAGTCGAGGTTGAGCCCGGGCGAGAAGGTGAGAGAGGTGAGCGGCGCGTAAGCGAACCATCCAGCATCAGGAGCGACGCCAAACAAGAAGCTGCTCCAGAGGAACAGGCCTCCGAACAGGAACAGCCAGTAGCTGAAGGCGTTCAGGCGCGGGAAAGCCATGTCCTCAGCGCCAATCATCAATGGCACCAGGTAGTTGCCGAACCCGACCAGCACCGGCATACCGACCAAGAAGACCATCGTCGTGCCGTGCATCGTGAAAGCCTGGTTATAGGTCTCTGGTCCCAGTACGTTGTTGTTGGGAACCGATGTCTGGGTCCGCATCAGCCCGGCCGTGAGGGCCGCCAGTAGGAAGAACCCCAGGGATGATGCCAGGTACAGAATGCCAATACGCTTATGATCGGTTGTAGTCAGCCAGGACCACAAACCCGTCTGGCTGTACCCTCCGAAACGCCACGCCTCTAGCTCCCTTGCCATGCTTCCTCCCTCGCCCTGCTTAGCCTGCTACTTGAGACTCTCTAGGTAGGCTGTCAACTTCTGGACCGCCTCTGGACTGAGGTTCAGGTTTGGCATCTTGTTTCCCGGCTTGACCGCCTGTGGGTTGCTCAGCCAGCGCGCCATCTCTGCCGGCGTGTTCTGGATCGTGTCCGCAGCCAAGGTGCTGCGGCTGCCTACATGTGTCAGATCCGGGCCCAGTGCGCCTTGCGCGCGCGTCCCATCGATCCGATGGCAGCCGACGCAAGCCGAGTTGAGGAACTGATCCAGGCCTTCCTTAGCCTGCTGCTCGACCGGGATAACGGCTTTGGCTTCCTGGTTGCGCAGCCAGGCTTCGTACTCTGGCTGGGGCTGAGCGATCACGAGGAAGCCCATCTGGGCGTGCTCGACACCACAGAATTCCGAGCAGCGCCCGTGGAAGACCCCTGGCTTGTCCACCTGGAACCAAGTCTGGTTGATCTTGCCCGGGACCATATCCATTTTGCCCCCCAGCTCCGGTACCCAGAAACTGTGCACCACGTCTGTAGAGGTCAGCAGCACTTTCACTGGCTTGCCCACTGGCACATGGATCTCGTTGGCGGTAACGAAGTCGACTGTGCCAGTTGCGTCGCTGCTCGCGTAACGAACCTCCCACCACCACTGATGTCCCACTACGCTTATGGTGATTGCGTCCGCGGGAGGTTCGGCAACGGCGTTCATTGTGTCTACCATCATCACGAGTACTCCCAGCAGCACGATGGCTGGCGCAGCCATCCACGCGATCTCCAGTTTGGTGTGCCCGTATACCTGGGGGGGCTCCTCCTCCCCGTTGCCTCGGGAGCGAAAACGAAAGATGGCCAGCAACAGCGTCGCTTCCACGCCTACGAATACGGCGACGGCCACCCAGAAGAGAGCCCAACTCAGATCGGCGATACGAGCTGCTGTGGGAGAAGCGGGAGCCAGAACCGATAATGGCGTTTGGCAACCTGAGAGTAGAGTCGTCGCCAGGAGTGCCAGGGGAGCGAAGGCCACTGAGGACATAGTCTTCGGTATGGTGCGCATTTCTGATCCTCCGGCCGCTCTGCAGATGAGCTTGTGGTGTGACTATCAACACTATGGTAAGGGCACTGCGGCTTATCGTCAAGCCAGCGGCGAGAGAGTTCCGTTGCCCAGTGCTGACGGGAACTATCTCCGCGCTTCGGTCGCGCCTTGAGCTTCTGCTTCCTCCCGTGCTCTGGTCAGACGCTCCTCTCGCTGTACAGCTTCGACGAGCAAAATGAGGATAGGCACGTTGTAAAGCAGGCTCATAGGGACCCACATCAGTAGACCAGCTAGCTGCTGGTCCTGCAAGGGCGAGATGCCCCAGGCCGGTGGGGTCTCGACGTAGGAGGAGTACAATGGCTCGCTGGAGAAAGTGAGCGCCGCCCCAATGGCCATTCCCTCCAGCATGGGCGCCAGGAGATAGACCACGGTTGCCCAGCTTCCCATCCGCCGGCCCTCCCCCAACGGATAGGCTATGCACCACCAAAACAGAAACGAAGTGCCAAGGTAAATAAGGTGCTCCAGTTCGTGCAACTCAGGGTTGGCGAGCGCGGCATCGTAGAAAGCCGGGTTGTGCCAAATACCGATAGCCGCCAGATAGAGGATCGCCGCTGGAATCGGATGGGTGGCAAAGTCGAATACGCGGCGTGGTCGCTGTCCATCAGCAAAGAAACGCTCCAGCCACCGTCGGATCGATCCCGGCAGAGCCCAACGCATCGGTAGCAGCGGGGCGCCTAGAAGCAGCAGTGGCGCCGACACCAGCAGCAGAATGTGCTGGATCATATGCATGAAGAATAGAGACTCGCTGAGGTCGTCAATGGGCGAGAGAAGGGCGATAGCGATAAGGGCTAGTCCCCCGCCAAAGCTCCACGCTCGCCAGGGCGCCAGGTTCGACCGCAATTGGCGCGGCACCCTCCACCAACCAACGGCGTAGAGGGCAATGGCTACGGCCAGGCTGGCCGCGATGTCCGGTGCCCAGTCCCAAGCGCCAAGGGTTTCCGCCATCTCTTGGCTCATGTCTTTACTCCGACACGCGAGTCCGATTCCGCAGAAACGAGTAAGCCCTTCTCACGCAGCACGCATACCCTTCCATACTTAGCGTATACCAAAGTCCGTCACCTGCCAATGACTTTTGCGCGGGGAACATAACCGGATAAAACCGATGGCATAAATGATATAATGATTGCAGGCGGCCAGGCCGATGCCGTTCTGGTGCGAGCAGCCCCCGATCGGCTGCGACGATGATGTGTCTGAGAAGTCAGCGAATCATGGGAATCGGAGGGATAAGTGATGCTTACTCGCCCACTTTCAGCAGCCCCCTTGGTCCTGAGCGTGGCTGTCCTGCTCTTGTCAGGATGCGCCGGCCCTAGCGCCCCAGGTGCCACCCCGGCGCCGACAACGGCCGCAGCAGTGGTTGCTACCTCTACCTCGGCACCAACAGAGACCGCCGGGGTAGCATCTGCCCCTAGCGCCCAGATAACGGAGGCCTCAACTCCATCCCCCACGGCAGTTCCTACCGAGACCGAGACCGCTCCTACCGAAGTGGCGGAACAGACGCAGGCCGCCGAGACGCCCACTCTCGCCGCCGAGCCGACCCAGGCGGCGGCTGGCCAGGTCATCTATCAGGCTAGTTGTGTTAGCTGTCACGGCGTGAATGGCGCCGGTGGCGTCAAAATCGGGGAGGAGACCTCAGCTGACATTCGAGGAGCAGAATTGAACGAGACCTTCGGAGGAGACAAGGCTCTTATCAGCCGGGCGATCCTGGATGGGAAGGACGAGGAAGGGAACGACCTCAGCACGGCCATGCCACGCTTCCGAGGCAAGTTGACCGACCAGCAAGTGAATGAAGTCATCGCCTATCTGTACACTTTCAAGTAATAGTCTTCGCCTAGACATCAAGGATCACCTGCAGTCGCACTTCCCCATTACTCTGCACCGATATACCGTGATAGGTAGCGGCTTTCACTCCCAGGTTGAGCCGATGACGTGCAGGATCGTATCGCTCGCCCCAGGCCTGGCCAACCAGGTGCGTGGGGGGCATGACCTGCACTTCGAAGCGCCGCAAGAGCACGTTCTGCGTATCGAACAAGAACAGTAGCTCGTTCAGCCACTCTACCAGCAAGCTCTCGATGTCGCTAGCCGTGACCTCGACGCGGTAGCTAATAGTCTCCTTCACCGTCGTCAGGTCTGCGATTATGGAGAACAGCCCTTCCGCTGCGGCCGCAAAGGCATCTGACAGGTCGGCACCATAGGCTACCAGGCCGACATCCGCTGTATGCTCCAGGAGTTCGAATCTACCCAAGTGCACCACCGTGAGGAACTAGTCTGTGCGAACTAGTCTGTGCGAACGACTCTCCACGGCACCGAAAAGGTCGCCAGTAGGCAAGCGCCGGCAAAACCCATAAAAAGGGCAAGCCAGCGCTTGCCCTTGTGATCAAACATCTAGCTGGAAGCGCCAGGCGCTACATTCGCAGACCCTTCTGCGTTTTCCAGTGCTCAATGAACTGCCCCATCGGCATGATAGGTGTTAGCTCAACGATCCGCAGGTAGTTGCTCAGACCCTGGTATTTGCTGCGGATCTCGCTCTCCGACGAGCCCTCGATAATATCGTACCCTATGCGGCCATCGCTAGAGACGAACGAAAGGTTCCCGCTGGGTGTCTCGACCTCGTGGTTGGCCACTTTGCGGGTCAGCTCGTCCACTTGGCTTGGGGAACACTCGGTCTTGACCAAATAGAACATGCGACCTCCCAAATCGCATTGGTTGTCCGCCTGAGCCCACTGTATGGGCCTGGCGTATCGCTGCCGGCCAGTCGCGGCGCACAAACCAGGCCGTGCAGGAAATGTACCGCCTTTCTAGACATAGCCCAGCCGCCGACGAGCGAACTCGCTTAGGCGCTGAAGAGACCACGGAGGGTCCCAAACCAACCGGACTAGCACGCTTTCCACGCCTGGCACGTCGCGCAGTTTCGCTTCCACAAGCGCCACCAGATGCGGCGTCAGCTGGCAGTCGCGCGATGTCCGGGTCAGATCCACCTCTACAGCGGTGCCGTTGAGGCGGATGTCGTATACCAGTCCCAAGTCCACGATATCTAGGGGGATCTCGGGGTCGAAGCAAGTCTTGAGTGTGTTCAGGACGGATTCTAGCTTGGGAAGTAAGCCGCCGTCGGCTGCCTGCCCGGCCGCTGCCGCCTGATTGAGGTCATCCAGTAGCTGTTCCAGGTCGGCGCCATAGAGAGCAGCCCCGGCCTCGATAGTGGCGTCGCCGGCTGGGACCCACTGTTCCTCATTGTCGCCTATGTCGCTTTCCTGCGTGAAGCCGTAGCGCTCGAAGACCACCCCACTGGCCGGGTACTGGCGCAAGACCTCGGCCACAATGCTGTGTCGGCCTATCACTCTTGTGGTCACATCCTTATGCCTAGAGGAGCAGGCTTAGCGGGTTCTGCAGCAAACGCTTGAACTCCTGCAAGTACTGAGCCGCGGTAACGCCATAGAAGACGCGATGGTCGGCCGAGAGACTAGCCCGCATGCGCTGGGAGACAACGATCTGCCCGTTGGAGACGACTGGTTTCGGCTGAATGCTGCCTATGGCCAGGATAGCGCTCTGGGGCGGGTTGATGATAGCCAGGAACTCATCCACCTCGAACATTCCCATGTTGGACACCGTGAAGGTGGCGCCCTCGTAGTCGCCAGCGGCCAGGCGGCCGCTACGAGCGCGCTCTTCGAGTCCTCGTGCATCGGCCGCGATCTGCACTAGGCTCTTGCGATCGGCATCGTGGATGACTGGCGTTACCAAACCATCCTCCAGAGCCACGGCGATAGCCACATTGATCGCTTGATGCCTCTCGATCCCTCCCTCGCGATAGAACGAGTTGACCTGAGGGAAGCGCCGGAGCGCGAGAGCCGCTGCTTTCACGACGAGATCATTGAAGCTGAGCTTGATCCCTTGTTCCGCCAGCGTCTCGTTAAGCGTCTGTCGCAGCTTGGCGGCTTCGGTCATGTCTACTTCGGTCGTCGCATAGAAGTGAGGGACGGTGGCCTTGCTTTCGGCCATCCGCTTGGCCACTGTCGCCTGCATCTTGGTGAGTGGGATCAGCTCTCCGGCCGCTGGCGCCGGTGGCTTGGGGGCGGGGGCAGGTGGAGCCGCCGGCGGCCGAGCCGGAGCCTCCTTAGGAGCGGCTTCGACCTCAGGAGGAGCAGGCCTAGCTACCGGCGGCTGGGTAGGGCGCAGATAGAGCTCGACGTCTTCCCGGGTGATCCTTCCCTCAGGGCCGGTGCCGCGCACCTTGCTCAGGTCTATCCCGTGCTCCTCCGCCAGTCTTCTGGCGATGGGCGATGCTTTGATGCGCTCTTCCGCACCGCTTGGTTTCGGCGGCGCGGGCTGGGTGGGCAACGGCATCTCGGCCAGGCCTTCTGCCACCGCTGTCGGCCCCGGCGGCGCCGTTGCTGGCGGTGGAGGTGGCGGTGGGGGGGCGGCTGCTGGGGCGGCCTCGCCTGCTGGCGTAATGTAGGCGATGGGCTCGCCCACTGGCGCCGATTCTCCCTCCTGAACGAGAATTCGGTCTACTGTCCCCGTCTCATAAGCTTCCATCTCCATGACGGCCTTGTCCGTCTCTATCTCAGCCAGGGGTTCTCCGCGCTGGACGGGGTCTCCCACCTTCTTCAGCCAACGTACGACCTTGCCTTCTTCCATCGAGTCGCTGAGCCGCGGCATCACTACCTCAGCCGGCATGTTCCTCTCTCCTCAAGCTGGCCTTCCCGCCTTTGGTTGCCTGCCTGCGGCGGGGCGAGCGACGATCACTTGTAAAGACGCCTCACGGCGGCGATCACGTCGTCGGCGTCGGGTATGGCCTCTTTCTCGAGGTTGCGAGCGTAGGGCATCGGCACCTCGGCGCCGCCCACGCGTCCGATAGGAGCGTCCAGATAATCGAAAGCTTGCTCGCTGAGCGAAGCAGCTACTTCCGCGCCCCAGCCGAATGACCGCCATCCCTCTTCCACCGTCACCGCTCGGTTGGTCTTGCGTACGGACTGCACCAGCGTCTCGCGATCGAGGGGCCGGATGCACCGCAGGTCGATCACTTCGGCGTCGATACCCTCTTCTTCTAGCCGACGTGCCGCCTCCAGTGCTACCAGCGTCATGCGCGAGTTCGCGATCAGCGTTACGTCCGTGCCGTTACGTCTGACGGCCGCTGTCTCTAGTGGTTCCAGGTACTCGCCTTCCGGCACTTCCCCCCGAGTGTTGTAGAGCGCCTCGTTCTCCAGGAAGATGACCGGGTCGTCGCACCGAATCGCCGATTTCAGCATTCCTTTGGCGTCGGCTGGGAAAGCTGGGGAGACCACTCGCAACCCAGGGACGTAGCCAAACCAGGAATCGAACGTCTGGGAATGGGTGGCCGCCAGTTGGAATCCCCCTCCTTCAGGCATGCGAATGACCAGCGGCACCTTGACGCGCCCCCCGAACATGTAGTGAATCTTGGCCGCGTGATTGACGATCTGGTCCATAGCGAGTAGCGAGAAGTTGACCGTCATCAACTCGCAGACCGGCCGCAGGCCGGTCATCGCTGCTCCCACGCCAAGGCCGATAATCGCCAACTCGGCGATCGGCGTGTCTCG
>Ga0207433_10008437_pt1 | contig 16765 bp, 14 predicted proteins | sample YelNatPaOPGAMG01_FD_187559 | JGI IMG/M metagenome (GOLD analysis project Ga0207433, IMG submission 187559) | Hot spring thermophilic microbial communities from Obsidian Pool, Yellowstone National Park, USA - OP-RAMG-01 (SPAdes) (version 3) | ecosystem: Environmental > Aquatic > Thermal springs... | reverse complement strand
CCTCGTTCGTCCACGTGTGCTTCTGCCTCCGGGACGCCCCACTCCCTGGGTCATATTGAAGTGCTTTCATCAAAGGAAATAGAACATCTATGGGACAGGTATGGACATGGAATTCGGGAATCCTGGAGGCTCGGTCTAGCCGGGTGTCGGAAGAGAAACGGAAACATCCTCTTCTCGCCAACCAGCAAGCGAGGAAGAGCAAGTCGTGAAGAAGAAGAAGAAGACAAGGAAAAGCGGAGATAGGCGAGGAAAGTTGGTTGTCCGATGTGACGATGACGGGACTGTAGTGGCGCAGAAGGCGCAAGTTCTAGGAATCCTTGCATTGGTACGTTCCACCAACGGTATTGCAAGCATGGCGTTCGTAAACAAAGCCTTTAACGCTGCTATCAATATCAGACGATGTGCGGTGCTGAAGACGAGACCCGCGGAGCTTACGCGATCTAAATTTGTATGGCAGCCGCTAAGGCTCGAAGTGTGCAGGGATAAACCGAAACCGATAGCAGGTGGCAGGTCAAAATACGCTGGGAGGCGTCTGCACGTCGGTGTAGATACAGACACGCTATCGTCGTGAAGCTTTTCAGGTTTCATCGATAAGGCATGGACATGCTCGTTGGTGGCAGGGAAAACCTCGCGAGACTTGCCGTGCGCATGCTGGTGCGATCCGCTACTGCATGCGCCAGCAAGCACTTTATGAGCGCACTCACGGTCATGAGATCACGGAAGACCAGGATCCGCTACGACACGCGCCAGCAAGCACTTTAGAAGCGCACTCGCGCCCATGACAGGCCGTCATAGATCCGATTTCGACACCACTGGCGAGATTTCACGGGAATCGCCCAACTGGCTCAGGACTCGATGATCATCGTATCCGTGGATGCGGCACCAGTATCCACCGTGGATGCCGTCGTTGGTGCCGTCTGTGCTCGGAAGCCCATGTACTCTGCGTACTTGGTTATGCCAGAATCATCATGGGACAAGTTGACCCAGCCATCGGCTTTGACATGATAAACGTTAATGTAGCCGCCGCTGTAAGCATCTCGGTGGGTTGCGTGGAAGATAGCGCGTCGGCCGAGCTCCGCAGCCTCAGTTGCATCCATGTCCCAGCGATAGAACTGGTCCAGAACTCCGTAAGCAAATGTTGAACCTGACCCGACTGAGAATCGTGTCCCCCGTAAACGAACACCATCGCTATCGACGTAGAAAAGCTGCGGGCCGGTTTTATCCCAGCCCGCAATCATCGTGCCCATGGACAATCCCATGCCCTTGTATTCGTAAACGATATTGGCAAGAAGCTTGGATGCAGCGGCGACTGAGATCCGTTCCCGGTGCTGCAACTCGTGTAGACGACATCGCATTCCGAGATAGCGCTCCCAGAATGAGCAGTCGGCCGCGCCGCCCGCCATGGTGCCCAACAGATATGGATTGATCTCGATGATTTTCTTCACGGTACCAGATCCAATGTATTGGCCCATAGACGCTCTCGAGTCGACGGCCACAATAATCCCATCGCGGAAGACAAACGCTAAAGTGGTTGTCCCGTGCAAAAACTTCACCAAGGAGCTGTTCTGTTCGTCCCGTAGAACGTCCCGCAACCTCGGTGCGATGCTTGCTCCGCGAGGAACTCGAACTCGCCCAAGACTCAGGTCCATGGGTGCAGCGGTGTTGTCACCGTCCGAGCTGGGGCATATGTCGCTCCCGCTGCACAACGAAAACGTCCGATCTAAAAACTCCAGCGGTGCGTACATGAGCGGAACAGGACGCTGAAACTTTGAGCTGTGAAGAGAACCGCGGTTTCCCTAACAAAGAACCGCCTGGTCGATGCAGAGCGCCGTTTGACCAGGAGTGCACACAGCAAAGCCAGTCAGAGAAGAGCCTCCAGAAGCGTCCCCGTGCGACAGTAAGGCGTGCCTCAGCCCGAGAACGGACGTGCGAAGTAGCTGCAAGTCTCCCGTGCTCACTTAAAGGAAACCTTCGGTTTTGTGCGTGGCAAGTCAATGGCCAAGCTGCTGAAGAACGAAGCAATCCTAACGGTGCGAGAACGTTGAACTGAGCCAGCCGCTCACGTCCACGCGAGAAACGCCTCGAGCCCGCGCAATACGCCTGAAACGTTGCGCCCGGCTTGCGGTTCAGCGCAGAAGCGCTGTCCATATTGGACCATTTTTGTACATAACTGCGCTTCAGCGTCGCTACACCCTTACCTGGAACACGGGACCGCTCGATATGTTTCTGAATTTTGATGTATTCGAACTTTTTAGATGTGCAACATCGACATTCAAACTGCATCCGTGCGAGATTACGGATTCGTAGATACTTGTAAGGTGCTCGATCTTCTGCTGGGGTCGCTCTTTCGAATCGTCTCCGCGGGAATTCGTAATGTCTCTGAAATCAAGATGATTCGCAGAGTTATTGAACACGAGTTGGTAAAATAACTGATACAGGTATCCCATGCAAATGAACAAGTGCCATACCTTTTCCGTCCTTACTTGTACAACGCTCAAAACACGCATACACTCCGAGCTGTCTACATATCTGCATCAACGGAAATTTTGGACTCGACACTTTTCGCAGCTTGATTGACGAGGAATCATACTCCACTTTTTCGCATGAAGACTTTTCAAAAATTCATGCATAGAGTTCAATGAACTTGGCAAGTCGAGTATTCCATGCGGTCCAATAGACATATTCTGCTCTCCTAGTGGCTATCGAAGAGACGCCATTCCACGACAGCATCATGATCGGTCTCATCGGGCACCATCCTTGAGGCTCCCTGTCCTTTCTGTTTGTATGGGAAAGGATCTTGGACTCGGACCTCAGTCATTCCAGGCATCGCGTCCAATGGAGCATGTCTTGCCAGCTTGCATGAATCACGCGTACACAATTGCAAAGTTCTCGACATCGCCTTCCGCCTGGATGTTCCCTCCGGTACCTGTGCCACCACGGGCAGCTCCTCGTTCGACAAATCCTCTCTCTCGTACCGGACAGCGTACGCTCGCATATGCAGCAGACGTTGCACCCACTGGATGCCTTATCCAGAAGAGATCCGCTTTCCTAGGGTACCGCACTGAGCGCGAGAACGGGGCAGCGCCTCCCAGAGAGCCCCCTGGATCTGTCAAGCGTATGTAGCAAACGGTAGAGCAAGCGTACGCAAGCTACAAGGCGGCGTTCAGAGCATGAGCTGCGGCACGCATCCGGGAACACCCGGCGAGGTCCACGTTTCACTCCTGGAAAGCGCGCACGGCTGCCGCAGATGATGATCATCAAAATGGCAAGCGAAGTATCGTTCGCAACGACCGCCCGTGCATGGAACGCGCGACCAAAGTTCGCGAGCTGCTACATCAGAACTTTCATGCTGCTATCCACATGCTTCGGCTGCTGACAATAGAGCTGGAGGCGCTGCGCATACCACGGGAATGAAAGACGTAGCTGGTGGAGCAAGGAAAATCAAGCCGTCAGATACCTTGCCTCCATTGACTGTTGTTGACGACAATGGCAAGAAATCCTGACTTGAACGTGTATACTCGAGTCCGTATAGTGAAGCTCTTCCATTGTGGTCTGAAAATGACAAGTGCAAGGCAGAACTGTTCGTGTGCATCGGCAGTCGTGCGTTTACCCGCTGAGGCCGCCCGCGCCCAGCGTCCAGATCCGTCGAGCGATTCGTTTCCGTTCACAGCGTCTAGGGCTTGACCTTTAACGCTGTCTGTATATGTGTGTGTGTGTGGGTGTGGGTGCTCCTGCGTACGCTCGATAGTCGACTACACCCAAAGAAGAATTTGAAATAGCAATCAAACGCTCATGTTTGTCACATGTTTACTCGTGTCCGGTTCGAGGCGTAAAGGAACCGCTAACTGTGCATTGAACTTGCACAGAGCACAAACGGCAACCTGGGCAGCCTCGCGAAGCACGCAGCAGTTGCAAGTGCAAGGTTGGCGGAAACCCGTCAAACCAGGGGCATGCCAGGTCCTAAACGCCCAGTTAACTGTCTTTCGAAATCCGAAAAGCGGAGGGCCCGGCGCTCAAGCGAGCCGCGAGCCGCCGTCATTCGCACAGGTCTTGCGTGAAATGGCGCCCACTGGAAAACTCGACGACTTTGTCGTTTACGACTCAGACGGAAAACAACACCAGTTGCTCGATGTTGTCGGGAGTTACGGACCAGAAGATAAGGATATGAAAGCAACGTTAGTGATCTGGCCGCGGCACTTTGGCTGCGTGCTTTGTCGCCGCCTCGTGAAAGAGCTCGCCGCCCGTGAACAAGCCTTTCGACAAGAGCGCAAGTGGCGGCTCATGGTGATAGGTTGCGGCACTCCGGAGCAAGCTGCCAAGTTCCGTACGGATGCAACGCTTGGGCCCTTATCAGCGAGCATTCCGGTATACACAGATCCGTTGCGTCGTTCGTATCTCGCACTACGTTTCCGACGCGGTATTCTGTCAACGTTCAACTTGCCTGCACTACAGAACATCTTGGACAGTTTTCAGAAAGGCGAGCGTCAGCGCTGGGATATGATTCCTCCGGACGCGTTCCAACAGGGTGGTATTGCGCTCATTGAACGGGATACCGGGGCACTCTGGATGCTGTACCGTAGTCAGTACGCTGGCGATGCGCCCACTGCAGAGGACCTCCTGAATATAGAACTGTGATGCAAGCTGGGATATATTTTGCGCATATTCATGGAACCAAGGCTTGTCGCCTGTTCTGGCATGAAACTCTGGTGCATGATGCCGGCGCGCCAGAACGATTCACGTTTCGACGTATGACTTGGTACCGGCCCGGACTCCCTGGCGGGCGCTACTCTTTGGTCACATGGACAGCGTGCCGGGCGAACAGAGCCATAGCAGGAGCCGAGTGTCCCTATATGGCCGACGTGTCTGTGTTCAGATAAAACGAACCTGGGATTGTGTGACGCCCACGCAAGGTGCGAGGCACTGGCAGCGGCTGCTGCTTCGCCTTCAGGAAAGACGCCAGTCGAACAGAGCCTCGTGACCGGCGACGGCACGCGAACGTACGGTCGCAGGTTGCTGCAGCTCACACCCTCTGTTGACAGCGTTTGGCGGTCATGACGCTTGCCGTCGCAAAGCTTCAAATCGTTCGGGCAATTTTACCCAGCGAGCAGGACCCCACACAGGAGAAGCACCTGAGACATCGTTCACGTACGGAATTGCGATCTGTTACCCACCCACGTGAAACTGCACCAGACTGTGCACCCAGACGCTGTCCGCTGCGTACCGTCGACGGGACAGCTTCAGTGTGAGGCCATTTTACGAGCGACCAATTCACGTGTTGCTTGCACTTCAGCGGTTAGTTTCCTGGAGGTATCGTCGTTTTGCGTACGCGATATGGTCAAGCCATCTGCGAGCCGGCGACGTATTCGTATCAGCACCCGAACCAAGCCAGAAACTGCCATGACGAGTACGGCAACGATGAGCAAAGTACGCATCAGGCGGAGCAGCGCTCGCTGATGCCTCGCAGCGCCACGGCTGGTATGCCCAGCGACATGCTCACGCAAGCCGAGTTCCAAGGTGTAGAGCTTGCGCCACCATTTGCCCGTAACATAAAGATTTCGTGGTCGATTCGCATCCCAGGCAATCCCATTGAGCACTGCATCCGGATGTACGGGGTGCACCGGTGACGGGCCCTGCGCTGTTCGCTCCAGTGCCAGCACCGACAGGTTCAGTTCACCGACAAACAGCGCATGACGCTGACGCTCCAGACCCGCGCAAATATCCATAACAACGATGTTGCTTGAAAGCCAGATATTTGCCCATAATTCGGGGAAGCGTTCCGGCCGATTTGCAGCTGGTCTCATGACGACCTCCAGTTCGTTCAGAGACGAGACCTGCTCTCCCGAGCAGGGATGGTGTAACGCGGGAAAGCTCGTGAGCCATGCTAGTGTCCGGGGATGTCGCACTGTAATGATGCTCGATCCGTTGCTCATGAGGAAGCAAGCTGGCTCCTCATCTCGTCGAAGACAGTGCTCCGAGTCGGAGCAGGTCCATTGCCGCAACGCATCCGGGCAGGCTGCCAGGTGGTCCCAGTGGACTGCAGCGAGACCCCAGGCATCCGAGGGCCCGTACGGAATGTCCTGCCCAAAACGGTATCGGAGCTCCGTGCGATCGAAGGTTAGGGCACGTCCAGCGCTCAAGGTCAAGACGACGATAGCATCGTCGAAGGCGCGGTATGCAGCACCTTCGGCAAAGAGGCTAGCAGGTTCCACACGCGCTGTCTGTAGGACGCGACCTGTTGCTAGTTCAACGTGTTGCAGCCTCGAACGAAAACGAAGCCCGCTCGACTCGTATAATCGACTGCTATTGATGGGGTCAACGAAGAGACCCTGCGTAAACGTAGTCTCGTCGTGTGGGAGTGCGTTTAAGACGCGAAAGGGAATAGCGTGTTGAAGGTAGCAGACGCGCTGAGCGTCTGGCGCCCAGGCCCGGTGCAGCACCGCTCCAGAGACGACAGCTACGGCACTTGCGACGAACAGAAAGAGCGTGTGGAGTGGTCTGTGCATGCTCCTCTTTGAATGCAGCTGTGCTCTTTTACTGCAGACGAAGCCGTGTTGTTCATACTACCGAACAGTGGAATCACTTCATCGGATCCAGTCGATGGCGGAGCTTGTTTGCCGCATGAAGCATTTGCGAAGCGAAGGCAGTTGCGCTTCGCATGCGGGTGCACTTGTTTTTCCTGGAGCTGTAAACCCCTGCGGGCTCTCATCAACGTACGGTGACAAGGTTGCACACATCCGGGAGACATTTGGGCAAGCGCCTGTTCTCGAGAAGAGGTGCTGGTTCTGAGGTAGCGCTCACCTGGTGTTTGGTGTCGCTATTCCGCTTTCCGAGACGGTGCTGTTGTGGAGCATCGTGCGCAGGTCTCCAGGCTTCTGTTCGGTGCCTGGTTTGGTAAGCGTAGCGAGAACAGGCCTCGTGATGGCCCAGAAGCGCCACACGGTTGCACAGGACCGCGAAACGGCAAACGCTGGGCACGGTGAACCGCAGGATGAGGTTGCAGGTTCGACGTCTGATGCGTGCCAAGCTCTCTTCGACGCCTACATATCCTGTACACAGCGCTATTTGAGCAGAGGCGGCTTGATCAGAGACGAGTGTCGTCAGGAAGCGAGAGCCTATCGGGAGTGCATAGCGCACTATCTGGAACAGCAGCGAGCGACCTCGAGTGTCGGTAGAGTGCGGGCAGAACCGACGCGTTTCCAGGACTCGTGACGCGATACGACTCGAAAGCTACTGCGTAACAGGGCAAGTACAGAAACGAGAAGCTGTCACTGCATCCTGTGACGTGGCGCTGTTCAGGGAGCACTGCAATCAAGTCGCTTTACCGAAACTGCTGTATAGCGATGGGGGTTCTCTCGAGGCCGCTTCGCTGCATCGTTGAAGGAATAGAAGCCCCGAGGAAATCGCTTTAACAGAGAAGTCATGTGAAAACGATTGCACCAGTGAAAGCAACTGTTATTCCTGTGTTCTGATTACAACTGCTCAAAATGAAATGGAAGCGGAGTGCGGTGTCATATCATAAAAAATGTGATGCTGGCGCTAGTCGACATCCATCCAAGCAAGCGCCAACATTGGCCTTGGTTGGTCGTTCATGATACGCTGATACGTGTTCTTTGTTTTATTTCTTTTGAACAAGGTATCCGCTCTGCAGCGAGCTGCTGGGAAGCCGCTCGGGAAACGCTCATGACAGCCTAAAGTTCTGTGTTCGGATCAAGCGAAACCTCTAGTGCAATCATCTTCGCAATGAGACGCTTGTCGGCAGGGAGCAGATGTTTACAAAGCCTCCCGTTACAATCGTGCGTTTACGAGAAGCTGCAGCGATAGCCCTGGGGGCCTCCCAGCGTCAAGAGTCCGCGCAGCATCCTCGCACGACGGCCAAGCTGGCGGTATACTCAGGTCCGAGGTCAGCGATGCTTCCTGGGACGACATTCGCAGCCGCAGCGTCCCGTACACCGCAAAAAGGGTATGGTTGCGTCAGAGACCTGTTCGGGATAGATTCGCTCCCCGACATACGTTCAGCGGCAGTGCTTTCTTTTGCCGAAACGGCTATGCGATAAAGCAAGCCAGCGAGCGAAAAACCATGGATACCAGTCCAGTTCAGCGCGTTCCACTCGCGACGCTCGCACGACAAGTGCGGCAACTCGGACTGGTTTGGCACTGAGCACGACTCCAACTTTTCCGGTCGCTAGCGGCGAGGAATTGCCCCGCTTCGACCAGACATAAGCTGCTGCATGACGCGCTGGAGGCCACCCGGACCGCTTCCCAGTTGTTGGAGCATGCGTGGGTCCATCATTCTTTGCATCTGCTGCTCCATAGCGCCTATATTGGGTATGCTGTTTGGGCCGGTACCGTGGCCAACGCCGCCGTGCCCGGGCTGCATCAGGTGCTTCATATTCTTCCCGATACGACTCCATGCCTTGCTGATCAGTTTGTATTGTGTGAGAACCTCATCAACCTCCTGCACAGAACGACCACTACCACGAGCAATGCGACGTTTGCGTGAATCATCCCACCGCACTGAAGTACTTTCATCAAGCTCTTCCCGATTCATGGAATCGAGAATGACGAGCATATTCCGCACTCGAGTTTGAGCGTCCTTCTCGGAGCCTTTGGGCAGTATCTCCGCCATGCCCGGCATCATGGAGGCGACTTTGCTCAGCGGCCCAAGCCGCAGCACATTCGAGTACTGCATCTGCATATCGCGCAGCGTCAGGATGCCCTGTGAAATGCGATTCATTTGCTCCTCATCGGGATTCTCCAGATCTGCCTCCGCAATGGTCGACACGAGACCACGCACGTCTCCCATGCCTAAAAGGCGTCCGACAAAACTCTGTACCTGGAACTCTTCCAAGTCGTCTAGGTGTTCGCCAGTGCCCAGGAACACGATCGGTGAATGGGTAGCGGCCACTGCGCTGAGGGCACCACCGCCACGGGCGTGGCCGTCCATCTTGGTGAGGATGACGGAACCCACTCGAACGCGCTGTTGAAACGCTCGTGCCTGGTCGTAAGCTGCCTGACCGATGGAACCGTCCATCACGAATATCACGTGATCTGGAGTCAGCGCTCGGTCCAATTGCTCCATTTCAGCGAAGAGGGCTGCCTCCTGCTTGTGCCGTCCACTCGTATCGACCAGAATGACTTCGAAGCCCTCGCGACGGAATCTTTCGACGCCCTCGCTCGCAACCTTGACAGCGTCGGTCTCACCGTAGCGCCCATAAAAAGGAACACGTGCACGTGTTGCATTCTGTCGCAGTTGGTCGAAGGCTCCCGCTCGAAAGGTATCGGCACAAACGAGGCCGGTGCGGTATCCCTTGCGCTTGTAAAAATAGGCCACTTTGACACAGCTGGTAGTCTTGCCGTTTCCCTGGAGACCGACGAACATGATGACGTTTGATTGGCCGCGTTGTGGTCTATAGGGCGGTATGCCTGGGTCCAGCATACGACATAGCTCCTCGAAGACGGTTTTGTGGATGAGGCGGCGACGATTGGTGCCCGGCGGGAGCTCGGCTAGTCGAACGCGGTTCTTCACGCGCTGGCGCAGCTCCGAGACCTGTTTTACGTTGACATCAGCCTCGAGAAGCGCACGTGCTACCTCTTTTAGAGCTGCTTCCAAAGCTGTTTCATCTACGACGACTTGGTTGGTTAGCGACTGCAGCGCCTTGACGATTTTGGTTCCAAGTGTTTCGAGAACCATGAAGCTGTGCAGGTGGCGCCGAACCGCAACAGCCTCCAGCACTTACGGCCGTTTTTTGACCTTGGAAGGCGCACCCGCTCCAATAAAAAGTGCTGGAGGCAGCCGCTGTTCCTTGTGACAGGTGCGTGCGAAGCACCGCGTACCGCAAAAACGGAGCGTTCCCCGGTAAACGACTGACCAGGTTGAGGTTTCGGGTCTGGGTAGCTGCTGGGGCATAGCTGCGGGCCCCGGTGCGGCCTGCTGTTCAACTAGATGGGTGCGTTCATAGAATGAGCAAGTATATACTATGGTGTTCGGAAAGTATAGTTTAGTCGCAGGGGCGAACACGCCTCGCCGATCTGCGCGCCTTGCTGCCCCGCTGCGTTTGGCAGATGAGCATGGGATGCGACGCTGGTCACTCGGTTCCCGAATTTCGAGTTGTTCCACCAGCATGAGCACCGAGATGCAGACTCGATATTCATAGAGTGGCAATCAAGGCTCACGAGCGCCCGGGTAGCTTTCGAATTCGCGGTCGTCGTTTCGGAGTGGATTCTGGGAGACGTTGCAGTTGGAATGCCTCATGGGAGCGGCATCAAAAAATGATTCGCGACACCTTTGAACAAGGGTTCGTCCAGTAACCGACTTCGCCATCCCGTTTGTACGTATACCGCTCCATGATTCGCTTTTGCGTACGTATAGCATGCGCAAACCGCGCATTGTTCAAGTTGCAGGTCTTTTATTTCTAAGAAAACGCAAGGATGCAGCAATGCGCGCTGCTGCATTCACGAGGCGCGAAGCTCGTCGTCGTCCTTTGGCGACTTGTTCAGAAACGCACGCAGAAACTTCGTTGACCCGATCACGTTAAATACTCAATTCCATTCGAAAGAAAAACGCTCCTCCTTTTTTTGACCATCGACGCGAATGCAATCGGCGTCAACATGTTCTCGCTCATGGGACATGCTCCCAGAGGTTCGCGTCTCTTCTGTTTGCGTGGAAGTGGGTCTTGGGGTCGGACCTGATTTGCTGCAGCAATCGCCTGCAGTGGGGAGTGCGTCACTGCTTTGTACGAAGCGGTTTAGTCCGATCGAAAAGATTTCGATTGTTCTCCAGCCTGGATTCTCCTTCCTGTTCTTGTTTCATCATGGATAACATCGCCGCTCGCGAATTCTCTATCGAATGTAAAAGCGTGCACTTGCATGTGAGCGAACAGAACACTCCCTGAGCGGATCGGCATGAAGAGGCCTCTGTTCGTGGTGTACGGCGTCAGGCGCGAAAACGGAGAAGAGCATCGGGACGACATTGTGTATCCGTCAAGGGCATGGACCGAGCAGTGCAGCAAGCATACGCGTGTGACGAGGCGGCGTTCAGAGGAGGAGATGTGGGAGACCTACGGGAACACCTGGCAACGGACAGGTGCCATTGCTGCGACGGACATGCCCTGATCATATGCGAAGGAGACGATACCGGTTGGTGAATCGTCGATCGATCGCAACTTTCTGCTGTGTATGAACTGGGTAGAAAACAGTGGGAAGCAGCGTCATCGCGACATGAACGATGCCATCAGCATCCTTCGACCTCGTTCATCGGACCCGAGCTGGCGCGATAGACCTCGGTATGTGAAGCCGGATACCAGAGCGATGAAGTGGAAACATTTGCGGAAGAATCCCGTAAAGGCTGACGTTGATCACAGTACGAAGAGACGCAAACTTGCGCGTGCACGCCAGAGTTCGCTACGTGGACTCCCGCCACCTTAGTCCAACACGGATATACTTGTTCACGTCGCACAGTCCTATTACCCAACTGTATCTGCTTCCATGGTCGAGACTACCGGTCGCATACGACGCATCAGAGACCGTATCCCGCAGAACTGAAGATAGCGCTTGTGAGCGCCCGGGAAGTGTTTGCGCGCTCGACAGCGCAACGCCACCGCGCGTTGCTCTGCGGTGAATCACCGAGTGTTGCGCATGATTCGATGTATTGGGGGCAACATTGCTGACAACGTTCGCGTTAGCCTGTTGGTTTGTTGGGATACCTGCCCTCGACGCAACGAGCGCTTGCCGCAGAGCATTCAGTGTCTGCAAACCTCGCTCTATGGCACTGCTCTATGAAAAGTCCGCGACCTGGCGTTGGCTCGTGCAGCAGGCGCGACGCTCCACAGCAGGGTTGCTCCGAGTGAGCGGCGCCTTCATTGCGATAGGTATGGGCACTGGTGTTGCGATTTATGCTTTTAGTGAGTGGTTCTCCGGTGGTGCGGAAGTGCGCGCGGCAAACTACCGGGCAGCTATGCGTCACGACCCGGAGGCTAAGCGCTACGCCGACCACAGCCGGGACGCGCTGCGAGCACTTTTCGCCCAACGAGCGGACCAGCAGAATGTGGAGCCGGAGACGAGCTCTGAAAAGAGCTCCGTAGCGCTCCCGAAGATCCCCCGAGTGGCCTGGCACCCCAAGGCCGACCCCAAGCCGGACTCGTGTTCCTAGACGACCACGGTCGCTGGTCGCTTCCCCGGGTCGGTTGGGTCCCGGGTGTCGCTCCTCTTCTTGAGTCGTGTTGCACACTCGGGTGCACCTCGCTCGATGCCCTCATACCACTCCGCCAAAACAGGCAGCCAAGTCGGAGACGCCAACATAGAGGCCTCGACGCTGTCGCCTTGGAGACCAGGGGTGTCTGCTGTTGCGGTTGGCGCTGAAAGGTTACTCGAGCCCTGGATAAAGCCCTGAGACGCACCTGCTTGCTCGCGAGGCGCCTCTCGGGGTGCTGGCCCCTGCCTCTGAGCTGGCTGGTCGGAGCGAGTTCGCCGTCGCCAACGAAACCAGCCCTCTGAACCCGTGCGTGCGGCGGGTGCTGTGGACCCTGAACCTGTCGCCTTTAACTCACACAGTGCCTGTTCACTGCAGAGCATCTCCGCCAGTTGCCAAGCTCGCGTTTGAACCAACTGCCTGCGCGCCTCTGCTAGCTGCGACTCGCGGTGCTTAAAGTCTGCGATCTGTAACCGCAGGCGCTCTTTATCGTCCTCTAACTGCGTTTTACGCTCTAAACCCTGCAATGCCACTGCGAGCGCTAAACCAGCACACCCCATAGCGATCCAGTCCCAACGAGGAGCCATGTAAGTGGCTCAGCAGCGGCCTGCTATCGAAGACACCGACGAAGAACGAAAACGGGGAAGCAGCGCCGACTGCCAGCATATCTGCACGGCGACCAGAACGGTTCTCAGAGACCGGTTCGATATTGACCGGGCGCGCACACTCATACGCTTCCTCGCCTAATACCTTCAGGGGTTTATCTAAACATCACTGGTACAGTTGATCATACGACCAGGAGTGTGCGCTCGCCCGAGTCCAGGAACCTGAAAGCGGGACGGGAACAGAACGTCGCCTCGTGGACAGCGTGGCGCTCTCTGGTGGTGCACTGGACCCAAGCACGCAAGGGTGTTCTTGTGAATAGTTTCAACCGGGGAAGTAGTAACTATTCTGGAATAAGACTGGAAACCCGTTGGAAAAGCGTCTTGTACACGTTCACAACACCAGTGGGTAGCGAGAGGACCTTCCCGGAACTTCCTCGCAGCTACCTAGCAGGTAGGTCGTATGCGGGCACCTGTTTAGAAGAACCAGCGCAGCGAAGCCTGCTGAACGCAAAGTCCGCAAACTTGACGAGTTCTACGCGATGAATTTACAGTGTGTTTGCAAGGCGGCACGTAAGCGCAACGTTCGAGCACTTGATGGCGAACGGGGGTCGCTTTGCCGCTGCACCGACGATAAGACACCGTTTGAGCTGGTGTCAATAACGACGACGGAGAAAAGCGCGTATATTCAAGGACGATTCTGCGAGGCGTGCACGTCGTCATACATCCAATAGAAACAAGAGTTTATAGAGTGGAAAAAATGCTCGTTTTCTTGGTCCCTTGGACCCACGAACAGAAGCGCGTCGGTGGCTTTGGTAAACAATGTGCACGACATCGTCGTTCCCTGAACAGAATGCTTCGAAGCGTGCTTGCGTCATCACACAACGACTCTAGTCACGCCAACGAAGATGTCTGGAATCATCCTGCTCCTGTTTCTATGACGAGTGTTCCATTTCGATGCTACGCTGAGCAAACAGACACACAGACGCTTGCACCCAAGCATTCGTCTACTATGGTGCGCGGATCCCAGGGTCTCTGCTGCACCAGCGTAGCAGCTAAGCGTTTCGTGAATCGAGCCGAAAGCTGCCCGCACCTAGCACACAGGCCAATGCGGAGATGCAGCCAGGCTCCTGGGGACAGCACCACGGGTCCAAGGCACGCGACGACACCGCAGCGTGTTCCAGCGACCGAGAAGCTGCAGCAGTAGCGGGCATGGAGGTCAATGTGCTGCCATCCAGAAGCCAAGGTCTTTACACAGACAGCCCTGCTGTAGTATCGAGGGCGCACTCAAAATGGAGATTCTGCACCCGATAGGGACGAGACGGCGTACATGCCTTCCAAGTCGGAGGCGCTCCACGCATCCATGTTGGCTTCGTCGTCCTCCGCCGAGAGACGCAGATATTCGAGTGCTGCGAAGCGATCCCAGTCCGTTAGGTCGGGGACTGCCCGCTCCTGTCTCAAGAGTGATGGATCTCGACTTTCGATCGCGATGAACTTGTTCAAGTTGAACAGGATATTGAAGAAATGGCTCTGCATGCGACTGGATCGTAAAGCTGAACGCGTGATCACCGGTGGATCAAGATCCTTGCTGATCATGTCCAGCAACTGACACAAAATATCCTCAAATGCAACTGGTTCGTGCCCCAGACACTCCATTCGATGCAGTTGTTCTGAATAGAGCCAATCAACATCGTACAGGGTGATCTTTCCATCGCCGTCCGCATCAATGCAGCGAAACCAATAATCCAAGGCCGTCTCTGAATTCTTGTCTTCCTCGCTGAGGATAAACCAGATGAAATCCGTATAGCTCATGTAGCCTGGGCGTGCGCAGTCGAGAGGCCTTCCTCGTCCACTAAAGATGCAGTCAATGATCCGGTAGGTCAGGGCGTGCCCGTTGTAGCGCAGCAGATCCTCGCGGTCGATCATGAGATCATGATCCGTGTCCAATTCCCAGAATCGACAGTAAATCACGTAGAAATGCTCGTAGCTGAAACAACTACGCTCCTGGTTGATGTCCTCTTGTTCGTCGACGCTTCGAAAAATGTCCAAGAGACGATGTCGGCGGATATCCGACAGATACGCCTGCCCATTCGGCCGATTCAGATAGTAGAATATCCGTTCGATGACTGTCTCAGCGTAGCGATGCTGGAACTCTGGGGTGGACTGCAGAAACTGTAAGCCGGGATGCGTCGCCAGCAGCGCATCAATGAAGGGTCGAAAGTCGGAACCAACAAGGTATCGGCGCTCATGCGCTTGTCGGTCGGCTCGATCCCGTTGCCCGTCGAGATTCCGCCGATTTGATGTCCATGAAGCTGCTGCAGACCTGGGCGAGATGCTGCTTCTTGGTGAGGATACGCTGTGAGCGTCGCTCTCCGTACGCTCCTCGTTCGGAACCGATGCGTGATAGTCACGGGAGCGTTGGAGTGCGTGGAAGAGGCGAGCGTGTCGATCGTAGCCGGCACAGTCCTCAACATACCATTGCAAGAATATGGACTGATGGATACGCTCACCCGTTGCCCCCGGGATGCTGATCTCCTTTGCGCCCTTCTTGTTCGTACCTTCTACCTCCGAAGCTACGTTGGACGTTTCGAAGTGCTGTTGGCGTTGGAGCAAGCGCTCGAAAATGACCAGCGAGACAAAGCTCGGCAACCCGACAATGTCCATAATGAGTTCAACGACCTCGCGCTGGCTCAGTGCTCCGTCTTGGCAATCAAAAGCGGCCTGTATGGCCTGTTGTTCTTCTGCAGCCCGGATGACGTGTTCGTGCGCGCGCCCATCTGGATAGTAGAAGCGCGGGATCGTCTCCGCCTTTGCGAATGCGCACTCTGATGGTACAAAGAGCGCATTCACCGCTGAACGCTTGTTCAGACCTCCTGAATGGAGCGCATTTCGCTGGTGTGCTGTCTCCTCACATGCAGCTAATGGTGGCGAGAACGATGCTCCATTCTCAGTCGAAGAGCCTTCGTAGCCTACTCCCGAGTCCATATATGATGCGATCTCATGGCAACGCTCCTCGGTATCGGATTGACCATGTGCCATCGCCGCATCGCTATCCTCAACTTCGGACCAGATCCTAAAAACCTCATACTTTCTGATGAAATGTGATACTGGCGACTGTGGGCTCGACGTCAAAGAAGCTTCCTCTGTGGAGCTACTCCGTGAACGGCCTTGCCTTGCAACGCGTGCTTCGCCACCAGCGGGCGAGCCCGGAGTCTGGCTCAAGATGCGATAGAAGGCGCTGCGCGCCGCTCCGGCCGGGGAGTTTGGCGTAATGGTATCGGCATTCGTCGGACGCTTTGCGGTTGCCCCGTGCGATGCAGCATTACACGAAGCTGTCGGGCTCGAAAGTCGTTCCTGGCGGAGCATGGTAGGCTTCGGTGAACCAGCAGTCACAAGATCTTCGTCGGTCACCCTTCCCGTGACGTCCAGTTTCCCCAGGACCTGCTCCAACCAAGCGAGCGTTTCCGGGAGAAACAACCAACGCATAAAGAGGTACTCTAAGTGCCGTTTCGGCTCTAGCGCAATATCCGTGGCCGATAGCGTCACCAGCAGTTTTGGTGCGTCCATGGTGCCGGAAATCGCGTGCACACCGGACTCGTCGCCCCCGGTAACAAACACAGCTGTAACCTCTATACCAGACTCTATGGTCTGCTCAGAGGACATTATTGAAGCGTTCCTACGTAGATCACTCGAGCTGCTGCAGCTCAGCGGAGTCAGGCCGGGGAGATGTGTGCCAAGCCTCACCCGCTTGCGTCTCAAGACACGAGGCGAGACTGGAACGCACCTTTCAACTTTACAACCATCGCCAGAAGCCGTTCGAAAGTCGAACGACGTCGGGCGTGTACAGTAGTGGCGGCGAACGCGCCCTAGACAAATCGTCTCCAATTGCTGTGTAGACGCCTTCCCGTCTTTTTGGAGCGGCCGCCAACTACTGCTTCCAACTTTTTCTCATGTAGTTCGACTTTGAGAGGTTGTC
>Ga0207433_10008433_pt1 | contig 16769 bp, 36 predicted proteins | sample YelNatPaOPGAMG01_FD_187559 | JGI IMG/M metagenome (GOLD analysis project Ga0207433, IMG submission 187559) | Hot spring thermophilic microbial communities from Obsidian Pool, Yellowstone National Park, USA - OP-RAMG-01 (SPAdes) (version 3) | ecosystem: Environmental > Aquatic > Thermal springs... | reverse complement strand
AATTGCGGATTGACCTACAGGGTCTGAGGATCTTGTTCCAATAGTATTTCCACCTATTTCTGACCTAACCAGCCTCGGACCGGCATTAATCACTATTTCGGCGTCAGGAATAGCAGCAGTTGTTGCAGCAGTATAACGGATAACACTAGTAAAAGCAGACATGACGATTGCGAGACGATTAGCAGGCACCGTGTATGTCCAGCGCACTGTCTCTAAATGAGGAAACAACTGTGCTCCGTAATGCTGATTTGAAATTGTGAAGTTTGGTTGATACCAGGGTTGAAGCCTCGCCCTTGTGCTTAATGAAACGTCTATCATGTCAACTTGAAGCTCACCTGTAACTGGCTTCTGCTTAAAATCAAGCAGCTCCGAACCCTTTGGCCTAGTAATTACTCTCCTCTTACTGTCTGCAAGAGCAACAGTAACGTCGCCATCAGTCAAATCAGTTGGATTCTGCAGATACTGAATAGCGAAAGGATACTGCTCACTCACAGGCATATAAGTTGTGTTACCGAAAGCCCTAATCAGCTCAGACGAAACATTAACCCTATTCTCAATAATGCTAATAGTATGTAAAGCACGTTCATCCTCAACAATCAAGTAATGGTCAATCTTAACATACTTATCAGCCTCACCGACAGAAACCCTTAAAGTATGCTTACCCTTAGTCACGCCGCCAATAACAGGCAAATAGCTGAAAACACCATTAGCAGTAGACAAGTCCTGATAAGTGTTGAAAACCCTAGCCGTATCATTATCAATCTGAACAAGAGCATTGCCACATTGATTGTCTGTGAAAACACATATTAGAACACCGACACCGTAAAAAGTAAACTCCTGATAATCGTTAAGCTTCTTACTCTGCCTATAGTAGCCATGGTAAGCACGGTTAAGCTGAACATTCTCCCAAGCACCACCACTATTCTCAGCCAAACCAGGCTGCCTAGCAGGATCACTATCCAGAATACTCATGTTGCCGGGCGTAACCTTCATCTGCCAGCTAGCCTTAAGAAAACATTCAAGATGATCACTATGCAACGTTAAACCTGTAATATTGTTAAGCCAATAGTTTGAGCCTCTAACAATCTCTTTACCGCAGTAGTCGCAGTAAACCCTCTCGTCTCCAACGTTTTCTAAGGTCCATCCTTCACGAGACAGAATAGGCATTTAAACATCACCATACACAGTTAATCTCTAGAATAGGATGTTCAGCTTCAACTTCACTAGCAAAAACAAGCTGGTAGCCAGTATACGGATACGTTGTAAGTCTGAAGCCATACTTACAATTATTGTCATACTGATATTTAACGTAGTCTGTAACCCCATAGGTATTCCAGCCGTAATAGCAATAATCTCCATGTGTAACATAGTAAACGGAAGGCTGATAGTTCCATGGAATAGTGCATTCACTCCAATATGAAGTAATAGCTGTCATACCTACCTGATAGGTTCCAGACGTTGGAAGTTTACGGTAAAGCTTCAAATATGCAGACTGAATGTTGCTAGACGAAATATTTGGATAGTTAAAGTTAACATAGCCATATTTCATGTGATAAGGAGAATCCTGATAGAAACATAGCAACGTGTCAGGCCAGCAAGATTGAGGATAATCCGAGTCGTTATAACAGCATGCAGTAGCTGCAAGAGAATATTTAGCACTATAACCTGAAGTTAAAGTTAAACCAACATTCAATCCAGGCTTAAGGTTAGGGTTGAGAAGCAAGGTTTTACCGTAAGGGTGTGTATTCTCAGAATACACACCCTTACCGATAGCTAAACGTCTAGCCCACGTCTCCCCACCGTCTTCAGGAGGCCTTATACGTATTCGACCCACCCTCCAAGTCGCCTCACAACATATTTAGCTTCACATTTAAGGCTGGCGAAAGTAAACTTCATCTGCACGTTAACAGACTCTCCTGAAATAAGGTTAATGGCTCCACGGTTATCGTAGGCTACGTAACGGTATGTTGAACCATTATAGTTATATAACGCAAACTCCGTCAACGCAACAGTTGAAGTAGCTGAAATAGTGTAGTCGCATCTAATGCTATGTTCAGAAGTGTTAACAGTTACAGCGCTACATTTAACCTTACTCCCATAGGGAGACTGCAGGTCTGAATCAGTAGCTGTCCCTGTTCCAGCCTGACCCCAAGCACCGTTGTTTCCTCCGCCTGGGGCATAGAGAGCTGGGCCGTAAGTTGACTGGTCGCCATTGATTAGGTATGCGAAAAGGTTTTTGCCGGTTGTCGACAATGTCAGAGTCATTTAACCGCATACTCCGTATGGGAATGTTTCACCTGAACCTTCGTTGCGTGGAAAGTTTACTATCGGCTGGTATGGTTTAGCTTTAACGGTGTATGTGTCGTAAATAACATATATTATGAATAGTAAAGCAGCTAAGAGAATAATGTCCTCCAAACTCATTCGACTCTACCTTGTAACCGCTGGGCTCTCATAATATATTATGGTTGCACTTAACTTTTCTGTTCCTGCTCCAACATCTGCAACAATCTTAAACGTGTCAGTTGAGCCGTCGCCAACCTTAACGCCGTAACATGTTGAGCCACTCCATGTTGCACCTATTCTAACCTCGTCGAGCTTCAATCCGCCAAAATGCAATGTGACACTATCTTGGGCTGCACAGTAAACAGTGGCGAAGGTTCTCCAATTGTTACTTTTATCCAGCACCTGAAGCGTGGCAGTGTTTCCAGCTGAACCGCTGTTCGAGATAAATACTGTTACAAGGTGTAGAAACTGCCCGGCGGAGGGAGCTAAGGCTAAAATGTTACCGTCGCCTGTAGCTGTTCCAGAGGCTACCTTATGTTTCCTAACGTCTCCGAACAGGTTCAGAGCCTGATGCTGGAGCTCAACAATCTCTTTGACTTGGCTCTGCAGTATGCCGGCTACAGCCATCCACTTCTCAATCTGCTTCTCCCAAGCCGAGTATTTCTCGTAGAAGTCTTGGCTGAGCTTCTCGAGGCTTAGCTGGCTACTCATAACTATCACGTTTTATTAATTATTCCTCTTTTCCTCTTGGTTGCTAAAGCTTTCTTTACGCTTCTTCTATGGGCATGTGGATGGGCACGTTTACGGTGTCTCCTCAGCTTCTTCATTCTAGACTCGAAACTGTATCCACGTACAGGTTTACCGCATATTCTGCAGTGAACTGTCCTCATAGGCATTATAGTTCAGGCTCCCTTTCAAGATACAACGTTACTTTAGCTACACTTCTGGTTCTATACCTGTGATCCTGCAGTTTCCAGTTTGGCTGTTGAAGCTGGCTTATCTGCCTCCTGTTTTTTGGGCATTGTAACAGAATGTTCTCTGCGTTTTTCCGCTGTATTTTCTGGTTGAAGTTAAGGTTTATTACGCTAGACATTTACCTTTTCTCCTCATTCTCTCTTTACGGCTTAAATCAATATCTGAATATTTTGGTTTTTTACTCATTATTTTCCACTCCCTCGCCTTTGACCTTTCAATATTAAATCTGTTTGCCTATCCGTATATTCGTATTTCTTTTCAGGGTCTTTTTTCAAGTCGACTATCAAGGTATCTCTCCCCTAACTTTATATATTTCATACAGTAGAAAGCTAAAGACTACACTAAATATAAAAACGTTTATGTTTTTCAGCAGTATAGCTGTTAAAACACCTATTCCTAAACTTAGGGCTAAAGATATGTTCAGGTCCCTCTTAACCTCGTCGATCTGGTTTTTCTCTTTAGCTATTGTTCTAGCTGTGAGGCAGCTGCTGAGCATGAACGTGAAAATATGTTCCTGAGCTATTGCAGTTGTAATTATCCCTATTCCTGTAAGCCTGTTATCCATCTACCTGAACCTCCAATAGTAAACAATTATTGCAACAGCTGCAACTGCAGCTAAAACCCATATCCATTCAAGCGATACTGTTGGAGCTGTTGAAGGCGGAGGAACACCTGTGTTAACCCTGAACCTTACCTCGTTTACAGCTGTTACAGGTGAACCGTTCTTATCTGCTTCAAGCCATGCCCTTACAGTTGCACCATACTTTATAAAATGTGTCACATGAGTTAGAACCCTAGACTCACCTGGGCTTACGAGACTGTATCCGGTGCTAGGATCATAGATGATTGAACCTATCTTCCCCGGCTCATCGCTAATAGTTTGCAACGCAAAACGGTATCCTATAACCCTGTTCTGAATATTCTTAAACTGGTAACTATATGAAACATCACTGTTCTGAGTTGTCTCAGCTGAGCCTCCGCCCGGATATATTCTATATGTTCCCTTCGGCGTCGTAACAGTAATATATTCAAGCTGAGCTGAATAGTTAACGTCGCTTGGAGGCTTACCCGCCTCACTCATGAAACATTTAACAGTCTGCCCTTGAAGGTCGAGAGTAGCTGTTATTCTGGTTGGGTTCCTTCTATCGCCTGTTATAGGTGTTCCCGTAACCTCCCAATGGTCGAAACTGTAGCCTTGATTCGGAACAGCTTCTAACGTTATTGTGGTGTTGTTGTCCCACCATGTTCTTCCCCAAGGCCAGTCTACTACAGGCGGAGGGTCTGCTCTAATCTGCCCTGACCCTTCAGGGTAAACTTTAAGGTTTAATTGAACAGCCATTTTTTCATCACTTACGGAAAGTTGATAGGTAGATATGTTGTTTGGCCTGCGTATACTGTTATGTTATAGTTCATCTCAGCTATTTTGCTTGTTACGGAATACAGTTCAGCTTTGAGGCTCTGTATTCCAGGCGTAACGTTGCTTATCCAATAGGTGCTGTTTGTGGCTCTGACTGTTACTGTTTTACTGTCAACTGTTAGGATAGCGTATTCCCATGGCGATAGTGAGACGTTCCTATGTGTTACTGTTCCCTCTATTCTTCCGAGGTTGGGCTTCTGCTCCTCGTTGCTCCAGCCTAGTTTAGGCCATTGCCAATTCTGCAGCTTATAAATTATGTAGATAACTAAGGCTACTACAGCTATGATAGCTACGGCTGTTACGATGTCTCTGACGTCTCTCAGCATCAATGTCTCCCTGCGAAATATCCTACAATAGCCAGCACTATGAAGGCAACTATGCTTATCAGTATCGTCGCCTCAACTACTCCGATGGCGTTAACGTAGTATTTACCGTCTCTCAGCTCAAGGACAGGAAACATTGTTACCGCCTCTTCCTTCTAACCAATACGTAGCCGTGGACTAGACGGTATCCGTTTAAATATCTTTTAACTCTACTTACTCTTCTTCTCCTAGCTAGTTTCCTATACGCTTTATATCTTCTTCTGTATATTCTTCTTCTCCTTCTTCTTCTAGCCATCTTTCTCACCTCACTTTAAATACTTCACCAACAATTTTCTTGTCAGGTAGAACTATCGGGTTCGACGCTTCACACCTGCTTTTATAAACATATTTGCTTGGCGGGTTAGATTCAAAAAAAGGTTGAGGAGAAGCTGCAGCTGGAGGTGAGACATTGAAAAAACGTCTCTGAGAATGCCTCCCAGCTGGGCTTGCTCCCCTAACCCTCAATGGATGGGAGATGTTCTCGCTGGTTGATGAGTAGTGGCTCATGCCAGCCTCAGCACCTCAAGAACTGTTAACGTCACCGCTTTAGACGCTCCTAGGCTGTCGCATTTAACGTGAACCTCATTGTAAAGCGCTGTGTCGATGCAATGTGCTAAGCTGTTTCCTTCATCTAGCCAGATGAAGGCTCTGCTGTAGCTATAGTCACTCTGGTTGGCTGCTACACCGTTCCCATACATTATTCCTTCAAGACCGTATCCGACTAAGCCGAACTGCTGGTAGTTTTCAGACAGTATTTGTTGCCATGTGTTTGAGTAAGGTATTTTGGCTCCGTTGTTTAAGCTTACAATCCACTTGTCTCTCAGGTTTGCAGCTGCCGGTGAAGTGTATTCAAGTAATACTCCTCTCAACATGTTGCCTAACGGTAGGTCGAAGTCTTGGCTTGACGATGCTGATTTACTTTCCCTCTCAACTTCTCTAAGTATTAGCTTCGACTTTATCTGGTCTGGAGTGTCTGCTCCAGCTTCAAGCTCATCAACGGTTATGTCGACTTTTACTGTTCCAGCATCGAAACTTGTGTTTGACCCAGCTCCCTGCCCGCCTGACAACGTTAACTCCAGCCTTAAGGTTCTGAAAAGCATAGCCGGCAAAAGGCACCATTCGTCGCCTTCAAACCTTGTGAAGTAGAGAGGGATACTTATTCCTCTTGTTCCATTGTCAACTGTGCAGACGTCTGGTCTGACATGGTTTCTCAACATAGCTATGTCTCTAGCCTGCTGTGCGTCAACATATTTTATTACTCCTGAACCGTCACATTCAACTTTAACTCTTGTTACGAAAGCCTCCATTAAGGCTTCAGTCATTGATGCTCCGTTGGTTCCTCTGAACCTGATGTAGATTGCCTTGATATAGTTTGATTTTGGTAGGTCTACGCTGTAGCTTGTGTCTGTGTTGCCGACGGCGTCGTTTTCCTTTAATACTGTTACTAGTGGCCGACCTGGCATTTTATGTTAACCTCCTTCAGGAAGGTGGTGGGAACGTTTTCTGAACCCATGGTGCTACATATACGACTGCTATCACTACTGCTAGTATTGTTACGATGAAGGCTATTATGCTTTTTGTGCTGATTCTCATTACTTGTTCTTTACCTCCTACGGTTTTTCGGCTGTTTAAAAACTATTTAAACTTTTATGTTTTTGGTCTGTCGTGATGTTTTCCTCTTATTCTCGCATCTAAATATTCAATGTATCCTTCTCTTCTCGCTTTTACTTGATAGCTAATGTTGATGTCGTCTGGATGGTATGTAAAACGGTGTTTATCGTTAAGTTCTGTCGGAATCATCCAGTTTCCTACACTTTGTAAGCCTTCATAAACGTCTTCAGCAAACTCCTGCCAGACAGGCATCCAACGTAGTGTCTCCGTCTCGTTAAAAGCATCTCCAAATATTCTATGTGGTTTAGGGATGCTTACTTTAACAAGTTTGAAAACTGCGTAGTCACTTGTTCCTCTTCTATTTACAGGTGCTGAGACGTAGCTTGCGTTATCGAATTTTTCGTAAACGTTTAGGAAGGATTTTATTGTATTAGCCGGCAACTCGACGTCTGGATGTATTTCAAGAATATACTTGCAGTCATGGTCTTTAGCATACTGTATGAAAATATCGTTATGTATGAAAAGCCATGCTTTAACGAATTTCCATAAGTCGCTTTCACCACTTCTTTCTTCCCAGAATCTTACGTGGTGCATTCCGAAGTTTAGATTGAATATTTTGAAGCTCCCATATTCTTCTTCATGCTTCTTTTTGATTTGGCTGAGAAGTTCAGGTGCTGAATCTATGCTGTCGTTTTCAGCTAAGACTATGTGAATATTTTTTTTAGGATAGTCGAAGTTGCTTATGGCTTTCCACCATAACGGTATAGAGTAAGCCATGTTTTTAACAGGTGCAGCTAAACATATTAATACCATGTTCTACGCCTCCCCATTATTTCGATTCTAAAGTTTTTCCTGCTCTCATCAACTTTATAAATGTAATGCAGGTGATCGTAGAAGAGAGCCGGGTGGAATTTAACAGTAAATCCTTTGCTTTTGGCTTTCATGCAGAAAAGAACATCGTAGCCTGGCGTGTTGCTTTCCTCCCACCCTACCTTCCAGAAAACGTCTTTCTTAATCAGCATTAAGCCGTTCCCTGCTCCGTCACATTCAGCTGGTGGGCTTCTTCTCTCTTGGCTTGACAATACTATTTCATGGTATTTTTTGCCTATGAAGCTTTTTTTCCATGGCTCATAAATGTTTTTTTCCTTGTTGTAGAAGAATATTGGGAGAACATATTGGTCGTGGCTTAACTGTGTAACGGTGTATCCTGCAGCTATGTCGCTGTCACATTGATATAGCTTCTGTATTGCATCAGGTGGCATTAAACAATCTGATCCTAATATGACCGTGTCAAGGTCATGTCTCATCGAGTAGTCTCTTATAATGTTCATAGCGTTTATGATGTTAACGTTCCCTGAATATTTCGTGTAGGTTTTGTAGCTGAAGCCTTTAAGATGTGGATGTTGGATTGTTGCTATTCCACTAAACTCTTCCCTGTTTTTCCTTATGAATCTTCTTATGATTGCGATAGTGTTGTCTTTACTTGTATTATCAACCAGTAATATTATTAGCTGTTTATGGTCTATTGTTAGGTTTTTGATGCTTTTAAAAACCTGTTTCAGGCTCCACGCCGAGTTGAAGGTTGGAATACCGATCAGAATCATTTAGCTCAGCTCGATGGGCTGGTGGATATACCATTCACCTGTGAACTGGTTGTAATAGATAAACTCGTATTTTTTGAGCTGGCTTATAGCGTCAACAGCTTCTCTCGGAAGCCATCCCCGCAGATAAAGCTTGTCGCCTGTGATGTTTGTTCTGAAAATAAAAACGTGGTTACTGTTTGCGAGAATGTCTTTATGTAGGTTGGCACATCTCTGTGTTAAGCTTATGACAGCTATTCCCTCCATTCTTCCCCACCTGATGAGTTTCTGGTGCCACTCGTTTATTCTCATTGAGTCGCAGTAGTCTGATGTTTCCTCTACAGCATATAGTAGGCTTTTCATGCGGTAAACGTTATAGTTTACCTGCTCAAACTCCTGCCATCCACCGTTCTCGCTTATTTCCTGTGGCTGGTAGACAAGCCTGAATTCAGGCTTATTGCAGTAGTTTAATAAAGTTTCTGGGTTGGAGATTACTTTTCCGAAGTCGCTATGCTGTTTGCGTGGGTCGAATATGACTACTCTTCTCGCTTTTCTGGCGATGTGTCTGAGGAGGCAGCTTTTTCCTGATCCTGAGATTCCGATGATTGCGGCTCGTTCTGCGTTTCTTCCTCCGCTTCTGATTCGTATTTCTCTTTCTCTTCTTTCAGCTGCTTGATCTCTTCTAGGAGCTTCTTCCTTTCTTCCTTTTCTAAGCTGCCGTTCTGCTCTAGCTTCTTCAAGATTTTCTTCAACGTCGCTATTTCCTTCTCCAGCGTCTCGATTTTCTCCTGTAGCTTCTTCTCCTTCTCTTCTTTCTCCTGATTTTTTTTTATTTCTTCCTCTTCTTCCTCATCGTCGTCTAGTAATATTACATGTGCCAACCTATTCACCTCCTAAATAATATTCTAAAACTTTATATATTTTTTCTAGTGTTTTAAAAGTTTCTTCTGGATGTGTTTCAGCATAGTATATTATCCACCTGTCTAGCTGCAATGTTGACATTATTTTGAACTGTTCCAAATTGCTGAATATTTTTATTATTTCCTCTACTGCTTTAGCTTCGATTGTTGTGATTTTGAAGTCTGGCGGCGGAGGCATTAGTCCTGTGGCTTCTTTCATCATGCTTGACATTAAACGGTTTAATCCAAACATTTTAGCTTATTCCAACCTTAAACTTAGCTATTTCATCCTCTGTTAGATATGGCTGTTTCTCCTCGTTTAAGGCTGGGATAGGTGTCTCCTCATGTTTCTCCTCTACTTTTTTAACCTGTTTTCTCGTGAATACTGAGGCTATGATTTTACCGTAATCTGCAACCATTCCTGTTATCAGCAGCATCAGTTCAGCATAAGGCAGCTGTATGTTATGTTTCTTGAGGAAATTGTATAGCCTTGAGCCTTGAAGCTTTATTCTGTCTTCAGGCAATAACGGTGTTCCCAGTATTAAGTGTAGAACCTCAGCTGGAGCTGCATATAGTGCTTCAGCATCTTCAACAGTCATAGTGAACTCGGCAGCTTCTTCAACAGCCGGTTGAACTTCAAACTCTGGCGGAGGACCCGGCTCATGTTCAACCGTTATTTCAGCTTTCTCTTTAACTATTGCTGGCTCTTTTTTCTGCTGTAAGGTTTTCTTATGTTTGGATATTACTGCAGCTGCGTATCCTCTTTTGATTTTCAGTATTTCAGCTATTTCTCTCGATGTTTTTCCCTGCTCGTAGAGCTCTAGTATTTGCTGTTTACGTGTTTTCACGTGATTGGACATTTAAGTATCTTCCTCACTTTTTTACATAGTATGCATGTTTTTTGAGGTTCAGGCTTAGCTGTCTGATAGACTGTCACCATTCCGTCTCTATCCCAAACCAAGTATCTTTTTGTTGCTGTGTCGTTGGTTTGTTGTGATGCTTGTGTGTAGGCTTCATATGTCTCGTTGTGTGCCTTCTTATAGTCTCCGTTATTCTCTATAGACATGATGTCGAAAATATAGTGTGCTCCACCAAACAATAAACCGTAGGGATCATCTTGCTGTTCTGAATAAACTATAAAATAATATGTCACTTTATAGCCGTGGAAACATTCAGCCCCGGCGTTCAGCCACCTGTTGGCTGATGCTCCAAACTCGCAGCTTAAAGCACTTATTACTTTTCCCTTCATCAGGTTAAGATCGGATTGGTTATCAGCATCTAATAAAACGTCATAGTTTTGCCCCGTATACTGTTTCTCGTTCCCATGCCCTACGCCTGACACCATGTTGTTTCTAGCATCTTTAATATAGTAGTTAAAATTCTGTTTTGTAGCCCAATCTTTATAGAGATCAATAAAAGGTATTCCCTTGTCGGTTAAATATTTTATTAAATATTTTGCTGTCCAAAAGCTGCCATACCATGTGGCCTGTTCGAAGTTGCAACGGTTTACTACTACGCCTGTCAAACATCCATTCCCCAAATTATTGCCTGTTCTAAACCTATTTTAGTCTTGTTAAGTATCTCCTTCTTTATATCGTGTAGTGTCCAGACTTTCGGCTGGCCTATAGCTATGATTTTGGGGTAGTCGTTGCTGAAGCTTAAGGTTCTCTTCTCTATTTCTCTATCTATGTTTCTTAATGCTTTAGCTATAAGGTTGTCGTCGACGGCTATGCCGTTAAGGTAGGTGTAGACAGCCAAGCTATGCTCTTCTCCCTTTCAGCTTTACGATTATTCCTTGCTCGTAAAGTTTTTCTGCAAAAGCTTTTATTGCAAAACCTATTGCGATGAATACGCCGCCTGTAACCTTGTCGATAGGAACTAGGGCTGAACCTACTGCGATAAATAACGTTGCAACTGTATCTAGGGCTGCTTTAGTTATTACACCCATAACCTTTCACCTCAAACTTTAAAGGTTGGTTCCTATATTTAAATTTTTACTAGTTTGTATTCGTAGTAACGGTAGAACTTGTTCCAGTCGTTCATTCCTATTTGGATACTCTGCCAGTTTAGTTTGCATCTGTTACGGTCGTCACCTAGGAGGAATTGAAGAATTAGCCTTTCCTCGTCTTCAAGGCTTTTATCGAGGTAGATGTAGAAGTGTAGGCCTTCTCCGCTTCTGCTTTTATATACTCTTATCTTCTCAATCTTAACTTTACTGAACCATTCAACTACTTTATGTATTAGCAACTTATACAATAATATGTAGTTTCTTGGTGGAATCCAATCCATGTCGACTTTTAACGTTTTATTCTCTTCCATCTTGAATCATCCTTCCTTCTATATGTAAACCAATATGACCTTGACTTGATATGTCTTACCCCTCTCCATTCCGTGTATTTTTTGCTGAAGGCTCTTAAGACAGCTGTTGGCTTCTCAACTGATGTTCTCTCTTTCACTAGGTTGATATGTAGCTTCTTGTAACGTTTATTTGCTCTCCGTATGTGGCTTCTGGCATGTCTTCTAGCTCGGTTCATAAACTGTTTGATAGCTTTTAGTTTAGGTGGCTTCTTCTGAAAGTATGCTCTGCGATAGTAGAATACGTATTTGCCTATTTCGGTGAGTTTCCTTTCTCCTTCAACTTCTTTCACTCCGTAAAGAGGATAGCTCACTGTCACTTTCACAACATATTTTCGGCTCATAACTTCTCATCTCAAAACGTTGAAGTTTGCATTAAAGTATTTTGTGAGTTTCAAGAAGTCTTCAAAATCTTCTTTATCAACTTCTTTTTTGCCTTTCATAAGAGCTAAAGCTTTTATAAAGGCTCTACTGTTTAGAAAAAACCTGAAGCCGTAGAGATTCATCTCCCGGCCTACTGCCATACTTATTGCTGAAAGTTCCTTAGCTATTTTCTGTGGCAGGATAATGTCTTTCGGCTTGGCTGGAAAGTTTAGCTTTTCCGACTGCAGCTTAACGTCTTTTGCCTGTATGAGTTCGTTGAAAATCTTGTAGACCTGCTCAATGCTGTAACTATATGAAAATAGGATCATGCGTGACAGGAAACCCATTTTTGCCCACTCATGCCTTCCATCTCTTAAGGCTTCATCTGTTACAGCTGTGATTAAGCCACAATTTACTTGTTTCTCCCATACTGTGCTGTATGTCGTTATTTTAGCCACTCCTTCCTCTATGAGATTGTTGAGGAATGCTATGAAGCTTGAACGTGTTTTAACTGATTTAGACAAGGGTGTGATCAGGTCTGCTATGAGAATATGTTTCACTTCTCCGCTTACGACTTTCGGAAGAATATCTCTTGTTAGACCGTATGCTGTTGCATCTGTTAAATAAACTATTCCTTTGTTGATTGAATATTTTTTCAGGATTGCTGTCTTTCCGCTTTCAGGTTTTGCAACTATTAGAAGCGATAAAGCCTTTTCTCCCTGAACGTAGGGAGAGTAGAGACAGGTTTTCACCGTTTTCTCAAGCTCATCAACTTCAACAAGATTCACTTAAACCACCTTTACGAGTGTTCCTAATTTTCTGAGAATTGGAGACATAGGTGTCTCCAATTCTTCGGAATTTATGACTACTCTTTTCTTTAAAAATTTTTCTGTATATAAAACAGAAAAAAAGGGAATAGAATGAACTACTTGGCATCTTTCACACTATACCTTGTTGACTTGTCTCTTCCAGCTCTAATCACCGTAAGTTTCACCGGCTTGTCGCTGATTCTCTGAACAAAATGCCTCAGCAATGGGCTGGTTGCTCGCAATGGAAGATCGTAGAGTTGGCCATCGACTTTTATTGTGAATATTAGTTGTTCTCCGAACCTTCCTGTGTTTTCTCTTGGAAGGTCAGGCATTAACGTTATTGTTGTCTCGCCTTCGGGGAACTTGAAGAATGGATTACGGCCTTTAGCTCTTAAGACTTCTCTCTGCTTTTTCTGTAGCTCGTCGAGTTTTGCTTCTTTCCATTTTTGAATGTCTTTCACACTCACTTTTTTCACCTCCTGCCACCTCTTCTAATCCTCTCCATCTTTCTTTAATAGAGATTCTGAGGTGACCGTGAAATTCGTGCCTGCATATTGGGCATATTCTGTTTCTACGATTTTTCTGGCTAGCTGAGATGCAGACTTGAGATCTGCATCGTGGGCATGTAACCACCTGCATATCTGTTTCTTCTTTTTTTTCCATTCTAAGACCTCCGTTAGAATATATAACAACGTTAATGGGAATGTGGCTATGAAGCATATTATGGCTGCTATGGCTCGGCCCAGCATTCGGCTACCTCCAATTTGCAGTCTACTCTGTTTATTAGTATTCTTAAGATTCTTTTCAGCTCTTCAGCTAATTCCTCTTTTAGTTTGAACTGATGTGCCATACTACTCTGAGCTATTAAACCTACACACTCATCTACAGCTTTATTGATGATGTATGATGCTAGTATTTTGTATGTTTTTATGACGTCGTCGGGTGTCACTCTCTGTTCCACACTATAACCCCCATGTCATTTATGTTTTCTAGGAGTTCTCTTACTTTTTTAAGTTCTTCGTTCAACTTATGTAACTCTCTTGCTATTTGTATTATAGCTATTTCTGTGTCTCCCATCTACTTTCACCACTTATAACAGTGTATTATACAGTATTTAAAATTTTAGAATAATAATAAAACATAAACATTTAAATAATAAAAAACACAAATTTGTTTCGATGAAACATGCAGGCACGACTTAAAAGAATTCAAATAGTTCAAAACAACCAGATTCTACGAGAACTTGATGAAACAATGATCCACTCGGGAGCAATTGTTCAGATAACTTGTCAAGCAGGCTACACAAAAATTTTTGCAGAATATAGTTGCGACTCACCCGGCTACACTCAGCTTGTTGCTAGAAAGCTTGACGGTTCTAAGCTTCAAGGTTCAGGTAAAGCCTATCTTTCAACTCCTCAAGCTTTTGCACAACATTGGCTAGACTTTAACCTGAATGACACTATAAGTATTTATCTTGAGCTGATAGGTTCACCTTCAGACTTTCCGGCGGTCTAAATGTCGCAGCTCGATAAAAGCAGCCCGATTAACCTTTATATTCCAACTCAAGCCGTTGCTCCATCTATTTTGGATAAAAGCACAGTTATTAACTTGTTTATCAAAACAGCTGAAGGAAATATTTACCCTCCGCCACCTTCCAACAAGAGAAGTTTGATTGTTCAATGTGGTCAGGGAGGCCGAGTAACATACGACGATGAGTTTGGACAACATTATGAAAATGTTTGTGGTCAGAGTTTAAGCTGCAACTATGGTTGTTCTGTTCAGCTTTACGCTAAGCCTGATTCAGGCTACAGTTTCACGTTTTGGTCTAAAGACTCAACAGTTTTAAGCTACGATAATCCTCTCAACCTTGTGATGTTTAATGATTTGAATGTTAAGGCTAATTTTGTTTATGTGTCTCCTCCGCCTCCGCCACCGCCTGTTCAACCGTTCAATATTCTTGATAAAAGTTGTGTGATTCAACTGTCTGTAGTTTCAGTTCCTCCGCCTCCTCCTATTCAGCTACCTAGTGTTCTCGATAAAAGTTGCACAATTCAACTGTCTGTTCCTTCAATTCCTCCGCCTCCAACTGAAGAAGAGAAGCCGGTTTTTCCATATGAGCTTGTTTTAGTTTTGGTTGTTATAATAGTTATTATAATAGTTTTGGCTACAATAAAGGGAGGTCGTTGATTTGGATAAGAAAGATTTTGAGTATGTTATGAGCTGTTTGGAGAAGATTGAGTTGCTTGTTACGAATGCTTATAAGGTTTTAGGGAAAGTTAGGTTTTTCTGGGATAGTCGAACCTCCGCTTGCATCTCGGGCATGAGACTGGCTTGGCTTTTCTGGTCCGCCACTCGTAACCGCAGAAGTTGCACTTCATTTTTGTTCACCTCCCTTTCCTGAAAATTTTCGGCTTCTTTTGTAGAATCCATTCCTGCTCCAGCCGATCAAGTGTCGGCAACATTTTGTCTAACAGAACCTGAAATACTATCTCTCTTTTTCTCTCATCCTCTTCACGAGAGAAGCTTCCATAAGCCGTATAGTAAGCTTCCTTTATGACCTTGAGATAGCGTTGCCATGCGAAGTCCATGAATTTTTGAAAGTCATCTTGTTCTGGGTTCAACATTTTTCACCTCCAAACACATCGATATAGACATGTGCTGTCACCCGGCTGGAGTGACAGCATGGACAAGTTTTAAGTTTATGTTTGAACTCTGCGTTGCAGTCAAGACACTTATAGTTCTGTTTAATACGCATATTTTCCTCACTTAAATGAATAGTTTTTGTTGTACGGCACAACCCGTCTCGGATAGCCTTGATAGTTGAGAATCACAGCTTTTTCAGGCTCTTCCTCAACCTGTCGAATACGCTCGCTGAACAACACTTTCCACTCTGGGGGAGTCGATGTCTGATACTCGACCAGCTCGCCGTCAGCCAGCCACCCTGATGGGGACCAAATTTCAATGTGGTCCCACTCGATCGAAACATGAAGACCATCAGGGCGACGGAATGGAGTTCTCGCAAAAAAAGCCTCTCTGCTACCTCCAAACCAAAGATATACCTGTTCATCTTTCTTACTTACAACCCAGTCGTTTAAAAGGCATGTTGTATACCAAGTATACTCGCCACCTTTATCATCGACACCAGACTTTAATGAAGCTCCAAAAGGCTCGGATTCTACTGTTTCCCATCGCCTTTTCAGTTCCCCAGCCAGCAATCCATATAGCTGGCTAGGTGTTAATTCATCAGCCATTTTGCTGAACTTGAATTTGACTTCCACTTGTCTCACCTCATATCAATTCTAACTTTATTTTTTTGTAGCCTGCATTGCAAGCATGATTAAATGTATCATCTCTGCACTCCTTGCAAAAGATGTTGTGGCACTTTCTGCATTCGTAGCCTATATCCCAATGTTTTTCGTAGATTGTGTTATTGATACTCTGATTACACAGTACACATCTTACTATATTTCTCTTCATCTCTTCTCACCTTCCTTTCATACTTGAGAGGGTTAGAGGGGTTAGGTGCCGAAGTATCTATACTTGTTAGGGTCGAGATTGTATTTTTTGGCAACCCTTAGATGCTTATGCGCTAGATGTGCGAACAGGTTAGGCGTATATATTATTTGTCGACACAGCTTGCACCTGTAGGCTGCTTGTATTGTTGTTTTGCTGTAATACTTTTCCGCAATAGCTAGAAATTCTATATCAGTTCTTTCCATTCTTCTCACCTCCTAGTTGAAAGTTTTGCAATACTCTACGATTTCATTATATCGCTCTTTGTTTTCACTTTCCTTCACAATCTCCCACCATCCATCGAATTTTTTCTGCATCACAGCGATGCGTTTTTTTGAAGAGTATGCGACTGTCGACCCGTCATCGTCAGTAAAACAATTTACCCATCTCTTACAATTCTTTATTATTTTCATTCTTTCCTCTTCATTCATTTTTTGTCTCACCTCCCTTTATGCTGCTTATCACATTCATTTTATTCTTATTCATGCTCTTTTTCACCTCGCATACTATTACTACTAGGTTATATATAAAGCTTACTATTACTACTTTCTGTTGTCAATGTGAAACACACAGAAACTCTCTCTCTCTCTCTCTCTCTC
>Ga0207433_10008432_pt1 | contig 16771 bp, 29 predicted proteins | sample YelNatPaOPGAMG01_FD_187559 | JGI IMG/M metagenome (GOLD analysis project Ga0207433, IMG submission 187559) | Hot spring thermophilic microbial communities from Obsidian Pool, Yellowstone National Park, USA - OP-RAMG-01 (SPAdes) (version 3) | ecosystem: Environmental > Aquatic > Thermal springs... | reverse complement strand
GTTTTGGACGTTAGAAAATTTCCTTCTAGCAAAAAATTTCCTTGGTTCAACAAAGAAAATCTTGAAAAAGAATTGGCTAAAAACAAAATCGAATACATTCATTTTCCTGAGTTAGGAGGGTATAGGAAAGAAGGATATGAAAATTTTGCAAAAAGCGAGGAATTTGAAAAAGCAATAAAAAAGCTTTTGGAAGTTATTGATGAAAAAAATTCTTTGATACTTTGCGCAGAAGCTTTATGGTGGCGTTGCCATCGCAGATACATAGCAAATCATTTGGCAAGCTTAGGTTACCAAGTAATTCACGTTTTTGATGAAAAAAGAACTCAAGAACATAAGCTGAAAGAAAAGGAAATTGAAGAAAAAATGAAGCTCAAAATTTTTTGTGACAAAAAAGTCAGAAAGTTTGGCTAATGTTAGACGTTTAACATCTAAAAATTTTAAAAAGATTAAAGAAATATTATATGAAAGAGCAAAGAAGGTCAAAATTATGAAAAAATCAAAAAAACCTTTCTACATTTATACTATCGGTTTGATTATTGTTTTGGTAAGTGATTTCATACTGCGTAATGTTACTCTTCCAACATATCCAAGTGATATTGATATTGGAATAGCACTAGGGGTTGAATGGCTAATCCTTTTAGTATTACTCACTTTCTGGATTCCTAAAGTTGAAAACAATAAGTTAGAAAGTATCGGATTTGGAAAATTCAAAAGGAGATATTTGTGGAAAGGTATTTTGACGTACTTTATACTATTAATAGTTTGGATGGGTAGTTATTTTGTTTTGCAAGCAATTGGGCTTGAAGGACTAAGGAGTCTCCAGCCAACGATAAGGAAGCATAGTTTCCCTATTCTTTTTAGCCTTTTTCTAACAGGAACTTTTCTCGAAGAAATATTTTATCGAGGATACCTTATCGAAAGACTAATCTCACTAACAGGAAAAAGTTGGTTAGCAGGACTTGTATCATGGATAGCTTTTACTTTTGTACACATCAAGTTTTTCGGTTTGGGACCAACATTAGACGTGGGAGTTCTTTCAGCAGGACTAGTAATTCTTTATCTCAAAGAACGAAGCATTTGGCCGTGCATCATACTTCATGGAATAAATGACGCATTTGGTTTCTTAATGGCACCTTTATTTATGCTATGACGATAAAAATTGAATCAACTTAAACTAAATTTTTATATTTTAATGTTAGACGTCTAACATCTAAAAATTCTAAAATCACCGGAAGTGAGGTTCCGAAAGTCTAATTTATACTATATAGACATTAAAATATAGAGAAACAGGTGGGAAAAATGGGATTTGAAGAATTTTTGAAAATGAATGGAAAAAAGTTTATCGATGTAGTTAAAATTTTGCCGGAGGCACTTCCAAGTGGAAAGAAAATTTTGTGGAAAGAAGTTGAAGACGGGAAAATTGAAATTTTTGTTGACAAGCATTCAGCTAAAGGTGGGAATGCAAAATCAGTTAAAATAAAAAGGTTTATTGAAATTAATGAATTATTGTTTGAAGGTTTAGGTTTAAGATTTGGAGATGGAATTAAACTTCAAGGAGGAGTTAACAGAGTCTTTGGCTTTTCTAACATAAACTTAGAACTTCATAAACACTTTTTAAAATTCGCTAAAGAATGTTTTGGTACAGATTCGACTCAATTCAGAGTAGCAATAACTATACCACCTAAATTGGTCAATAAAGTGGAAGAAATAGAATTAAATGTCTCCAAACAACTTAACATTCCAAAAGAGAACTTTTTCAAAACCAGAATTTTAGACAAAAGAAATCATCCTATTGTAGACATAAAAATAACTTCTGCTTTATTAGCTCTCGTTTTGAGTAGAGTATTTGATAATTTGCAACCTATCTTGTTTTTAGAGGAGCTCTTTTGTGCTTCTGTGCTAAGGGGTATAATTGCCTCAGAAGCTAATATATCTTTGGATGCTAAAACGAGAAAACTTGGAGATATATTAATTGCAGCTAAAGAAAAAAATAAACGGGATTTCATAAGACAGCTACTTGAAAAAATAAAAATCGTTCCTGACAGAGATAAAGAAATAAGAGGAATGGAAGGGGTTCTAATCACAGGTTTATCTAATTTTAAAATAATGGATAAGTTTGACTTATGTATTCTTCATCCAGAGAAACATAAGAATTTTAAAATAGGTATATCAAATTTCAAAGTAGAACAAAGTAGAAAAGGAGAAGGAAGACTTTTAGTTTTGCAGCATTTAGCAAATGGTCCTAAAACAAGACAAGAGTTAGGAAAGCTGCTTAACAGATCTCCGGATACGATAAAAACAGAAGCATTACTTATTTTGGAAAAACAAGGTTTAGTAGAAAGAGCAGAATTTAACAGCAAGTCTAGATTATGGAAAATTACAGAAAAAGGAATGGAATTATTAAAACATCCTAATGCGTTAGAAATTTTAAGAAGTAAAAAGTCTTCTCTAAATTTTTAACTTTTTTCACTCTTCTTTTGCTTTTTTCTCAACTTCTTCTTCTATTCCTAACTTTTCAATAAGCTCTTTATATCTGTTACGAATGGTCACCTCAGTGACACCTACAATGTCTGCAACTTCTCTCTGAGTTCTCTTTTCTCCAACCAAAACACAAGCAATATAAATTGCAGCAGCAGCAACTCCTGTTGGTCCTTTTCCGCTTGTTATATCATGCTTTTTTGCCTTTTTCAAAATTTCTATCGATTTTGCCTGAACTTTGTCACTTAATCCAAGCATTGAGCAAAACCTAGGAACAAAAGTTATTGGGTCTGCAGGCAAAATTCTTATTGCAAGCTCTCTTGAAACATAACGATAAGTTCTTCCTATTTCTCTTTTCTCAACTCCACTTGCTTCAGAAATTTCATCCAAAGTTCTTGGACTTCCAAATTCTCTTGAAACTGCATAAGTCAAAGCTGCAATCACACTTTCAATACTTCTTCCTCTTACCAATCCTTTATTGACAGCTTCCTCATAATAACGAGCAATTCTTTCATGTATGCTCCTTGGTAAGTTTAAAAATGAAACAATTCTTTGTAGTTCAGACAAAGCAAAACTCAAGTTTCTATCTTTTGATTTTATTAGCCTTTTATGCCATTTTGTTAATCTGTAATACTGAGCTCTTTTTCTTGCAGGAACTTTATAAAGCTCTCCTAAACCTTTTCCAATTTCTGTAGTTAATCCTTTATCATGTTTAGTAAAAGTTAAAGGAGCTCCACCTCTTGCCCTTTTGCTCATTTGTTCAGAATCAAAGGCTCTCCATTCTTGCCCAGTATCTATCATTTCCTCTTTTATAACTAGCCCACATTTTAAGCAAATAAGTTCTCCTCTAGAAGGATCTTCAACTATGTTTGTACTTCCACATTCAGGGCATGAAGGTATTTTCTTTGTTTTTTTCGTCATTTTATCACTTTAAGGTGAAAATTTTAATTTTCAAAAGCTTAATAAAATATGAAGCGAAAAGTATTTAAAGCTTTCTATTTTTCCTAAATTTTGGATAACTTTAATTCTACTAATAGACAAATAGATAAAAGTGAGAACATGAAGCCAATAGTCTTAATTCCGATAGTTTTAGTAATTCTAGCAAGTATAGCTGCAGTCTCTTCTGCAAGACTAGAAAGAATAACAGAAACAGAAAGGCTAGATTTTGCTAATATGATTAGAAACTATCTCAACCCAGTAATCCATGGAGCAGGAATTGGTTTTGATTGCACAGGAGATTCATATATAGTAGCAAAGTTTCATGCAGTAAGCGTAAAAGTTTTGCCTTTTGACCAAATAACTTCAATAATAAGAGAAGAAAAACAAAAGTCTCAAGTAGTTGATTGGTCACAAGTAAGAGAAAGAATTAGGGCTGCAATAGAAGCAAACGGAACAATAATCTCAAAAGGAAGAATTTCAATTAACGGAACGATGTATGCTTTAACAAATATAGTTAAAACAGACACAAACTTTTCTGCTGATATAAAAGAAATGCCAAATTATACAAACTGCAAACAACAAAACATTTCTGCTGAGCAGTGTGAGCAGCAATCAGCAACAGTTGGAAGTATTAGTTTAACAAAAGGTGAAGCAACAGGACTTCCAGGGACTCCATACCTTTGGAAAGGGACTTTAGAGTTTAAAAAAACCTATAAGTTTGCAGCCTTTGCTTATCCAAGGGCGGTAGCATGAAAAAACTAATAATTGCTGTTTGCGTTATTGCAGTAATAGCAGTAATAGCTTACTTTCTTGTTCAGTACAAACCACAACCAAAGCCTGTAGAAGAAGAGAGTTATGTTCTAGATGATTCTTTAAACACAGTTTTACAACAAGAGCTTGAAAAAGTTTCAGTAGATCAAACAGCTTTTAATGCAGAAGTGGAGAATGAGATTGTAAACAGTCTGAGCTTGTTTTACTATGAGTAATTTTTTCTTTTTTTTATTTTTTTAAACAAAATAATTATTATGAAAGAGAAAAAAGTTTTGAAAAAAGCAAAGCCAATACTTAAAACAGCAAGAAAGTTGGGCGAGCTTGTTGGCGAACTAACTGTTTTAAGCCAGAAAAAAGCTAAAAAAGCTGTAAGAAAAACAGAAGCAGTTGCTGAAGAAACAGCAGAAGTTTTAAGGAAGAAGACAAAAGAAGCAGTAGAAACAACAAAAGAAATTATGCCAAGCATTATAAAAGAAATTAAAAAAGGAATAAAACAAGGAATGAAGAAAGCAAAGAAAAAGAGATAATTCTTTAATAAGGAAAACAAATTTTAATTATGGAACTTGGATGGATGACTTTCATTAACTTTGCTTCTTTTGTTGGCTTAAGTTTTGCTTCACTCTTAATCTTTTATTTTGGAAGACTTTCTAACCCAAAGAGACAAGTTTCTGTCAGTATTTTTACACTTTGTCTTGGCCTAGAATTCATAGCTTTAGCTCATCTCTTCAGAGTTGAAATAGAACCATTTGCTCCAAGCTTTATAATAATAACTTCTCTTATAGGAGTAGTCTTTACTCTTTTAGGTTCTGTTACAGTTCTATACAGTGCTTACGAAATTTCAAATTTGAAAAAAAGATATGAAGAATTAAAGATGATGGTAGCAACTTTAAGGGAAAAGTATTTTAAGCAAGAAATTTCTGAAGAAGATTTAAAAGCAGTTTATGCCAATATTCTTAAGGATTTGACAGAAATAGAAGTTAAGCTTAAAGGTTCGGTAGAATCTTTTGATGAAGAAAAGAAATAACTTTTTAATAAATAGAAAATAAAATAAATAAAAGAGAAGATGAGGATTAATACAGGAATAGAAAATCTGGACGAGAAAATTGAAGGCGGAATACCACAATTTTCTTCTGTTTTGCTAGTTGGGCCACCAGGCTCAGGAAAAACAACTTTTTGTAATCAGTTTATCTATAAAGGGCTTGAGCAGAACGAAGCAGCTATCTACATTCTTTTTAATGCTCCTCCAGATGAAGTAAAAAGAAGTATGGAAAAGTTTGGCTGGCGTATAGAAGGAAAGATTATAGTTTTTATAGATGTCTATTCTTGGCAAGTTGGTGGAATAGAAAAAGATACTTATATAATTAATAATCCAGCTGATTTGAACGAGTTCAACATAAAAATTTCTCAAGCAATAAAGGAATTGCAAGATAAAAACCTTAAAAGATGTTGTATAGATGCAATTTCTACTCTTTATTTGTACGTTCCAAAAGACCTTTGTGCAAAATTTTCTTCAGTTCTATTTGCAAAATTAAAATCTTCAAAACTAACTTCTCTATCAACTGTTGAAAAAGATGTTATAGAAGCAAAGGATATGGCTACTTTAGAAGCCTTAACAGATGGAACTATAGAATTGGGTTTTGACCCCATGGCCTATACACAAAGACTTATGTGGATAAGAAGATTGAAAGATACAAAACCTCCTTTAGAAGCGATAAGGTTTACTATAACAGATAAAGGATTAGTTGTGGAGAAGTGAAAAAATGAAGATATCAACAGGCATACAAAAACTTGATGAAATTCTTGGCGGGGGAATAGAATCAAATTCAGCAGTTCTATTTTTAACAGGCACACTTATAGATAAATCAAGTTTTTCTCAACATATACTTTCAACAAGAATTTTAGAAGGAGATAAAGGAATTTATCTAACAACTTCAAAACCACCTTCAGTTATACTCAAGAATATGTACGAGCATGGTTGGGAATCTGAAGGTATGGTTTTTATCGATTGCATTTCTTCTACACTTAAGCAGGAAAGCGACGCAAGTTACGTTCTTAAGTCTTTGGTTACAAGACCAGAAGAGGCATGGGAAGAAACATTAAAACTTCTCGAAAAAGCTTTAAAAGAAACTCCTGGGCTTAAAACAGTTGTTTTTGATTGTTTAGAAGTTTTTATGGGAGTTGGAGCAAAGAGAGTTGCAAACGACATAAAAAAATTGAAAAATATTCTTGAAGATACAAAGTCAACTTGTTTATTTTTATTCACCGACTGGGGTTATTCAAAAGAAGAATTAGAAGAAGTTTGTAACGTTATGGATACTGTTATTAGGCTCGACACAATCGAAAAGAAACTACTTTGGATGAATTATTTCCAGTATGATGAATCGCCAAAAATCCTATTCCAAATAACTTCTGTTGGAGTAAGTATTTATGTTCCAAAAATTTTGGTAACAGGACCTTTTGGAGCAGGTAAATCAAGCACTATTCATTCTCTTTCAGAAAAATCTGTCTCGATAGATAAGTTAGGAACAACTATAGCTTTGGATCATGGTTATATAGAGAAAAAAGGATTGGTTTGTGATATTTTTGGAACCCCTGGTCAAGAAAGGTTTGACTGGATACTTAAAATTTTATCTAGAGATGTTTGGGGAGTAATACTTGTTGTTGATTCAACAAAACCTGAAACTTTTGAAAGAGCAAAAGAAATGTTAGAAAAAGTTAGAGGTTATGAAATTCCTTTTGTTGTCTTTGCAAACAAGCAAGATTTGCCAAATGCTTTAAGCTTAGAAGAGATTAAAAGGATATTGGGTTTTGAAGATGTGATACCAACGTCTGCGATTAAAAAAGAAGGAATCGAAGAAGGTTTGAAGATTTTATTTGATAAAATATTTAAGTTAAAAACCATTTAATTTAAAGTGAGAGAATGGCTGAAAAAAAAGAACTCGAAGATGTTTTAAAAGAACTAGAGAAGATTGGTGACATAATAGGTTCAGCAATAGTAAGAAGAGATGGTTTATTAATAGCAAGTGGTTTGCCAAGCGAAGTAAACGCAAGAGCAGTTGCTGCTATGGCTGCTGCAATAGTCGGTACTTCTGAAACTTCGACAAAAGAGTTAGAAATAGGAGAATTCCAACAAGTAGTTGTTAACGCTTCTGAAGGGCAATATGTTGCGATAGGGGCTGGAGAGGAAGCAATACTTATAGCTTTACTAAGGAAAAACGCAAACATTGGGCTTATTCTCCTTGAGATGGAAAAAGCAGCAAAGAAAATCGAGAAGCTTGTTTAAACTTTTTTTGGTGAGCAAGTGAAGGAGAAAGAGACTTATGTTAAGATTTTAAATGAAATGATTAAAGTTATGGCCGAGTGTCTTGGAAGTAAGATTGCTTTAATTTGTGCAAGAAGAACTCCTTTAATTATTAATCCAGAAGGAAAAGTTGAAGATTTTTATGGTGATGGCAAGCTTGCTGTTGAAATCCTTTTGAAACAATATGAAGAAGTTATTGGCGAAATTTGTCATGAGCCTATAAGAAAAGCAATTAAACCTATAATAGAAAAGAAAAAGGTTGAGCTGCCAAAAAGTTTGATGTGATTATTTTTCTTTAGTCATTTTGTAGTGAATAGTTAAAGCATAAGTTATTATTACTGCGCAAACTGCCATAAAACTCATTTTTACTAGGATAAAGTTAAGGTTAAGCCCAAAAATAGCAAAAAGTGGCGATGGTATGGGCATAACTGCTAATATTTCTGGAAAAGTTTTGAACATATATTCAAGAGGCATAACACTTGGCATAGCCCGAACTAAAAGAGTTTCGTCTATTGAATGAAGAATTTGAAATATCCAGCCTATGGCAAAGACAATAAAGAATTTTTTATACATTCCGCCAAATTTTTTTGCCATGTAAAGAGTAAAGAAAAGAATTATTAATGTTATTATTGGAGTTATTATACTTTCCACCATTATAAAGGCCATTACGAATTCCATCATTTTTTCTCGCCTCTAATCGCTTTGAATATTATATATAAGCCTACAATCATCGGAAGATAAGCTACCATTTCTATGATATAGTGAGCAACAAGGTAGTATATAACATTAAGCCACCCAAAGTATATTACTGCTAAATCTATTACCATATAAATTAAAATAGCAAAAAGTGAAAAACCTACTATCTTCAAACCATTTCCTATAGTACCACCCATTTTCTTAACTATAAGGTAAATAAGAATGTCATCAACAGCACAAAATACTGCTGTAAGCAAAAGGAGAATAAAAGGCGTATCTATCATAAAATTAAATTGTTTTTCCCTAAATAAATATTTTTAAGGTTTTGAATAGTTTTTAGGACTTGATTTAAGCTTGCTTTTTTTCCAAGTAAGCAGCCGAGAATTATTTCAGGAGAAATTTCAACACATAAGTAAAGGCCTTCAGAGGCTTTTAATAGAGTATAAGAGAATTCTCCAATTTTAAGTTCTTTTGAGCTTATTATCGAACTTTTAACAATTGCAGCAGCCATTACTGCTAGCATTTTACTGTTAATTTCTGGAGGAAAGTTTGATTCTAGTAAAAGACCATCATTTCTTACTATAACAAAACCTAAAATTGCTTTTATTTTCTTTATCTTTTCAACTATTTTTTCAGTTTCCATTTTCATTTCTCCTTTGTTATTTTGACTAATGTCTTAAAGAAATAGATTAGACCTATTAAAACTAGGTAAGTAGTAGCTGGACCTAGAAATGGGATTTTGATAAAGAAAAAATCTGTTATGCTTCTTAAAGCCCAACCTAGGTTGAAAATTAAAGCGGTGAGAGTAAGTATTTTAAGTGCTTTATGAGCAGAAGGATGAATAAAAATTAATGTCCATGCAAGTTTTTCATTTTTCTTAACATTTTTTAAAAATTTTTTAACATAAAATGAAAGAAGTAAAAATAAAGTTATTACAGGCAGAGGTACAACTATTTGAGTAATTATTTCAATTTCATACATATTTTCTTAACCTCTTCAGCCACCTATTAAAAGTAAACAAGATGGTTATAGCAAAAAATATAGAAACAAATAGGAAAATATCACCAATCATTTCGAGTATTCTTTTGTTAATAGAATTAGGAATAACATCCAAAAACATACTTAAAATTATTAGGTAAATTGACCAACCAATTCCACTAAATAAAGATGCATAATATATTAGTTTTGAATTTTCTGTCATTTCTTCAGGTTTTAGAAGAAATCCAATCATAGATATTTCTTCCTTTGCCTTCAAAAGTTTGTAAAAATTCAAACATATAACGAATGATATCGTCCCCAAGACAAAAAATGTTATATCTTCTGTAAGCCAGCATATATAATAACTAGCTTCAATTCCATACGTATCCTGAACGTAATAATAAATAAATTCAAGAGGTATAAAGATGATTGAAGAAATTACAAAAATCTTTAAGAATAATTTTATGCTTTCTTTCATTTTTTCTCTAAATATATTTGGTTTTTTTAGCTATTTTTATTAATTTTCCACCACATACTGGACAATAAAAACCTTCAAAAAATTTCTTGCAATTTTTACAATATTTTTTCCATATTATTAATCTTGTAATTTTCTTACTGAAAACTGAGATATATTTTATCCTTAGCTTTTCAGCAACATTTTGTATGCTTCTATCATCAGAAATTATCGTTAACTTTCTCTCTTTTGCAAGAGCTAAAATTTTTATATCGGTCTTTGATAATTTTTCTAAATCTCCAGTTTCTTTAGCAGTTTTTTCTATTTCTTTTTCTATTTTTTCCGAAGGTTTAACAACTTTAATTTTTAGGCTAGAAAGCTTAAGATATGTTATTTTATCCTTCACTTCTTCTAAAACTTCAGGAACTGTGAAAATTTCTTCAAAATTTCTAAAATCATTCAAATAGATTAAACCTGAAGTATCGAGAACAACTTTCATGCTAAACATTAATTAGTTAGAAATATAAGAAAATATATAGTTTGAAAGTTAAAATTTTTAGAAAGGTGGAAAAATGGCCAAAGATTTCCCTTTATTAGCAATAGAAAAAGTTGCTAAAAATGCTGGTAAAGAAGTAGGAGCTGATAGAGTTTCTTTGTCAGCGGTAAAGGAACTTAAAAATTATCTTTTGGAAGTTGCGGATAAGATTGCAATAGATGCAGTAAACGTAGCACATCATGCGAAAAGAGTAACAATTAAAGAAGAAGATATAATTCTTGTAACAAGGAAGTGACATTTTGGCTAAGACAACAGCAGTTATCAAAGATCTAAAACCAAATGGTTTTGTTCTAATAGATAATGAACCTTGTAGAGTTGAAAGAGTAGATGTTAGTAAGTCAGGAAAGCATGGAGCTGCTAAAGCAAGGGTAGAGGCTATAGGTTTGTTCGATGAAAAAAGGCATAGTATAGTTAAGCCAGCAGATGAAGTTGTTGAAGTTCCTATAGTCGAAAGAAAGAAAGCTCAAGTGTTGGCTATAATTGGAGAAAAAGCCCAAATAATGGATTTAAGCGATTTTTCTGTTTTTGAGTTAGAGATTCCAGAAGAAGTTAAAGAGAAAGTCAAAGCTGGAGAAGAAATAGACTACTTTGAAGTTTTAGGAATAAAAACTCTAAAAGAAATAAAATAGTTAATAGCTAACTTTTACAAGCTTTGACCCACATTCTGGGCAAACTTTTATTTTGTCGGAATAAGTTTTGTTGCATTTGTTGCAATACTTCATTTAATTTAATTAGTTAGATAAATATTTCAATTTTCAAAAGAATTTATCTTTTACACTTCAATTTATTTTGTGAGTTTTTCAAATAGATTAGAAAATTTGGAAAAAAGATTAGAATATCTAGAAGCTTTATTGTATAAAATTGAAGAAAGAGTAAAAATTCTAGAAGCTTTATCTCTTACTTACAAACAAGTTTCTGGTTTACCTAATCATTTACTAACAACATTTATTACCGTTTACAAGTTAGGGCCTGCAACTGCTTCTCAAGTAGCAGATGAAACAAAAAAAGAAAGAGCTGTTGAATCAGCTTATCTTAATCAGCTTACAACAATGGGGTACTTGAGAAAAGAAAGAAAAAATAGAAAAATCTACTTTGAAATAAACTATGACTCTAAACTTACAACAGATCTTTTAAAATTTTTGAAAATTCAGCGGAAGTGAACTAGGGAAAACTTTAAGTTGTTTAAATTTTTATGAAAAAATATGATGTTTTTAGATTTAGAAACTTCTTCATTACATGCAGACATAGGAATGATAATTGCTATTGGCTTTATCTTACCAAACGATAAGAAAGAAATTATCTTTACAGAAGATCCTGAAAAAGAAAAAGAAACTATAGAAAAAGCTTTGGACATCATAAGAAAAAATAAAAATGAAGTTTTAGTAATTTGGCATTCCCGTTTTGATATTCCTTTCCTTCTGACAAGAGCTATAAAACATAACATAGATGCTACTGTTATATACGACTTAAAGGTCATCGATTTATGTAAGTTTTGTAGAGAAAATTTGGCTCTTGCAAGTAACAAGCTAGATGAGGTTTCGAAATTCTTAGGAATTAGGAAAAATTTGAACATAACAGGAAAGAATGTTCAGGAACTTTATTTCCAGTTCTTAAAAAAAGATGAAAAAGCAAAAAGAGAAATAATTGAACATTGTGAGGACGATTTGGAAGCTTTGAAAAGTATCTACAAAAAGTTAGAAGCATATGTAAAAAATTATCAAATCAGACTCTTAATGATGGTATAGTTGAGTTTTAACAATTTACAATGCTCTTATGAAATTGCAGTTTGGGTCTACTTCAACAAAATGGAATGCTGTTTTCCCATATTCTATGCATTGATTCTCTGTCACATCATCTATAGGTTGCCTTGGGTTATGGGCAACGTCGCAAACCCAGTTATCTATTATTCTATTTGAAAGGCACGGCCCATCATTCAAATTTCTTTCTTCATTTTTTGCTTGAATGCAAGCCTTAATACAAGCTTCTTTTGCTGTTTCAAACTCTTTCCAGTTTAAGTAAGAAAAATAGCCTACTATCCCTATTATTACCAAAGCCAAAACTATGATTAGACCAATTATTTTTCTCATAATTTTTTATTTGTTTTCCTTAAATATTTTTCACATCTTTCCAAGAAGCAGTTTTTATACCAACCTTTTTTGCTCCTTCTATTTCTTCCCTATCATGGCCAACAAATAAAGTTTCTTCAGGCTTAACTTTAAAGTATTCTAAAACTTTTATGTAAGCTTTAGAATGAGGCTTTTCGTAACCAATCAAGTTAGAAAGAAAAAGTTTGTCATAATGTTTTCCTTTTTCCAGCCCGAGCTTTTTAAGAAGTTCTAACCTCCATCTCAAAGGATGGACTGTGTCCGAAAGAATTGCAATTTTTATCCCTTTTGACTTAATTTTTAAAAGAGTTTTCTTAACATCTTTCAAAAGCTTAATATGCTTAAGGTTTATTTCTTTATCCTTTCTTAACCATTCGTCAACTTTTGAGACAGGAATTCCAAGTTTTTTATAAACAATTTTATTTGCTTCTCTTAAAGAAATCCTTCCTGAAGAAATTTTTGGGTAAAACCTAAGCCAAATTTTTTCTTGTTCTTTAAAGCTTACTCCAAAGTTTCTCAAAAACTTATCGTACTCTTTTTCAAAAATTTTCATTACTCTCTTGGCTGTGTATAAAATTTCTCCTCCATCGAATATTATTAGTTTAATCATAATTTATTTCCTATTTAAAAAAATAAAAAGGATTTTGATTTAATTTTCAATTTTTTCTCCTCTCTTTACAACTAAGACATTATTGAAAATTTTCTTGAAAATTTTTGGGTTTTGAGTATGAATTGGTGTTATTCTTTTTGGTTTAATTTCTTTTATTATCCTCACCATCTCTTGTTTAGAAGCATGCCCAGAAGCATGAGCTTGCTTAAAATCAAGTTTAAAATGCTTAATCCAGTTCATCATCCTCTCAAAATCTATTTCTTGTTCTTCGTCATGAGGCTCACTAGTTGAATAAATATAGCTACTTCCTAAGCTAGGCTTTAAGTCTATCAATTCCTTTAAATCAAAATAGTCTAAAAACAAAACAATCTCTCCTTCCTTTTCCTTTACATTTCTATAACAAATAGAATTGGGATAATCCAAAAACTTTCTTTCCCAAGTTAAATAATCTTTTTCCTTTTCTTCTTTGCTTGCATCTCTATCTATCAAGCCCCAACCAGCTCTTTGAAGATATATCAAAATATTTTCATCTTTTGTGTCAGGAATCAAAAGCTTTTTATCCTGCTTTAAAACTTCGAGCAAATAAGCAATTCTTGTGTTTATAGCAAGTTTTCTTTTATTTTCAACACATGCTTGAAAGAATGAATTAAGTCTATCAATATCTTTCCAGGAAAAATTTGCTATCACCATTTTTTTTGTCTTTGAAATAAAATTGCTTACTCTTCTTTTAACTTCTTCTTCACTCAAACTTTTACTTCCATCCATTCTTGTACCTTCAATTATCAAGAAATCAGGCTTTTCTTCTTTTGCTTTTTCAACAAAATCTAAAGTCATTTGTTTTTTTGGTCCATGCATTCTTAAGTCTCCTGTATAAGCTAAAGTTAAATCTGAGCAATGAATTATGAAACCATAAGCACCTGGAATGCTATGATCAACATGCACGGGTAAAACTTCTACTGAACCAATTTTTATTTTATCTCCTGTTCTAAAAGTTTTGAAATTTCTTTCAAACTCAGGCTTTTCTTTTCTTGAAACAAAGCATTGTCTATAAGTAAAGAATTCTGTTTCAAAACTTCCTCTTCCTGTTTCTTGAATAGCTTGCAAGAATAACTTGCAAGTTTCTCCACAATAAATCGGCATATCCTTATGCAAGAAAGCTACATCCCAACAATGATCAGCATGTGCATGAGAAATGAAAACACCATCTATTTCTGGTTTAACAGTAAGCTCTTTTCCTGACTGAGCAAGCAAATCATCCCTATAAATTCCTTTCATTTTCGGAAGCAAATCAAACTCAAAATAATCATCCAAACCAGAACAAACTCTTGGCCTTAAAAATTCTGCAAAATATTTTCTTGCAGAAGAAAAGCTAAAACCAAAATCAAAAAACAATTTTGTATCTCTATCTTCCAAAAAAATCTTATTTCCTCCTATTTCGTTTACTCCACCAAAAAAAGTTATGCTTGTCATCTAATTCTATTTTTGTTTACTAATTTAAAAATGAAATTTATTTAGTTAAGAAAACAAATTAAAATTATGGATATAATTTCAATTCTTATTTCAAAAGAGTTTGAAGTGTTTACTAATGCTTTTTTTGGAGCAACCTGGCTTACTTTAGGAATTTTTGCTCTATGGCTAATTTTTAAACTTTTAGAATACTTGAAAAAGAAAAAAGAAGTTTCAATAGTTTCTTTTCTTCTTAATCCACAAGAAACTTTAAAAGAAGTTAAACTCATCTTTTACGGATGCTTAATCTTTTTTATAGGTAGTCTTGGTGGCCCATTAAACTTTTTTCTAGCTTTTAATTACACTGAACCAATTTTCCTTGCAATTTCATCTATTTTTGGTGTTACTGTTTTGGTATCAGCAATAATCTATGCCATAATAATGGTTTACATTTTCTTCAAATGGTTAAGGAGGTTTGGAAAATATGGTTAATTTTCTTGAAATTTTATATTATGTTTTAACTTTAACTGTAACTATACAAACAGGAATTTCTGTTTATTATTCTTACAATCTTCTTAAAAATTTTAAGAAAAATTTAAACTTTGCCTTGCTTATGATGTTTACTAACCCAAAAACTCCAAAAGCTTTTGAAATCTTGTTCAGGTCTTTACTATTATTTATTCTGGGTGTTTTTGTTCAATTTATCTTCTTCTTCGAATATTGGATTTCTTGGCTTATTACAGTTATTTACTTTTCAGGTTTTATTTACTTTCTCAAAATTTTAATCAAAATTACAAAGGAGAGTTAAATGGAACTAAAATCAGAACTTGAAAAAATCTTGAAAAAATTAAAAGAAATAGATGGAGTAAAGGGCTCAATAATAGCAAAGGCTGAAGGCTTGTTAGTAGCTTCAACTCTTCCTTCAGAAATTAATTCCCAACTAGTTGCTGCTTTAGCAGCTGCTATAATTAAAAGCTCAAGTTTTACAGTAAAAGAACTAGGAATAGGTGAACTAGAATACACGATAGTTAAATCTACAGAAGGGAATTATGTTTGTTTCAGTATAGATTCTGAGCTAGTTTTTTCCTCTCTTTTATACAAAGACGTAAACTTAGGAATGGTTTTAATTAAGATGGAAAAAGCAATAAAGGAAATAAAATCCTTAATTCTAGTATAAGGTAAATTTATCTCCAATTTTAATTTTATTTTCTTTCACAAAACCAGAATTAACTTCTAAAGCATACTTTGAAGCTTTTCTTGGTTTGTAAAATTTCCAAAATCTAAAAGGTTTAAGATTTTCTTTTACATCCACAACTTCCATTTTTTCATTCATCCAAACTATATCTATTGAAAAAAGCATTCCAAAAGTCCAAAAGCTTGGAAAACATTCTTTATCAAAAACAAAAAGCATCCCTTCATTTTTTTCTAACTTTTTTCTAAACATAAGTCCTATTGTTTTTTCTAAGAAATTTTTTCTAATTTCAACTTTGATATTTCTTTTACCGATTTTTAACCAAGCTTCTTTCAAAAAATCACTCTTGAAAATTTTTCCAATCTATTTTTTTCCCATCAACAAAAATTGCAGGAAACTCTTTCACATTTTTAATTTTTGCTAAAATCTTTCCGCTTAAACTGCAAACATCATAAACTTTTATTTGTTCAAAATCTGCAATTTTTCTAGCAATTTCTAAAACTTTTTTATCTTCTTCTGGTATTTCTCTAATTTTTTTATAAATTATTGGAACTTCTAATTGAACGTTTAAATTTCCAGAAAGAGAAATAGTAGGAGAAGGATAAACACAAGGAACTTCAATCTCTTTATTTCTTATGTAAACTTCTACTCTCACAAAACTTATTTGATAATCAAAAATTAAATTTTTAATTTATTCACTTTTCTCAAGTTGAGAAAAAGTTTTTGAAACTACCATAGGATAAGCTGTTTATCAAGGTCCGGCAACCTCAGGCGATTAGGAAAGGCGGGCTGAACACCTCGCTCGAAAGCTCGGTGCGTACACCCCCTTCCTATCAACCTGGTAGTCTACCAGAGCCCTCGTCTCTCTACCGTTTCTTGCGAAACAGCAGAGAGATTGGTTGTCTATTTTCCCGGGCGGTTTCGTCCTTAGATGCCTTCAGGACTTATCCGCTATGGCTTAGCTGCCCGGCTGTGCAATGAACAACCGGTAGACCAGAGGCCACGGATGGGTGTTCCTTTCGTACTCACCCATCCTTCCGGTCAGACAACCAGCACCTCCGGTAGATAGCGACCGAACTGTCTTTGTCGTCATGCCAGGTGTACAATTTTTAACATTCTTTCAATCTTCATCGGATGTCGGCTTCCGATAAGAGTCATAAATTTCTTTAAATTTTCAATACCGTAAGAGTTTAGTTCGTAGTAACAGTAATCTGAAACACCTGTGCATGATCACGACGTTCTGAA
>Ga0207433_10008431_pt1 | contig 16771 bp, 13 predicted proteins | sample YelNatPaOPGAMG01_FD_187559 | JGI IMG/M metagenome (GOLD analysis project Ga0207433, IMG submission 187559) | Hot spring thermophilic microbial communities from Obsidian Pool, Yellowstone National Park, USA - OP-RAMG-01 (SPAdes) (version 3) | ecosystem: Environmental > Aquatic > Thermal springs... | reverse complement strand
AAGATCGCTAAAGCGAATGTTCCAAGAAATGACGTGTCACTACAGAGCTCAGCGGGAAAACGAGCCTAAGTTCTTGTCATGACACGACTTCAGACCGAAATCGCAGGCCGGAGACGTCGAACTTGGGTGGTCTGGCTGTACTTCGTGGACGGGGTCGCGTTGACCCGCTGGGACGTCGCTGGTGCAGCCATCGCACTGGTCGGCATGACTGTCATCGCACTGCAACCCGCAACGGGTGCCTAATGCCCCGTACATAACTGCCGCCGGATTCTTGAACACACCGATGAGCACTGAAAGTTCGGTCTGGATGTGGCGCTGGAGGCCTTGAAAGACGCCTGGAGGATGCGCAAGGCGTCTGCAGATGATCTGTGGCGCTACGCCCAGGACTGCCGCGTCGCCACTGTGATGCGCCCTTACATGGAAGCGGTTGCCCACGAGTGACGCCACGGCCACCGAGACGGGCGGGGTTCTCTTTGGTTTAAAAATTTGGTAGGATTACGGTTGTTTTAAACCCAACCCAAGGAGGCGTCATGATTGCAGATCGCATTCGTCAAGCACGATTGGCGGCAGGCCTGACCCTGGGTGCGTTGGGCGAACAGGTGGGTGTTTCTCACACCGCCATCCAGAAGTACGAGAAGGGTCTGTTGACGCCCTCGTCGACTCAGCTGCTCAAGCTGGCCCGCGCCTGCGGCATCCGGACCGAGTATTTCTTCCGTACGCATACGGTTGAACTGCTGCAGCCCGAGTTCCGCAGGCTCTCGACCTTTGGCAAGACGGCGCAGGATGCGCTGAAGATCAAGGTCGTCGAACTGGTGGAAAAGCGCGTGGAGTTGCTTGGTGCATTTCCCGAACTGCCGTTCCCGGCGTTTGCACCGCCTGCGAATCTGCCTGAGCAGATCAACTCGCTGGATGAGATCGATGCCTTCTCTGACACGGTCCGCAACGCTTGGCAGTTGGGGCTGAATCCGATTGCTGACCTCACCGACGCCCTCGAAGGCCTTGGCTTGCTGGTCATCGTGGTCGATGAAGAGAACCCTGGCTTCTCTGGCTTGACGGCCAAGGCACGAACCGAAGATGGCCGGGAGTATCCGGTCGTGGCTGTCTCCAAGCGCTGGCCCGGTGATCGGCAGCGCTTCACGCTGGCGCATGAGCTGGGGCACCTGCTGCTCAATGGACGGCTGGCTGACGGGATTAACGAAGAGAAAGCCTGCGACCGGTTCGCCGGTGCTTTCCTGGCTCCGCGTGTCGCGGTGTTGCAGTTGCTTGGCGCACAACGCCATGCCCTGGAATGGCAAGAGTTGTATGTGCTCAAGCACGAGTTCGGTCTGTCGATGACCGGATGGCTGCAGCGCGCCAAACAGTGTGGCGTGATCACCGAGGCCGCTCACCTCTCTATGTTCAAGCGGTTTTCGGCCAAGGGCTGGCGCAAGACTGAGCCTGGCGAGCCACTGCCGCAAGAGCATCCACGACTGTTTGATCAGTTGGTGTACCGCGCCTTGGCCGAGCAATACATTTCCGAAGGCAAGGCTGCAGAACTGCTGGGCATCCCGATGATGCGCTTCCACAAAGAACGCCAGCTGGAGTCATCGGATGCGGTTGCTCATCAGTGATGCCAACATCTTGATTGACATGGAAGCGGGAGCGTTGATGGAGACGCTCTTTCAGCTTCCGATGCAGTTTGGCATCCCTGATCTGCTGTACTACGAAGAAATTGAACCGGGCAGTCCGGGCCTTGAAGACTTGGGCTTGCGGTCATGGAGGTCAGCGGCGACTTCGTAGCCTATGCCCAGCAGTTGCCCGGCCAGCACAACCACCTGCTTCCCGCGAAAAACGGCCCCAAGCCCAGTCACAACGACTACTTGGCACTGGCGCTTGCGAAGCAAGAGGCCTGCACCCTGCTCACGGGCGACACCAATTTGCGAATTGTTGCCAACAAGGAACAGGTCAACGTCATGGGCACCATCGGGTTGCTGTGCGCCATGATCGAGAACCAGCTGCTGACTGTCGACGACGCCTTCAATGCACTCGACCGAATGAAGTCGGGCAAGCGACGGCTGCCATGGCCAGAAGCCGAAAAAGTGTTGAACGCGCTGCGCTGATTACGGAAGTCCGGGGAGCGTTTCGCTGTTTCCGCGCATTTCCGCACATATCTGGACTCCTGGTAACTTCATCCTGGAACACCAATCCGTGTGCTCACTCGTTCTTGGACTTCCTGATAGATCGGCAATTCGACCCCCTCACCAACCTCGAGCGTCACGCATAGTGCGAACGGAACAGGGGCCTGGAGCCGCCCACCATCCTCTGCGCAGTTGACCTTGAAAACCAAATCAGCACCGTCGACAAACGGGATCGCAGACTCTCCTTCAAGCACTTCGTGCTGCACCGTGCCGCGCTGGACTCTCTGCCAGTCGCAATTCATTCGGGAGACGCTGAAATCAGTGTCTGGAGGCTTGACCCAAAGGCGTGCGGCACGATACTTCGCATGTCGCGGGTTGACCGGCGACATCCAGGCCAAGGTGATAGTTAATCGTCGTTTCACCAGCCGTGCATTGAGGCTGGGCGGGAGTGGGACTCTGAATTCGAGCGCCTCACCATCCCTCAGCTCCCCGGTTCCTAGCAAGGTCGCGCGCTGCTCTGTACAGGTGAGTGCACGATCGATATCCGACAGTCCGTAACCGACAAAACGCGTCACGAGACTTTGCCGCTGCCGCCAGTCCGTAACTTCTGGACGCGCGTTGATGATTTGAGTCTCGAGATTTCCCCACTCTGCCCCATGAACAAGCAGCGCCTTCAGCAGGACTGCGTCCAGACGATTCGGAAGACGGTCGGGACTTCCGGCCCGCAACATTTCGATCACAGTGTGGGCCTGCGCAGCTCCGCGGGTAGCAAGAGCTGTAGCGTTGCTTGTACCGCGAGCGTATTTCGTATTCTGGCCGCTTGAATCTGGCGGCGCCGCCACCCTGTGCCCGGGCGCTGCAGATGTGTTGATGATATGCAACTCGGTAATGGCGGGGTCGCCGGTGTAACTTTCGCGATGAAGTACGCGCCCACCAGGCATCAGGATGTCCGGCTTGACTGCCCGTCGAAAACCATGACCGATGCAAGAGTATGGCGATATCCCATGACCAGGGAACAGATCAAAGCGATCTAAGGTCTGCACGAATGTAGACCCGTCGGCGTGCACGGACCCAACCGTGACGGCGTTGATGGACTCTCCAGGAGTCAGCACTCGGCGACCCACAGAGTCAGCTACGAGGACAGGTACCGTCAGCCGCTGCCGCGCGTCTACCGATAAAGTGGACAACGTTCCGCGCGGCACAGGCAAGGTGAGTTGTGCCGACACATTGCCTGCACTAACGACGAAAAGTACCTGATACTTCGATGAGAGCCAATCCAGAAGTCGTGCCCATGGAGACAGTTCCGTATCGAACGGTTTGAGCAGGTCACCGACGGACAGATTGACGACCTTGACAGTGGGCGCTGCGGCCGGACTGCTTGCATCTCCGTCAAACATCCGCTTCACCGACCGATGCACCAAATCAATAAGTAGCACGTCATCGGGTGTTGACTCTTGCCGTGGTTCTCGAACATCTGCAGGGTCCGGGCGCATGATCGGCCTTACATAGACCGGCCTGCTCAATGGCACTCTGGGCCCATCCAACTCGCCGTACACAACAAGGGATGCCATGGCTGTTCCATGTACGCGATCTCTTGCCGGATAGTCCGACTCCCATCCGTCGGGGTCATCAATGGAAAGTCGCCCGGCAAGCAATGGATGATTCTGGACAGGCAGACCATCAAGCACGGCAACAACTGGCTCTCCAGATGGTGTTCGGGTAGAGCCATCCACCCCAGGTAATCGAAGTTCGTCGCCGTCCAGTGCAGGCAATGCTTGACCGCGCGGCCGGAAAAGCATCACGCGGTCAGACATTACCAGGGCGGGAGGGGTATCACTGAGCAGCCTTCGCACCCCAGACGCAGGCAGCTCGACCAAAAAGCCGTGGTACGCGATATCCTGAATCAGTGCCGTGCTGAGGATGCGCCCGCCAATCTCGCTAACAAGGCGCGCCAAATCTTCAGCAGCCCGTCTGTTCTTTTCAGGGGAGGAATAGCACCACGCCTCCATTTCGAAGCGTATTGCCTCCTCCCCAGTTTCAAGCCGACTTTCCCAATACTCGCGGATGTCTTGACCGATACGGTCCTGAATGCCCCAGAAGCGAACGTCCCTCAAGTGCTTGAAGACATCCTTCCACTTGGCGAGTCCACGCTCCAATTGGACTTGCGTGTTTTCCTTGTAGCGATTCCAGAGGCTGATGACTTCGGCGAGTGCCTGCTGGTTGCTGCCCAATAGGTAAATGCGCCCATCCAAGTTCTTCTGCCGGTCGCGTTGATCGTAGAAATCATCGTCCGGTTCAACGCCAGCTTCATCAGCTTCAAGCAGCCACTCCAGTCCAGGCGTTCGTTGCACAGCCCCGATGAACTTCTCAACGGAGCCAACTGTCTCGAAGACGACGACCAACTCCGGATCATCCGCTGGCGCAGTGGCTTGTAGCTGTATCCGTCGGGCATCAAAAGCCGACTGCAGCGTGCCAAACTTCGGGGTCAGTCTCTCAGCTTGGCGTGGAGCCGGTGGAACATGAACTTGAGCCCATCCCGGGGTACGCTTTTCGCGTTCGGATGATGTAGGCCGAGGAAATAGGAGGAGTGGTCGTTGTTGTTCGCTCATCCGGCACCATTTGTCGTGCCGGACTAAGCGTCAGACGACACCCTGTTTTTCCATTGTTCTAGACGATCACTGATAACGGCATGAATGTCCGAGTTCGGAAGCGTCAAAACATAACGCCGATGGACATCCTCGCAGAACTGTTCAAGATCCGAAAAACTGCTCACCTTGAGCTTCGTGGCAAGAGCTCTTGGCGACATGCCCAGCGAACTGCCCAAACGCTCTTGAAATCGATCAAACCAGGCCGTTCTCTGCTCAAGGGTCGGGCCTGGCAGATTTAGTCGCAACTGGAAGCGACGCCAAACGGCCCGGTCAAGCAACTCTGCGTGGTTCGTTGCCGTCACGACCACAACGTGACTGGGCAATGCGTCGATTTGCAGGAGCAGGGAACTGACGACGCGCTTGATTTCGCCAGTTTCGTGGGTGTCACCGCGTTCCTTGCCAAGAGTATCGAACTCATCGAAAAAGAGAACGCACTGATGCGTGCGCGCAAAGTCGAATAGTCGCTTCAGCCTTCCGCTGGTTTCACCCAGAAAACTGCCGACAACGGCCTCATAACGCACGACGAACAGGGGAACCATCAGTTCCTGGGCAATGGCTTCAGCTAGTGTCGTCTTTCCATTACCAGGGGGGCCGGAGAGCAGGACTCGATGTCGAGGTTCGAGCCCATAGGAGCGCAAAATATCCCGCCGCTGCTGCTCCTCAATCAGCTCAGATGTGGCCTTCAACACATCAGCAGGCAGAAGCACGGACGACAAGGTCCTACGCGGTTCGATTTCGTACAAAAGCCCGCCATGCCCGCCGTCAAAACTGCGGACAACCTCAGCCGCCTTGGGACGGGCATTGGCCGCGCGCAAGTTCTCCTCTAGCCTGTCAGCTAGATTATTGTGGTGCTTAGCGCGTTCTTCGGCTGCCATGGCTTCAACGGTTGACCGGAACAAGCCTTGGTCACCTTGGCTACCCGCTCGCACAAGATTGACGATTAGGTCGGCTCTGGGCATAGATTCTCCACTTGGAATGTTATCAGATGGCCGTCATCCAATCACCTACTTTTGCAGATCAAGCCTGTTCGATCGCACTCAAGACGATCCAGGTGACGCAGCCGCGCCACTTGCTCAGAGCGTCAGGTTTTGCCGCAAGAGCGCTGCGATCGTTGCGTGCTGCCATCGGCAGTCAACCAATGCGGGCCAGTGACTCTAGGCCAATGTCCGCTGCAACACGCTCCATGCGGTAGTCCAGTCGATTCGCTCCTGCTCCAAGCGAACGTTTTGTCCCCATCGCTGCTGCTTGAGATCCCGATAAAGTTGCTGCTCATCCTTGGTCAGGAGCGTCAGTTCCGCTGCTGAATGCTGCGCCGCCTCGTCCACCCACAGTGCCTTGTGTCGAAGCAAAGTCTCTTCGTCCATGAGCACGGATTGCAACTCTGGAATGTATGAACGGGCGCGATGCAGAATGGCAAATCCATGGGTATCCAAGTCACCCCAGTAGATGCACTTCGCACTGGCCAGCCAAGGTAGCCGGGCCAACACGTCGACGTTATAGCCAAGACGCATGAACACGACAGCGCCCGGCATGTCGGACATTGCCAGTCCCGTTTGAAGGTTCTCGACAATGAACACATGCGAGACAGGCCAACTGATACCTGCGAGGTCGTCAACCGGCGCAGTAATGTCACCCACGCCACCGACATGGGCTCGTAACGCCTGATCCAGCACTCTCATGCGTACAAGGAGTGGTGGAGCCTTCAGGCCACACCGCTGGTAAAAATCCAGGTCGCTGGATGAGTCCTCCTGTATTGCGGCCACCAGATCCGTCAGCAGCCCTTTGCGCCCATCAAGCCATTTGCTGTCCAGTCCTGATACCGGCAGCTGGCGGGGATACAGGTTGGAGTTCGGATGGCTCGCAATCCAATCCAGCATCTCTGTCAGCCTTTGATAGTCGGCATCGCTGTAGTCTGCGAGGACATCAAAGTATCTCGGCAACTGCTGCGCCAGTACCGGCCAGCGGGCAATGAGCGCCCGGTAGCGAGACTGGGCGCGCTCCCACCGTGCGGATTCACCAATCCACATGGCAACGTCTTCGGGACCGCGCAACGCTAGTTTCTCTGGCAGTCGCTGGACACCAAGCGCCTTCCACCGCCGCTCACACCAGGATAGGGTGCCGACCCCTTGCCAGCCTTGCCATGCGCTCACCCAAGCACGAACACCATCGACTTGTCTCAGCGCAGCCTGTTCCGTCGGTGCACCGAGCGCAACCTCCAGCGGCCACAGGCTTTCGCCCGCATCACCGATCAACCACTCGCGGTGCTTGCTCTGAAAGCGACGGACAAGGGTCTGCCGGACATCTTCAGGAAGCTTCAACGCTAGCCTCCTCTCGTGCGTGCTCTGGCAGCTTCAACCGTTGACGGTCACCGTCGTACTCGATCAGCAGGACGCCTGACACGCGCCGGTCGCTGATATCTACGAAGCAGGCACCACCGATGAATGGTTCAAGGGTCATGACAGACTTCAGCGGTGTCGCGACCACCATCTGGAATCCGAAATTGGTAAAGATGTTCATCGCCAAAGCGGTGAACTCGTTGTCGGCCTTATCGAAGGCTTCATCAAGCACGACGGGCGCATACATTGGCACGCCGTGGTCATTCCCGCCCAGTTGATACCGCAGGGCTGCTGCCAAGCACGTGGTAGCCAGCTTCTGGCGTTGACCGCCAGACTTGCCTGCTCCGCTGCGGTAGATCTCGACCTCGACACCGCTTTCATCGATTTCCCGCCCGATGAACTCAACGTGCTGTCGAACGTCGAGCACGGTCTCACGCCAACGCTTTTGCTCGGGGTCCTGACTGGCGAGTCGATCAACAAGTCGGCGTAGGGCCAGGAACCGTGCCTCGGCAAACTCTCGATCATCTGTCCAAGCATGGCTCAGTGCCTGCTGGATCTCCTGCTTGAACTCCTTGACGTCGACAAGCTGCCGGTCGCTGGCGTCAATGTGGAGATAGGTGCGTTGATTGGCGCTTTGGTTGAACGGCACTTGGCCAAGGCTGTCGTTGACGAGATCCATCCGCTCAAGGATGGCTTTGCGTGCATCGTTCAGGTAGGTGGAAAGTGCTGCCAGATTCTGGTGGCTTTGGTTTTGAAGCAGCTCGAAGAACCGCTGCTCATAGGCAGGCAAGCCATCCGTTTCCAGTCGAGCCAATTTGGCGAAGAAGTCTGGCGCGCTGGCGAGGCTTGTGTCCATGTCGCCCGCGTCCATGGGCCACTGACGTTTGAAATCCGCGAAGCGCGCTTCTATTTCCTTCTCGCAGGCACCAATCCCACGGTTGACCTCTTCGATCTCCGCATTGAGTGCGCGTTCTACAGAGGTTGTCACCTTGTCGAGGTTATCGAGCCGGACGGCATCTGACTGCTTGGCGAAGCGCTCGTCGAGTCCCGAAACCTGGTGGGGCGTCAAAGGAACGATAGACGCGTCCTGCAGAAGCGATTCCAGTTTCTGCTTACTGGTCTTGATCTGATCGAGAATCGAGTCGTGCGCACGCGTGGCCTGCCGAAGATCCTTGTCAGCATCCTCGACGAGTTTCTTTTGCTTCTCGATCTGCTCACTGAGCTGCAGTAGGGTGGTGTTGCCCTCGCGTGCTTCGCGGATCTGCCGCTCAATGGTGGAAATGCGATCCAGCAATGGGAGCAAATCGATTTCCTGCCACTGGAGATTCACCAGAGTTTGGCACTGCATCGCTCGGGTCGCACGATTCTTGTCTTGGTCGGAGAGCTTTTCGATCTCTCCGCCGAGGCGCGCAATCGCGTCAGCCTGCTCCTGCGCCTGAGCTTGAAAGAGCCCGAGCTTTTCGCGGTTATCGAATCCGAGCACCCAGTTTCGTCGGTCGCCGACACTTCTACGGTCGTCTTTCTCGTGCCGAGTTTTGCTGTGCTTGACCTGGCCCTCGCGGGTGATGGCGCGATCTGCGCTCCTGAACGACTGAATGGAATCGACGCACGCGTAATCGAAGCGTTGCCGCAGCTCGGCCTGGAGCCAATCGCCATACGTCCCCTCTTTGACGTTCAGCTTGAGTACGAGCGAGTTAGCACCGATAGGCTTGGCCTGCCACGTCTCCGGACGGCCAGTCCGGTAATAAACCAGGCGCTGCCCAAGGTGGGTGGTGTTGATGTGATTGGCCAAAGCCGAATATTGGCGTTCGTCTACCAGGAGGGAGAGTGCAAATCCGTGCAGTACGCGCTCTATGGCCCCCTGCCATTCGGCCTCGTCGGGCTTCACCTCGATGAGTTCGCCAACGAATGGCAGCGCGGACTCAGAGATCCCGATGGCAGCGGCAATGTTTCGACGCATTTCCAGCATGTCGGCTGGAATGTTCGATGGCTGGCGCTGGAGTGCCTGCACCTCTTTCAGTGCTTGCGAAAATGCGGTCTCGGCATCCTTCTTTTCTCTGTCCAGGCGGAACTGCTCGGCGCGGCTATCGTTGCTGCGCTGCTCCCAGTTTTCAACCTCCTGCCGCGCGTTGCCCAACAGTTCCGCGAAGGCTTGAGGCGAATCCGGGAGACTCCAGCCCAGCGTCTTGCACGCCTCTTCGGCCTGACTGCGTTTGCGCAGGCGATCTGTGCGCTGGCCCTCCAGCCCCGATTTCTCGGCTTCCCATTGCTCGATCTGATCACCGCCTGCTTCACGGTGCTGTCGCTCCAGATCGCGCAAGGTCGTGGAGTGGTTATCCAGGGTGCTTTGACGTCGACTCACTTCGCCTTCAGTGCCACTGGCTTGTACCTGCAGGGATTGGACATGCTGCTTGAGGAGATCAATGCGGCGGGTCTCCCGGTAGCCGTCCACGCCCAACCGAAGCTCATCCAAGCCATTGCGCTGCAGCATCAGCGAGTCCCTGCGCTGATGCTGCTCCCGCGCTGGCGCGAGCGTTTGAACCTGCTCGCGGGCCGTGACAACCGCCTGGTGGGCAGCATTGAGTTCGCCAAATTCACTGACCAAGCGATCCGCTACCTCGAAGGTCTCGGGCTTGTCGAGCATGAAGTCGCGCAGGAAGGTATTGAGGTCACCGAGATTCTTGGCCGACTGGGTTTTGTGCAGCAAACGCAGAGCCATTTCGCTCTCGATGCCGAGCAGACGGCAGAACCGTTCGCAATAGGGGCGGAATTCGTCGCGAGCGAATGCCTCCGGGAAGGACTGCTTGAGCTTTCGGATGTCGAAGTTTGACTGACCAAAGTCCTCCAGCTCGCGCAGGTCAAAGGTCCGCTCCATGACAAGGTAGTGGCGTTTGACGTCGGCGCTACCGTTTGCATTACCGCGCAGCCAGAACACCTGAACCAACACCACAGACTGGCCCAAGGCATTCTGGTAGGTCAGCGCCAAGGCTGACCAGGTCGTCCCCGCGCGCAGGTAGCGGGTCGCGATCTCGCCTGACTCCCCATCCTTCTGCTCGGCCCACGCACCACGTATGTAGGTAACGAGGTTTCGGTCACGACCGCTGCGGTCCGCCTCGCGCGCTGCAGCGTTGAAATCGATCCAGCGAGGTGGCGTCAGCAACGCCGAAAATGCATCGAGCAGCGTCGACTTCCCAGCGCCGGATCGACCCACAAACAGAAAGCCTCGCTCGCTGATCGGCACGTCGTGCAGGTCGGAGAAAGTACCCCAGTTGTAAACCTGCAGGCGAGTCATCCGAAACTGCTCGCGGGCAAACAAGGAAGCGGTTTGGGGTTCCGGGATCATTGGTCGACCTCCTCATCAGCATCAGTCTGAACCAGCTGCGCTGGCGTCTCTCCGGCGGCCATGCGCTGATACAGGTGCGTCAGCGCTTGTATTTCCTCGGCCGAGAATAGGAGCTTCAGCGTCGGCGAAATCTCGAAGCGATCCTCGCTTGAGCGAATTTTCTGCAGGATGCTGTGCTTCTTGATCTTCTCGATGGAGGCGTGAACCCGTTTCACGAACCCTGCACGGTCGGTGTTGGCGGCGCGCTCATAGAGGGAGAGAAACTCCGTGATCTCGTCTGTCGATACCACGGCGCGGTCGCCCTGCGAGTCCGCCTGGGTCAATCGCTGGCGAAGGTGGAGCAACAGAATGGAGTCAATGAAGGTCAGTTGGGCGCGACGCAGCAGAAGGGGCACTTCGAGGTCGCCGGTATCTGCCTGGCGCGTGAAGGCCACTTGCACGTCTCGGTCGATGACCAGTTCGAGAAACAGTTCGGCAAGACGCCGACGGATCACCGCTTCGTCTCGCACCAAGATCGGCCAGAGTTTTGGATGCCGACGTCCATCCAGCGACGGCCCTGCTAGTAGCTGCACCAGGGCGCGCCGGGTACCCAGTGCCAACTCGCCGCTGTCACCCATGAAAAGGGTGTTGGTAGGTGCTTGAGCAGCATCTGGCGCTTGTGCTTCGTCTGGTATTGCCGATTCGTCGTTCTCAGACCAGTTCATTGGCCCGCTCCCTCAAAAAGAAGATCTTTGGAATTCGGGCGCTACGACGCTCGTCGTCGCCTCCAACCCAGCCTACGGTTTCACTGTGGTCGGCCTTGAACCCATGCCGACTGCCCAACGCAAGCAGGCCGACGACACTGCCCAACCCCTGTGCAGCAGGGAACTGCTCCAGTACGTCGGCAATGGATGCCTGGGAGCGTTGCTCCAAGACAGCCAGCACGTTGGCCTTGAGTGTTCGGAAGTCGATCTCGGACTGAGCGACCAGTTCGCTCACAGACTCAAGGTCGATTGGCGGCGCGTCCCCTTCTGCCATCTGCCCGGGCAATGCTTGCAGGGACGGGTCGTGCAGCACCCATTGGGACAAGGATCGCAATCGACTGCTCGTGAGCTCCAATGTGTACTGGAGCGTTTCAGTGGCCCTGACTTCATCTTTCAGGCTCAGTGCTGCACGCTGTGCGTCTTTCAGCAGGTGATTTAGTCGCCGTTGCTCGAGGTATTCACGACTCTGGACGAAGTGCTTCAGGCTGCGCGCGAAGGTCTGGAGCACCTCGTGAACCATGCCGCCCTGCTCAAGAAGGGTGCGCGTCAGCCGCAGAAGGAATCGTCGCTCCTTGGCTTCGAGCTGCCCCACGAACTCCCGCGACATGACGCTATCAAGCGCCTGATCAAGCGTGGCCGCCTGCTCCGGGTCCGTAAGTAATCGCCAGAAAGCGGAGAAAGTCCTTCCTGCGTCGCTCTCTGAAATCAGATCGATTCCGGCGAACAGCGAATCCAGCACATCCCCACGATTGCCATCGTTGTCCATGATGCGTTCACGGAGATCGCGATTCAATTGGTCGAACTGATCGCGGACACGACGGAAATCACCGGCCAGATCGTCGGCCAGCGTGATGATCTCCCGCGTTCGCTCGAGCGCCGTTGTATGGGGTAGCACGCGCATCTGCCCCTTCTGGATGGCGTCAATCTCCTTGTCGATGCGGGCTTGCTCGGCCATGAGCCGGTCGATGCGTCGGAACTTGTCGGTGTCGGTATCCTCGGCAAGTCGGGCCAAGGCCTCGATAACGAGGGTCAGGCGGCTTTCGGTCGCGGCTGAGTGCGGCTGTGCCAGTCCAGATACAAACCGAATGGCTTCGACGGCCGCCGTGGAGAGTTCATATTCCTCCTCTGAAGCCCCAGCCGGGAAGCGTCGTTCCAAGTAGCCATCGGCGAGCCAGCTGGCGACATACACCTGTGCCGTTTGGGGAAAGTCTTCGCCTTGGGCGCGCAGCTCTTCGAGATCCCTTGCGATGCGTTCGTGAAAAATGGAGGCAGGCAGGCTTCGCTCGCTCTCATACAGATGAGATTGAAGCAGGCCAATGACGGTAGGCCCGGTAGTCGAGGCAAGCAGACGCCACAGCGGCTGCGCCCGCATGCGCCGGTAGGTCGCGATGGCTTTGTCTGCTTTCACTCCCATGCTCCAAAGTGCGGGCATCGCCCGTCATGTGGTAATCACAATGCAACGCATACAAGAATCAAAAACATTGCATTGCCAAATTCTAGAGCAGCTTATATACTTCCCGCAATAACCCGCACAAGTATTCGTTAACCCGATAGAGCACTCAGGAATGCCCAAAGACCAACTTGCAGAACTGACCCAGCCTCAGCGCGACCGGCTCGCGTTCATTGAGCTGCGTGTGCGCTTCGTGGGGGAGATCCGTCGGCAGGACTTGGTCGCCCGGTTTGGCATCCAATCCGCAGCGGCAACCCGGGATTTGGCGCTCTATAAGGAGTTGTCTCCGGGCAACATTGACTACGACCCCAAGGGTAAGGCCTACGTCCTGGGGCCGGACTTCCGGCCCATCTTCGACTTCCCCCCGGAGCGGGTGCTGTCGTGGCTGACCCAGGGCTTTGGCGATGGTGAGCCAATGCGGCTCAAGGCGTGGGTGGCGAGCGAGAGCCCGTCACGTCTCACGCATCCGGATCTGGATGTGCTGGCGAGCGTTACCCGAGCAATCCACCAGGAATGCCCGCTGGGCATCGAGTACTACTCCATCTCCAGCGGCCGCACTGAGCGGGAGATCGTGCCCTTTGCCTTGATCGACAACGGCCTGCGCTGGCACGTCCGCGCCTTTGACCGTAAGTCGCAGGAGTTCCGGGATTTCGTCATCACCCGGATTAGGCGCCCCGTCGTGCTCAAGGGGCAGCCCGTCGCGCCCCACGAGGCCAGCGATCAAGACATTCAGTGGACCCGGATCGTCGAACTGGAGCTGGTGCCACATCCAGACCAGCCCCGGCCAGAGATCACCGAAATGGACTACAGCATGCAGGGTGGCGTGCTGCGGATGAAGCTGCGTGCCGCCACAGCCGGCTACATCCTGCGCAAGTGGAGTGTCGACTGTTCGCCCGATCATTGCCTGCGGGGGCCGGAGTACCGGTTATGGCTCAAAGACCACTTGGCAATTTATGGAGTCAAGAATGCGATTTTGGCTCCTGGCTATAAATCGCAAGAACAAAAAATAGTAGAAGCGGAGGCTGACTGATGGGCGACGCAATCCGTTCGTTTCGGTCAAGGGAAAAACAATGACAACCGTGAACTTGGACTCTTCCGCCCTGACTTCTGCGCTTGAGCAGTTACGCCTCAAGCTATTAGATCTCACCGGTCGAAATCGCCTGATTAACTTCAAGCACACTGCTGGCAAGTCACTTCAGTTCATTGAGGGTCATCCCGCAGCGATCTATCAGCGACTGGTCGAAGCAAACAACAAAGCTAGCATCAGCATTCTCGGACTGCCAGAACCATCCAGAGGGGACTGGGTGGAGCGCAACGGTCGCTTACAAAGACCAGAGCCTAGGGAATAGGCCAAGTCCCAAGGCATCTCAACGAGCTACGACATCCCTGGTGTCGGTGAGAGCTCGGATGAATCGAATGTCCGATCACTGATGTACCCGGACGATCTCGCGAAGCACTGCCGCAAGATCGAGCGTGAGGCCACGCTCGCAATTGAGGAAACGGGCGCGAACATGCTGTTCTTGGTCCTTGGATTCTTAGAGTTCCCAGAGCAGCGTGACAGCGATAAGACGTTCACTGCGCCCTTGATCAGTGTCCCAGTGTCACTGCAAAAGAAGGAGGTCGCGGGTATCCAGCAGTTCTCGCTCCAGTACACAGGCGACGACATTTCGGAAAACCTGTCTCTACAGGAGAAGCTGCGCAACGACTTCGGCTTGGTTTTGCCCGAGCTTGCCGAGGAGCAGATTGACGTCAACGGATACTTTGCTGAGGTTCAGGCGATCATCAAAAAGCAGCCTGGATTCGCCCTCAAGCACCGTGTCTCCCTGTGCTTGCTCAGCTTCAGCAACATGCTGCTGGTTCGCGACCTGGACCCCACCAAATGGCCTGAGAACGGCGACGAGAACTCACTGATCGACCACCCCATTGTCAGAGAGGTGTTCGAAGGACGAGCAGATGACGGCGGGACTGGGCTGAGCCTAGCCGAAGAACACCTGGTGGAAGAAGGCCCTGGTGCCAGCATCCCACTGGTCTACGACGCTGACAGCTCTCAGCACAGTGCCCTCATCGATGTCTTGTCACTCAAGAAGAACCTGGTGATCGAAGGCCCACCGGGAACAGGTAAGTCTCAGACCATCACGAACTTGATCGCTGCTTGCCTGGCTGACGGCAAGAAGGTGCTCTTCGTTGCCGAGAAGTTGGAGGCTCTTAAAGTCGTAAAAAACCGTTTGTCATTGGCTGGCCTCGATCCGTTTGTTCTTGAGCTGCACAGCAACAAGACCAACAAGAAGCGAGTTTTAGAGGAAATTTCTAAGCGAACCACCTTCAGGCCCAACCAACCTAATGACCTTCCCCGCCTACAGCAGCAACTGGAAGCTCACCGCCAGGATCTCAAAGCCTACACAGACCTGATCAACTCCATCGCGCATAACGCGTTTGGTTTGACGCTTCATCAGATCATGTGGAGAGCCGAGAAGCACCGCCAAGGTTTGAGCAACGAAGAGAGCATGCTCAGCCAGATCAGTATCGGCGATGCAACTCAAATTTCCGAATTCGAGTTCGGTCGGCGCATGGACTGCCTGGGATACCTTGGGTCCCAATACAAGTCGGTCGGAGGCTTTGACGCAAGCTGCTGCACCTTCTGGGGCTTCTACCCTGAGCGCCTGATCCCTGGCGATGAAGTCAAGCTGACCCGGCTTTTTGAAACAGCTGATGAGTGGGGCTGGGGCTTGGTAGAGGCCTCGAAGAACTTCTCGCAAGTGCTCGGAGGCCGTGTCCACAACCTCTCTCTGGCGTTCAGCGGTGAGCAACTTGCCATACTGAAGAAGCTGCTTGAGACTGCCAATCAGCAATTGCCGCTGCACCTCATCCCAGGATTCTTTGAGGACGACGAGACGGGAGCCAAAGCCGCTCAAGCACTCGACGCCTTCGCCAAACAAGTCGAACAGTTCCACATCCTTGAAGGGGCCGTCAACACAGCGCTGAAGCTCGAATCCAGCGTCACGAAGTCCGGGACAGACGGCTTAAAGGGCTTGCAACGAATCGCGGGGAGCTTGGGCGCAGAGCTGGGCACGCTTAACGAGCTTCGCATCCTGCATCAACAACTAGTTGAGACGGCAGGCAAGCTTTCGACGGCAAACACTAACTTGGCGATATTCCTGGGCGAGAAGAAGATCCCTTACAACGGATCGACGCAGAAGCTGGAGCAGTTGCTCAGTTTTACCAATCTCGTGCTGGATGCCCCAGAGGAGCACTTCCACCTCCAGACCCCTGGACTGACTCGGGATGGCGCGGTCCAGGCTCTTGTTCAGTTGCTTGCCCTCCAAGGAGAGTGGACCGGTCTTGAAAAAGAACTCGGGGACTCACTCTATGTAGATACCTTGCCGCATGAAGGAGATATCAAGCAAGCCATCCTGACCCTGCGTGAAGGCGATGCGTGGTACCGCATCTTCCAAGGTCGATGGCGTAAGGCGGTAGGACTGCACAAGGCACTCCAACGCACCAAGCGCAAAATGCCTGGCCAAAAGCGGCTGGAGCAGCTCGAACAAATCGTCAAACTGACCGGTCTCAAAGAACAGTGGAAGTCCTCTCCGACCTGGACGCAGTTCCTCGGTTTTCCCGCGCCAGCTAGCCCATCCCCATTGGAGGGATACCTTGCGCTCGCGAAGTGGAATCGGGGCATCAAAGTCGCCTCAGAAGATATCCAAGCCGTTCTGATCGACCCAGTCAGCTTCACCGCCGACCAAGCCCGAGCCCTGCGCCGCGAATTTTCGACTGTCAAGGTGGAGATTACGACCGCAATCGCAGCAGTCAAAGACATCAACGCAAAGCTTAAACGCCTGTCTGAATTCGGTGGCAGCAATCTTCTCGATAAGGTGTTGGAGAAGACCAGTGAATTCACAGAAGCCCTCAAAGACCAATTCAAATGGCTCGAGTCGGAGGTTCGCTGCCAGGCGACATTCAGCCAAGTGATCGCCGGCTGTGATGCAGCCTTGGAACGCTCGTTGCTGAAGTTGTCGGCGCCGATCCAAATTTGAGCCACCGTGCCGACCCAATATTGAGCCAGGGGTGGAAGCCGACTTTGAGAGGGTCGGCTGTGGATAAGTGTAGGTCTTTGCCTGGTTCGTTGACCTCCTT